>Ga0209698_10000045_pt1 | contig 108054 bp, 84 predicted proteins | sample LitLauG_LLR_2012_FD_187203 | JGI IMG/M metagenome (GOLD analysis project Ga0209698, IMG submission 187203) | Freshwater sediment microbial communities from Pennsylvania, USA - Little Laurel Run_MetaG_LLR_2012 (SPAdes) (version 2) | ecosystem: Environmental > Aquatic > Freshwater > Creek >... | reverse complement strand
GTGCGTGAAACTGGTCTGGTGGTTCATGCAACACAGACCAGACGAGAAAATCAGCCGCCTCGTTCAAAAGAAATCCCTGCGGATTAAATCAGCGTTTCCTTAATTCTGCCTGAGGTAATTTCTTGGATGAGGAAAGCCCACGCCCGGGTGGTCTGCCGTTGAGGTCCTCGATAATTCACTTTGGCTTGACGCTCGTCCGCATTCCTGCAAAAGTTTTTCACACTTTATGACCTCACCAACTTCGTCCGCGCCATCCACCTCCGCCAACCCAGAAAGCAAGGGCCTGTTTCAACTGCCCGATGGAAAGAACATGACCGTTACGTTCTTTCTGGTCGCGTCGCTCTTCCTGCTTTGGGGATTTTGCAACGGGATGATTGACACCATGGACAAGCATTTCCAGGATCAATTGCATCTCACCAAGGCGCAGTCGGCCTGGGTGCAGTTTGCGCATTACATGGGCTATACGCTGATGGCGCTGCCGGCGGGTCTGCTGACGCGCCGGATCGGTTACAAGGGCGGCATCATTTCCGGCTTGGTGCTGGTCTCGCTGGGCGGATTTTGGTTCGTGCCGGCGACCCATATCTCGCAATTTTGGGCCTTCCTGCTGGGCGTGTGCCTGATCGCCATGGGGTTGACGGTGCTCGAAACCGTGGCCAACCCCTACACCACGCTGCTTGGCCCCAAAGAGTCGGGGCCCACCCGCATCAACCTGGCACAGTCCTTCAACGGCATCGGCTGGATCCTGGGACCGATCGTGGGCGGCGCATATTTTTATTCCGAAGGCGGCGTCGAAGTCGCGCAAGGCCAGCTTTACATTCCGTATCTTGGCGTGGCGGTCATCGTCCTCGTCCTGGCCGCGCTGTTTTTCTTCGCCTACGTGCCGGACGTCAAAACGGAAGACACCTATCAGACGGATGACACCCAGCCCGCGGACGAATCGGCCATGCATGCGGGCAAGGAGTATAACCGCGTTGCGATTTTCCTTTTGCTGGTTCTCAATGTTGCCGTGCTGGGTTTCGCCACCTACATGATTCTCAACCTGATTCTTCCCGCGTGCAACGTGAGCGCCGGAACCGTCAACTGGCTCGTGCCCACCGTCACCTTGGTGCCGCTGATTGTCACCGCCGTGATGCTCCTGCCGGTCTCCCGCAAGCTCACCCATCACAACATTTGGGCGCACCCGCATTTTTCCTCGGCGACGTTGAGCCAGTTTTTGTACGTGGCCGCGCAAGCCGGCATCTTCAGCTTCTTCATCAACTACATCATTTCCGAGATGCCTGGGATCTCGAAGGCGGCGGCGGACGGCTGGCTGGTTCACGGCAACGCGGTGCTGCGCGATGGGGCGTATTTTATCAATGAAAAGGGCGCGACCCGCCTGCTCGGCTACGTGGCGTTCGCCCTGTTCTGCCTGGGCCGGTTTGTTGGTTCCGCCGTCATCAGCAAAGCCCCGGCGAACCGCGTGCTGGGCGCCTATGCTTTCATCAACGCCGCCCTCTGCGGCGTGGTGGTGCTCAAACTGGGGTGGATTTCCGTGGCTGCGGTGTTTCTGAGCTTCTTTTTCATGTCCGTCATGTTCCCAACGATTTTCGCGCTGGGCATCCACGGACTTGGCCCGCAATCCAAGAAGAAAGCCTCGGCTTTCATCGTCATGTCCATCACCGGCGGCGCGCTGATGCCCAAAATTATGGGGCATCTGGGCGACGTCTATAACATGTCCGTCAGTTTCTGGATGCCCTTGGTCTGCTTTGCGCTCATCGGCCTCTACGGCTTCTCCTGGACCAAGCTCAGCCAGTCCGAAGGCGTGCGCGGCCTGAAAACCTCCGGCGGACATTGATTCAGCGACAAGCCAGACCTTCCGGCGGCAGATCGGTCATGCGACCTTGGTGAAGTGGGCCTGGCTCTCCGTCAATCCACCGGTACCGTCCAGTTGGTCAGTACGCGGGAATGGACGCGGCCGTTATCTGGCGCGAAGCGAAGGCGGGAGCGGTGCGGCCGGGATGTTGATGGCTTAAGGCTTGAACCAACCGGCTCACGGCTTTAGCATCGCGAACCGGTGCAAATGATGAAAGCAATTCTGGCCCTCGAAGACGGTTCGGTGTTCCACGGCGAAGGTTTTGGCGCGTGCGCCTCGGCCAGCGGCGAGGTTTGCTTCAACACCTCGATGACCGGCTACCAGGAGATTCTCACCGACCCGTCCTACAAAGGCCAGATTGTCACCATGACCTATCCGCTCATCGGGAATTACGGGGTGAACCGGCAGGACGTGGAATCGTGGCGCCCGCACGCAGCGGGGTTTGTCATCCGCGAACTTTCGCCGGTGGTGAGCAACTGGCGCGCGGATTTTTCATTGAGCGAATATCTGGAGCAGAACGGCATTCCCGGCATTCAGGGCGTGGACACCCGGGCGCTGACGAAAAAACTCCGCGTGCGCGGCGCGTTGAACGGCTTCATCTCCACCGAGGGAATTTCCGCAGACGAAGCGGTGCGCCGGGCGAAGGAATTTGTGTTCGTCGGCGTGGACTACGTCAAAGAGGTGACGCACCAAAAAGCTTTTCGCTGGGACGAACGGGATGAACAAAGCGCGGCCTTTGACCTGGTGCGCGGGACCAGCGCCACCGACGCGCGGATGCAGCGCCGGCCGCTGCCGCGGGCGGACATTCCGATCGTCGCGTTTGATTACGGGATGAAGTACAACATCCTGCGCCGGCTCCGGCAGCACGGCTTTGCGGTCCAGGTATTGCCGGCCACGGCCGGCGCCGCCGAGGCGCTCCGGCACAAGCCGGCGGGAATTTTTTTGTCCAACGGCCCCGGCGACCCCGCGGCACTGGCCTATCTCGTCCGCGAGGTGAAGACACTGGCGGACACGGGCATCCCGATCTTCGGCATCTGCCTGGGCCATCAAATTTTAGGCCAGGCTTTCGGCGGGAAAACTTTCAAGCTCAAATTTGGCCATCGCGGCGGCAACCAGCCGGTCAAGGATTTGGAGTCGGGCCGGGTGGAAATCACCTCGCAAAACCACGGATTCGCGGTCGACGCAAACAGTCTCCCTCCCGAGGTCGTCGTCAACCGGATCAATTTAAACGACCAGACGGTGGAAGGAATGCGGCACCGGACCCAGCCGATCTTTTGTGTGCAGTATCACCCGGAGGCGTCGCCCGGACCGCACGATTCAACGCCCTTGTTTGCCGAGTTCCGGGCGCTGATCGAGCGGGATTGAGGCGCAAAAATCAAGTCATGTTTGCGTTTGACTTGAGTTGACTGGCGGACATAATCGCTTCGGTATAAAGAACGACCTATGGCAAAACTAGTTGTCCTGACGGCGGCATTCGCCGGGCGGTCCCACGAGTTGAACGTGGACATGACCACCGTCGGTCGCGTCGAGGACAACACCTTCCAGCTGGCGGACCCGTCGGTGTCCAGCCACCACTGTGAAGTCCTGCTGCGCGGCAGCGACGTGGTGGTGAAAGATCTGGATTCCACCAACGGCTCGTTCATCAACGGCGAAAAAATTTCCGAAAGTGTCCTCAAGCCGGGACAGACCTTGCGCTTGGGGCAGATTGAATTGCGGCTGGAAACCGAAGGCACGTCCTCGGCGCCCGCGCCGGTTCCGGCCACCTCTCCAGCCGCCCGGCCGGCTCCCGCCAAGAAGGGCACGGATCACACCACGATCATCAAACGCGGCGTCAGCTTGAATGAATTGGAGCAAGGCCCGATTGCGGGCGGGTTCGACACGTCCAGCAAGGTGTTTGCGAAAAAGACGAACAAGACGAACATGTGGTTTCTGATCATTGGCATCGTCGTCTTCGTCGTGGTTGGACTGGTGATCGCCTACATCTTCACACAGGTCAAGGCGCACTGACGCCGCTACTTCAGCCACCGCGCCACGTCCGCCGCCGCGTAGGTGATCAGAATATCCGCCCCCGCCCGCCGCATCGCCAGCAGGCTTTCCAGCGTCACCGCCCGCTCGTCAATCCAGCCGTTGGCCGCCGCCGCCTTGATCATCGCGTGTTCGCCGCTGACCGCGTAAGCCGCGGTCGGGAGGCCGAACGCGGTTTTGACCCGGTGCAAAATATCAAGATAGGCCAGCGCCGGTTTCACCATCACGAGGTCCGCGCCTTCCTGGATGTCCAGCGCGACCTCGCGCAGTGCCTCGTTCGCGTTCGCCGCGTCCATCTGGTAACTGCGGCGGTCCCCAAAGCGTGGGGTGGATTCCGCCGCTTCGCGGAACGGCCCATAAAAGGCCGAGGCAAATTTCGCGGCGTACGACAGAATCGGCGTCTCCAAGAGTCCGTTGGTGTCGAGCGCCTCGCGGATCGCCCGCACCCGGCCATCCATCATGTCGCTCGGCGCGACGAGGTCCGCGCCGGCCTCGGCGTGGCTGACGGCGGCGCGGGCGAGCAACTTCAAGGTCGGGTCATTCAAAATTGTCGCGCCGCGTTGGCCCTGCTGAACGATGCCGCAATGGCCGTGCTCCATGTATTCACACAGGCAGACGTCCGTGATCACGAGCAGTTCGGGCAGTTCCTTTTTCAGCAATCGCACCGCTTGCTGCACGATGCCTTTCGCCGCGTACGCGCCGGAAGCCTTCGCGTCTTTCCGGTCCGGGATTCCAAACAGCAACACCGCCGGCACACCGGCTTCATGCGCCGCGACCGCGTCGCGCAGCAGTTCGTCCGGCGAAAGTTGGAACACCCCGGGCATGGCGTGGATTGCGCGCCGCAGCTTGCGCCCGCTGCGGGCGAACAGCGGCAGGACGAGGTGCGACGCGCTCAACTGCGTTTCGGAAACCAGCCGCCGCAGCGCGGGCGACTGCCGCAACCGGCGCGGACGGGACACGGGGAAACCAGGCAAAGTCATGGCCGCAGTCTAGGTTTTGCCGGCCGCGGGCAAAAGTCGAAAGTACACACGGAATTCCGGAGCGCTCCGAACGTTCCGCTCCCTTAAGATTTGCCTTGCCGGGCGGAAGGCGTTTGACAACGCTGGCGGCTTGAGACCGAAAACTAAACAGCCACCGGCGGGCGGTTGTCCGCCACCGACGGAAGGACTCACCGGTCCCATAATTTTTCATCTGATCCCTCCGCCCGCCCGGGAGTCGGTCTGTAAAAATTATGAATGAACTCATCTTGATGACGCACGTTTTTCTGGGCGTGACCTGCCTGGTGGCCACCGTCTGGGTTTTTGTGGACGCGCTGCACGCCGGCGAGGCGAATCTGGGGCGGATCCGATTTTTGAGCCGGAGTGTCGCCGGGCTCATGTGGCTGGCATTACTTGTCGGCGGCTACTGGTATGTCACCCGCTATCCGGCGGACAAGGCGATCATCCTCAAGGGGCCGTGGCCGTTCGCCCACAACTTTTTCATGGAGACCAAGGAACATCTGGTCATCCTGCTGCTGCTGCTGACGAGCTACCTCCCCATCGCGGCCGCGAACAACCTCGCCGCCAGCCCGGCCGCGCGCAAACTCGTGCTCTGGGTGGCCGGCCTGATCATTATGTTCGACCTGACGATGGAGGGTGAAGGCGCCGTCATCGCCCTGGGCGTGAAGACCGCCCTGCTGCTGAAATAAAGAAAACGCAAACATGGAAAACTCCAATCTCTCGAAATCCACCACCGGCTTCGGGCTGGCGCTCGGACTGGCCAGTGTGCTCAACGCGCTGCTGGTCGTCGTGAAGGAGAAAAGCCCGGCCGTCCTGACCGCCATGAAACATCTGACCGGCCATCATTGGGTCACTCACTGCGTCGTCGTCGTCGGTTTGTTCCTAGTTGCCGGTGCCATGCTGACGAAGGCCGATGTGAAACTGACATTTAAACAGTTACTGGGCGCGGTGGCCGGTGGAGTGGCGTCGGGCGGGCTGATCATTGCCGGATTTTATTTGTTCGCGGACTGACGACCTGCTTGACGAATTTCGTGCCGCCCATTTCCATTTTACGTTCCTCCATTGGATTGATGGTGCTGATTTTATTGGCGGCGCTCACCAGCCGCGGCGGGCCGCCGTTCACCACGGACGACCCGGAGCCGGTGGAATATCAGCACTGGGAGTTTTATCTCGCGTCCCAGGATTTCAAAACCGCCGCCGGCCGGACCGGCACCGGGCCGCACGCGGAGGTGAATTACGGCGTGGTGCCCAACGTGCAATTGCACGTCATTGCGCCGCTGGCCTACAGCACGCCGTCAGCCGGCGGTTCCGCCTATGGCTACGGCGACACGGAACTGGGCATGAAAATCCGGTTCGTCGAGGAGACGAACTGGCTGCCGCAGATCGGCATCTTTCCGCTGCTCGAAGTGCCCACCGGCTCGGCCGGCAGGGGTTTGGGCAACGGCCGTCCCCAGGGATTTCTGCCGCTCTGGCTGCAAAAAAGTATTGGCGAATGGACGGTTTATGGCGGTGGCGGCTACGGGATCAATTCCGGCACGGGCAACCGCGACTGGAATTTCGTCGGCGCGGTGGTGCAAAATCAAGTGCGCACCAATCTGCTGCTGGGCGCGGAAGTGTATCGCCAGTCGGCGGAGCAAGCCGGCGGACGCGACAACCTCGCCTTCAACCTCGGCGCGGTTTTTGATTTCAGTCCGAGTCAGCATTTGCTGCTGTCGGCGGGCCGCTCACTTGACGGACCGGTGGATTTCCAAGTTTACCTCGCCTACCAATTCACCTTCGACAACAGCCTCTTTCACCTTTGGAACCGGCCCCGGCATTGAACATCCCCCGGCTCGTGCCCCGGCAAAACAGCAGCATGGTTTGAAAGCGAGCACTTTGCGCCCGATTCGCCTCGGCGGAGCCAAGGTGCAGGGGCGAGTATCTGGGGGCGAAATCAAACGCTTCCAGCATCAAATGACTATTTGACCACGGCGGCTATGCGCACCGAACAGTGGGCGTGCCTACTGTTCAGCAGCAATACCGAACGACCGCCTACCGCGCCAGATGACACGCCACCAGATGCCCTGACGGCAACGCCCGTAACTGCGGTAGCTCCGCCCGGCAGCGCGCTTCCGCCACTGGACAGCGCGGATGAAACGGACAGCCGCCCGGCGGATGAATCGGTGAAGGCACGTCGCCGGACAGCACGATGCGTTTCCGTTGGCTGTCCGGATTCACCTCGGGCACGGCGGAAATCAGCGCCTGCGTGTAGGGATGGCGCGGTTCACGCAGCAGGTATTTCGCGTCCGCAGTTTCCACGATTTTGCCCAGATACATCACCATCACGCGGCGGCTGATGTGTTCCACCACGGCCAGATCGTGCGCGATGAACAGATACGCCAGGCCGCGCGCCTGTTGCAAATCCTGAAGCAGGTTGATGATCTGCGCCTGCACCGACACGTCCAGCGCGCTGACCGGCTCGTCGCAAATGATCAACTCCGGCTCGACCGCCAGCGCGCGGGCGATGCCGAGGCGTTGCCGCTGCCCGCCGGAAAATTCGTGCGGATACCGCTGCGAGTAGGCCGGGTCAAGGCCTACTGCTGCCAACAGTTCGGCGATGCGTTTCTGCCGCGCGGACTGGCTGTCGGTCAGAGAATGGAGGTCCAATCCTTCGCCGACGATTTGCCCAACCGTCTGACGCGGATTGAGCGAACCATAGGGATCTTGAAAAATCATCTGGCACCGGCGGCGACGCGCCCGCAGGGCCGCGCCGTTCAGTTGGGTCAGCTCCTCGCCGCCCAGAAAAACTTCCCCGGCCGTCGGCTCAACCAGCCGGACGATGGCGCGGCCAAGCGTGGTCTTGCCGCAGCCGCTCTCGCCGACCAGGCCGAGCGTTTCGCCGGGCGCGATTTGAAAACTCACGCCGTCCACGGCCTTCACCGTCTCGTGGCCGCGGGGGAGAGGACCCCGCCGCACGGGAAAATGCACTTTCAGATTTTTGACTTCGAGCAGTGGCATGGCCGACAAATCACATCATTCAATAGTCAAACCGGCTCGGCGATCAAATCGTAGTCGGTGTGGCCGATGACCTTGACCTGCGCGAATTCGCCGACCGGCAGCAGGCCGCGCACGTAAATCCGGCCGTCAATGTCCGGCGCGTCGGCCTCGCCGCGGGCAACCAGGTAATTTTGAGTTTTGAGTTTTGAGTTTTGAATCGCCGGCTCTCGGATGAGGCCGTGTTCCCAGGAACTGACGTTGGCGGAATGCAGTTGTGCTTCTTCCGCCGTGCCCTCGACCAGCACCTTGATTTCGCGGCCGACAAACTTCTCGGAAACTTGTCTGGCAATTTTGTGCTGCGCGGCCATTGCCAGTTCGCGCCGTTTCTGTTTTATCTTGTCCGGAATCTGCCCAGCCATCTGGCCGGCCCGCGTGCTGTCCTCCCGGGAATACGCAAACACCCCGAGGCGCTCGAACTGCGTTTCACGGATGAAGTTGAGCAGGGTTTCAAAATACATTTCCGTCTCACCGGGGAACCCAACGATGAAGGTCGTGCGCAGCGCGATGCCGGGGACGCCGGCGCGGATTCTTTTCAACAGATCCACGATGTAAGCCTGCGAGGTTTCGCGGCGCATGCGTTCGAGCATGTTTTCGTGAATGTGCTGGAGCGGGATGTCCACGTAGCGTGCGACTTTCTTGCACTCGGCCAGGGTTTGGATGAGTTCATCCGTCCAGTGCGCCGGATGCGTATAAAGGAGGCGAATCCAAAAATCGCCCTTCAATGCGTTTAATTCGCGCAGCAGCGTGCAGACCGTCGTGGAATCCACCGGCAGCGCCCGGGCGGCCGCGGAAAATTTCTCAGGCGACGAAATCGCCCGTGAATGGTTCGGACGCAGATCGAGGCCGTAGTAAGTCGAGTCCTGCGAAATCAAATTGATCTCCTTCACGCCCTCGGCGATCAGCGCCTTGGCCTCAGCCACGATGTCGCTTTGCGCCCGGCTGCGATGCGTGCCGCGCATCCGCGGGATGATGCAGAAACTGCACGGATGATTGCAGCCTTCGGCGATCTTGAGATAGGCGAAATGTTGGGGCGTCAGCCGGAAGCGCGGCGTGCCAAAATCGGGAATGAACGTCGGCCGCGCGGTGACCTCGAAAATCGCCGGTTGCGGAGTCATGACGGTCTTGGTCTTGCCGAATTTTTCCGTGCCGCGAACGCTGCTTTCCTTTTCGTGGCCGGCCGCGTCGCGGTTGTTATCCAATTCCGTCAGACGCGCGGAGATTTTGGTTTTTGAATCTTTAATTTTTAATTTCTCATTCCCTCTTTTCTCCGCGCGTTTGGCGATGGCCTGACCCACGATGTCGGCGACCTGCGCCACCTGGTCAATGCCCATGAAGGCGTCCACTTCCGGCATCAGCTTGGGCAGTTCCTCGCGAAACCGCTGCGGCAGGCAGCCCGACACGATCACGGCCTGACCGCGCCGCCCCGCCTCGCGCAACTCGACCGATTCCAAAATCGTGTCCACGCTCTCCTCCTGCGCGGCGTCAATGAACGAGCAGGTGTTGACGATCACGGCGTCGGCCTGCGCGGCGTCGTTGGTGATTTCGACGCCGCTTTTCAGCAGCGAGCCGAGCATGATCTCGGCGTCCACCAGATTCTTGGCGCAGCCGAGCGAGATCAGGCCGACACGCATCGGGCGTTGAGCGGAAATTTCTTTCTTCATCAGAACCGTGGAGGGTAAGTCGGGCGCGGTGGCGAGGCAATCTTTGGAACAGGCCTGGATTGGCCCTGGAAACCTGTTGATTCGTGGGCACCCCGTGAAATGTTGGGTAGATGCTGGGGCGGATGGTCCCTGACTTGCACAAAAAACCTTTTCCTTGCCGCCTTAGCTTGGCTGAAATGGGCAGTCGTGAACTTTTCCGGCAAGGAAGGGCAAGTGCCGTTGCTTGAAAATGAAAAGAAAGGCGAACGGGGTTTCCGTTCGCCTTTCGCGTTTCAGAGTTGAATTCGCTCAGTAGCGGTAATGGTCCGGCTTGTAGGGGCCTTCGACTGGCACGCCGAGGTAGTCGGCCTGCGCTTTGGTGAGCTTGGTCAGCTTCACGCCGATTTTTTCAAGATGCAGCCGGGCGACTTCTTCGTCGAGTTTCTTGGGCAAGCGATAGACGCCGATTTTGGCGGTGTCCTTGTTCTTCCACAAGTCGAGCTGCGCGAGCACTTGGTTGGTGAAGCTGTTGCTCATCACGAAACTCGGATGGCCGGTGGCGCAGCCGAGGTTCACGAGCCGGCCTTCGGCGAGCATGTAAATGCTGTTGCCGCCGGCGAAGGTGTATTTGTCCACCTGCGGTTTGATGGTGAGTTTCTTCACGCCCTTGGCGGTGTTCAGGCGGTCCACCTGAATCTCGTTGTCGAAGTGGCCGATGTTGCAGACGATGGCCTGGTCTTTCATCTTCGCCATGTGCTCCAGCGTGATGATGTCCTTGTTGCCGGTCGTGGTGACGTAAAGGTCGGCGGTGCCGAGCGTGTCTTCCACGGTAGTGACTTCAAAGCCTTCCATCGCGGCTTGCAACGCATTGATCGGATCAATTTCCGTGACGATGACTCGCGCTCCAAATCCGCGCAGCGAGTGCGCCGAGCCTTTGCCGACGTCACCGTAACCGCAGACGCAGGCGACCTTGCCGGCGACCATCACGTCGGTCGCACGCTTGATGCCGTCGGCCAGAGACTCGCGGCAGCCGTAGAGATTGTCGAACTTCGACTTGGTGACGGAGTCGTTGACGTTGATGGCGGGAACCAGAAGCTTGCCCTGCTCCAACATCTGATACAGCCGGTGAACGCCGGTCGTGGTTTCTTCGGAAACGCCTTTCCAATCTTTCACGACTTCGTGCCAGAAACCCGGACGTTCCTTCGCGACGCGCTTCAAGAGATTTTTGATAACGGCGACTTCGTGATTATCGCTGGGCGTGTTGACCCAGGTGTCGCCGTTTTCGAGTTCGTAACCTTTGTGAATCAAGAGCGTGGCGTCGCCGCCGTCGTCGACGATGAGCTGCGGACCTTTGTTGCCGGGATGCGTGAGCGCGCGGAGTGTCAGATCCCAGTATTCTTCGAGCGTTTCGCCTTTGTGCGCGAACACGGGAATGCCGGCGGCGGCAATCGCGGCGGCAGCGTGATCCTGCGTGCTGAAAATATTGCAGCTCGCCCAGCGCACGGATGCGCCGAGTTCGACGAGCGTCTCGATGAGGATGGCCGTCTCGATGGTCATGTGCAGCGAACCGGTGATGCGCACGCCCTTGAGCGGCTTGCTCGCGCCGTATTTCTTGCGGATGGACATCAGGCCGGGCATTTCGTGCTCGGACACCTGGATCGTTTTGCGGCCCCACTCGGCGAGCGAGAGGTCTTTGACCGCGTAATCGTGTTTGGTGGCGCCGTTGCCGCCGGTTTTGGCGAGCTTGGCGCGGGACGGGGACAATTTGATGGCTGGCATAATTTTGGTGATGGTGGTTAAGGGTTGATCGAAAGTGTTAGCGCCGCCCCTTCGGACGTTCGCCGAATTTGCCCATGAGTGCGGATTGGACACCGAGTTTCACGGTGCTGGTGAACAGCGGATAATTGCCGCGCCGGAGCAGATTGCCGAGGTAACGCAGTTTCGCCTTGAAGGAATAATCGCGGCTGCGGTGGCGGACGTAAAGCTGGTCGGGAAACTCATTGTTCTGCGTGCCGTTGCCGAGTTTCTTGAACGCCGCGCCACCCAGGGATTCGTGCGCCAGGAGCCAGTCCTTCTTTTCCTCAATCAGGAAATTGACAAGCGTTTCGCAGACCCAGACGTGCAGGTCGTCAATGATCACGTGGCCGCCGATTTTGAGGAGTTCCGCCGCGTAGTACCAGTCCAGAAACGGCTGCGGAAAACCGTGCCGACCGTCAATCAGCGCGAGATCAAAATCGCGCTCGGTGATGCGCGGCAGCGCCGTTTCCGACGGCTCAATGATGAAGTTGAGCCGCGACGTGTCAATGCCCTTCTGCTTGCAAAAGGCAACGATCCGCTCGGTCAGTTCGCGATCCGGCACGATGCAGGTGTGCCGCGCGCCTTTCAGCGCGAAGAGCACGGTGCTGCAGCCCGCGCCGGTCTCAATCGTCTTGGAATCCTTGGAGATGTGCTGGTCAATGAACAGCAACTCCTCGTCGGAAAGTTTCCAGCGGTTGATCAACTCGCCCTGCGCGTGAAGCTTCTCCTCGCGCGCGCCCGGCGGCACTTTGAAGACGTGCAGTTTTGGCGGATCGGCCAGCAGTTCTTGAGTCGTCATGACGGGAGCCGGTCAGTTTGCGGCCCGTTTCAACGCCTCGGCCTTGTCGATCTTTTCCCAAGTGATGTCCTTGTCGGTCTTGCCGAAATGCCCGTAGTTGGTCGTTTTGCTGTAAATCGGCCGGCGCAGGTTGAGCTGGTCAATGATGTCGGACGGCTGAAAACTAAACACGCGGTTGACGGCGCGGAGGATCTTGCTCTCGGCTACCGTGTGGGTTCCGAACGTGTCCACGTGGACGCTCACCGGGTCAGGATGGCCGATGGCGTAGGCAAACTGGATCTCGCACTTCGCGGCCAGCTTGGCGGCCACGATGTTTTTCGCAACCCAGCGGCCCATGTAGGCGGCGCTGCGGTCCACCTTCGTCGGATCCTTGCCCGAGAACGCGCCGCCGCCGTGCCGGCCCATGCCACCGTAGCTGTCCACAATGATCTTGCGGCCGGTCAAGCCGGTGTCGCCCTGCGGTCCGCCAACGACGAAACGGCCGGTGGGGTTGATGAGAAATTCCGTTTTGGGGGTGAGCAACTTCGCGGGCAAAACCTTTTTGATGATCTGCTCGACGCAAAATTTTTCGATCTCCGCATGTTCCACGTCCGCCGCGTGCTGGGTGGAAATGACCACGTTGGAAATCGCGACGGGCTTGCCGTCTTCGTAAACGACTGAAACCTGCGACTTTGCGTCCGGCCGCAGCCACGGCACCTTGCCGCTTTTGCGAATCTTGGTCAGTTCACGCCCGAGGCGGTGCGCAAACATGATCGGCGCGGGCATGAGTTCGGGCGTTTCGTTGCTCGCGTAACCGAACATCAACCCCTGGTCGCCGGCGCCCTGCTTGGCGGTCTTCTTGCCCTTGGCCTTGCGGGCGTCCACGCCCTGCGCGATGTCGGGTGACTGGCCGGTGAGGATGACATTGACGAACACCTTGTCCGCATGGAACACGTCGTCCTCGTTCACGTAGCCGATGCCGCGGATGGCGTCGCGGGCGATCGTCACCACGTCAATCACGTCAGTCGGGTTGCGAAAGCCGATTTTCGGGATGGTGATCTCGCCGCCCACGATCACGATGTTGGACTTGACGTAGCATTCGCAGGCGACCCGCGAGGTTTTGTCAATGGCCAGACAGGCGTCCAGCACGGCGTCGGAAATCGTGTCGGCGACTTTGTCCGGGTGGCCCTCGCCCACGGATTCGGAGGAGAAAATGAAACGGTTGCTCATGCGTTAGTGTCGTTGTTTAACTTTGTGCCAATAACATATTGACGTATCAGGATAGGATGATATAACACTTTTCAGCGGCGTCAAATGATTTTTGAAAATAATTTGGGCCGGCCAACCACCGATGAGTGCAACCTTGAAATCATTGCGGGCGCTGTCCGATCCCACCCGGCTGCGCATCGTCGCGCTGCTGGAGAAGGACGAGTTGTCGGTGAACGAGCTGCAGGAAATCACGCGGCTGGGCCAGTCGCGCATCTCCACGCATCTTGGATTGCTGGCGGATTGCGATCTGGTCCGCGCGCGGCGCGAGGGCAAGCGGACCTTTTACAAATTGAACAGCCCGGCGGCCGGCGCTACCGGCGAGTTCATCCAGCTCGCGATCCGCGGCGCTCGCGAACTGCCCGAGCACGGCGGCGACCAGATCAACCTCAAGCGCATCCTGCACCGCCGCCGCGAGCAGGCGCAGGTGTATTTCAATCAGGTAGCGGGGCGGTTTGACCGCGTGTACGGGCCGGGCCGTTCGTGGGAGGCGTTCGGGCATCTGCTGCTGCGGATATTGCCGCCGCTGGTCGTGGCGGATTTGGGCGCGGGCGAAGGGTTGTTGAGCGAACTGCTGGCGCGCCGCTGCAAGAAGGTCATCGCGGTGGACAATTCGGACAAAATCGTCGCGTTCGGCGCGGCCAAGGCGAAGAAGAACCACCTGAAAAACCTGGAGTTCCGCCAGGGCGATTTGCAGAGCCCGCCGATCGAGGCCGGCAGCGTGGACCTCGTGATTCTCAGCCAGGCGCTGCATCATGCCGCCGCACCCGCCGAAGCCATCGCCGCCGCGCACAAAATTTTGAAGCCCGGCGGCCAGATTTTGATTCTCGATCTGTTGAAACACTCCTTTGACAAGGCGCACGAACTCTACGGCGACCGCTGGCTGGGGTTCGCAGAGAGCGATTTGCACCGCTGGCTGGAGGCGGCCGGTTTCAAAAAAATTGAAATCAACGTGGTCGCCCGCGAGGAACAGCCTCCGCATTTCGAAACGATACTGGCGGGCGGGGAAACATAATGTTCCCAGGCTCAAACTCTGGTTTCCGCTCTTGAGGTTTTAGTGTCTCCTTACGTCCGCTGCCGCCAAAACGCCTTGCCTGTCCTCAATCCCAAAGTTGCCGCCATTGATGTCGGAAGCGAAGCCCTCCACGTCTCCCTCGCCGGGGATTCGTCCAAAGTCATCGGCATGTTGACCGGCGACTTGGAACGGCTGCGCGAATGACTGGGCGCTCAGGGCGTGGGTCCGTGGAGATGGAGGCCAAGGGTGCCTTAAGCGAGAAACCGTAAGCCCTTGGCGTCTCTGCTCAGACCGTGTTTGGATCGACTCCGGTTCACATGCGGTTCCACCAAACGGAAGTCGGTTTGGGCACGTCAAACATCACCCGCTTCACTGGACTTTGCTTCGTGTAAATAGCGTAGCTCGTGGGCTTCAGGGAAAAGTGGCCCGCCGCCAGTCGCCGCAGCCGGTGATTCACGGTCCAAAGCGGTTTCAAGGCGCGCACCCACGACGGAATCATCGCGTCGGTTTCCTGCTTCTCGCGAATGGCGTTGGGCTTCAGATTCATGTTCTCCCCGGTGTCGGCGAAGACCGAGGTGAACGCGGGACATACGGCCATCGGCACACGGTTTTGCAGCAGCGCCATCACCCAGTGAAAATCCCCGAGATCGCGCCAGCGGGTGTCGAAGAAAATTCCGCGCTCATGGATGACCCGGCGTCGCAGAAAAACTGAACTGGTCAGAATCGGAAACTTGTACCACACATGCCGGCGGTTGGGGACTAAGAGCGGCCGGTGGCAGATGTATTTGCCGTCGCCGTCGGTGACGACGCTGCCGGCCAGCGCCACCTCGACGGAGGGGTTCCGCTCAAAAAATTCATGCACCGCCGCCAGCGCGCCGGGCAAATACTGTTCGTCGCAATTCAGGTACGCCAAAATGTCTCCGGAGGCACGGCGGTAACCGCGGTTAACCGCATCGTACATCCCCTGATCCTTTTCGATGACCGCCTGGACGCGCGAATCTTTCGGCAACCAGCCCTGCGTGCCGTCGTCCGAGCAGGAATCCTGGACGATGTGCTCGTGCGCGGGGCCTTGCTGATCGGCAACGGACGCAATGCACAGCTTGAGCCAGTCGGAATTGCGGAAACTTGGAGTGATGATGGAGAACTTCATGGCATTAACCGCAGCGGGTTTAGTCGGCGAGTTTCACGCAGAGGGAATAAACTCAAAAGGCTGGGTGGGTTCAAGATCAAACTGAGGGCGGCTCATGGCGACAGGATGGCGGGACGCAGATGCGGCTCCAATACCGCGGCCAGTTCCGGCGGCAGCCGTTTGGGCTTGTCATTCAACCCGGTGCAGACATGGAGGGTTTCGCCTTCGAGAATCAACGCGTCCGCCTCGTTCAAAACGCGGTGGGCGAAGCGAACTCGGACACGCTCGACGGCGCACGGCCAGACTTCAATGGCCAGGACGTCGTCATACCGGGCCGGCGCGCGGTAGCGCAGGCGACACTCCACAACCGGAAAAATGGTTCCCTCGTGCTGCCACTGCGCCCACGGCGTGCCGAGGTGGCGGAAAAATTCCCCGCGCGCCGCTTCGAGCAGATCCAGGTAGCGCGCGTAATAAATGTGGTTGCCGACGGTGCATTCCGCGTAGGTGACGCGGTGCAAATGCCGGAAAACAGAGCCAGTCATGCGCGGAGTCTAGGTTTGCCGCGGCGCGGGTCAAAGACGAATTTGCGCCGACTGCCAGGCACCAGGCGTGTCTTTTAGGATCGCGATGGTGGAGGTTCCCGCGGAATACCCAGTTGCGGCAACTGGTTTTGAGGTTATCTTTCGGCATGAATTGGCAGCAGGCAGTCTCCCTCGGCATTGTGAGCGTCACGGCGGCGGTGTTTTTGTGGAGGCGGTTGCGACCACGCAAATTCAATTTTGAGCGGGATACCCACTGCGGTTGCGCCGCCGGCCGAAACCATTCGCCACCGCCGCGGGTGATCTACCGGGCGCGCAAAGGTGAGCGTCCGCAAGTCATCCTGAAGTAAAAACCAAAAGCTCGCGCTTGCGTAAGCAAAACTTGTGGGATACTTTTTCACCATCAATGGCCATGTGTAAAGTCAGTTCAGCAGTGCATTTTGTGAAGGGCGGAAAAGAAGGCCCGGGCAATGCGCGCTGGGTTCCCACCACGGATGTTTATGAAACCGATCATGGATTGGTCGTCAAGGCCGAGTTGGCGGGCATGCGCAGCGACAGCTTGGAAATCATGGTCGAGGGTCACCGCCTGCACATCAGCGGCAACCGGTCCGATGGCTGCCGCTCGCCCCATTGCACTTTTCTGGTCATGGAGATCAACTACGGCCCGTTCGAGTGCGTGCTGGAACTGCCTTCGCGCTATGATCTAAGCCAGGCCAAGGCGGCTTACCTGAACGGCTTCCTGCGCATTGACGTGCCCCTCGCCCAGGCGCATTTGAAGACCACCAAGGTGCCCATTGCCGAGGGAAAATAAACCTCCGTTTCCGCTTCCATTGAATCTGCTTGGCGGCGGCGGCAACTAACAACCAAAAAACGCGACCATGAGTTCGCCCGACACGGAATTTGTCAGCATTTTGGGTGCGACCGGCAGTCCGGAAGCGCCGGCGCGGGTGTCAGCGCAATCGCTGCCCGAAGCCCTGCCGATCTTGGGGCTTTCGGACATCGTTGTCTTTCCGGGCATGGTCGCCCCGTTGCTTGTTGAGACACAGCAGAGCATCAAGCTGATTGACGACGTGGTCGGCGGCGACCGGCTCCTGGGTGTGGTGCTCCAGCGCAAACCCGAGGCCGCCAACCCGCTGCCGGAGGAGATGTTCGAGGTCGGCTGCGCCGCGCGGGTGCTGAAGATGCTCAAGTTCCCGGACAACACCGTGCGCGTTCTGGTCGAGGGGTTGTGGCGCATTCGGGTCAAGGACTATGTCCGCCAGGAGCCGTACCTCTGCGCGCGGTTCGAGTTGCTCAAGGACGTGATTGACGACACGCTCGAATCCACGGCGATGATGCGCAACGCGCAAAGCCAGTTCCATGAAATCATCAAGCTCTCCCCCGCATTGTCCGAGCAGATCAAGATCGCCTCGCTGAACACCGAGGAGCCGGGCCATTTCACCGACCTGATCGCCGCCAACCTGAACCTCACCCTGCCGGACCGCCAGAAACTGCTCGAAACAGTATCCGTCAAGGAACGGTTCTCGGTGTTGCTGCCCCTGCTGAATCGCGAGCACGAAGTCCTCACGCTCAGCTCGAAAATCCAGACCGAAGTCGCCAGCACGATCTCCAAATCACAACGGGACTATTTTCTGCGCGAACAACTCCGCGCCATCCAGCGCGAACTCGGAGAAGTCGAGCCCAGCGCCGGCGAAAACAAAACCCTGCGCGACAAGATTGACCAGACGCCCATGCCCGCGGAGGTGAAGAAAACCGCCTACGCGGAACTGGAAAAATTGCAGCAGACACCGCCGGCCGCCGCCGAATACGCCGTCACCCGCAACTACATTGACTGTATTCTCGGCCTGCCGTGGGAAAAGGAAACCGAGGACAAACTCGATTTGCGGGACGCCGAGCGCATCCTCAACGAACAGCACTTCGGTCTCACCAAAATCAAGGACCGCCTGCTGGAGTTTCTCGCCGTCATCCAGCGCCGTAAACAAATCAAAGGCCCGATCCTTTGCCTGGTCGGCCCGCCCGGCGTCGGCAAAACCTCGCTTGGCAAAAGCGTGGCCGACGCGCTCGGGCGCAAGTTTGCCCGCATCGCGCTGGGCGGGATGCGCGACGAGGCGGAAATTCGCGGGCACCGCCGCACTTACGTCGGCGCCATGCCCGGCCGGATCATCCAGACGCTGCGCCGCGTGGAGAGCCGCAACCCGGTGATCCTGTTTGATGAACTCGACAAGGTCGGCGCGGATTTCCGCGGCGACCCGGCCTCGGCGCTGCTCGAAGTGCTCGACCCCGCACAGAACAGCACGTTCAACGATTTTTACCTCGACCTGCCCTTTGATTTGTCCCGCGTGCTGTTCATCACCACCGCGAACTGGCTGGAGCCGATTCATCCCGCGCTGCGCGACCGGCTCGAAGTCATCGAACTGCCCAGCTATACCGAGACGGAAAAACTCCAGATTGCCAAACGCTACCTCGTCCCGCGCCAGTTGGAAGAACACGGATTGCGCAAAACCGAGGTGAAAATCCCGGACAGTACGCTGCGGAGGGTCATCCAAGATTACACTCGCGAGGCGGGCGTCCGCCAATTGGAACGCGAGATCGCCGCCCTGACTCGCAAGGCCACGCGTAAAATCGTCAGCAATACCCACAACGGCGGGGCGCTCGTGCTCAAGCCGGAGTTGCTCAAGGAATATCTCGGCGCCGCCAAGTTCGTGTCCGAAACCGCCGAGGCGATCAAGGAAATCGGCATCGCCACCGGCATGGCCTGGACGCCGGTCGGCGGCGAAGTCCTGTTCATCGAAGCGACCCGGATGCCCGGCAAAGGCGGCCTCCTGCTCACCGGTTCGCTTGGTGACGTGATGAAGGAAAGCGCCCAGACTGCGCTGAGTTACTTGCGCAGCCAGTCCAAATCGCTGGGCTTGGACTTGAGCGACTACGCCAAGTTTGACATTCACATCCACGTTCCCGCCGGCGCGACACCGAAGGACGGCCCCAGCGCCGGCGTGCCGCTGCTGGTCGCCCTGGCGTCGCTGCTGACCAAACATCGAGTGCGTTCGGAAGTGGCGATGACCGGTGAAATCAGTTTGCGCGGCCGCGTTCTGCGCGTCGGCGGCATCAAGGAAAAAGTGCTCGCCGCCGCACGCTTCGGCATCAAGCAAATCATTTTGCCGGAGCAAAACCGCAGCGACTGGTCCGACGTGCCGGACGAGGTTCGCAAGAAACTGCGGGCGCATTTTGTCCGGCACATCTCGGAACTCCTCCCGCTGACCCTCCACGCGAAATGAGCCGCCGCCTTTTTGTCGTGGTGCTCCTGCTTGGAGGCCGGCTGCTGCTTGCCGCTGCCGATCCGCCGCCACCGCCCAAATCGCTCGATCCCGCCGAGGCCGCCCGGCAAGGCCGCGCACTGGTCGCAGACATCTTGGCGCAAACACCCACAGAGAATCTGACCAACACCGGCTGGTTGAAGATTCGGGACGGCAAAGGCAAACGCACGGAGTTTCCCGTGCGCTTTGAAATCCTCGCCGGCGCCGCGGAATGGTCGAGCCGTTACGAAACCTTGCCCGCGACGAACGGCACCAGCGCGGAGCAACTGGCGGTTTTTCACGCAGGCTCCCAATCCAACCGCTACGAATTATCACTCGATGCCGGAACGAATCAGCGGACATTAGGTCCGCGCACCATCACGCCTTGGATGCCGTTTGCCGGTTCTGATTTCTGGGTGGCGGACCTGGGCCTGGATTTTTTCCACTGGCCAGAGCAGCGCATTTTGAAAAGCGAACTGCGCCGCAGCCGTTCCTGCCAGGTGTTGGAAAGCGTCAACCCGCAGCCCGCGCCCGCCGCCTACTCGCGGGTCGTCTCCTGGATTGATTCGGAAACCAGCGCCATCCTCCAGGCCCAGGCATACGATGCGGCGGGCAAACTGCTCAAGGAATTCGATCCCAAGAAAGTCAAAAAGGTCAATGGCCAGTGGCAGTTGGAGGAGATGGAAATCGATAATTTTCAAACCGGCTCACGAACGCGGATCGAATTCAGTTTCGATCAGAAGTGACGGCGCCGGCTGGGTTAGGGAGGGGCGTTTCCTGCGGAATATCGCCAACCACGCCATGCCGCTGCCAAGGATTGCCAAGGCGGATGGTTCAGGGACAACGACCGGCCCGAGGTTAACCCAGCCAGCCTCGCCCACTGCCAGACTCGGATCCCCGTTGTCCCATCCCGTGCCGGTGTGAAAAGTGGTGGTCGTGTAGGTCTGGGTGGCGGGATCAAGAATTTTCACCCATCCTCCCTCCTGCGGCGGCCGCCCGACAATATCTGGAAACATCGCGTCCGTCGTGCCACCGACAGGGTGAGGATTCGCGATGAGATACAATCCATTGGCATAATTCGGATGCCAACCAATGGTTCCTCCCAAGAGGGGAACAATATTGGTGTAAAGTGCGACACCACCGACAAAGGTATTGGTCCATTGTGTCGGAGAATTGAGAAGAGCACCCTGACCGCTGGCGAAGGTGTTGAAATTGTAATTGATGCTCCACGAGGTGGTCGCCGCATTGTAGGTTGAGACGGGCAGGAAGACGTTCGCCACGGGATCCCACTCAGTGAACGTCGCGCCGTTCGGAAGGCCCTGGGCATAAGCCGGATTCAAAATGTCATTTAAAGTATTCGTCTCGTTGTTGTTCAACTGGTTGGCGATCAAGTTGTCTCCGCTGTAAATGGCCGTGTTGAAATAACCAAACACATTTATGCTATAAATATTTGACTGGGCAGACACCGAGCAAATGCTTGAACAAGCAGCGAACAGCAGCGCGGATTTGCGGATCGCAAATTTCGAAATCATAAATTGTCCTTTGTCTGGCTCGACTTGCTGAACTTAATTTATCACCCCCTGAAGCCAAATGAGGTCGAGCTAATAACTCGACCTGCACGCCCCCCGACGCTCCCACCAAACCCCTTCCGGCGCGGGCAGAATTGAATTGAGTTTGGCCGCCCGATTATTTATTGATGTAGCATGAACGTATTTGTCACCGGCGGCGCCGGCTACATCGGCTCGATCTGCACGGAAGAACTCCTCAACGCCGGCCATCAGGTCACGGTTTATGACAATCTTACCGAAGGCCATCGCTCGGCCGTGGATGTGCGTGCAGAATTCATTTTGGCCAAACCCGAGCTGGATGGCGACATCCTCCAAGCCGTCAAATCCACCCGGCCGGACGCCATCATGCACTTCGCCGCCAATGCGCTGGTGGGCGAATCCATGACCAATCCCAAAAAATATTTTCACAACAACCTCGTCAACGCCCTCAAGCTGGCCGACGCCGCCGTCGAGTGTGGTGTAAAAAAATTCGTGTTCAGTTCCACCTGCGCCACCTACGGCCCGCCGGACCGCGTGCCGATGACGGAGGATTTGCCGCAGCGCCCGATCAATCCGTACGGCGAATCTAAGCTGATGTTCGAGAAGGTGCTCGTCTGGTATCGCGAAATTTACAAGCTGGATTTCATCGCGTTCCGCTACTTCAACGCTGCCGGCGCGAGCGCGCAGTTCGGCGAGCACCACCGCATCGAAACGCATATTATTCCCAACGTGCTCCAGGTGGCGCTCGGCCAAAAGGCGCACTGCGAGATTTACGGCACGGATTACCCCACGCCCGATGGCACCTGCATCCGCGATTACATTCACATCCGGGATTTGGCGCAGGCACACATCCTCGGCCTCGCGCCAGGCAGGAGCGGATTCTACAACCTCGGCAACGGCGACGGTTATTCCGTCCGTGAAGTGATTTCCATGTGCGAGAAGGTGACCGGAAACAAGATTCCAACGGTGTCAAAACCGCGTCGTCCCGGCGATCCGCCCAAGCTGGTGGCCTCTGCCGCGAAGGCGATCAACGAACTTGGTTGGAAACCGCAGTTTCCGAAACTGGAGGACATCGTCACAACCGCCTGGGCGTGGCACAAAAAACATCCGGCAGGCTATCCGGATTGAGCCCCGTTAGTGCTGCGGAAACTTGATGTAGAGCAGGTAGTAAATCATCACCCCGGTCACCGAGACGTACATCCACAACGGCCAGGTCCAGCGGGCGATTTTTCTGTGCGACTCGAACCGGCCTTTGATCGCGAACCTCAGGGTGATGAGGATGAGGGGCAAGATCACGATCGCCAGGATCAGATGCGTGATCAGGAGCGTCAGATAAATCGGCCGGAACCACGCCGGGTCGCGGAAATGGGTGACACCTTTGACGGTGAAGTGGTAAGTCAGGTAGCCGGCGAGGAATAACGCCGAACTGCAAACCGCCGCGATCATGCAGTTGCGGTGCGCGATTTTGTTGCCGCGCCTGATGAAATAATAGCCGAACGCGAGGAACACGCCGGCCAGGCCGTTGAAGGTGGCGTTCGACGCCGGAAGGTCATGAACAGTCATGGCGCGCGCTCCAGTTGTTTGACGGCCGCAAGAATTTTTTGCTTCTCCGTCGGCCAGTTTACATCGTCGCCGGCGGTCTGAAAGACTCCGCGCAACCGCGCCTGCTTGTCCACCACGACGAAAATCGTGCTGTGGATGAACAGATCATTTTCCGACTGGCGCTCGGCCGCTTTCACTTCCACGGCCGAGAGCTTCAAACTGGCGGAAGCGAGCGCGGCAATTTCGCTTTTGGTTCCGGTCAGAAACATCCAGCGGTTGGTGTCCGCGCCGAATCGCTCGGCGTATCGCTGCAAGATGGGCGGTCTGTCGAAGTCAGGATCGGTGGTGAGCGTGACGAGTTTGGTCGTGCTCGCGGCGGGGAGGGCGACTTGGAGTTCTTTCATCTGGCGGGTCATTTTCAGGCACGGACCGGGGCAGCGGGTGAAGATAATGTCGGCGATCCAAACACGGCCTTTCACATCCGCAAGCACCACGCCGGCGGCGTTCTGATTGGTGAGCGAGAAGCCTGCGACCTGCCCAATCACCGGAAGGGGTTTGGAAACAAAATGCCCCGATTGCAGCCCGGCGAGCAAATACGCCAGCCCGAGGGTCAGAATGAGAAGCATCACACCGATGCCGACAACCCAGGAAAATTTCACCGCCGGTGCGTTCATGGCCACAGGATTAAGCGGCAAAGAATCAGGGCCGGCAAGCGAAAGAACTCAAGCGAGCACGGGGCTCACTCGAAGCTGGTCGCCGCGCCCACCTTCGAGGCCATCCATTTGTCGAAGGCGGCCTGGCTTTCGACAACCAAATAACCTTGTGCCATGCTGGCGTGGCCGTTGCCGCACAATTGCGCGCAGTTGATCTGGTAGCGGCCTTCCTTCGTCGGCGTGAAGTGGATCGGGATTCTCATTCCGGGAATGGCGTCCTGCGTGACGCGCATCGCGATGACGCGGAAGGAATGAATCACATCCTTGGAACTGATGTAGGCGATGACGGGCTTGTTGACCGGCACATGAATTTCGTTGAGCGTCTGCACGCCGCTCTTGTGCGCGGTGTCGGCGGGGTCAATGCCGAACAAATTGTCAGACGTGACAAACTTCATGTCCTGGCGGCCGAGGTCGCCGTCCTTGTCGGCGTAGCGGAAATTCCACGCGAACTGCTGGGCCACGACGTAGATCACGGTGGCTTCGGTTTTCTTGGGGAACTCGCCGGCGTGCGTCCGCCACAGCGGCAGCGCAACAAAGATCAGCAGCAGCACTTCCACGCCGGCCACCGTCACTTCGAGGTAGCTCGAGGCGTGGTTCTTCACGCCGTCATAATCTCCGCGGGCATTGCGCGAGGCGCGGAAGCGGAACAGCGTGAATGCAAAATAGCACAGCCAGCCGGCGAACAGCGCGATCATCAGCCAGTGGACGTAGATGATGAGTTTGTCCACGCCGGGACCGCCCTCGGCGGCGATGGGGGGAAGACCTAGGAGTTTTTCCATGTCAGACCTTGCAGTTTTTTTTGGCGACGAAAACAAAGAACCCGGTGATGCCGCTTAACACCGTGCCCACGACCACGAGCAGCGCCAGGATGCCCCAGTTCATGCCCTCGGCCATCGGCGAATCGGACTGGCCGTAGCACGCGGCGCAGGCGGACACGTTGACGGCGTGGGTCGTGGCGACGAGCGTCGCCGCGGACAAAATCAGTTTCAAAGTTCTGGCGGACGTTTTCACAGGTAGCTGATGTTTTTCAATTTTTTCAAAAAGTGGCGGCCATAGACGATGACCCCCACGCCGGCGAGGACCGCGCCGATCCCGAACCAGAGATCACCGGCGGTTCCTTGCGGTGTCGAGTAATCCTTGAACTTCCAGGCGGCGCAGAGGAACGCCAGCCCGCTCAGGATGCTCACAAAAAAAAGATGGACGGCTTTGAGCGACATAGATCAATGCGCGACATGCGGCACGTCATGCGCGGCGGTCAGAGTCAGCACGAACAGCATGATCGTGAAGAACGCGGTGAAGGCGAGCACGGTGTAGATCATCTTGCGCTCAGAAAACAGGTGCATCAGAAAGCCCGCGACGATGAAGGCGTTGAAACAGGCAGCCACAAGCACCAGCACGAGGTTGGTCTGGTGGCTGGCCAGCGGCGCGAACGAGGCACCCACCATGAGAAAGATGCCACACAGCACGGCGGCAAAAACGCAGAGCGTGCGCTGCGTGTGATTCTTGAAGGCTTCCGGCGATTCACTCATAAATCAGGTCAAATATAAAACGGGAAATAAGAAAATCCAGACGAGGTCCACAAAATGCCAGAACAGCCCGGAGACTTCGACGCGGTTGGTGAAGCGCTCCGGCTCGGTCTTCCACATCTTGCTGCCTGGCCCCCAAAGAAACGCGATCACAATCACGCCGCCGAGGATGTGCAGCGCGTGCAGGATCGTCAGCGTGAAATAAATAGCGAGGTAATTGTTCAGCCACGGGCCGTAGTTTTGCATCTTTTGGATGTTAACGGCCTCAATTTTGACTTCCTCCTCTTCCGGTGGCTTTGCGCCGCGCAGGTCCGAGAGGTCCTCCGCCTTGTCCGCAAGCCGGACGTGATGGAGCGTCACGGAGCCGGTTTTTTTTACGAGATCGAAGTCGGCGGATTTTTCCGCAAGGTGGCCGTCGGCGATCTTTCCGTCGCTGCGCACGATTTGGTAGTGATGGAATTTGTCGTTGTATTCGTAGGATTTGATTCCGAGAAACGCCAGGGCCAGCAGCATCGTCAGGGCGTGATAAACCTTGTAGTTCGAAAACTGCTTCGTCTTCAGGGCGGCCCAGGCCAGCAGCGTGGTGATGGCGGACGAGGCAAGCAGCACGGTGTTGATCGTGCCCAGCGTGACGTTCAGCCAGCCATGCGGCCACAGCTCGGGCGGAGTGCCGACGCGCAGCAGCACGTACGCGGAAAACAGGCCGCCAAAGAGCATCACTTCGGACGCGAGAAAGAGCCAGATGCCCACCTTGGCGTTATAGACGCCGGTGTCCGGGCGGGCTTCAACCGTGTAGGGAATTTCCATGAAATTACTTTGTTGGGCTGTCGGGTTGGTCTTGCGGCGTGAAATCCGTCGCGTGTCCCGGCACGCTGTATTCGTACGGGCCGCGATACACCGTCGGCGGTTTGAGAAAGTTTCCGTGCCCCGGCGGCGTCGGCGTCTGCCAGTCCAGGGTGGTCGCCTGCCACGGATTGTCCGAGGTGACGCGCGCGCCTTTGAACATGCTGTAAAAGAAATTGATGATGAACGGCACCTGTGCCAGCCCCAGCCCCACGGCCGCCCAAAGAATCGTCTTGTTCAAATACATGATGCCGTCGCTCAAGCCGCCGGCGGCCGCGATGCCGTTGGCGTGGTAATATGTGGCGGAATAATTCACGCCGCCGTCCGACATGCGCCGCAACATGCCCGCCAGCCCCTGCGCAAACATCGGCATGAAAATCAAATTCATGAAAATCAGCGACAGCCAGAAATGCACGCGGCCCCAAAATTCATTCATCATCCGGCCCGACGCCTTCGGAAACCAAAAATAAATTCCCGCGAAGATCGCGAAAATGGTTCCCGGCGCGACCACGTAATGGAAATGGCCGATGACATAGTAGGTGTCGTGCAAATGCAGGTCGCTGGCGCTAAACCCGAGCGGCAGGCCGGTCAGGCCGCCGATGCCGAACATCGGCAGGAACGCCAGCGCGAAGAGCATCGGCGTGTTGAAGCGGATCGCGCCGCCCCACAGCGAGATCAGCAGGCACGTCAGGATGATCACCGACGGAATCGAGATGATCATCGTCGTGGTCTGGAAAAACGTGGCGATCTTCGTGCCCATGCCGGTCAGATACATGTGGTGCGCCCAGACGATGAACGACATGAAGCCCAGCCCCAGCGAGCCGAACACGAGCGATTTGTAGCCCCAGAGTGGCTTGCGCGTGTTGTTGGCGATGATTTCCGCCACGATGCCCAGCGCCGGCAAAATCAGCACGTACACTTCCGGGTGCGCCAGGAACCAGAACAGGTGCTGCCACAGCAGCGGGCTGCCGCCGCCGGAAACAGCGGCGATTTTCCCGCCGACCGCCAAACCGGTCGGCAGAAACAAACTGGAGCCGGTGACCTTGTCCATCAACTGCATCACGCCCGCGGCTTCCAACGGGGGAAACGCCAGCAGCAGCAGAAACGACGCGACGAACTGGCTCCACACAAAAAACGGCAGCCGCATCCAGGTCAAACCCGGTGCGCGCAATTGAACGATCGTGGTGATGATGTTGGCCGAACCGAGCAGCGACGAGGTGATCAGGAACACCATGCCGATCAGCCAGTAGGTCTGGCCGTCGGTCGGCACCACTTCCGACAGCGGCGGATAGGAGGTCCAGCCCGATTGCGCCGCCCCGCCCGGGATGAAGAAACTGGCAAACATGATGATGCCGCCGATGAAATAAAACTGGTAGCTCATCATGTTCAGCCGGGGGAACGCCATGTCGTTCGCGCCGATTTGCAGGGGCACAAGATAATTGCCGTACATGCCGCTCAACAACGGCACCACCGCGAGGAACACCATGATCGTGCCGTGCATCGCGCCAAAGGAATTATAGAGGTCGGGCGACAGCGCGCCCTTGGGTGCGGCGGCCGAACCGAGCAATGTCTGCAGCAGCGGCCCCACCACGGGCACCGCCACGCCCGGATGCGCGATCTGCCAGCGCATCATCAGCATCAGGCTGAAGCCGAACAGCAGAAAAGCCAGCGCGGTGATGCCGTACTGAATGCCGATGACCTTGTGATCAATCGAGAAAACATACGTCCTCCAGAAACCTTCGTCCGCATGAGGCGCCGCGTGCGCCGTGTGCGCCGCGTGGCCGTGCGGAATTGCGTGTGTGGTTGCCTGCATGTTCGTAAATTAGGATTTCACCGGACTAAACATTTTTTGCGGCGCGAACTTCAATTTTCAAAGCGCGTAGTGAACTTCAGCCGCGCCGGACTGTCAATCGCGGAATCCGTTCATTTTGGTTCATTTGACCTTGTCCCAGACCATCACCGACAGCAGCGCCGGCAGGTAGAAAATGGAAAACAAAAACAACTGCCGCGCCCGCGGCACCGTCACCTGCCGCGCAAATTGCAGCGCGAACCAGAGAAAGACCAGGCCGAGCGCCACCGCGCCGAGCAAGTAGTATTTTCCAGTGACGTGAAACAGAAACGGGCACAGGCTCACCGGCAGCAGGCCGAGCGTGTGGCTCACCGCCTGCCGCGCCGTGCGGTGGCCGTACGGGTCAATCACCGGCAGCATCACGAAACCGGCCTTGGCGTATTCCTCGCGATAGATCCAGGCAATCGCGAAGAAATGCGGCAGTTGCCAGAAAACGAGGATCGCGAACAACGCCCAGCCTTCAGCGCTCAGTTCGCCGCGCGCGGCCGTCCAGCCCATCAGCGGGGGCAGCGCGCCGGGAATCGCGCCGATCGCCGTGTTCAGCCACGTCACCCGTTTCAGCGGCGTGTAGATGAACAGGTAACTCAGCAACGACACAGCGCCAATCACGCTCGTCGTCAGATTCACCGCCAGCGCCAGCCAGAGCAGCCCGGCGCACGCGCAAACGCCGCCGAACACCATCACAGTCGTCGGCTGCAACCGGCCTGAAGGCAACGGTCGGTTTCGCGTGCGGCGCATTTTTGCATCGTGCTCGCGTTCGAGCAACTGGTTCAGCGCCGCCGCGCCGCTGGCCACCAAACCGGTGCCGAGCACGGCGTTGAGCATCAGCCAGTAATTCATCGGACCGCGCCAGCCGATGTAAAAACCAACCAGCGTCGTCAGCAGCACGAGCAGCGTCAGCCGCGCCTTGGTCAGATCGGCGTACACCGCCACCCAGCCCTTTTCCGGGGCGGTTGTTTCGTTCAAAATTTCCGCGGTTGCTTTCATGCTTGCTCAGTCGCCGGGTGCGCTGCAAATGGCGCCAGTTCCGACACAACGGATTCTGCGCTTTGCCCGGCTCGACGGAGAGACGTAATCATACACATTAGCGAACCGATGGCCAGCGAAAGTGCTCCTGCCACGACGTGCGCCGTGGCCACGTCCGCGGCCTTGTTGGTCAAGACCGTCGCCGCTCCCAGCGCCGCTTGAAATACGATCAGCCCAAGCCAAGCCCAGGCCAACCGCGCCGTGGCGGCGTCCGCGCGCCGCGCCGTCCAAGCACCCGCCGTGACCGCCAAAAGCACCAAAACTGCCGTGAGCCGGTGCGCCATTTGCAGTTCGATTTGAAACCAGGTGATGGGGTTTGCGCCGGTCACTTCAGTGCGCTGCGCGTTGTAGCGCGCAACCGAAACGGCATCCGTTGCCGGCCACCACTTGCCGTAAGCAAGCGGAAAATCCCGAATCGCCAGGCCCGCGTGCTGGTGCCGCATCGTCGCGCCGAGAATCAACTGGCAGAAAATCAGAAGCGTAGCGGCCAGCGCCCACCGGCGCAGCGGCGACGGAATATTGGGCGGAAGATTTTTCTTCAACCTCTCCCACAACCGGCTGGTGAAGATCGCGATTCCGCACAACAAGATAAAAAAAATCTGTGCCAGCGCGCCGTGCAAAATGCCGATTTGATCCTTGAACAACACCACACGCAGACCACCGAGCAAACCTTGAAACTGGACCAGCGCGAACGCCAGCCAGCCCATCCGCACCAGCGTCCGGCCCGCCGGTTCGTGGCGCACCCAGACCACCGCCGCAAGCAACACCACGCCGCCAATGCCGCTGAGAAAATAACCCGTCGCTTTCAACTCCGGCCACCAGCGGAAAATTGCATAACCCGCCAGCACCTCCCCCAACCCGATGGCCGCCAGCGGCAAACGCGAGCGATGTCCGCCCAGCCAGCGGGTCAGCGCGACAACCAGCACTCCGACCGCAGTTGCCCAGAGCCGGTGCGTGTGTTCGTAAAAAACCCCGCCGGTCCAGAATTGGAGCGGCAGTGCGAACATGTTGTAGCCGTAACTCGTCGGCCAGTCCGGCACTGCCATGCCCGCTTCATGGCTCGTCACCAGCCCGCCAAGCCCGACCAGGCCGAGCGTCGCCAATGCCGTCAGCACGGCAAAGCGGTGCAACCACTGGTTGTTTCTTGGCGCAGACATGACAACGATGGCTTGGGGAGCGGGCGGAAAAGCAAACCGCTGCGGACCTTGCGGCCCGCAGCGGTTGAACAATCCAATAACTACTTGAGTTCGATGGTGAAGTCGGCCTTCACGCCGGCATCCGTGACTTCGATTTCCTGGTCCACGCCGGTCGGCGCGGCTTTGCGGTGGAGCGCGGTAACGGTGTATTTGCCCGCCGGCACATTCTTGATGGTGAACTTGCCCTCCTTGTCGGTGACCGCGAAATACGGACTGTCCACCACCGTCACCCAGGCGAACATCCACGGATGCACGTCGCACTGGAATTTCAGGAAATTCTCCGGCGCCGTGAACGACAGGGTCAGGTCCGGGGAGCCGGGCATCTGCGCCTGGTTTTGCTCGGAATTGGCGGCCACAGCCGGTTTGGTGTGGACGTTGTGCAGCACCGGGTCGGAATTCTTCACCTGGATTTTCTGGCCGGTCTGCACCGCGAGAATCTGCGGCGTGTAAAGACAGCCTTTCTGGTCAATCACCGCCGGCTCTGCGCTCGCGCCGGTGGATTTGCCGGTCACGCCTTTGAGCATGACGATCGCGTCGGCCAGCTGGCCGCCGGCGCCGACGGTGTAAAAATGGGTCATGGGCATTTCCGTGTGGAACTTGCCGCAGGTGGGATCGTCTTTGAGCGGCTGGATGGCTTTTTCTGCCGGCGGCGTGCCTTTGAGCGTGACGGTGCCGGTGATGTCGCCCGCGGTGGCGAATTGAAACGCGGTGGCCATCCCAATGGAACCGGCCAAGAGGTAATTCATTTTCATATTTTTTGTTTTTTGAGTCGCAAAATCAGGAGCCACGCTAACAGCCCCGGTTTGACGCCGCAAGAGCCATGTGAATTTTTTCACAAGGCCTGATGTTGTCTTTGATGCGGACTTATCCAAACGCCAACGGGCGCACCGGTCACAACGCCGTCATCACCCGCGCCATCGCCAGCGCGGTCTGCGCCGCCTCGGTGCCGCGGTTGTGCCGCGGGTTCAGGCACCGGACCCGCGCGTGCTCCTTTTTTTCAAACACGAAAACGCCGTGGACCACGGGAATTTGGTGTCGCACTTGGATTTGCGCCAGCGCGTGGGTCACACCCCAGCCGATATGCTGCGCGTGGCTCGTCTCGCCTTGGAAAATGACGCCCAGGCAGATGATGGCGGACGGCGGCGAGTTCGCCGCGAGCTTTGCGGCCACGGCGGGAATCTCAAACGCGCCGGGCACGCGCACCACGCGCACTTTCGCACCGGCTTTTTGCAGCCCGGCTTGGGCGGCGCGCACCATTGCGTCCACGTATTCGGCGTTGTAGCGCGACGCGACGATGGCAAAGGTGCCGCCACGGGCGCGCGTCGTTTTGGTTTTAACAGATTTCAGCATCGGACAATTCAGCGCTAATTTAACGCAAGCCGGGAATAGCTCCAGATTTTTTGCAAGACAGGTAAAAAACGCTGTTAAAAATTCGACTCGAATGCCATGTTCAGCACATGGTCACCGCAACTCCTGCTCGCGCTGTATGCGTTGCATGTTCAAAGGCCTGACCAAGTTTCTGATCGCATGGGTCGCCATGACGATCCTTTGCACGATTACTTGGGAGTTTGTGGCCGACGGTCTTTACGATTGCACGGACGATGGTTTACCAGGTTACTGGACGCCGTGTGGTTGGGTTCATAGTTGGGACGATCATCCGATCGTTGCTGTCAATCCGGTGGTTCATGGTCGTGAGATGAGCGAGCCGGACACCATCAAAGCCGGCTGGAGCGTCAACCGGTTGCTCGGACTGTGGTTTTTATTCTTCATCGTTTCTTTGATCGTCAGTCTCGCGCTGGCGCGAAGGCGGTGGATTCCAGGTCAGCGGGTGGAGCAGCCCGCTGAGACCTCGACACGAATAAACGCGGAAATTTGACAATTAATTTTTCACCGAAATGAGCGAAGAACTGAACTCCGAATTATTCACCCAGAACCGCGAGCGGCTCAAAACCCTGCTGCCCGCCGGGGCGCTGGTCGTGCTGAATGCGAACGACGTGCCGCCCACCAATGCCGACGGTTCGCTGGCGATGGTGCCCAATTCTGATCTGTTCTATCTCACCGGCGTCGAGCAGGAGCACACGATTCTGGTGCTGTTTCCCGACGCGGAGGACGAAAAGCACCGCGCCCTGCTGTTCCTGCGCGAGCCGTCGGCGGAGAACGAAACGTGGGAGGGCCACAAGCTCACCAAGCCGGAAGCGCGGCAGGTGAGCGGCATCCTGAACATCCACTGGCTCTCCGAATTTCCGCGCCTGTTCCACCGGCTGATGTGCGAGTGCCAGCACGTTTATCTCAACTCCAACGAACATAACCGCGCCGTGATCGAGGTCGAAAGCCGCGACGCGCGCTTCATCAGGGAGACCCGGCGGCGCTATCCGCTGCACGAATTCCGACGCCTCGCGCCACTGCTGCATCAGTTGCGTCTGGTCAAGTCGGCGGCGGAAGTCGCCCTGCTCCGCCGCGCCTGCGCGATCACCGAAGCCGGCTTCCGGCGCGTGCTTCGCTTCACCCGGCCCGGGGTGCGGGAGCGGGAAATCGAGGCTGAGTTCGCGCATGAATTCATCCGCCGCGACGCGCGCTTCGCCTACTTGCCGATCATTGCCGCGGGCCGCAACGCCTGCTGCCTGCATTACCAGGCCAACGCCGCCGTCTGCCAGCCGGGACAACTGCTGCTGCTCGACGTCGCGGCGGCAACGGGCAATTATCATTCGGACCTGACCCGGACAATTCCGGTGAGCGGGCGCTTTTCCCGGCGGCAAAAAAAAGTTTACGATGCCGTGCTGCGCGTGCTGCGCCAGTGCATCCGCGGACTGACGCCCGGCAAAACCACGAAGGACTGGCAGAAAGAAGCCGAGCAGTTGATCCAGAAGGAACTGGTGGACTTGGGCGTGCTGACGCCGCGCGCGATCCGGCGGCAGGACCCGGACCAGCCGGCGTTCAAAAAGTATTTCATGCACGGCGTCGGACATTCCCTCGGCCTGGATGTCCACGATGTGACGGCGGCACGGACACCCATCCAGGCCGGCTGGGTGATGACCGTCGAACCTGGAATTTACCTGCCGGAGGAAGGTTTCGCAGTGCGCCTGGAGAATGACGTGCTGGTGACTGAAGACGGCCAAGTGGATTTGATGGCCGGCATTCCGATCGAGGCGGACGAGATTGAGACGCTGATGCACCACCGCTCCCCGCCGTCCAAAAGCCGGAGCGGAAAAATCAGCGCCCGGCGCCGGTGAAACTAAAGCATAATTCGGTTGGCATCTCGCGGCGGTTTTCGCCAGAGTCTTTCGGACCGGTCGCGGTTGGAGCCGAAAACCGCCGCCAGCGACAATGCAAAAAGTCAGACTCCACCTTTCCGTCTGGGTTCTGCTCACCGCGAACTGGCTCGCGGCGAATTCCGCGTCCGGCCGCGACACCAACGGCGCGGTGACCGCAGCCGAATTGTCCGACCAAATCGAGACGCACCTCACGCAGCCCCGTTTCCACGGCGCGCTGTGGGGCGTCAAAGTCGTTTCGCTCGATTCCGGCAAAACGGTCTTTGAACACCACGCCGACCGGCTGATGAGTCCCGCCTCGAACAGCAAACTCTACGCTGCGGCGCTGGCGCTGGACCGCCTCGGCCCAGATTACCGCATCGTCACGCCCCTCCTCGCCACGGCCAAACCGGACGCCGATGGCACGGTGCACGGCGATCTGGTCATCAGCGGGCGCGGCGACCCAAGCTGGAATGCGCGTCATGCCGGCACAAATTTTTGGGATTTGTTTTCACCGTTCTTCGCCGCGCTGACCAACGCCGGCGTGCGCCGCGTCTCTGGTGATTTGATCGGCGACACGACTTTTTTCCGCACCCCACCCACCGGAGCCGGCTGGGCCGCAGACGACTTGGAAGATTCCGAGGGCGCGGAGATTTCCGCGCTGACACTCGACGACAATTTCACGCAAATCCGCGTCGCCCCCGGCACCCAAGTCGGCGAACCGTGCGCGCTGGCAATCAATGACCTGTTCACCGGCCTGCAACTCGACAACCAAACCACCACGCTCACCAACGGCGCGGTGCGACACGTCGAGGCCCGTCGCTTTCGCGGCGAGAATGTCATCCACGTTTTCGGCGGGCTGCCCGCCGGCGGCGAACCGGAGCTGTTGGACACGCCGGTACCGCGACCGGCGGAATGGTTCACCGCTGCGCTCAAGGAAGCATTGAGGCGGAAAGGCCTCATCGTCGAAGGTTCCGCTCGAGCCGTGTCCTGGCCGACACCGGCGCCTGTGGCAGCCGTCAAATTGGGTGAAGTGCTTTCGCCGCCGCTGAGCGAACTGGTGCGCGACTTCTTGAAACCCTCGCAGAATCTCGAGACGGATCTGATTTTTGATCACACCGGCGAAATGACGCGCGCCGCTGACGCGCCGCCATGGCAGACTTCGGAACAAGCCGCGCTGGCCGCGCTCAAGGGCTTTCTGGTCACGAACAGCCTCCCGGTGGCGGAGGTGCATTTCGATGAAGGTTCCGGGCTGTCGCGCAACAACCTCACCACCGCCAACGCCACGCTGGCGCTGCTGCAATTCATGGCGCGGCATCGCGCGGCGGAGACATTCCTCGCCGCGCTGCCAGTGGCCGGCGTGGACGGCACCCTGCGCCGCCGCATGACGAACGGGCCGGCATTCCAAAACGTGCGGGCCAAGACCGGCACGTTGCGCTGGGTGAACGCGCTCTCTGGATTCGTCACCACGGCGGCCGGCGAACACCTCGCGTTCAGCCTGATGCTCAACCGCTACATTCCCCCGCCGGACCGCAAGCGCACGGATGAACTGGACGGCTTGGCGGCAATGCTCGCGGGCTTTGCCGGCCGCACCGATGCTTCGCTGGAAAAGACGTACGCGCCCTTCGGCACGCTGCTCGTCACGCAATTTGTTTCCGCGCCGTTTCCGCATCCGGCGCGCGCGGCAGGCTATAAATATCACGACACCTTTTTTTCGGCAGCGGAACATTACGCGGACCGCACCGTGGCGCTGTTCGTCCCGAAAAAACTCCGCGTCACCGGCAGCCTGGATTTTGTCGTTCATTTCCACGGCTGGAACCACACCGTCGCGGGTGAGCTGCCGGAATACCGCTTGATCGAGCAGTTTGCCGACAGCGGCAAAAACGCGATACTTATCCTTCCGCAAGGTCCGCGCAACGCCCAGGATTCCTTCGGTGGAAAACTGGAGGATACCAACGGGTTCAAAATTTTCCTGACTGAGGCCGTGGAGAAATTGCGCGCGAGCGGTGTGATGGCGCCCGCTCCTTTTGAAATCGGCAACATCATTCTGTCCGGCCACAGCGGCGGCTACCACGTCATGGCGGCGATTCTGGACCACGGCGGGATGCCGGAAAAAATCAAGGAAGCCTGGCTGTTCGACGCGCTGTACGGGAACACGGAGAACTTCGTCGCCTGGCACCAAAACCAGCGCGGCCGGCTTCTGAACATTTATACCGACCACGGCGGCACCAAGGAGGAAACGGAGAAATTAATGGCACGCTACAAAACGCAAGGCGTCCAATTTATTTCCCTTGAAGAAACGAACCGCGCGGCGCTGGATTTGCCAACGGACAGGGTCATTTTTATCCACACCGACCTGACGCACAACGAGGTGGTTTCCCGGCGCGGCGAATTTTCCCGATTCCTCAAATCGAGCAGTCTGGAAAACCAATGAGCGCGCGGCTTTTATCAGTTGGCTTTTTCGCCACGCTGCTCGCCGGCTGTCAAATTATGCCCTCCCCACATTCTGCCCAGCCTCCGCCGGTCAAGCTCGGCGTAGAAGTCCTGTTTGAAAAGCACCTGGATTTGATTCGCGGCAAACACGTCGGCCTCATCACCAACCCGACGGGCCTCGACAGCAAACTGGACAGTATTATTGAGCGTTTTCGCGCGCAACCAGGCGTGGAGCTCGTGGCACTCTACGGCCCGGAACACGGCGTGCGCGGCAACGCGCAAGCCGGCGAATACGTGCCGTTCTATTTTGACGAACATTTTCAACTGCCCGTGTTCAGCCTTTACGGTCAGACCCACCAGCCACCGCCCGACATGCTGACCAATATTGACGAATACATGCGGACGTTCGACACGCAGCACACCGGGAAAAAATTCGAGTCCGGCATGCTGCGCACGGTGGACGTGATGGTGTTCGACCTCCAGGATGTCGGGACGCGGGTTTACACCTACATCGCCACGATGGCCTACGCCATGCAGGCGGCGGCAGACGCGGACATTCCGTTCCTCGTTTTGGACCGGCCCAACCCCATCAACGGCGTCGCACTGGAAGGTCCGATTCTTGAATACCCGGAGCACAGCTCGTTCATCGGCCTGTATCCGATTCCTTTGCGCCACGGCATGACCGCGGGCGAACTGGCGCGGTTGTTCAACGAAAAATTCCTGAGGAAAAAAGCCCGGCTCACCGTCGTGCCGATGGAGAACTGGTCGCGCGCCGCGTGGTTTGACGAAACCTCGCTGCCGTGGGTGCTGCCCTCGCCGAATCTGCCGACGCCCGAAAGTGCCACGGTGTATCCCGGCCAGGTCTTGCTCGAAGGCACCAATTTGTCCGAGGGCCGCGGCACGACCAAGCCCTTTGAGTTCTTTGGCGCGCCGTGGATAGACGGTTTCACCCTGGCGGAGAAATTGAATGAACTGAAACTGCCCGGCGTGAAATTCCGCGAAGTCTGGTTCACGCCCACCTTCTCGAAATTCTCCGGCCAGCGCTGCGGCGGCTGCCAACTGCATGTGACCAACCGCCAGGCCTTTCAGCCGATCACGACCACGCTCGCCCTGCTGGCGCTCATCAAAAAAACTTACGGCGGCAAACTGGAATTTCACGCCGGTTATTTCGACAAGGTGCTGGGCACTTCCAGCGTGCGCGAGGCGCTGGAACGCGGCGAGCCGGCGGCCCAGATCGTGGCCGGTTTCCAACCCGGCCTGGCGCGCTTTGCGAAACTGCGTGAGCCGTTTCTGCTGTATCGTTGAAACCTGCGGTTGCTGGGCGCGAACGCCTCGGAGAACGGCACCCGCACACGGTGTGTTCGAAGCCGGTCAAAGCGGCTATTTTCTGGATGGAAATCAGCCCGGCCGGACTTGGGATTTTTGCCGGCGTTCGGCCAGCTCGTCGGACATCTGGATGGTCATCCGCTTGTTGATCTGGTAGGCAATCAGCAGCCCGGTGCAGATCGCAAACAGCGCGCCGACGACGATGCCGCTGCAAGCCCGATAACCCTGCACCGCCGCCGCCGCGTCGGGCAGTTTCGTGTCGTACTTGAAAATCCCGGCCATGATCCAAAGGAACGAGGCCGAGCCGAGCGCCAGCCCGGATTTCAGGCCGAAGCCGATCGTCGCAAACACCATGCCGGTAAAGCGGCGGCCTGTTTTCCATTCGGAATAATCGGCCACGTCCGCGTAAATCGCCCAGATCAGTGGGATGGTCGGCGCGTAGGCAATCGCGATCAAGGCGGTCAGCACCACCATGCCCCAGACGTTGGTGGACGCTAGAAAATAAAACGCCAGCGAGCCGGCGCCCGCCAAGGCGAAACCGGTGACGGCCACGGCTTTCTTGCCGAATTTTTTCGCCAGCGGCGGCGACAGCAAAATGACGATGATCGTGATGCCGGTGCCGAGCATGTTGATGATGCTGTTGGCCACGTCGGCGACATTCGAGTTGGCCAAATCCGCCCGGTCGCCGTGGACGACGTAGCCGAGCGTCTCCATGAGCCCCGAAGCCTTGGCCCCCGCGGGCACGACCAAGCCGAGCTGCTGCACCCAGTCATAGAGCGCGGCCTTGTCGGCGTAATGGTGGTAGTAATTGTAAAGCGCGCCGCCGCGGAACGAGAGAATGGCAAAATGCACCAGCGTCATCAAAAACATGACCTTCCACGGATTGTTTTTGAGGAGGTTGAGGAAGTCCTCCTTGGGCGTCGCCTTTTCCTGGTTGATGGGCTTGATGCGTTCTTTCGTCGTCGTGAAGGTGATGACAAACAAAACCAGACACAGCACCGCCCAGATCGTCATCGTCATCTGCCAGCCATACTGTTTGTCGCCAATGCCGACTGCGCTGCCGCCGGCATGGCTGGCGGCAAATTTGGCGACCAGCGGCAGCGTGAAGCCACCCACGATGAACTGCGCCGCGTTCACGGCGATGAAGCGGAACGAATTCAATTTTGCGCGCTCCACCACGTCGCCGGTCATCACGCCGCCCAGCGCCGCGTACGGCATGTTGTTCATCGAATAGATGGACATCAGCAGCGTGTTGGTGATCGCGGCATAGGCAATCAGCGCGCCGATGCTCCAGCCGTGGGGCGTGGTGTAGGCCAGGATCATGACCACGAACCACGGCACGGCGGTGAACAGAATCCACGGCCGGAACTTGCCCCAGCGCGTGTCCGTCCGGTCGGCCAGGATGCCCACAATCGGGTCGGCGAACGCGTCCCACAACCGCGGCCACAGCAGGATCGCGGCGGCGGCGCCGGCCGTCAGACCGAACACGTCCGTGTAAAAATTCGTCTGGAACAGGATCATCGTCATGAAGACGAAATTCGCGGCGGCGTCGGCGGCGCTGTAGCCGGCTTTTTCGAAGAACGAAAGCTTCTGCTGGAAATGTTGTTCGGCCATAGTTTTGGGGAGTTGAATTTATTTCGTTACCGTCAAAATCACCTTCTGCAAATCGCTGTCGCGCGAGGAATTGCCGACCATGACCGCAAACTCCCCCGGCTCGACGGTGTAGTGCATCTTCACATCGTAAAACGCCAGTGATTCCGGCGCGATTTCGAGCGCGACCGTCTTTGTCTCGCCCGGCCGCAGCGCAATTTTTTGGAAGCCTTTCAGCTCCTTGACCGGCCGCGTGACCGAGCTGACCAAATCGCGGATGTAAAGCTGCACCGTCTCCGTGCCGGCGCGTTTGCCGGTGTTGGTCACGTCCGCGAGGACTTGGGTCGAGCCTTTCACGCTGATTTTCCTTTTCGTGAGCCGGACGTTTTTGATTTCAAAACTCGTGTAGCTCAAGCCGTAGCCGAACGCGAACAGCGGCGAGACATCCGCGAACAAAAATCCCCGGCGCGCCGAGGGTTTATAGTTGTAAAACACCGGCAGATGTCCCGCCGAGCGCGGAAAGGAAATCGGCAGCTTGCCGCCCGGATTGAAATCGCCGAACAACACGTCCGCCACCGCGTGGCCGCATTCCTGGCCGAGATAAAAGCACTCAAATATCACCGGCACCTTTTCCGCGACGTAATTGATCGCCAGCGGCCGGCCGTTGAACAGGAACACGATCACCGGCTTGCCGGTGGCGAGCATTGCCTGCACCAGCTCGTTTTGACGGCCCACCAGATCCAAATCCGTGCGGTCGCCCATGTGCTTCAGATTCCACGCCTCGCGCGAGGTCTGCTCGTTGCCGCCAATCGCGAGCACGATCACGTCCGCCTGCGCGGCGACTCGAATCGCCTCCGCGATCTGCTTCCGGTCTTCCGCCGGATCGCTGGGCGTGACTTCATCCGCGTTCCAAGAGCCACCCACAGTGATTTTGCAGCCTTCGCTGTAAAGCACGTTCACGCGGTCGCCAACCTTCGCCTTGATGCCGTCGAGCACGGTGACATTATGTTTCGGCACGCCGCTGTAACCGCCCAGCAGGCTGCGGTTCGCATTTGGTCCAATAACAGCAATGGTTTTGAGCTTCGTCGGATCGAGCGGCGCGAGGTTGTTCTCGTTCTTGAGCAGCGTGATGGTTTCGCGCGCCGCCTGCAAAGCAAGTCTGCGGTTCGCGTCACAGCCAACCACGCGCGCGGCTTCGTCCGGGTCCACGTACGGATTGTCGAACAACCCCATTTTGAATTTCCAGAGCAGCATCGGCGCGACCAGGTCATCAAGCTGCTTTTCTTTCAACACCCCCTTGCGCACCAGTTCAACCAAATGCAAATAGCAGTCCGGTTCGGGAAACTCGATGTTCACGCCCGCCTTGACGGCCAGCTCGCACGCTTCTCGTTTGTCCTTAGCGACAAAATGTCCGTGCGTGTCGGGCCGGTCGTGCAATTCCCAAATCGCATAATAATCCGAAACCACGAAGCCTTGGAAACCCCATTCCTTGCGAAGCACATCGCGGAGCAGCCATTCGCTCGCATGCGACGGCACGCCGTCGATCTCGTTGTAACTCGCCATCACGCTGATCGCGCCACCTTTGGCGATCACGTCCTTGAACGGATGCAAAAACGTTTCGCGCAGCACGCGCTCGGAGACATTCACCGGCGCGCAGTTCTGGCCGGACTCCGGCTGGCCATGCGCCGCAAAGTGTTTCAGCGTGGCGATGACGCGCTTCTTGTCCTGGAAAGTCGCGTCACCTTGAAATCCGCGCACGGCGGCGATGCCAAGCTGCGTGTTGAGATAAGGATCTTCCCCGTAAGTCTCCTCGACGCGCCCCCAGCGGGCATCGCGCGCCACGTCCACTACCGGCGTCAGCGCCTGATGGGCGCCGCGCACGCGGGCCTCCTCAGCGGTCATCGTGAAAAGTTTTTCCACCAGCTCGGGATTGAAGGTTGCGCCGAGGCCAATCGGCTGCGAAAAGCTGGTCGCACCAATCGCCGCGTGGCCGTGCAAACATTCCTCGTGAAAAATCACCGGAATGCCCAACCGCGATTCCTCGATGAAAAACTTCTGGATGGCGTTGGCCAGTTCCGCCGTTTCCTTGGCGTTCTTTCCGACACCGGCGTCGCTCGGCGTGCTGCCCGCATCACTGGGCCGGCCGACCTGGCCGATGCCCTGGCCCTTTTTGAAGGCGGCCTTTGCTTTTTGAAAATCGAAATTACTTTTGGCATCCAACAGTTTCGTGGTTTTCTCCTGCCAAATGCACATCATCTGCGCCGCCTTTTCCTCCAAAGTCATGCGCGAAAGCAAGTCTTTCACCCGATTGGCGGCTGATGCCGCAGAGTTTTTGTAAAGTGGGCCTCGCGGGGCGGATTTTTTCTTCATGCGATTTTTCATCAAGGCTGATTTAAATGGATATTCACAACCCTCTGAAATCGTGCGCGACATTTCAATCGAAAACTCGTGGAGGCTGCCATAAAAGCATCCTATTTTCGGTGAAAACTCTCCGGCGGGCCGAGATAACTCGGCTTCAAGCCGCCGCAATCCACGACGATTTTTTGCAGCACCACGCCGGGATCCACCATCCAGTATTTCAGCGTGTGCGGCCCGAGCTTGGCTAGCGTGTGGGTGGAGCGAACGGTGCGCGCGTTGTCACCGACGGTTTTTTCCCAGTCGCGATTTCCGTTTTGCGCCTTGTAATCTGCGGGCACGAGCGTGATGACCTGCGGCGTCTCATCATCAAAAGAAACCGCCACGCGCAACCCGCGACCCGGCGTGAAATTCAACGTCGGCGAGGTGATCGTCACCACTTCGACCGCGCCGGTGCTGAAGAAATACGTTTGATATTCCAAGCATGGCGAATCTTTGCCGGGTGTCGCGCTGGGGGCTTCCACCGGCTGCGTCGCGCGCATTCCCGAAAGCGTGCGTCCGTAATCCTGAATTATGACCCACCGATTTTCACCCGCGTCCGTTTTTTTGGTGAAATGTTCCGGCTCGATGGAAACAAATCCTGCGCCTTCCACAAAACCTCTCAACGAATCGCGCGTAACTTCTGGCGGATTGAACGCATTAACGATCACGGTGACTTCGCCGCCCGCACCGGAAATTGTTATCATTCCTTTAGCCAGGCCTTTTGGAACTTTATCCCAATCTGCGCTGAACCAAAGGCGTAGATCTTTTTCAGCGACGCGGAGGTTCCATGGTCCATTTGGTGGCAGTTCTCCTTGAAAAGTGAATCCACTTATCCCGTTAATCCGAATCCACGGCTCGCTTGCCTTAATCGTGGCGTCAAAAGCCGTTTTACCTTTGTTAAAAACGTCAATGTAAGACTCCTGCTGATTGAGCGAATCAAATTGCGGCAATGTCGCTTCGCCATTCGTAATTGCCGTTTCCGACTGGTCCACGGCCACGCCGAGCGCCGCCGCGTCCGGCACTTCAATTCCCGCGAGCTTGATCGCGCGCAGGCTGTTGTGCGGCGGATCCTGCCAGGTCGTGTAACCCAGATGCGTTTGATCCATGAAATGATTCCATTTGCCATTCCCAAACGTGTGGTTGTAAAACGCCATCAGGTTGGTGTCCTCTTGAAACAAAGCGCGAGTCTCGGCGGCCAAATCATTTGCGCTGGCCCGACCTTGCCGGGCGAACAACGCATTTTTACCAGCGGCCAGATAAAGTTCATTCACCAGCGCGCTGGCCTTGGCGGGAAACAGCACCAGTTGATAGAAAGCATCCCGGCGTTCGGCGGGAATTTTTTTGCAAATTGCCTCCGCACGTCCGGCAATGATTTTGTAATCCGCCACCACGGTTTCCGCTTCTAGATAGTTGACGAGACTGTAGGTGTCCGGCGCGAGCATCTCGGGTTTGCGGCGGCCGTTGTATTTCGAGTATTTGGCCAGGATGCCCGCGATGTTGGGGGCGAAATCCGGGCCGAATTCGCGCTCTGCCCACAGCCGGGTGAACTCGTCGAAGTTCTCGTTCGTCCAGCGGTCCGTTTTCCACGCGAGGCTCATGAAATATTCCAGCGGAAATTCATAACCCCTGAAATGGCCGACGTTCACGATCCAGATCCGGTCCGCGCCGTATTGCTTGGCCAGCGACATCTGGTCCCAAATTTTCGGAATCGGGCTGGTGTTGAGCCACTGGTAATTGCGCGGCCCGCCGTGATAATCGAAATGATAATAAACGCCCGCGCCACCGCTGCGCCGGCGTTCCTCGGCGGTCGGCAGGCGGCGGACGTTACCCCAATTATCTTCGGCCCACAGCAGCGTCACGTCGTCCGGCGCGCGCATCCCGGCGTTGTAAAAATCCAAAACCTCTTTGTAAAGACACCAAAGCTGCGGCACTTTTGTCACGTCGGGATTGATTTCGTCGGCGATGATTTGCCGCTGCACTTTCACAATTTTCTCGAGCAATTCCATGTTCGCCTCCGCGCCGCCTTCCGCCATCGGCGTGTCGTTCGCGCCGCGCAAACCGATGGTGATGATGCTTTCGTAGTTTTTATTTCGCGCGACACCCTCACGCCAGAAATTGGAGACGACGTCCGGGTGCTTCGCGTAATTCCAACTGCCGATGGTTTTCTGATAGCGGCGATCCCATTCCTTCTGCGCCCGGAGCATCGGCTCCTGATGCGAATTGCCCATCACGATGCCGTATTCGTCGGCGAACGCCGGGTTGTTTGTGTCGTCCTCGTTGAACGCGTTGTTCCACATCGCCGGCCAGAGATAATTTCCTTTCAACCGTAAAATCAGCTCGAACAAATTCGTGTAAAAACCGCGCCCGTAATTGGCCACGCCTGGCGGCACGGGCGGATTCGTGCCGGCCGGAGCCGTGCCGAATTTTTCCGCAATCCAATTGCTCAAATCCGGCGCCTCGTCGTTCAGAAAAATGCCGCGGTATTTCACCGACGGCGAACCCTGCACATATTTTCCGGCTTTCACAAACATCGCGGCGTGATGAGCCGGCGGCACGTCTGCCCAATAATACCAGGGCGAAACACCGATCTGCTCCGACAAATCGTAAATGCCGTAGATCGTCCCGCGCTTGTCGCTGCCGCAAACGACAAGCGCGCGGTCAACGCCGCGCATCGGGTTGGGAACAACTTGAATCAAAAACGATTCCCATTTACCAGCGATATCCGAAACATCAATCTTCTTGTCCTGAATCAGCCGGTCCAGGAGCTGGCTTTTCCCGATGGTGCCGACGAGGATGACATTTTTCGCAAGTTGTTTGTCATCGTGAGTAATCCCCGGCGCAAGTCTGGCAACACGCGCCACGTCGGCTTGCAAATCATTGGCCGCGCGCACCACGCCCGCAAAGTCCGCAGCATCCACATAAATTTCCGCCGCGACGGTTCCTTGAACGAGGGGGAAATTTCCCCGGCTGGGAACGGTTTCAACATATTTCTCCTGGCCAAGGGCGAGGCTGACGCGCGGCAGGAACAGCGCGACAACGAGCACTAGCGCCCAGAGCTTGTCCGGGAAAAAAAAGGCCGGCTTCGTCAATTTCAAAGTGATTGGAGCCGTCCATTTTGAAACCGGAAGAATTTTCATCGGAATTATTTTGGCAGGGCGGAACCCAGGTATTTGTCCGCCCACTTCAGAAAGGTCGGCCAGTTCGGGCCATCGGTGTGGCCGCCGTCGTGCTGGCGCCATGCCAGTTCGCCATTGAGCAGTGCGGCGTTGATCGGTGGCATCGGGTCGGTCAGATAATTTCCCGGCGTGCCCAAATCCTTTTTGCCGAGCAGCCGGAAAACCGGCCCGGCGGCAACCGCCGCCATGAAGCTGCCGTGTTGATCAACCCAAGTTCCCTCCGCGCCGGGCGAACCTTGCGATGCACCATAGCTGATGAAGGTCGGACGCGGCGCGCACAGCGCGATGAGCTCATGCGCGTCCACCGGCAAATCGCCGGGCGTCAGCGGGCCGCCATATTTCAAAAAATTGCCGGCCATCCAATGATACTCGCCGGTGCCCGTGAGATTTTCGACGAGTTCCCCCCAATTACGCCGCGACAATTTCGCGCCCCCTTCGCCGGATGAGCCAACGAGCGCGATGGCGAAGCGCCGGTCGTAAGCCATCGTAACCAGCGTGGCCTTGCCGTAGCGCGACAAGCCTTCGATGCCCACGCGTTTCGCGTCCACCGCGGGATCCGTTTCAAAATAATCCAGCGCGCGGCTCGCGCCCCAGGCCCACGCGCGCAACGCGCCCCAGTCCTCCGGCTTGCGCGGGTGGCCCTGATTGCACAGGCCGATGATGCCCTTCGTCAACCCCGCGCCGTTGTCGGCCTGAAAACTGGTCGGCACGATGACCGCGCAGCCCCAGCCGTTCGACAAACAAAGCTGCTGCCAGTTCGGGCCAGTGAAACCGGCGAAACCGCTCAACGCGTTTGGGCCGCCGGGACGGTTGGTGCCGGACAAACTATTGGTCCCGTCCACACGTCCACGCCCACCGAAGCCCGGAAAATTTCCAAAACCAAATTCCAGCATCACCGGCACCGGCGCTTTCGCGTCAGCCGGCGTGGTGAGCGTCAACTGAATGTTCACATCAATTTGCAGGCACGCCGAATTGTCCACGTGACCGACGAGTTGTTTTGTGATGACGGGAATAGTGCCGTTGTTTGTATGAATCGTGCTCGTGACTTTCCACGTCACGGGCGGCACGTTCGTCGGCATCCGGCCATAGACTTCGCGGTCAAAATCCTCGACGATTTGCGGGCGGCGCTGCTGCCACCACATTTCCGGCGTCCTGACCTTAGCGCCGCTTTTCAACGTCAGCGGGTCGGGCAGATTCGTAAACGGATTCGCCTTGGCCTCGTCGGTATTCTGATAATTGGCCGCCCGCCGGTTATTGCCGTCCGCGCCCGGCCGCAGCGACTGGATTCCGAGCTGCTCAAGCATGTTTTCATGGTCCTGACTGGCGGTCCAGTTCAGCGGCGTGCATGGATTGGTTGCTGCAGTTTCCGCACGCAGCAACGGCGTCGTGATGACGGCCACCACAAAGGCAATTTTCTTCATGTTATGGCGTTCCATGCGGACTCCAGATTTTGAACTCGCCACTGCAATGCAGCAACGCCATCAGATAAAGCAAACCTTCGTAATAGCGTTCCCGACCGACGGGCGGCGGCGTGTTCCAGAGCGCCGCGACGAATTGTCTCGCGCGCGGGTTCGTCGCGGCCAGACTGGCGACGGCGTTGACTGCGACAAGTCCCGGGGCGTGGCCGGCATCCAGCTGATCGCCGTCGAGCGTGAACTGACAGCCGTAGGTTTCCAATCCCTGGGATTCAAAGAACGCCTGCAATTTGTCACTTAATGCTTGCTCGCGCGCGTCCCTGGCCCACCAGGACCAGTCCACCGACCAGTTGCCGGCGGTGCGAAAGGCATCGAAGCGGAAGTTGCCCGCGCCCCGGTTCCAGCCGTTCGTCACCGGGGTGCCGTCGAAGTTTGCGTAGTCCGGCGCGAGGCCGGTCACGGGATGGGCCGCGCGCGGAAAAAAGTCTCGGCTCGCCTGCGCGGCGGCGCGCCAGAATGGCCGGTCTGCCACCGGTCCCCAGCGCGCCCACAGTTCGTAAAACGCGGGTAGATGATATGACGGATCGGTGAACTGCGGCCGCTCGGTGCTTGGCGAAAACAAAATCATTTTGTGTTCCGCGCTGACGAGCGGCCCGCATGAAACGGTCTGGCTGGAATTGGTTCCCCGGCGCCACATGGAAATTTTTCCGGTGAGGTTCCCGCGATGCACCATGTTCGACAACAAATCATCGGCCTGCTTTTTGTAATTGTAGATTCCCTGGCCGCTGCCCCAGCGGTTGGCGGCGAAATACAGCGCGGTGACGTAATACTCCTCGCCGTCGGGCGCGACGAATTCGCTCATCGTCGCGCCGTTGGTTTTGGCCTGCCACGAAAAAAATCCGAACGAAGGATGCGCCGGATCCGCGTGATACAAAAACGTTTTCGACCAGTTCCACAGCGCGTCGAACTCCGTTTTCTTGTCGAGCTGCACCGCGATCATCATGCCGTAGGACAAGCCTTCTGTGCGTACATCCTCGTGCTTGATGTCGGTGATGAAGGCGAGCGGGCCGTTGGAATTTGAGCCCGCATAATAGTAAACTGTCTGGCTTGCAGGATCGCCGCGAAACAATTGCTGAAACGCCGCATCCACTTTCGCAAGGATTTCTTGTTTTGAATGGCCATTCTCGGCGAACAAATTGCGGTAGTGTCCCGTAGCAAAGGCGCCCGCACCGCCAGCTCGGCCGGGCGACGGGCGAAGACCGCTGCACGACGTCAAAGAAATTGCCGCGACGAGCACCGTGCCGGGGAAAATGAAAGGATCCTTCTTCATAGGTTGAACTTATCGGGGCGTGCCGGTGAGTTGAGGCTGTTTGGTCGGGCCGAAATTCACGTTGTATTCGCAATCGTAAAGCAATTTGTCCTCGGTGAACTTCAGCGCGAGCGCGAGGCGAAACGGCGTTTCGTACAAACTCAATTTCACGGTGTAAGTGCCGTCCGCCGTCCAGGCACCGCTCGCGGCCACGGGCTGCTCCTCAAAACTGGCGTAGGTCATCCGGCCCTTTATCCATGCACCTTTGCCGCAGGCGATGCGCTGCTCCGCGCCGTTGCATCGCAGAACGAGCGTGACCGGATCATTTGCACCGCCGAATTCCAGCAAGACGGTTTCCAACTTCTGAGCGTTCGGGGAAAGGACGAACGTCTTGCCGGCCCATTTTGCAGCGACGCCGGGCGCGGCGGAACCGAGTTGCGGATGCAGGGTCAATCGGGCGAGCGTGTCCGAAAGTTTTTTGTTCGCGGCTTCGTCGGCATCCAGCGGTTTTGTTTGCAACGCTGGTAAGATTTTCTCCCAGACGAGATTCATTACGCTTTGCATGTCGCGCGTGCCGCTGGTGATGGCGACCACGGCGTCCTGCTCGGGCATGACGATGCAAAATTGTCCGAACGCACCGTCGCCGCGGTAAACGCCGTGGCGGCAGCGCCAGAAATTATAGCCGTAGCCCTGGTCCCAATCGCTCGCGGGATTGCTGCCGTTGGAAGTCTGGCGCGCGGTCGCGGTTTCGATCCACGCGGACGGCACGAGCTGCTGTCCGTGCCAGTCTCCTTTTTGCAAATAAAGCTGGCCGAACTTCGCGATGTCTTCCGTGCAAATGTGCAGGCCGGAACCGCCGAAGGTGTATTGCTGCTTCTTTTCCCAAGCAGGATGTTCGATGCCAAGCGGCGCAAACAAACGCGGCTGCAAATAATCAAACACCGTCCGTCCCGTGACTTTTTGCACGATCGCGGATTCCATGAACGTGGCCGGGGTGTTGTACCAAAAATGCGTGCCGGGTTTGTGCGCCACGGGCAGCGACAAAAATAATTTCACCAGCGGCTCGGCCGAGTCGAAGGAAAATTTCGCCATATCCTCCGCGTGCTGGCCGGTGTTCATGCGGAGCAGATCGCTCACGCGCATCTGTTTGAGATTCTCACTGGGCGCGGCGGGCGCTTCGTCGGGGAAAAATTTCAACACCGGATCGTCCACGCTTAGTTTTCCTTCCGCCACCGCCAGGCCCACCGCCGTAGACGTGAAACTTTTACTCAACGAATACATCGAGTGCGGCACGTCTGCCGCATACGGCGACCACCAGCCTTCGGCAACAACGTGGCCGTGCCGCACGAGCATGAAACTGTTCATCGCGTCCACTTGTTGGTCGGCCGAGTGGACGAAATCCAGAATTGCCGCTGCGGAAACCCCCTGCGCTTCCGGCGTGCTGCGCGGCAGGCCAACGGCAGAAAATCCAGCTTCGCAGCCAACGACAGCCAGGGAGAGCAATGCGGCGAGCAGGACTTTGGTTTTTTGGCAGCGCATGTTTGGAAACGTGGTTTTGCCGGGCAGTTTGAGCCGTCCGGCGGACGCGGGAAAGCAGAACCTGGTTTGCCCGGGGTTTGCAAACTGAATCTCGCCGCGTGGAGCGGGCTTGGATTCGCCGATTTGCCGCATAGGTTTTTTCAAGAGGCGGTTGACGCCGGGAATTAATTCAGATATAGTTCGCCTCGACAACAAAATAATTCAATCTCGGGGTCAGTGTGCGCAAAATTGATCTAAGCAACTTCCAGGTAGCCAACAGCGGCACCGCGCGCGACATCAATCGCCGCATCCTGCTGAATCTGATCCGCAAGAACCAGCCCATTTCGCGCGCCGATCTCTCGCGCCAATCCGGCCTTCAGCGCAGCACGGTCTCCGCCATTGCCGAGCAGTTGATCGCGGAACGCTGGGTCATGGAAGGTTCCCTGGGCAATCTGCCCCGCGGCCGGAAGCCGACCTTCCTGCACCTGAACAAAGATCGCGCAGGCATCATCGGCATCAATCTTCGCCCAACCCAGACGACCCTCGCGCTGGCCGCGCTGGACATGCGCTTCCTCGCGCAGGAAAGTTTTTCCACGGGCAGCGAACCGAAGCGGTTCATGGCCGAGTTGATTCACCGGGTGAAGCGTTTGATGAAACAACATCGCGCAATGGCCTTTGAAGGCATCGGCATTGCGCTGCCGGGCCGCGTCGAACCAGGTTCCAACCGGCTCACTTTCGCCCCCAACCTGGGGTGGCACGCGCTGGACTTGAAGAACCCGCTGGAGCAGGCGACGGGACTCTCCGTCGAGCTGGAAAACGCAGCCAACGCCTGTGCCCTGGCGGAATTGTGGAGCGGACGTCATCCCGAGAACATTCACAACCTGGTGGCGCTCACGATCTCGGAGGGCATCGGAGTGGGCATGATTCTCAACGGGCAGTTGGTGCGCGGCGCGGCGGGCCTGGCGGGCGAATTCGGCCACGTCACGATTTTCGAAAACGGGCCGCTTTGCAAGTGCGGCAACCGGGGTTGTTGGGAAGCGTGCGCATCGAATGCCGCCGCCGTGCGGTATTACACCGAATCCCTCCGCCGCCGGAACGGCAAAACCACCGCCCCGCCGCCGAGCTTTGACGAACTGCTCCAACTGGCCGAGCAAGGTGATTCCAAAGCGGGCCAGGCGCTCGACCGGATGGCGCACTTTTTGGGCGTGGGCCTTGCGATGCTGATCACCGGCCTGGCGCCGGATCTGGTGGTGCTCGTGGGCGAAGTGACCCGCGCGTGGAACCGGGTGGCGCCGGTCGTGCATGGAGTTCTGACCCAACGCCAGCCCACCCGACCAAACACGCGGATCGAACCTACGGATCCCGACACACAACCGCGCCTGCGGGGAACCATCGCGCTGGTTCTCCAGGCCCATTTAAGCGCGCCGCCCATTGCTTGAAACAAAAGTCGGTTTCATTGATGGCGTCCACCGCTTTAAAGAAAACTTATGAAAACCCCATTCGATTCGGATTCCAAACAATTGAGGTTGACCCGCTTTTGGCGTGATGGAAGGAGCAACGCCTTCACCTTGATCGAACTGCTGGTCGTCATTGCCATCATCGCTATCCTGGCGGCGCTGCTGCTGCCGGCGCTGGCAAACGCCAAGGAACGGGCCAAGCGCATCCAATGTTTGAGCAACTTAAGACAGATCGGACTGGGCGCGAACCTCTATGCCGGAGATTTTCAGGATTCGGTTCCGCCCGCGAACAAGAACCTGGGCGGTGGCGGAAACAATTACGTTCAGTTGGCGATGACCTCAAAGGTGATTGACACCGTGAACTCATACCTGAAGGTCCAGAACACAATCGGATCAACCGTTTGGAGCTGCCCCAATCGTCCGCCGGGACTTCCGTTTTTCGATGCCGGAAACGATCAATGGATCCTGGGTTACTCTTACATGGGAGGGATAACCAACTGGTCCTATTCCACCGTTGCCTACAGCCCCATAAAACTCGCCCGGTCAAAACCGCATTGGGTGTTGGCCGCCGATCTCAACGCTAAAATCGTTGGTTCTCAGTGGACCGGTGAACTGGCCCCCGCGGGCAGCGCCAGTTATATCGAGTACGGCAATGTTCCGCCGCATCGGGCCAAGAGTGGAAACCCGGTCGGTGGCAACGAGGCGTTTGCCGATGGTTCGGCGAAATGGTGCAAGTTTGAAACAATGAGCCATTTTAATAATTATCCCGGCCTGTTGGGTTCAACCGATCTTTGGTGGTATCAAGACCCGGCTGACTTTAACGCTGCGTTGTTGGCCAAGTTACCGAGTCTGCAAACGATTCAATAATTTCCGTCCGCAACCCCCGTGGCGTTGAATCATGCTCTGGTCGCGCCCTGCAACTTGTTGGAATGCGCCGAACTTCAACTTTTTTTGCGGTGTCAAAACAGGAGCGCAAAAATCTTGGTCTTACTCTTTTGCCGCTGGCACCGGCGGGGGGGGGCGACTGCCTCCGCTTCATCGCCGCTGCGATTGATCAGCCGGCCGCGCGGGACGGACAAGGCCAAACCGTGGTGAAATTATGCGCGACGATTGCGGCCGGGATGTGCTAAACTCTTGCTTGGCCCTTGATTTATGACTACCCTTGCCCACCACTCAAACCGGCTCGCGCTCTGCAGGCTGGGTAGCTGCATCCTCGGATTTTTTTGCTCGCCACGATCGCCGCCGCGCAAAATCTGGCGACCAATCCCGGCTTTGAAACCGGGAATACCTCGGGCTGGTCTCCCTTCGGTTCACCGGCGATTTCCGCCCAGAGCGTTCAAATTCATTCCGGCAGCTACGCCGCATTGGTGACGAATCGCACCGCCAGTTAATGGGCATCTCCCAGTCGTTTCTTGGCGTCATGCAGTCCAACCAGAGCTACACCGTTTCGGTGTGGCTGCGGCTGGTCAGCGGCGCCAGCCAGACCATGCAGGTCACAGTCCAGAAGACCGATGGTGGCGTGACCACTTACGCGGCCGTTGCTAACGGGATCGTTTCCTCCAGCGCCTGGACCCAGTTGAGCGGCCAATACACCCTGACAGTCTCCAATTTGTTGACGGGCCTGACGATTTACTTTGAAGTCCCGAGCAGCACGAACGCGGCGTTTTACGCGGATGATTTTCTGGTGCAGCCGGTCATCACCGCGCCGACCAACGGACAATGCGTCGTGGATTGGACCAATGTCTTCCAGCGCATTGACGGCTTCGGCGCCTCTTCGGCGTGGCGCGGGACTTGGACGACGGCGCAGGCGGACATGTTTTTTCCACGAACAGCGGCACCGGCACCACGCTCGATGGCAAGACCGACTTTCCGTTCGCGGGCTGCGGTCTGTCGCTCTTGCGCAGCCATGTTGTGCCCGCCAACACCGCGTCGGCAACTGACACGCCGGGCACCTATGAATCCAGCATCATGCAGCTGGCGCAGGCCCGCGGGGCGCGGGTGTGGAGCACGCAGTGGACACCGGCGACCGGCTTCAAAAACACCAACGACCTCTATGATTCCCTGCCCATCACCAACCCGGTCAACGGCGGAAGTTATTTGGGCAGCGGCAACAACGTTGCCAACCTCAATTACGCCAGCCAGCTCGCCAATTACGTGGCCAGCATGAAAAACTCCTACGGCGTGAACCTCTACGCCCTGTCCATCCAAAACGAGCCGGACGCAAGCGTGAACACTTACGAGGCCTGTCAATGGACCGGCGCGCAGTTCCATGATTTTGTGACCAACCTCTACAGCGCGCTTGCGGCGAAAGGTGTTGGCTCCACCAAAATCATTCTGCCCGAGAGCGAGAGCTGGGGGAGCAACCCCGGGCTTTACACACCGACCCTGAGTGATCCCAACGCCTCGGCGACCGTCAGCATCATCGCCAACCACAATTATGTCGGCGACAACGCGACCGGCGACCTCACGGCCCCGGCGGCCCTAGCGGTTCCCGGCAAGACCTTGTGGGAAACCGAGGTTTCGCAATTCGGCGCTTTCGATGGCAGCATCACCAATGCGGTTTATTGGGCCGGACGAATCCACCAGTTCATGACGGCGGCCCAGGCCAACGCCTGGCATTTTTGGTGGTTGCTCGGCTCGGGTCCGGATAATGAAACCTTGACGGACAGCAACGGTGTTCCCGCCAAACGCATGTATGCGCTCGGTCAGTTCGCCCAGTTTGTGCGTCCGAATTATTATCGCATCAATGTTGGCAACAACACCGGCTCGGCGCAGGTCAGCGCCTACAAAGATACGCTCTCGCCCGCGTTCGCCCTCGTCGCCATCAATTCTGGCCTCACCGTCGCGACCCAGTTGTTCGTGTTCACCAATTTCACCGCCGCCGCAGTGACGCCGTGGATCACCTCGGGCAGTCTATCGCTTACCAACCTGGCCGTTGTCGCGGTCAGCAACGGGGCGTTTGCCTACCCACTGCCGGCGTTGAGCGTGGTGACTTTCGTCGGCCAGGCTCTCAACGCGATTCCGCCGCCCCTGACGCCGGTGGCCAATCAATCGGTCAACGCCGGAGCCACGCTGACCCTCACCAACCGTGCAGCCGATGCGAATGTGCCACCGCTGACCTTGACGTTCAGCCTGTTGACCGGTCCGAGCAACGCCGTTTTGACAACCCTGTCGGGCACCAACGCCCTCTTCACCTGGCGCCCGCCCGTCCGCCAGGCCAACACCACCAATGCGGTCTCCGTGATCGTCTCCGACAACGGCACCCCCAGCTTGAGCGCGACCAACACCTTCACCGTCCTGGTCAACCCACTCGCCCCGACCATCGTCAGCTCGATCTCCACCTCCGCCGGACAAGTCAACCTGCGGGTCAACGGCTCGCCGGGACCGGATTTCACGCTCCTAACCTCCACCAACTTGATCAACTGGCAGGCGCTGTTCAAAACAAACCCGCCGGCTTTGCCAGTCACGCTCACGGACACCGACTTCTCAAACGCAGCGCGCTTCTACCGAATTCAACTCGGGCCGTGACTTTTCAAAGACAGATCGGATTTGAATCGCGTTGCCAATCCCGCGCCCCGGCGCCAGAATCCGCGTGTGACTTTTCGATCCAAAATCATCGCATGGGACGCCCTGCCCGCGTGGCGCCTGGCGCTGCGCGCCGCCGGCCGCAAGCTCGTGGTCACCAACGGCTGCTTCGACATCCTGCACCTGGGCCATGTGACCTATCTCGAATCCGCGCGTAATCAAGGCGACGCCTTGCTGGTCGGCATCAATAGCGACGCCTCGGTGCGCGAGCTCAAGGGCCCGGCGCGGCCGGTGAATTCCGAGTCCGACCGCGCCGGCGTGCTGGCCGCGCTGGCGAGCGTGGACGGCGTGTGCGTGTTCAACGAGCGACGCGCCACGAATTTTCTCGCGCACGTCCAGCCGGACATTTACGTCAAAGGCGGCGATTACACGCTGGAAACCCTGGACCAGGAAGAGCGCCGCCTGGTGGAAGCCTGCGGCGGACGCATCGTTCTCCTCCCATTCGTGCCCGGAAAATCCACGACCGGCCTGATCGAGAAAATTTCCCGCCTGTGACGCCGTGGCCCGCGCGGGCACCACTCGCATGAGCAGCGCCGACCCATTTCTCGCGGAACACGATTTCCCCTGCTGGTGCGGCGAGCGCGCGGCGCGGCTTTTTTGCCGTCAGCAGGTGGGCCGACGCTTCGCGGTCCTCGCGTGCCAACGGTGCGGCACCCACCGGATTCTGCCCAAAGCCATTCCCAGCGCCGGCGCCGCGCGAGAACTTTACAACACGGCTCAGCACACGCGCGCCGCGCTACCGCCGGCCACGGCGCGGGAAAATGTCCGCCGGATTTTGCGGCGCATGGAAAAGGTCGGCGTGCCGTTTGCCGCCGGCGCAACTGTGCTGGACGTCGGCTGTTCGGAAGGATTGCTGCTGGAAACCATCCGCGAGCGTTATGGCTGCCGCGTCGTTGGTGTGGACGTGGACGAGTCGGCGCTGGCCCGCGCCCGGCGGGATTTTCCACAGGTCACTTTCTTGTGCGGCCTGGCGCAGGATTTGGCGGGGGAACTTCCGCCGGCGGACGTGGTGATTGCCTCGGCGATTCTGGAGCACGTCCTCGATCCGGAGTCGTTCTTGCACCAACTGTCGCAGCGGCTGCGGCCGGGCGGAACGCTATTTTTACTCACGCCCAACGCCGGCAGTTTTCATTACCGGCTGGCGCGGAGTTGGTGGCGCGAACTGCTGGCCATCGGCGAGCACGTCTATCTGTTCACGCCCGGCAGTTTGGCGCGATTGGCCGGCGCTGCCGGACTGCGAGTACAAGTTGTGGGAACGGATTACGACGCCGTGGTGCGGCCGAAATTCGCCTGGCCGCGCACGCTCAAAGCCGCGGCGGTCGTGCCGTGGAGTTATTTGCAAGTCGCGGTGAAACTGGGCTGCGTGTCACTGCCACGACGATTTCCAGGAGACATTCTTTTCGCAAGCCTGGGCAAGAAATAGCCCGTTCAGATTGCCACTCGGGCCGATGCGGCCTATTGCGGACGACGGAACAGGAAACGAAACAGGGAAGTATCGATGCTGCGCGCCGCGGCAAAGGGCCAGTACCAGTAGTTGAACAACAGCCCGGAGATTAACGGCCCAAGCACCAGCGCACCCAGCCCGAGGGAATTGCGGCAAACCGACACGAGGCTCAGGGTCAGGAGCAAACTCAATACATTCGTGATCACCGTTGGCCACAAAGAGGGCACGCGGTTTTGGGTCGCAATCAAGGTCGTCCACAATGAAAACTGCAAAGTCAGAAAATTACCTAACGCCAGGGTTTCCATCCAGCCTCTTGGCAACATTTCCTTGCCATGACCAAACCGGGTCAGCAGTGGCGGCCCGAGAAATATGATCGCGGCGGCGAGCAGCAGAAACGTCAGGCTTTGCAGCCAGACCCGCGGCCACAAAACCTTGCGCAGCGGACCGAACTCGTGGCGGGTTTGGTATTGGGCGATGAGCGGCCATTTGGTGAAGGTCCACACGGCGGCCATGGTGCCGGCAATTCCCAGGAGACGCGTGGCCAGAACGTATTTCCCCGTGGCGGCCAGGCCAAAAACCCGGCCGCCGATCTGCGTGTTGGCGTCAACTGTAAGGTAGCTGCTCAGAAGCTGAACGCCCAGGCGCCAGGCGTTGGGCCAAAGCAAGACCAGCACCTTGCGGACGGCCTGAGAATCGTTCGTACCGGCAGGTTTTTCGCCCAGCAATTTCAGGCAGAGCCGGCGGGTGAGTTGCCGTTCCACAAAACTGCTGACCAATCCCGCCACCGGCAGGCTCAACAAGCCGGCGCCGCTCAACAGCAGCGCCACCGTCAGCACGAGCTTGAGGCCCATCGCCAGCACGCCCAGACGGGCGGCCGCCACCACTTGGTTCAGTCCGTTCAGGTAAGTGCACCACCAACTCCAATAAATATCCAGCACCGCGGCGATCAACGTGGTCACCCACGCCAACCGGGTGATCAGGACCGAAGAAGTCTGATGCATGGTGGACTCCACGTAGTAAGTACCCCACGCACCCAGGAACACCAAGATAGCCAGAGCCAGGTAGCGGTAAAGCACGCGGGTCGCCGTCAGGAGCTGCCAGAGCAGCGCGTAATTGGGCTGGGGAGTCTCGGTGCCCACTGGTTTTTGAACGCCTTGGGCTTGCAGCGTTTCGGCTCCCCCAAAGGCATAACTTACAAAACGCCCAATGGTCGGGCCGAAACCAAAGTCGATGATTGGCACGAAGGCCGACAGGCTCAAGAGCACGCCGTACATCCCGAAGTCGTCATCGGAAAAACGGGCCAGCACGATGGGCAGCACGATCACGCCAGAACCGAGCCGCAGGCAGTTGAAGAGCCACGACCAAACCACTGCGGATTTGAACAACCGGCGTCGGATCATATCCGCGCCAGCAGGCGCTGCGAAAGAACCAACCAACTGGGCTGCTGCGTGATCAAGCGCGCCAGCTTCTGAGGCGACCGCAGGTTGGTCAAGCGCATTTTCCCCGAACAACGCTTGGGGAAGGTTTGACAGCGGCGCCAAGATTGCTGATGATCCAACCTTGATTCGTGGCGCCCGTAGAGCCGAACGACCTGCTTGCGGGGGAACACGGCAGCCAGTTCCGAACCGCCCCCAACTCAAAACCAAACTGAAACCAATTGGATAAACTTGTTGAAACGAAGCGAGAGCGATTCTGGAATCGCGAGGCTTGGATTCGCGACCAATGGATCAAGGCCGAAGCCGCGAAGCTCGCGCCGGGCAGCCGGGTGCTCGATGCCGGAGCGGGAGCCAGCAAGTATCGCCCTTTTTTCAGCCATTGCCGTTACGAAACCCAGGACTTCTGCAAGTACGAAGGCCCCCTCGTCAAATATGTGCAGCCCATTGATCACGTATGCGACATCACCAAAATTCCACTCCCGGACGCATGTTTGGATGCCATTCTTTGCACCGAGGTATTTGAGCACGTTCCCGATCCCATCTCGGTGCTCAAGGAGTTCAGCCGCCTAATCAAAAAGGGTGGCCGATTATGGCTTACCGCGCCGCACGGTTCGCAGGTACACATGAAGCCTTATCATTATTACAATGGCTTCAGCCATTTCTGGTACCGCCACTGGTTGCCGTTTTCAGGCTTTCAGGTGGACCGGGTGGATTCACAGGGCGGACCGGGACGCTTGGTCTGTGCAAACTTTCAAGCCTTTTTCGCCGATTGGCGGATTTGGGAACGCGAATTGCCCCCCGTCAAGAGGGCGCTCTCGCTGACCGGTCGGATGGGCGTCAAACTTCCCGTTCACTATCTTCTACCTTGGCTCCTGCCCAAATTCGATCCCTACCTGGATACTTGCGAAAATTCCATTGGCCTCATGGTGGCCGCGACTCGCTTGGGGTAGTGACTCCCAACGATCAACCACTCGCCCTGGCGGCCGGTGAAAGTCTTTCATAAATTTGCTTCAACCTCTGCGCTACCGATTGCCAGCCGGGCAGTGTCACTTGAGGAACGAGTAGCTTGGGGGCGTTTTCATAAAACGATTTCAAGGCCGCTGCATTCGCAGTTTCGTTCAATTTTTTTGGAAGAAAACTCGCCGAGCCGCCGAACCGCTCGCGCGACCAGGGCAAGTCCGCCAGCAGCAACGGCAGACCGCAGGCCGCCGCCTCGTGCGCCACAAAGCTCCAGTTCTCGTACTGGCTCATCAGCACAAAACCCCGCGCTGCCTGGTAAAGTTGGATTAACTCCGATTCCGTTGAAACATGCGGCTGATGCCGGACATATCGCCCGTCAATCAATTTTGAAAACTCGCGCCAGCACGCCGCGTCGGTTTCGTCCGGTTGGCCAACAAACAGCACCGGCACCTCGGCCTTCCGGGCCAACTGCGCGAGTTCCAGCGTCCGCTTCACCGAACGAATCGTTCCGACGGTGATCAAGTGGTCGCCGGTGCGCGGGGACGGGGCCGCGCGCAGAAAGGCTTCGGTCACGCCGAGCGGCACGGTGGAAACTTTGGCCGGCGGCACGCCGTAATTTTCGAGGACGATCCGGCGCTCGGCTTCCAGCCCGACGATGACGTGATCGGCCTCACGGCAACTGGTCCAGACCGAGTTGCGTCCCAGCCCCTGCCAGTTCGGGAGCCGGCGCAAACCGGCGATCAAGAGTCTCCGCAGCGCCAATTGCCGAGGCGTGCGGTTGACGGTTTCGGAGAGCAGCAGCGTCAACACCACCTTCACCCCGCGCCGGTGAGTCAGTTCGATGATCTCGTCCGGCATTGGTCCAAAGTGATGCACCAGGTCGCCGTGCTGCCCCGCATCCCACCAGCGGAGCGGTTCGGCGCTGATCCCGGCGGCGTTGAGCGCGGCGAGGGTGCGCTCGATCTGCAACTGCATTCCGCCATGGGCGAGCGAAAAGGGATGTTGGCAGTCAACCAGGACTTTCATGTTTGCTGGCGGGTTATTCTCAATTTAACCTGTCGGAAGCAATCAAAATGACGGATAGATTCGTTCCGTGCCGGGGTGCGGGCTTGATTTGAAAGTTAGTCTCCACCTACCCTGTGCGCCGCCGTCCAACGTTAACAAACATTAATTAAAGACATGCCAGCCCCTGAGATTGAAGGCCAATTAAACGCCACCGAACGCCGCCTCCTGACCGAAGCCATCACCACTAGCGCCGTGAAACCGCAAGTCGTGATCGAGGTGGGCACCTGGCTGGGCGGCGGCAGCACGCTGCACATTCTGCGGGCCTTGGAAAAAAATGGTGCGGGCCGTCTTTGGGGCATCGAAGCGGATCGCTCGACCTATGAAAAAATGCTGGCCAACATCCGCGCCGCCGCGCCGGAGGCCGCCAATCGGTTCACGCCGCTGTTCGGCTTTTCCCAGGATGTGTTGTGGAAATGGCTCCCGGAACAGGGGCCGAACGCCCGTGTGGATTTCGCATTCCTCGACGGAGGCAACAATCCGCGCGAGCAAATTGAGGAGTTCCAAATGCTCGATCCGGTGATCCCGGTGGGCGGCCAGCTCATGGCCCACGACGCCAAGATGCGCAAAGGCCGCTGGCTCGTGCCGTATTTGTCCCGGCTCGATCACTGGCAGACCCAGTTCCACGACGTGAGCGAGGAGGGTTTGTTTTACGCCAAAAAAATCGCCGTTCGGCCGTCCGCCGCCAGTCTCAAGGCGGCCCGAAGTCACTTGTTCAAGCTGGAATGTCATCCGGTGGAACTGGCGGCCACCTATCTGCCCGCCAGCGCGTGCGGTTTTGTCCTGCATCTCTTGCCGAAACGATTTTCGCGCCGCCTCTCGGATGGCCGCAAGTGAGAAACCCGAGCGGAATCAGCTTCCCGCCCAACCAGAATCTCCGCGTGACTTCCCCCGCCTCCCAACCAGCCCGTCCGAGCGGTGACGCGACGGGCGTGCTGGTGGAGCGTCCGCTGCACATCATCACCGCGTGCCGGGCGCGCGACCTGCCAATCTTGGAAATCACCGCGCGCCAGCTTCCCGAAACCGTGCCGTTCCGCGCGCTCTCGGTGGTGGCGCCAGACGCCGATTGCCCGCGCATCCGGCGCAAACTCAGCCCTGAGGTCCGGGTGATTTCCGAAAGTGATTTCATCCCCGGCATCAAACTGGACGACTTGCGGGCGCTCGCCGTGACCGGCTTTCCAAAAATGGCGGGCTGGTATTTTCAGCAGTTCATCAAGCTGCAGTTCGCGTTTCTGGACCAGGCGGATGATTACTACCTGATTTGGGACGCAGACACCGTGCCACTGCGCCCGATGCGTTTTTTCGATTCAGCGGGCCGGATGTTGCTGACGAAGGCCGACGAATGGCACCAGCCTTATTTCGACACCTACCGCCGTATCTTGGGCACCGAGGCGCGGCGGGAATTTTCCTTCATCGCCCAGCACATGATAATCCAAAAATCACTCGCGCGGGAAATGCTGGCGACCGTCGAGCAGCAGGTGCCGGGAGCGGAAAACTGGGCGTGGAAAATCGCGCGTGCGCTGTCCGGCCCCAGCCACCATCTGTTCAGCGAATACGAAACTTACGGTCATTACGTCAAAAACCGCCATCCGCAAGCGGTGAGTTTCGTCGCCCGGTCCTGGCTGCGCAAACCGGCGCAACCGCGCGGTGACACGGTGCCGTCCCGCCGGCGGCTCGCAGCCTTGGCGCGCGAGTATGATTACGCCGCGTTCGAGCGGGTCAACACCGGCTGGCGGCGGCTGGCAATGAGCCTGCTTGCCGTGCTGGACCGGGTTCGTGGCTGGCATTGATCGTGGCAGGTCGTGTGGCGGCGGGCCTCCGGCCTGCCGTAGAGCCGGCGCGTCCCGCCCGGCGGGCTTTCATTTTCCCCGCAACTGGTCGAGCCGCCGCCGCCACTCCGGCCAGGCGGCGGACCAATCCGCACCGGCGAAATTGGTTTGCGCCGCCGGCCAGAGTTTTTCCAGCGCGTCGAGTTCCCGCTGGAGCAGTTTTTTGTCGTGCCACTTGGCGTAAGCCTCGGCGAGGTTCAACCGGTTTTCCGGAAACTCCGGCGCCAGTTCCACCGCGCGCTCCAGATGTTTGCGCGCCTTGCTCCGGCTGCCGATGCTGATCAGCGCCGGTGCCTCCGCGTAGAGCAGGCCGAGATTGCGATCCGGTCCGGCAAAGTCAAAATGCTCGTCCAAATCGCGCGCCGTCTTGAACTCGCGCTCCATGCCGTCCACGAGTTTCAAGCCGGCCAGATTACGCTTGGTGTCGGCAAGCTGGCCGAGGTTCATGCCGAGATAATAATGTCCCGGCGCACAGTCGGGCGCACGCGGGAGCAGTTGGCGGCAGGCGGCGATGCCCTCCTCCGCGAAACCGGCCCGGATTGGATTGTTCGTCGCCGCCTCCGCCGCGTCGAAACAGGCGCGGGCGAACTGCCAGGCCGCCTCGCTGTTGGTGGTTTGCGCCTGGTACCGCTGGCGGGCGGCTTCGCACAAACGGCCGGTTTCCGCTGCGCGCTCCGCCGGGCTGGGCGCGGATTGCTCGGCATTAGCCAACCAAAGGCTGGCGACAAGCCAGACCCAGCCAGCCACGGCCAGCCACCGCAGGCGGGCCGCACCCGACTGAATTCGGCGCATCTGCCTGGACTGAAACGCTTTGACCAGGTTGACGCCGCCTAGCGAAATTGGGGTTGCGCGCATCTCGTTCCGTCATATACTGACGGCTGAGTGAGATCAAATGGCAAATGGGTGCGGCTGGCGTTTTTTCCAGCCCTGCTGATGTTCGCCGCAGGCTGCGGCGGCATCAACGCGTCCAAAAGCGTTTCGCCGCTCGACTTCCTCATGCCCGGCCTGCTGCGGGCCGAACCGGGCGCGCCATCTAATTCCGTTCCCACCGGGCCGTTGACCGCACCGGTGCGCCAAGTCGCCCAAAATTAATTTATGCGATTCCCCTTCGCGCTTTCGGCGAAAATCGCCGGCCACATCATTAAACACAAAGTCCGCAAGACGCCGAAGTTTGCCATGGTCTTGCAACTCGAACCGCTGCACACGTGCAACCTTACTTGCACCGGCTGTGGCAGAATCCGCGAATATTCCACCAACCTCAAGGACATGGTGCCGCTGGAAAAGTGCCTCGCCGTCGCGCAGGAATGCGACGCGCCGATGGTTTCCATCTGCGGTGGCGAACCGCTGATCTACCCCAAAATCGAGGAACTGGTCAAAGGCCTGCTTGAACAACGGCGCGTGCTTTACATCTGCACCAACGGCGTGTTCATGCGGAAGAAAATGCGGGATTACCTCGCCGCGATCTACTCGCCCGAAACCGAACCGACACTGCAAAAGCTGCTCGCGGAAAAATTGGTTTCAGAAAAAGAAGCCGACGCCATCCGCAAAGCGGACGCCACCGCCAAAAACAAAGTCGTCATCCGCCCGACCAAATGGATGTATTGGAACGTCCACGTGGACGGCTTAGAATTCACGCATGATCTCATCGTCGAACGCGAGGGCGTCTTCAAGGAATGCGTCGAAGCCATCAAGATGGCGAAGATTCTCGGCTACCAAACGGCGACGAACACCACGGTTTACAAGGAAACCGACGTGCAGGAACTCGAAGACATGTTCCAGTTCCTCAGTTCGCTGAACGTGGACGGCCACACCATTTCGCCGGGTTACGAATACGACGCCGCCAAGAAGGACATGGTCAAGCGCCTCGGCAAACAGCCGGAGGATTTTTTCCTCACGCGCAAGATGACACGGCAGAAATTCGCGAGGATCCAGGAGTGGGGCAAGGCGTTCACCATTTTCGGCACGCCGGTCTATCAGGAATTTCTCGCCGGCAAACGCGAGCTGACCTGCACCGCCTGGGCCATCCCGACCTACAACGTCAAGGGCTGGAAAGCCCCGTGCTACCTGATGACCGACGGCCATTACGACGGCTACCAGGAGATGCTCACGAAGGTGGACTGGGAAAAGTACGGCGTGGTGGACGGTGTCGCCCGCGATCCGCGCTGCGAAAACTGCATGGTGCATTGCGGCTACGATCCCAGCGGCGCGCTCGGCACGAATTATCAGCGCGGCGACAACTGGAAGAATTTTGCCTACAACTTCGGCGCGAAACCCAAACCGTATCCGGCCTCCGAAAAACTGGTCCAAACCGCGTTCAACGGCGTGAGCATCGGCAAGGGCCATTTATCCCAGGCCAAGGCCGCGATCAACTCCCCCCGCGCGGCGATGAACGGCGCGCAGGCGGCGTTTTCCCGCAAGGAAGAAGCGCACGATCACGAGGCCCACGTCGGGAGCCATTGCGGTACGAGCGACACGTCGGAACGCGACGCGCTGCTGGCAAAGATCGCGGAAGCGAAAAAACCTTAGCGACGGCAGACTTTCATTTTCAGCCGTTGCTTGAAAGCGGGCAACGGCTGATTTTTTTTATCCATTCCGTGTCACGCCAATCCGAACGCGCCATTTTGTTGCTGCTCGCCGCCGTGCAGTTCACCCACATCCTCGACTTCATGGTGGTGATGCCGCTGGGCCAGCAACTGATGCGCGAACTGGCCATCAACCCCGCGCAATTCAGCCACCTGGTCGCCGCCTACACCACCAGCGCCGGCGTCGTCGGCTTGCTCACCGCGCCGTTCATGGACCGGTTTGATCGCCGCAAAGTTCTACTCATTGCCTACGCCGGATTTTTCATCGGCACGCTGGCGTGCGCGTTATCGCACACGGCGGGAATGTTGCTGGCGTCACGCGCGGTGTGCGGCGCGTTCGGCGGTGTTTCCGGCGCGACCATCATGGCCATCGTCGGCGACGTGGTGCCGCCGCAACGCCGCGCTTCGGGCATGGCCGTCATCATGGGGGCGTTTGCGGCGGCGGCGGCGCTGGGTGTTCCGTTTGGATTGTTTCTCGCGCAAAAATTCCGCTGGGAAATGCCCTTTGTGCTGGTCGCCGGCATGGGCGTCGTGGTCTGGGCGCTCATCTACGTGACCCTGCCGCCAATCCGGGCACACCTGAACGACACGCCGCTGCATCATTTCACGGCTTTTTTTGAATTGCTGCGCGACGCCAACGCCGGCCGCGCGCTGCTGTTCATGTCTGCGCTGGTGATGGGCCATTTCGCCGTCATTCCGCTGCTCGCGCCGTACATGGTGACGAACATCGGCCTGCCGGAAAACCGGCTGTTCCTGATTTATTTGGTCGGCGGCATTTGTTCGGCGCTGACGGCGCCGTTTTGCGGAAAGCTGGCCGACCGCTTCGGGCGGTTGCGGGTGTATTCGATTTTGATCGGCGTGGCCTGCGCGGTGACGCTCTGGATTTCCAACTCCGGCCGGATGCCGGTCTGGGCGGTGCTGCTGTCGGCGGGAATGTTTTTCACCTTCGCAAGCGGGCGCTTCATTCCGGCGCAGGCGATTTTATCGCTGGCCGTGCCGTCGAAACGGCGCGGCTCGTTCATGAGCCTGACCAGTTGCACGCGGGATTTGACTTCAGGCATCACTTCCAGCATCGGCGGCTGGCTCGTGACCAAATCGCCCACCGGTCAACTCATCGGCTTCGACAAGCTCGGCTGGCTGGCTGTCACCATGAGCCTGCTGAGTCTCTGGCTTGCCAGTCGTGTGCAGGTGAAGGAGGTTCATCCTCCGCAGGGAACCACAGTTCATTGAAACCATGCGCGACCGAAAATAGCCATTGATGCGAGGCTTATGAAACCGTTAAGCTGCACTGGCTGGATTTTTTAACTTATGAGCAAGACACTTTATCTTTCACCGCCGAGTTTCGACGGCTTCGACGGCGGCGCCGGGGCGCGCTACCAGGCACGACGCGAAGTCACCAGCTATTGGTATCCGACCTGGCTGGCGCAACCCGCCGCGCTCACGCCCAATTCGCGCCTGCTCGATTGCCCGCCGCACGACATTGACGTGCCCAAGTGCCTCGCCATCGCGAAGGATTTCGACCACGTCATCATCAACACCAGCACGCCGTCGCTGAAAAACGACTGCAAGGTCGCCGAGGCCATCAAGGCGCAGAAGCCCGACACCAAGATCGGTTTCATTGGCGCGCACACGATGGTGTTGCCGACGGAAACGTTGAAGTCCTCGCCCGCGATTGACTGGGTGGGCCGCAAGGAGTTTGACTACACCTGCAAGGAAGTCGCCGAAGGCCGCGACCTCGCGAGCATTGCCGGGCTTTCCTACAAGGACAAGGACGGCAAGATCAAACACAATCCCGAGCGCGAAATGATCGCGGACATGGACGTGCTACCGTGGGTGGCGGACGTTTACAAGCGCGACCTGCAGCTCGAAAAATATTTCATCGGCTACCTCCAGCATCCGTACGTCTCGATGTACACCGGCCGCGGCTGTCCGGCGCAGTGCAGTTTCTGCCTTTGGCCGCAGACCATCGGCGGGCACAAATATCGCGTTCGCTCGCCGCAAAATGTCGCCGACGAGATGGCCTACATGAAGAAAATCTTCCCGCAGGTGCGCGAGTTTTTCTTCGATGACGACACGTTCACCGCGAACCTGCCGCGCGCCCGTGAAATCGCGAAGAAACTCGGCCCGCTCGGCGTGGACTGGAGCTGCAACAGCCGCGCCAATCTCGACTACGACACGATCAAAAGTTTCAAAGACAACGGTCTGCGGCTGTTCCTCGTCGGCTACGAAAGCGGCAACGACGAAACGCTCACGCGCATCAAAAAAGGTGTCACGACCGACGAAATGCGCCACTTCACCAAGGATTGCCACAAGGCCGGGGTGGTGATTCATGGCACTTTCATTCTCGGTTTGCCGGTGGAAACACGAGAAACCATCGAGCAGACGATCAACTTCGCGAAAGAACTCGACGTGTTCTCGCTGCAGGTTTCCCTCGCCGCGCCGTATCCCGGCACGGAACTTTACGAGCAGGCCAAGCTCAATGGGTGGTTCAGCAAGCGCAAGGACAAGGGCGACATCCTGCACGGCGACGGCTTCCAGCAAAGCGCGCTCGAATATCCCGGCCTCTCGAAGGACGAGATTTTCGCGAACGTCGAAAAATTCTACCACCGCTATTATCTGCGCCCGAAGCCGATTTTGCGCATCATCAAGACGATGCTGGAGGACAAGGACGTCTGCGTGCGCCGGCTGCGCGAAGGCTACGAATTTTTCAAATCAATGGCGCAGCGGCGAACCGACTTGGCGGCTGCAAAGGCATCGGTTGCTTGAACTGAAAGCTATGGTTTTCCGCAATGCTCTAGCGACGTTCAACGGCGCTGAACAAGCGGAACTGCGCCGCCGGTTGACAGCAATCGCATCGTCAGGCAGGACCGGTAGCCACGTTGAACAGAACTTGTTTACGGAGTCACGTCTTCCGGTTGCCTCGGCAGTGGACATCCTTCAGTCATTGTTTGGGTGCGCCTTCGAACCGGGTGAATTGAAGAAAGCGTACCGAGAGGCGTGTCACCGACATATTCTGGAAGGGCCGCGCATGAAGGGCCGGCGGCCACGCGTTTTGGGGCGCGCGATTGCGCAAGGCAGATTAGTAGACATGCTGATCAAGCGAGGGGTTTTTGTCTCCACCACCAGCGCGGTGACTTTTTTCCGAGGACTTCGAAGGATGTCGCTATCCAAACAGAAGAAGCGACTTCATCGGATTCCTTTGGGCAACTATGTCGTCTGGGCGACTTTTTGTGCGGGAGACCGAAAGGTCAACCCCTTCAGCCGACTTCCCAACGATGCGAACCAGATTCAGGACGCTTTGGGATTTCCACTCGAGTCACGAGGGGAGGATGTGTTTCTGTTTGCCTATAACGCGCCGGATTCTGTGGCCTTGTTGTTCCCGACGGTCGCGGACGCTGAATGGAATGATGTGTTTTGTCCCGCTCCCGATGACACCAGAATTGAATACGGCCTGACCCGGCCCTCCCAAGACAAGCCTCTTTTGACATGCCAGCCGGAAGTTGTTCACCACGATCGGGTCACTTGCGCATGTCTGGTCATGCCGATAAGATACTTACCGGCAATCATGCCATCGATATGAACAACGAATCTAAAGTCGAATCGCCACGTCGGTTGCTCCAAGCGAAGATCGACCAGATTGAGGCGCTGGACTTTGGCCAACTCAAACAGTGGGTCGAAGCGAGATTACGGGGCAAGGATACGTTGCTGACGGACATGGCTGGAAACTCGCGGGCGTATCCTCTGGTTGCCGTTTACCCAAGACTCAAGCGGGCGGTCCGGGAAGACCTTCAAAGAGCGTGCCTCGAACTACTTAATGAATTTGTCTCTGGCCGAGGATTGACCGGAGATGCAGCGGATGACCTCCTAATTCTGAGCCAGGGTTTGTTCCCCGAAAAGGCAGGCGACAGGTTGCGCCTGTTGGCGGAATCGTCGAGGCTTTTCGACTCGCTTCCCTTAGTGCTTCGATGCCGAGTCCTCCAAACGCTAGTCGCACTTGGAGAGAAATTGGATGCGAGCTTCTGGCTCGAACGCTTTGAGAAAGACGGGAAGAACGTCGCCGCAATCTGTTTTGAGGGCCTTGCTTTGAATTCCTTAGTGGACGCCCTTGATTTTCTTACGAGTGTCACTTCTGACGGCCCAGTCCTCGACTCGATCGGCCTCCAGCTTCCCGCGTTTCTTGAACGAATTGTGCAGAGCGGGCAGGAAAAGACTTTCGCCGATGCGTATTACTCTCGACGAAATCGTTTGTCATCAAAGCTCCAAGGCGAGTTCAGCGATTGGTGCAACGAAATGGGGATTTCCCAGAAGCCGACGCATCAGGTCAGTTGGCTTGGTTCGAACTTCAATCCCCAGATGTTGCTATTGTCAGATTCTAACGGAAACGGGCGGGCACGCCGCCCACGCGCACTTACGCTAACGGCCGCACTTTGACCCCTCAAACGTGAAGGCCGAAAATCAAGCGCCACCGCCACCGTTCATCGCCTTCTACTCGTTCAAAGGCGGTGTCGGTCGCAGCATGGCACTGATCAATGCGGCTTGCATTCTCGCCGGGCATGGCCGCCGTGTGCTTGCCATTGACCTCGATCTGGAAGCACCCGGAATCTCGTATTTATTACAGCGAGAAAAGCCGCGATCAAAACCGGCAAAAGGATTTGTTGATTTTGTTTATGACCTTCTTTCTCACGGTAAAAAATCCCCACTTGCTCGTGCGAAAGCGAACAATCCGCTCCTAAAGTACACGGCAGAGCTGCCTCTTCCCGAAACGCTGCAAAGAACGCCAGGGGGCATCCTTCGCATCATGCCCGCCGGGCGCATCGATGCCCAATACGAAAAGCGCAGGCAGGCGATTGACCTGCACAGATTGTACCTTGAACAAAAAGGTGAGCCGATCATTCGGCATCTGAGGAATCTTATCGTCGAGAGCGGTGCGTTCGACTACGTGCTGATTGATTCGCGTACCGGGTTTGCGGATGAAGCAGGAATCAGCGTGCGCGACCTGGCAGATCATCTAGTTGTTCTGCATGGCTTAAACCATCAGAACATTGAAGGAACGGCACGCTTCTTGGGGCGGCTCAAAACGCGGGTGTTAAGAGCGAAAAACATGAAAATCGCCTTTGTGGCTAGCCCGATTCCGCTGGGCGAAGACGATTTGTGCGAAAAGCGCCGCCAGCACGCGGCAAAGTGCTTTCGCGCGGCGCTCGGTCGGCCCGTAAAACTTGATCTGGAGATTCCTTATCATCCGCGGCTGGCTTTGGACGAATCGCCGTTTATCTTCCGCCGGACTCAAGGCGCACTTCATCACGCGTACGGTAAGATTGAAAATCAAGTTCGCGCGTTTAACGCCGACACCGTCGTCGAATGGACCAAAAAAATCCGCAACCGTCTGAAGGAAGGCAACGCCGAGGGGGCAATTCAGTGCATCCAGAAACTCGCCACTTTGGAGGATGAACACGCAAAATGGCACGCGCGCCAAGCAGTCGAGCAGAGCGTTGGCAAAGAGAACTTTTTGCGTTATTGGGAATTTTACGTCTCGCTGGTGGACAAGGATGTCAATTCTCTTGCTCTGGCCATCGACCATTTCGAAAAAACCGAACAGAAAGACCAAGTCGAAAATCTGTATCGAGAAATGTTGCCGCAGGTGCAACGAGACGCGGACAGATTGGACGCCGCCGCGCGCTTCTTCTGGAACGAAGCCAGGAATACATCTGAAGCCGAGGCCTTATTCACGCAAGCCGCAGAAGTTGCTCCCGGTAACGCGCGCGTGCTCTGTAATTATGGACTGTTTCAGGAATACCAACTTAAGAAGCACGAGAAAGCGGCAGTGCTCTACAAACGGGCAATCAAAGCTAACCCCAACTACTCAAGGGCATATTTGCTTCTTGGCGATCTTCTTAAGAAACGAGAGAAGAAGTACGCTGCGGCCGAGCAGCAATTTAGGCGGGCACTTGCAGTCTCGCCTCAAGATGGAGATGCGATGCAAAGCCTCGCTTGGCTTCTGGCCCATCGTGGAAAGAAACTCGACGAAGCAGAACAATTGATGAGACAACGGGTAGAGGCAACGAATCAAAGCGCGGGAGCTGTGGGTTCGCTAGCCATTCTTTTATGGCATTATCGAAAGAATTTTCCTGAAGCACGGAAGCAATTTTTGCGCGCTCTGGCGCTTCATCCACGGAACGCGAATAACGCGGGAAACTTTGCGGGTTTCTTGTTGGCGCAAGGGGATATCGGTGAGGCCGAAAAGCAGATTCTCGAAGCTTGGGATCTCGCCTTTGGCGAGAAAACCCAGCTTCCTGCAGAAGTGGCATTCTACCGATGCGTTTGCCTGAAACTGCAGAATAAGACGGATTTAATTCCGCTGGGTTACTTGAAACACCTTTTTGCCACTGGCTACGAGCGGGATGATTGGCGGTTTGATGATGTTTTAAGCAAGATAAACGGAAAGTTGGCAGCGAGGGATGTTCAGTTTTACGCGGCCTTGTCTGAAGCTATTTTAGACAGCGGCAAAGTTGAGTATCTGAACAACTTTGACCGATGGCCCAAAATAAAAGCACTTCCGCTTGCGAAGGAGATTTAGTTCGCGCTTAACCTGGCCACCGTTGGCCGCCTGGCCACTCGTGGGCGCGATGCTAAATTGTTCGAGCAACCTCCCGAAAAAGCGTTGCAACAAAAAATCGTCGCAAATGTTTCCGCCGCTTGCTCGAATCCCGCTCGGGTGGCGCCTCAACTCTCGCTCAGGCGTTTCACCGGTTTCTCGTAATACAGCCCGTGCGCCTGGGCCAGAATCGCGGGGATGCGGTCCGCGAACGGGCTGCGGCGCAGCACGGCGCTCAAATCCAGTTCCGCCAGCTTGCCGGCGTTTTCGCCCGGAAACCAGTGGTCCGCCTGGCCGAGCAAATTGTAGCGCATCTTCGCCCACGGCGTCAGGCCGAGCGGCTGGGCGTAGGTCCAGAGCCGGAGAATTTCCTGCACGTTGATCAGGCCAGGCACGTCCAGGTAGCCCGGCAACGCCTCGAACCATTGCCGGCACCAATCGTCGCCGTGAACACGGTCCATTTCCGCCCGCAACTGCTTTTCAATCGGCGCAATCGTCTCCGGAATCCGGTCGTAATAATCCAGCGCGGCGACGTGTTCGTCGAAGTCCGAGGGCCGCGCCGCGCCGCAACTCAGCGTGTGCACCTCCGGCCGCGCCAGGCAGTAAAGATCGTTGAACTGCATCGGCGTGAGCGGCGCGCAGAGTTCGGCCATTTTCGCGGAGGGTTCCTGGAGTTTCCCGCCCTTGTCGTTCGGGCTGATGATGAACACGCCCATGTCCTCCTTGCGCGCGGCCTGGACGGCGGACCAGTTGAGGTCGTTGACAAAATACCAGTGCAAGTTCACGTAATCGAACTCCGCGGTTTTCACCGCTTCGAGAATCAGATCGGTCGTGGCGTGCGTGGAGAAACCGATGAAACGGACGCGGCCTTCGCGCTGCAACTGCCGCGCGGCGGCCAGGCAGCCGCCTTTCAACACCGACCAGTCGAGCGTTTCGCGGTTGTTGATGCCGTGCAGCGAAAACAAATCCACGTATTCCAGCCCCAGATATTTCAGCGAAGTTTCAAAGGTCTCAAGAAACTCCTTGGCGGTGGCTTTGGGCGCGACCTTGGTTTGGACGAAGATTTTCTCACGCGGCAGCCGGGGCAGCACCCGGCCCAGTTGCATCTCGGACGTGCCGTAGCCGCGCGCCGTCTCGATGTGGTTGATTCCCAGTTCCAACGCGCGGTGGATGGTGGCCTCCAGGTTTTCCTGGTTGTCGCGCGGAATCTCGCCCGGCGTGACGTCCTGCCACTTGAATTGATAGCGCATCCCGCCGCAGGAGATGACCGGCAGGGACAGTTCCGTCCGCCCGAAACGACGATATTTCATGGCCCGCAAGATAGGTCAATCCGGGCAGGACGCAACGGCGGAAGGGCGGCAAATGTTTTTCAATCAGGCGTTGACAGCATGCCGGTCCACGGTTAATTTTCAGCCGTTAGCAAAAACCAATCTATTCCAGAGCCATGTTGATTCGTATCAGTTTGATCGTCGCGATACTCGCCGGGCTGGCCGTCGGCGGGCTGAATATCGTCAAAGTGAAGGAGAAAGTCACCACGCTCCAGACCAACCTCAAAACCGAGACCGAAGCGCACGCCACCTCGGAGAATAATTTCCAGAAGACCAAGCGGGACTTGACCAAGACGCAGGGGCAGTTGACCGAGACCAACCAACTTTTGGTGAGCACCCAGGGCGAACGCGACAAGGCCGTCGCCGACGCCGCCACGCAGACGAAGCGCGCGACGCAACTGGCCGAAGACCTCGGCAAGACAAAAAAGGAACTGGCCGATACCCAGTCCGATCTCGGCGCCTACAAGAATTCCGGCTTCACGCCGCAACAGGTGTTGAACCTCGGCAAAACGCTCAAGCAAACCGAGGATAACCTCGCGGGAGCCAAAGAAGAGAATTTGGTGCTCAACAAGCACATCGAAAAGCTCAAGAACGAGTTGGCCAAGTACACCGAAGGCAACGAGCGGATCGTTTTTATGAAGGCCGGCATCAAGGGCCAAATCGTGGTGAGCGATCCCAAATGGGATTTTGTGGTTTTGAACGTCGGTGACGACCAGGGCGTCAAGGAGGACGGCGAGCTGCTGGTCAGCCGGAACGGCAAGCTGGTCGCCAAAGTCAAAGTGCGCAACGTCGAGAAGAGCCGCAGCATCGCCAATGTCCTGCCGGGCTGGAAGCTGGGCGAAGTCCTCGAAGGCGACCAGGTCATCCCCGCCCACCCGGAGTCATGAAACAACTGGTTTCCATTCCGGGATTCGCGCTGTTGAGTTTGTTGGGATTGCTGGTATTGAGCCTCACCGGCTGCGCGACGACGGAATCGGATAATGTGTCCGCCCGCCCGTGGAACTCGCCGCAAGGCTGGGAAACCGGCGGTCTGCCCAGTTCCATGAACGAAGGCCGTTGACCGGACCTCCGCTCGCCTTCACTTCGCAATTTCCACGCAGCGCGTTTCGCGGATCACCGTGATCTTGATCTGCCCCGGATATTGCAGGTCGTTTTCAATCTTGGCCGCAATCCGGCGGGCCAAGGCGAACGCCGCCTCCTCATCCACCGCGGCGGGCTGGACAAACACCCGCAGTTCCCGGCCCGCCTGCACGGCAAAACTTTTTTCCACGCCGGGAAAGGACGAGGCGATTTTCTCCAGATCCTCGACGCGCTTCAAAAACGTCGTCATGCTCTCGGACCGCGCGCCCGGCCGTGAGGCGCTGATGGCGTCGGCGGCGCTGACCAGCACCCCCAGCGGCCCGACCGGCGGCACGTCGTTGTGATGCGACGCCACGCCGTTGACCACCGCGGCGGATTCGCCGTAGCGCTGGAGCAAATCCGCCCCGACCACCGCGTGCGGGCCCTCGACCTCGTGGTTGACCGCCTTGCCAAGATCGTGCAGCAGGCCGGCACGCTTGGCGGCAGCGATGTCCACGCCCAGTTCCGCCGCCATCAGCCCCATCAAATGCGCGACTTCGACGGAATGGTCCAGGATGTTCTGCGAGTAGCTGTGGCGGAAATGCAGCCGGCCGAGCAGTTTCACAATTTCCGGGTGCAGCGGCGGCAGGCCGGCCCTGGCGACCGCCTCTTCGCCGAGCCGCACCACGGTTTCGTCCATCTCCTTGGAAACTTTGGCGACCTCCTCCTCGATCCGCGTCGGATGAATGCGCCCGTCCTGAATCAGCCGGGACATGGCTTCGCGGGCGATTTCGCGCCGCACCGGATCAAATCCGGAAATGACCACCGCGCCCGGCGTGTCGTCCACCAAAATCGTCACGCCCGCCGCCGCCTCGAACGTGCGGATGTTACGGCCTTCGCGCCCGATGATGCGGCCCTTGATCTCGTCGTTGGGCAGCGCCAGCGTGGAGGTCGTGATTTCGGAGGTGTGGTCGCTGGCGTACCGCTGGATGGCCACGCTGAGAATCTGGCGCGCTTTTTCCTCGGCGCGGCTCTTGGCGTCCTCGACGATGTGCCGCGCGAGCTGGTTGGCGTCGTGTAAGGACTGCTGCTCCACCTCTTTCAGAAACTGCTCGCGTGCTTCGGCCGGGTTGAGGCCGGAAATTGTTTGCAGCCGATCACGGGTTTGCTGGACCAGGCCGGCCAGTTCGTTTTCCTTGGTGGTCAGCGCCTCGGCGCGCGCTTTGGCGGCCTGTTTCTGCTCGCCCAGATTTTGCTCGGATTCCATCAGCCGCGTCAGTTGCGAGTTGATGAGCGATTCGCGTTCGGTCAGGCGGCGTTCGGACTCGGCGCGTTCAGCGCGGCGGGCGGCAAAGGACTGCTCGATCTCCTCGCGCAGGCGGAGCGCCTCCTGGTTGGCGGCGAGCCGGGCCTCCTGCTTGAGGGCTTCGGCGTCGCGCCGGGCCTGGGCCAGCGCGTTTTCGGCCTCGCGCTGCCGCGCTTCCTGCCGGTGACGCTCGCGCGAGCGCATGGAAAGTAGAGCCACGCCCGCGCCCCCGGCGAACAAAGCGGTGCCCGCGATGATTTCAGCCTGTAAATTCATTCAAAGACCGCGCGCTGTTCAAGGCTCAATCCAGCGCGTCGGCGTCAAGATGCAATTCAAAGTCACGTCGTGCGGCGCCACGGGAACCGCGTCCACGATCTGCTCGTCGAACGCCACGCCGCAAGTGATTCCGCGCACTTCCGCCAGCAGTTGGTCATAGAACCCTTTGCCCCGACCCAGCCGGCGTCCCTGCGGATCAAAGGCTACACCCGGCACCAGGATCAAGTCCAGCCGGTTTAGCGGCAGCACGGGACAGGAGTTCCTCGGTTCGCGAATCCCAAACTGACCCGACACCAAATCTTCCGAAAGATTTTGCACCTGGCAGGCAACGTAATTTTTCGTTTCCCGGTCAAATCTCGGCAAGGCGACGATCTTGCCTGCCGCCAGCGCGGTTTCCAGCGCCGGCCAGACGTCCGGCTCATCCGCCAGCGGCGCGAAAAACAAAATGGTCCGCGCGTTTTCCAGCCGCGACCGCAGCCGTTCGCAAAGCCGAACGGATTTCTCCGCTCGTGCGGCGGGCGAAATTTTTTCCAGCGCGGCGCGGATTTTTTGGCGAAGGTCGGATTTGGAATTGGTAACATTCACGGCCATTTCGTCCGTCTCCGTTTTCCATCGAACACCGTTCCATCGGCAAATCCGAGATGTCCGTGAATTGTGCAACGAAAGTAGGCATTGGTAAAATCTTCGTCTGGCATTCCGGGCCGGAGAATTTCGTAGCTGCTGTTATTTGTTGTAAAAACTGCCCAGCTTTGTGCTGGTTTGTGGAAACGGTCGCTTGGGCAGATCAAAATTTTTGGAGTGCAAAGCTCATTTGACATGACGAGAAAATTGTCAGCCAAATGGTTGCTATTGTCGCCAGCCCAAATTCGTGCGCCACATCCAATTGAAGACATCAAATTTCCGCAGGTGACGGACTCATTCCACTTTTTCAACCGAGGCATGGAAAGTGTAAATAAGACAAAGGCAATTGCCAATGCACCAAGTAAAGTGAAAATGACATCTCTCTTTTTCATCTGTGTTTATCAGTGTCCATCCGTGGTTTTTCTTTTATCGCAAATTGTTTCCGCCAGTTCTCCAGCCGTTCCTTGATTTTCTTTTCCACGCCTTGCTCGGTCGGTTCGTAATAGGTTTTGTCCGCGCCCAGATAATCCTGTGGCACAAAATGGCCCGGATGATCGTGGGCGTATTCGTAGCCCTGGCCGTGGCCGAGCCGCTCTGCGCCCTTGTAATTCGCGTCGCGCAAATGTTCCGGCACCGGCAGCGTGCGGCCCGATTTCACGTCTTCCAGCGCGGCGTCAATGGCCTTGTAGGCGCTGTTGCTCTTGTTCGCCGTGGCGATATAAATCGTCGCTTCCGCCAGCGGGATCCGCGCCTCCGGCCAACCGACAAACTCCGAAGCGGCGAGGCAGGCGTTCGCCAGCACCAGCGCCATCGGATCGGCCAGGCCCACGTCTTCCGCCGCGCAAATCACGATGCGTCGCGCGATGAAGCGCGGGTCTTCGCCGGCGTGGATCATTTTCGCGAGCCAGTAAAGCGCCGCGTCCGGATCACTGCCGCGCATGGATTTGATGAACGCAGAAATCGTGTCGTAATGCGCGTCCTCATCGTCATAAACGACGGCCTTTTTCTGAATGCTCTGCTCGGCCACGGCGAGCGTGATGCGGATGGTGCCGTCGGCTTCGGGCGCGGTGGTGAGCGCGGCGATTTCCAGCGAGTTCAGCGCCTTGCGGGCGTCGCCGTCGGCGAGTTTGGAGAGATGCTGCGCGGCTTCCTTTTCAATTTTAATTTTGAGATAGCCGACGCCGCGCTCGGCATCCATGAGCGCGCGTTGAATCAGTTCAAACAGGTCGGCTTCGGTCAACGGGCGCAGCTCAAAAATCTGCGAGCGCGAGACGAGCGGCGAATTGACGAAAAAGAACGGGTTGTGCGTGGTCGCGCCGATGAGTTTGATGACGCCGCTTTCCACGTCCGGCAGCAAAACATCCTGCTGCGCCTTGTTGAAGCGATGGATTTCGTCAATGAACAGGATGGTCGGCTGGCCGGTATTGTCGAGGCGGTTGGCGGCGGCGGCGAGCACGCGGCGCATGTCGGCGACGTTGGATTCGACGCCACTCAGGCGCTCAAATTTTGATTTGGTCTGGCGAGCGATGATTTGCGCGAGCGAGGTCTTACCGGTACCGGGTGGCCCAAAAAAAATGAGCGATTGGACGCGATCGGCTTCAATCGCGCGGCGCAGAAGCTGGCCGGGGGCGAGGATGTGGGATTGGCCGACATATTCGTCGAGATTACGCGGACGCATCCGCGCGGCGAGCGGCTGGTGGCGCGACGGGGCGGCCGCGGCGGTGGCTGGATTCGGTTCCGCCGGAGTTGCAAACAAATCGTCGCGCGCCATGCGGGAATTTTACCAGCGCAACCGGGAATTGCCCAAAGGAAAGTTAGAAGGGAAGCCGGCGCGGACACCGGTTGGAAAAACAAAAAAACCCCGCCAGTGCCGTGTATAACAGTTCCATTGAACTTGATAGAAACAGTTCGGAACCCGCCGGATTGTTTTCGACTTCCAGTTAAGGCCTGTCGGCTGCAACCACGGTTAAAGTCCCTTTTTCTTCTTACTTACGGTCCAAGGACATAGTTTCTAATCACGAGCGTAGGCAGGGTAAATTCGCTCCAAAATTTGTCGGAGCCAAAATTGTTTTCCAAAGAACCACCGGCGCACCGCAGCGCAACCGGAACTGATGTTACTATCGCCAATCCGCAAAATTTCTCAAGCAAAAAATTGCGCAAACCCCGCGCCTTTTAAAATCAGCAGGCCTGCGGCTCACAGTCCCAGCCGGCTCAATTCTTTTTCGAGCGCGAGTTGAAACTGCTGCACGTCGGCGGCGGCGGGACGGTACCCCGGCGTTTGCGCCGACAAGCCCAACCGGCCCAATTCATCCAGATGCCAGTCCGCGTTCATGCCGTCGCTGAACGTCACCTTGCCGCTCACCACCGCACCGGGCCGGGCCAACTGGTCCACGCTCACCGACACCTTGCCGCCGGGCGGCGCGGGCGCGGCTGGTGGAACGGGCGCGGACGGGGCGGCGGCGGGCGCCGCGAGCGCCGAGGTCGGCGGTTTGGGTCGCTCCGCGTCTTTGGGCGTCAGCTTCAAATCGTCCACCAGCAGCCGCACTTCCATGTAGGTCAGTCGGACGCCCAGGTCGGTCGCCAGCCGGTTTTGTATATCCGATAATTTCAGCCCTTCCGCGATCCAGGCGGAGACTTGTTTTCTTTGTGCTTCGTCCAGGTTCATAATTGCAGTTCCACTCGTCAGCGTGGGAGTCTAGCCGAACCTCTGCCCGCTGCGGAGGAAAAAATGAATTCTAGCAGACACGCGCCGGGGGAATCGTCAACATGCGCAACTGCAGACAAAACTTTTATGTGCAACTGCCAGAAACCGATCAACCCGCTTCCTGCCGCGCTGCTGGGACTTTTTCTGGCTTCGGTCGCGGTTTCCCCGGCGTTGGAACTTCACGTCGGCCCCAACGGAGACGACGCGTGGAGCGGCACTTTGGCCCGTCCCAATTCCACCGGGAGTGACGGGCCGCTGGCCACGCTCCTCGGCGCCCGCAATGCCATTCGCAAACGCAAGCAGCCAGGCCCGCTCCAGGAACCGGTCCGGGTGGTGGTGGCGGCCGGCCGATACGAAATCCGCGCGCCGCTGGAATTGGATCCCGAAGACAGCGGAACGGCATCAGCGCCGATTTCTTACGAAGCGGCCAAAGGCGCGCGACCGATTTTCAGCGGCGGCCAGGTCATTCGCGGCTGGCGGCCGGGAAGCAACGGGGTCTGGTGCGCGCAATTGCCCGAAGTGGCCGCCGGGCATTGGTATTTCGAGCAACTGTGGGTGAACGGCCATCGCGCCACCCGCGCTCGCACGCCCAATAAATTTTCTTTCTACGCGCTCGACGTTCAGGAGGCTGCGCTCGGAGGCGGATCCGGCAGGCAGGCGCAGCAGATGGTGCGGTTGCCGGCCGAGGATTTCAAGGCGGTCGCCGGACTCACGCCGGAGGAACTCAAGGACGTGAACCTGGTGGCTTACCAGAACTGGGACGTGACCCGCCGTTTCATGGATCAGCTGAACGAACCCGAAAATACTTTTACCACCAGCGGGGACAGCATGAAAGCGTGGAACCCGTGGGTGAAAAACTCCCGGCTCCTGTTTGAAAATGCGCTCCGCTTTTTGGACGCGCCCGGCGAATGGTTCTTGAGCCGCACGGGAACGCTTTATTACCAACCATTGCCCGGCGAAACGATGAGTCGGGCGGAAGTCGTGGCCCCGCGGGCGGACAAATTCATCGTGATCAGGGGCGATCCCGCGGGGAACCGGTACGTCGAGCATGTCACATTCAAAGGCCTGACGTTCCAGCACGCCCAATGGCTGATGCCGCCAACGGGTTTCGAGCCGGCCCAGGCGGCGGCCACGATTGACGCGGTGGTGATGGCCGATGGCGCCCGGCAGATCGAGTTCGACGATTGCGAGTTCAGTCACATTGGAACGTATGGCATGTGGTTTCGGCGTGGCTGCCGCGATGATGTCATCCACCATTGCACCATCGAAGATTTTGGCGCCGGCGGCGTGCGCATTGGTGAATTGGAAATGTCGGCCCAACCGTTCACGGAAACCAGTCGAATTACCGTGGATAACAATATCATCCGTCACGGCGGCTATATTTTTCCCTGCGCCGTGGGCGTGTGGATCGGGTTTAGTCCGGACAATCAGATCACGCACAACGAAATCGCCGGCTTGTTCTACACCGGCATCAGCGTCGGTTGGCGGTGGGGTTATGCCGATAGCAACTGCAAACGAAACAACATCGCCTTCAACCGCGTGCATCATATCGGCCAGGGATTGTTGAGCGACATGGGCGGCATCTACACGCTAGGCCCTTCGGAAGGAACGGTTGTGCAGGGCAATGTCTTTCACGACATTTACTCTTATTCGTACGGCGGCTGGGGGCTTTACACCGACGAAGGCAGCAGCGGCATCCGGTTTGAGAACAATTTGGTTTATAACACCAAGACCGGCAGTTTCCACCAGCACTACGGACGGGAAAATATTTTGCGGAATAATATTCTCGCCGACAGCCTGGAACAGCAGTTGCAAGTGACGCGGGTGGAAAATCATCTCTCTTTCACTTTCGAAAACAACCTTGTTTATTGGACCAACGACAGCCCGGCGCTCGCTGGACCCTGGATCGAGAATCGTCAATTGACCGGCAGCAATTGTTATTGGAATGCCGGCGGCTATCCGATTAGGTTTGCGGGCAAACTGCTTTCGGACTGGCAGCATACGGCCGTGCATCCGCCGCCCACCACGAATCACCCGACTGCCCGCCCCGCGTGGGTGGCCGTCGGCCGCGAACTCGGCAGTGTCATCGCCGATCCGCTGTTTGTGAACGCCGCCGCACATGACTACCGGCTAAAACCCCAATCGCCGGCGTTGCGCTTGGGCTTCAAGCCGTTCGATTATTCGCAAGCCGGGGTCACGGGCGACGCGGCTTGGCGGGCCAAAGCACGGCAGGCGACCTATCCGCCGTTGGAATTGTTCCCGGCGCCTCCCTTTGCGGCCATCCACCTCAACTTCGAGCGCGATCCCGTGGGCAAACCGCCGGGATACTTCGAAATCTCCGTGGACGGCCACGGCGATTCCATCGTCGTCACGGATGAAACCGCTGCGACCGGCCGGCACTGTGTGAAAATCACCGACGCACCGGGTCTCAAGCAAATTTGGCAGCCGCACCTTTTCGCAAGAATGAACTGCCACGAAGGCCGGGTGCGAAACACGTTCGCCCTGCGGCTGGAACCGGGGGCGAATGTAAATTTTGAATGGCGGGACTGGAGCAAGGCGGAATACCAGACCGGCCCGCAATTCCGGCTCAACAAAGGCACGCTGCGAATCGGCGCCAAGGAATTGATGGACGTTCCATACCACCAATGGATGCTATTTGAGGTCTCGGCCGGGCTCGGTGCCGCCGACACCGGCAAGTGGGATTTGAAGGTCACCACTCCCCATCAGCCGGCCCGCGAATTCAAAGAGCTTTCCTTCGGCAGTCCCCAATTCAAAACACTTACCTGGATCGGGTTCAGCAGCAATGCCAACGAGAAAACCGTTTTTTATTTGGATGATTTTGAGGTGGACGCCACCGCAGCCGTGTCGCGCTGAAAGTAGCTTTCTTTGGAAGAATAGCAGCCTCCCACGAGCGCTGCCAAACAACGAAATCTGCCCTGCGAAATTCAATATGGTGGACGCGGCGGGAGTTGAACCCGCGTCCCTGATCTACCCACCAGCCGCGACTACATGCTTAGTCCGAAGTAGTTTTCTGCTATGCGATGGCGTCCGGACTCGAGTCGCACTGCCTAGTCCGCATGGAATTTTCTCGGCTTGGGCGCGCGGTCTCCGCCTTCCGCCATGCCTGCTGTGGCGTTCGTCCACCGTAGCAGGTGTCCAGTGGCGAACGTCGTGGCACATTTAGGCCGCGAGAGCTAGTTCTTGATTAGCACTTAATTTTGGTTCGGGGATTAACGAGGCCAACGAACCGTCCTCGGCATGCCGCCTCTGACGTGTCTATCAGGTCGAAACCAGTACGCGCCCATCAGCGAACGTTCGCACTCTCGCCTGCCCGGGGCAGGAGGTCAAGCCCTGTGTCGCTTGGTCGAAAGGATGCTCCGGAACAGAACTGAATGGTTTCGCCTCCGCCCCCGCCTTGCGGACGCCTTCAAGAAGGATTGTAACGGGTTGAAAAAATCGTTTATAAAATCCAGGAAATTCGCGATTTGCGGGCACGCAGTTTTTCTATTTCTGCGCTCGAAGTTGCAGCGAAAAAACTTTCGTTGCGTCTAATTCCCAGCCACGCCGGGAGTGCATCTCGATCTTCGCTTCACCGGCGGCGGTGATTTGGAACCGCCAGACGTGCGTGCCGGACTGCCCCGGTTTTTTCCCAGCCGGCGTGAAGGCATCGCCCGCCAGCATGCACACCGGCTCGCCGGCCGCTGCCAGCCGCCAGCGAAAGCCGGTCGTGGGATTCTCCGGCAGCCGCAATTCAATCACTGCGCCAACACGCGCCGCTATTAAACGGCCGTCGTCGGCCTCGCCCAGTTGAATGGTTGTCGCGGAAGAACTCATGCAATGAACTTGTCAACTTCGGTTCTGATTCAAACGCCCAGCGCGTTCGCCAGCGAGGTGATGGCAGCGCGCACGCGCCGCTCAGGCTGGTCTGGGCGCGCCGACCACGGCACGGAATGCACCCGGCCCGGACCAAGTTTTTCTCGCAGATACTGATCATTGCTCCGGCTCGTGGAACCCTCGCGAAGCGGCGACATCAACACCAGCTTCGCCTGACGCGAGAGCGCCGGCGGCAGCGCGGCCAGCGTAACCAGGGATTGATTGATTGCGCCCAGCCGGTTGGGGCAGGCCACAAGGGGGGTCGCGCGCAACGCCACGAGCAAATCCCTCGAATCAAAATCCTCACCCAGCGGACTCAACAGGCCACCGGCGCCCTCGACGAGCACGATGGGAAAAGTTGTTTGGACATGGCGGATGTAGGTCAGGACTTGCGCGAGTTTTGGTTTTCGCCCTTCCCGGCGCGCGGCCAGCAGCGGAGCGAGCGGCGCGTGAAAATGCCACGGATTGATTTTGTCCAGGGCGAGCGCATTCCCCGCCGCGGCGCGCAAGGCGAGCGCGTCCTCGCGGCCGCCGGAGCAGACTGGTTTGAGCGCGATGGCGGCGCGGCCGGATTCGCGCAGATGCCGCGCGAGCCAGGCGGTGAGGACGGTCTTGCCCACGCCGGTGTCGGTGCCGGTGACGAAGAGAATCGTCTTTTTCACACAACCCAGCGAACACCAAAACCCGGCGCGAAGCGACAACAATGCGCGTTCAAATCTCCACGATCTGCCGGTATTCGGGCACGACGACCCTGGCCTTGGGTTTCATCGTCCGCAGGGTTTCGGCGAAGGCCAGCGCCTGCGTCTCCTCGCCGTGGATGACGGAAATTTTCTTGATGTCCCCGGTGATGGCTTGGACGTAGCGGCGCAATTCGTTTTTGTCCGCGTGGCCGGAGAAGGAGTCAATCGAACCAATTTGCGCGCGGACGGCGACTGGCTCGCCGAAGATGTTGACCGGATTCTTGCCGGCGAGGATTTGCGCGCCCAGGGTGTGCTCGGCGCAGTAGCCAATGAACAAAACCAGGTTGTTCGCGTTGCCGACGTGGTTCTGCAAATGATGCCGGATGCGGCCGGCTTCGCACATGCCCGAGGCGCTGATGACAACGGCCGGGCCGGCGAGATCGTTCAGTTTTCGCGAACCCGTGGATTCGCGGATATAGGTCAAATTCTCCATGCCGAAGGGGTTGTCGCCAGTCTGGAGGAACTTGTAAATCTCGTCATTGAAACATTCCGGGTGCAGCCGGAACACTTCCGTGGCGTTCACGCTCAACGGGCTGTCCACAAACATCGGCACGATGGGCAGGCGGTTTTCGTGCGCGAGCTGATGCAGCGTGTAAACAATTTGCTGCGTGCGCCCGACGGAAAACGCGGGGATGATGACCTTGCCGCCGCGCTCCAGTGCCGGCGCGACCAGGCGCAGCACTTCCTCCCGGCCGGCTTCCTTGGCGCCATGCACGCGGTCACCATAAGTGGATTCGATCTGGAGAAAATCCACGTTCTCGACCGGCGCCGGATCGCGCAGAATATCATCGCCGCCGCGGCCAACATCGCCACTGAACAAATACCGGAACTTGCGTCCGCCTTCGCGGATGTCGAGCACGACCTGCGCGGAGCCGAGGATGTGGCCGGCGTCGCGGAAAGTGACGGTGACGCCGTCCACGACCGGGATCGGGCGGTCATAATTCAGTGAGATGAACTGCCGCACCGCCCTCTCCGCGTCCTCGGCGGAATAGAGCGGCTCGACCGGCGGCTGGCCTTTTTTGGCGCGCTGTTTGGAGACGAACGCGGCGTCGTCCTTTTGAATCTGCGCAGAGTCGGCGAGCATGATGCTGGCCAGATCGCGCGTGGCGAAGGTGCAATAGATCGAACCGTTGAAACCCTGGCGGCAGAGGTTCGGCAGATTCCCGCAATGATCAATGTGCGCGTGGCTCAGGATGACGGCATCAATTTTTTGGGGGTCAAACGGAAAGTGGCGGTTGCGCTCGATGGACTCGTCGCGCTTGCCCTGAAAGAGGCCGCACTCGACCAGCAGCCGCTGGCCGTTGACTTCAAACAAATACATCGAACCGGTGGTGGTCCGGGTGGCTCCAAAAAAATGAACGCGCATGGCGGAAGGAAAAACCAGCGCCTTGGGAAAGTCGAGCCGTTTGCGCGACGGGGAAATTCAGCTCTGCCGGAAAGTGATCCGCGCCTTGCCGAGATCGTAGGGCGACATCTGGACGTTGACCTTGTCGCCGACGGAAATGCGGATGAAATTCTTGCGCATCTTGCCGGAGATGTGGGCCAGCACTTCGTGGCCGTTGGGCAGGGCCACCCGGAACATCGTGCCCGGCAACACCTGGGTCACCGAGCCGCTCAATTCAATTGGTTCTTCTTTAGCCACGCGCCAAAATCAAAGTCCAAAATTGTGGGCGCAATTTATGCCAATGCCGTCCGGCAAAATCAACCCCGAAACAGCCCGGTCCGCCCGGGCCAAAAAACCTTGCGCCCGGGGTGGATCCAGGTGCTTTTCGACAAGCGCGACACCCCGCGCAACGTCCATCCAGCGGCCCTCCGCCACGGCAGCACAGCGGAAATAAATTGCGCCCTCCACCCCGCCGCTCTACTTATCCCGTGTGCTGGAAGAATTGATCCAAGGCCGGACCGACCTCTGGCTGGGCGTGGAGAAAAAATCCACCGATGCGGGCCTCGAACTGGTGCTGCGGCTCAAAGGCGCGGGCAACCACCTGTTGCACTGGGGGCTGGCCCGGCAACGTCCCGGCGTCTGGCAGGCGCCGCCGCCCTCCTGCTGGCCGGCGGCGACGCGGGCGTTTGGCCAGCAAGCGGTGCAAACATCTTTTCCGCCGGGCGAGGGCGAGCGCCAAATCGTTGTGCGATTGAAGGAGCCGCTCAACGCGGGGTTCCTCGTATTCGATCTGTTTTCCCCGGACAGCAACCGCTGGGAAAACAACCGGGGCAAGGATTTTTACCTGCCGCTGCCCGAACTGGGTTCGAGCCTGCCCAAGCCGTCCGAAGTTTTGGAGAAACAACTCGCCGGGGCGGACGCGGTTTTCCAGAAAAGTTTTCCGCTCGATTCAGGCGCCGAACTCGCCGTGGCAATCGTACGCACCGAAAACGAATTTCAAATTACGCTCCTCACTGACGCCGCCGGACCGCTGGCGCTGCACTGGGGCGTAACAGAAAACCCACGCTCGGTCTGGCGGCTGCCGGACGCGATCCTCCGACCCGCCGGCACCACGGTCTTCGGCGAAACCTCGGTCGAAACGGCTTTCGAGGAAGGGCAGGATTTGCGCCGGCTGCAAATGAATTTCCCCGTGGACACCGCGCCGCCGGGAATCAGTTTTGTTTTGCACCAAACCGAAACCAACCAATGGCTCAAGCATCGTGGACAGAATCTTTTCGTTGCAATTGCGCCGCCACCGGCGACGGCTACCGGGCTTTCGCCGCTGGCCGAACGGATCGTGGAAGGCGAAATGGGCGAGCATGGATGGACGCTGATGCACCGCTTCAACCTCTGCCACGAATTGATCGCGGAGGCCGGCACGGCGCGCGAAGCTTGGGCGACGCTGTTCGTCTGGCTGCGTTTTTCCGCGATCCGCCAATTGGATTGGCAGCGCAATTTCAACACCAAGCCGCGCGAACTTTCCCACGCGCAGGACCGGCTCACGGCCAGACTCGCCGAGTCATTCCTGCGCCAGCCGCCGAACCGCGACCTCATCCGGCTCTTGCTCGGCTGCCTCGGGCGCGGCGGCGACGGCCAGCGCATCCGCGACGAAATTCTCCAGATCATGCACCGCCATCACATCAAGGAAGTCGGCGGCACCTGGATGGAACAGTGGCACCAGAAACTCCACAACAACACCACGCCCGACGACATCGTCATCTGCCAGGCTTACCTCGCGTTCCTGGAAAGCCGCGGCGACCTGCGCCGCTACCACGAAACGCTCGCGGCGGGCGGCGTCACCAAAGAAAGGCTCGCGGGTTTTGAACGGCCCATCACCCACGAGCCGGAATGGCACCCGCATCTGCGCGACGCCCTGCTGTTTGATTTTGGAAACTATCTCAAACTGCTCAACTCGGTTCACTCCGGCACCGACCTGGAAACCGCGGCCAACACGGCGGGCCGTTGGCTGGATGGCGGCGCAAACGACGCGCTGGGCTTCATCCGCCGCCACTTTCAAAACCCGGATTTTTCCGCGCCGGAACTCGCCAACCGGATCACGCACATCCGCCGCGATTTGAATTTCCGACTCAACTCCGAAGGCGACGCCCAGCGCGCGAAGGACCTGCTCTATCTCGATCTCGCGCTCGAACAGACCTTGCGCACCGTCATTGAACGCGGACTGCACTCCGGTCACGGCAGCGACCAGTTGCTGGAACTGATTCACCGTGCGCTGGAGAATCTGCTCTTCCTGCCGGACGGCGTTGAACTTGCCCAATGCCAGCTCGAACTGCAGCGCCTGCCGGCGGAGAATCGCACTCACGTGGATTGGGCGCTGCACGCGAAAGCGGCGGTGGATCGCCTGCGCCGCGCGGTGGAGGCAACCATTGATTCCTTTTATCAACTCCTGCAGCCAAAAGCGGAGGCGCTCGGCCGCGCCTTCCACGCCGACGAATGGGTGGTGCGGTTGTTCGCCGAGGAAATCGTGCGCGGCCAGCCGGTGTTCGTGCTTTCGATGCTCCTGCATCACCTCGATCCGGTGTTGCGCCGGCAGGCCAAACTTGGCGACTGGCAGGTCATCAGTCCGAGCCAGGCCGTGGGGCAGGTTCACGTCGTCGGTTCGTTCCGCGACGTGCAAGGGCGGCGGTTTGATCGCCCCACCGTGGTCGTCGCCGAAAAAGTTTTTGGCGACGAAGAGCCGCCGGAAAACGTCCGCGCCGTCATCACGCCGAGCTCGGTGGATTTGGTGTCGCACGTCGCCGTGCGCGCCCGCAACGCCAGCCTGCTCTTCGCGACGTGCTATGATCGCGCGTCTTTCGAGCGATTGCAGGCGCTGACAGGACGCGTCGTCGAATTGAAAGTCAGCGCAAATGGCGACGTGCTGTTTGCGGAGCTGTTGCAACCGGCGGCGGGCGTTGCTTCGCCCCCCCAACCAAGTGATGAGCGGGCCCGGGTGAGGGGCGCAACTGTGGCCGCCCGGCGTGCCAAGCCATCCTTGCAGGCACTGACCCTGAAAGAATTTTCCGCCGGGATGGTTGGCGGAAAATCTTTTCACCTTCAGGAACTCGCCGCGAAATTGCCGGACACGATTCACACGCCGCGCTCCGTCGCGTTGCCGTTCGGCGTTTTTGACGCCGTGCTGGCGGCCCCCGCGAACCAGGCCGTCGCCGCGACTTATGGAGGCTTGATCTCGCGGATTGAATCCGGTCCCGAAACCCAACTTGCTGCGATCCGCCGGTGTGTGCTTGATTTGGAAATCCCGGAAGCCTTGCAAGCCAATTTGCGCCGCGCGATGCGGACCGCCGGCCTGCCCGCACTGACGGACTGGAACCAAACCGCGATCCGGATCAAACAGGTCTGGGCTTCGCAGTGGAACGATCGCGCGTATTTCAGCCGCCAGGCGCGCGGCTGGCCGCACGACGCGCTGCAAATGGCGGTGCTCATCCAGCAGGTGGTCGAAGCCGATTACGCGTTCGTGCTTCACACCGTCAATCCCTTCACCGGCAGCCGCGACGAGCTTTACGCCGAAGTCGTGCGCGGCCTGGGCGAAACGCTCGTGGGCAATTATCCGGGCCGCGCGCTGAGTTTGGTTGGCCCCAAGAAAACCGGCGCCGCCGCCGTGCTCGCGTATCCCAGCAAAAGCGCCGGGCTGTTCGGCGGCGGGCTGATCTTCCGCTCGGACTCGAACGCGGAGGACCTGGCGGGCTATGCCGGCGCGGGCCTTTACGACAGCGTACTGCTGGAGCCGCCGCGCGAAGTGGCGCTTGATTACACCTGCGACCAACTGGTCTGGGACGAAAAATTCCGGGCGGATTTTTTTGCGACGCTCGCGCGGATTGGCTGCGCGATCGAAACGGCATTCGGCGCGCCGCAGGATATCGAAGGCGCCTGCGCGAACGGAAAATTTTACGTGGTCCAAACGCGGCCGCAGGTGGGTTTGCACGATGAATGAGCCGTTTTCCATGCGCATCGGCAACCAGACCTCGTTCGCCTCCGGGTCGGTGCTGGCGCCGTTTGAGTTTGCGGTGGCCAACCACTTCGACGCGTTTGAGTTCTTTCCCGATCGCGGATTCTCGGGCGCGGGTGGCTGGCACGAAAACGATCTGGACGGCGCGACGCGACGCTGGATTCGCCAGACCGCCGCCGCCCAAAACATCGAGCTGACCGTCCACGCGCCGCTCGAGTTCAATCCGCTGGCCCACGCCGGCGACGGCCGGATTCACAGCGCGGTGGAATTCGCCGCTGAAATCGGCGCAACACTGATCAACTTGCATCTCGACGCCGGCCAGGGCAGCGAGCAGTTCGTGAGGGCGCTCGGCCCGACGCTGCGCTTGACGGCGGAGGCCGGCCTCAAGCTGGCGGTGGAAAACACCGTCTGGACCGGGCCGCAGGATTTCAACCGGTTTTTCGGCGCTCTCCGCGGGCGCGGGGAATTTCCCCCGGCGCACGCCGGGATGTGTTTTGATCTGGGCCACGCCAATCTTTACGGCGCAACCCGCAATGATTTTTGGAAATACTTCGACGGCCTGGCGGCGGCGGTGCCGGTGATCCATTTGCACCTGCACGAAAATTTCGGCGACCGCGACAGCCACCTGGCTTTGTTCACCGGGCCGGCGCGCGAAAATCCGGCAGGCATCGCCGGGCTGCTCGAGCGTTTACGGCACCGGAAATTTTCCGGCTGCGCGATTCTGGAGCAATGGCCGCAGCCGCCTTCGTTGCTCGTGGACGCCCGGAACGGTCTGCTCAACCTGCTTCGCACCAACGCATCATCCAACACCTGACGCATGATCATCTACAATCTTTTCCCCCTGCTGGCCGGACCCGTCCGCGACTGGCAACCGCACCTGGTCCGCGCGGCGGATTTAGGTTTCGACTGGGTGTTCGTCAATCCAGTCCAGTATCCCGGCTACTCCGGCAGCCTGTATTCGATCAAAGATTATTTCCGGCTGAACCCGTTGATCGTGGGTGAGGCCGGCGCGAAGGACGCCGTCGCCGAGTTCAAGAAAATGACCGCCCAGGCCGGAAAACTCGGACTGAAACTCATGGTGGACCTGGTCGTGAGCCATTGCGCGTTTGACTCGGATTTGATCACGGAACATCCGCAGTGGTTCCGGCGCGAACGCGGCAAAGTCGTGCATCCCTCCTGCCTCGAAGGCCAGAAGGTGGTCGAGTGGAAAGACCTCGCGCAGTTCGATCACAAGAAAACCAGGGACGCCGAGGGATTGTTCCTATACCTGTCCGAGGTGGTCGAGTTCCTGATTGACCTCGGTTTCCAAGGTTTCCGCTGCGACGCGGCGTACCAGGTGCCGGAACCGTTCTGGCGGCGGCTCATCACCGAAACGAAGCGCAGGCATCCCGAGGTGGTTTTCCTCGCCGAAACCCTCGGCTGTTCGCCGCGCGAAACCGCGCAGACCGCACAGGCGGGCTTCGCATACATTTTCAACAGCTCGAAGTGGTGGGATTTTTCCAGCCCCTGGTTGATCGAACAGTACGAGTTGACCCGCGAGCAGGCGAAATCCGTCAGTTTCCCCGAAAGTCATGACACGCCGCGTCTGGCGGAGGAATTGCACGGCAACGTGGACGCGCTCAAACGGAATTATTTCTTCAGCGCGCTGTTCTCGGCGGGCGTGCTGATCCCGGTGGGTTTTGAATTCGGTTTTCGCAGACGCCTGCACGTCGTCCACACACGGCCGGCGGATTGGGAAACGACGGGGATTGATCTGACCGCCTTCATCAGAAACGTGAACCGCGCGAAGGCGCAGAATCCGGTTTTGCTTGAAGACGCGCCGACGGAGATTCTGCCGACGAACAATCCGCAGGTGTTGTTCCTCTGGAAAGGCTCGCTGCGGGCCAAGCAGGAGGCACTGATTATTCTCAACAAGGATGCGGAGAATAAGCAGGACTTTTACACGGACAATTTGTATCAATACGTCCAGACAGCCGGACCGCTGCGCGACGTTTCGCCAGAATATCCGCTGGACTACTTGCCCACGCCATACGGATACGGACTGCGGCCGGGCCAGGGCATTGTGCTTGTCACAGACCGGCGCTAAATACCGACGGTCAACCTAACAATTCTCCGACGCCCTCTCGTCTTTCGCCGCTTCAAACCGGGCTTTTTGTCCGGTTTGCCAAAATCGGAGGTTTTTTTGTTCGCTCCGGTTCCCGCAAGAAATCCGGGAGCATCCCATTTCCATTCCCGTCCAATACAACATGAGAAGATTTATTGCTTTGCTGGTGTTGCTGGTCGCCGCGATTTCCACTTTCGCCGACGGATTCATCGTCATCCACGATCCGCCGCCGTGGCATCCCGGCCCGCGTCCGCCGGTCGGACCGGGGCCCTTCCCGCCGCCGCGACCGTACGTATTCGCGCCGCTCGAAGTCACCTATCACCACGTCAACGTGAAGATTGACGGGCAAATCGCCACCACGGCCGTGGATGAGGAATTTTACAACCCGAACCCGCAGCGGCTGGAAGGCACGTATTTGTTTCCGATCCCGAAAGGCGCGCAAATTGACAAGTTCACGATGGACATCGGCGGACGGCAAATCGAGGCGGAGTTGCTGCCGGCGGACAAGGCGCGGCAGATTTATGAGGACATCGTGCGGAAAATGCGCGACCCGGCGCTCATGGAATATGCCGACCGTGACGTGTTTAAGGTGCGGATTTTTCCCATCGAGCCGAACAGCCGCAAGCGCATCACCTTGACTTACACGCAGGTGCTCAAGTCTGACGCTGGTTTGGTGAGCTACATTTATCCGCTGAACACGGAAAAGTTCTCCGCCAAGCCTATCAAAAACATCAGCATCAAGGTCGAGTTGCAAAGCGATCGTCCGCTGAAATCCATTTATTCGCCGAGCCACGCGGTTGAAATCAAGCGGCACGGCCCGGATCGCGCAACGATCGGCTACGAAATTAACGACGCCCTGCCGGATACGGATTTTGCGCTCTACTTCGCACCGGAGAAGGAAGATCTCGGCGTGAATCTGCTGACGCACAAAGTCGACGGTGACGACGGCTATTTTTTGCTGCTCGCCTCGCCGGGCTTGGAGGAGAAGCCCAAGCAGGTCTTGCCCAAGGACGTGGCGTTCGTGCTCGACACCTCCGGTTCAATGGCGGGAAAAAAGCTGGAGCAGGCCAAGAAAGCCCTGCAGTTCTGCGTGGAAAATTTGAACGACAACGATCGCTTCGAGATCATTCGTTTCTCGACCGAAGTGGAGCCGTTGTTCGACAAGCTGGTCGCCGCGAACGACGCGAATCGCGCGAAGGCGAACGATTTCATCAAAGAACTCAAACCCATCGGCGGCACGGCGATTGATGACGCGCTAAAAAAAGCGTTGGGACTCCGGCCCGGCATCTCAGGACAGATGAAGCCATTTGTCATTGTCTTTCTCACGGACGGAATGCCGACGATCGGCACGACGGACGAAAATCAAATCGTCGCCAACGTGAAGAAAATGAACGACGGCGGCACGCGCATCTTTTGTTTCGGCATCGGCGGCGATGTGAACACGCATCTGCTCGACAAAATCACCGAGGAAACGCGCGCATTCAGCCAGTATGTGTTGCCGGAGGAGGACATCGAAGTGAAAGTCTCGAACTTTTTCTCAAAAATCAAGGAGCCGGTGCTGTCGAACCCGACGATCAAATTCACCGCCGATGTGCGCGTGTCCAAACTGTATCCGTCGCCGCTGCCGGATTTGTTTCGTGGCGATCAACTCGTGATGGTCGGCCGGTACTCCGGCAAGGGCGATTCGGCGATCATACTCGAAGGCACGGTGAACGGCGTGACGCGCAAATTCACGTATGAAGTCAATTTCCCGCGCACGGAGGACGACCACGAATTCATTCCGCGCCTGTGGGCGACGCGGCGCGTCGGTTATCTGTTGGACGAGATTCGTTTGCACGGCGAGAACGCCGAGTTGCGCGAAGAGGTGACCGACCTGGCACGCCAGTTCAACATCGTCACGCCGTACACGGCCTACCTCATCGTCGAGGATGAAGACCGCCGTCGCGTGCCACTGGCGATGCAATCGCTGCCGCAACTTTACAACGACTCGCTGGCGCGCAAGGACGCGGCGGCGAATTGGGATGGTTTCAAGAGCGAACTCGGCGGCGAAAAGGCGCTGGCCGGAGCGCGCTACGGTCTGGTGCTCAAAAATGCCATCGCTCCCGCAACTGCGGCCGCGGAAAGCCGCGTCGAGGCCAATCGCGCGCTGGGTTTTGCCGGCGGCGCCGGTGTCGGCGGAGTTTTCGCACTGGCGCCGATGTCGGCCGACGACTCGAAGGCGCGGCTCGCGAATTACTCGCAAAGCGGCCAGTTAATCGCCGGGAAAAACTTTTTCCAGAACGCGAGCAACCAGTGGGTGGATTCGCAGGCACAGAGAGCCCAGAACGCGAAGCGGCAGCGCATTCAGTTCAATTCGTCTGAATACTTCGCCTTCGCCGCGAAAAATCCCAAGGCGCTGCCGTGGTTGGCGCTCGGCCAGAATGTGCAGTTCGTTTTGGACGACACGCTTTACGACATTTACGAATGAACCAAGGAAAACTATGAATCTAAAACACACCGCGCTGCTGAACCTCACTTTGGCCGCCGCGCTCACTTTCGGAGGTGCGCGCCTGGCAAAAGCCGATGGAAAAAAAATCACCAAACCAAAGATCGAAGTCTGCTTCGTGCTCGACACCACCGGCTCGATGACCGGGTTGATCGAAGGCGCCAAGCAAAAGATTTGGTCCATCGCCAACGAAATTGCCACGGCCAAACCCACCCCGGATATTCGTTTTGGTCTGGTGGCGTACCGCGATCGTGGCGACGAATACGTGGTCAAGACGTTTGATCTGACCAATGACCTCGACGCGGTTTATGCCCAGTTGAAATCGTTCCGTGCGGACGGCGGCGGCGACCTGCCGGTGTCCGTCAACGAGGCGTTGGATGAAGCCGTGCGCAAAGTCTCCTGGAGCGCCGATCGCGGCGTGCTCAAGATGATTTTTCTGGTTGGCGACGCGCCGCCGCACATGGATTATGCCAACGCGCCGAAGTATCCGGACGTTTGTCAGGCCGCCGTGAAACAGGATTTGGTGATCAACACCATTCAATGCGGCAACATCCCCGACACCACGCCGATCTGGCAGGAAATTGCCAAGTTGTCCGAGGGCAGCTACGCGGCGATTCCGCAATCCGGCAACATGGCCGCCATTGCCACGCCGATGGACGCGAAGCTCGCGGAGTTGAATCGGAAAATTGGGACGACGCTGGTCGCGTACGGCTCGGCATCGGAACGCCGGTTTGTGCTTTCCAAGCAACTGGCGTCGGAAGCCGCACCAGCCGCGGCTTCTGCCGACCGGCTTTCGTTCAATGCCAAGGCGGGCGTGGCCGTGCAGGGCGAAGGCGAGTTGCTCGATTCGCTCGCCAGCGGCAAGGTCAAACTTGAATCCGTCAAGAAGGACCAATTGCCCGCCGAGTTGCAGAAACTTGATGAGAAGCAGTTGAAGGCAGAGATCGAATCGAAACAGAAGGAGCGCTCCGAATTGCAGACGCAAATAGAGAAGCTTAGCAAGCAGCGCGACGACTACCTCACGCAGGAACAGCAGCGCCTGGCGGCCGGCGGCAAGGCGGATTCATTCGATCAAAAAGCCGCCGACATGATTCACGCCGAGGCGGCGAAGAAGGGGATCCAATATTTAACCAATTGAACGCTTCTTGGGCAGCGAATTTCCGCGGGCCCGCAAAAGAAAACGGAAATTTCTGAATTAGTCTTTCACCGGACTGACGCGATAGAGTCCCGCGCCGTGGACGGGCAAAACCGGCGCAAACTGTCCGCGAACCTCCCCCAAGTCTTTCTGCGCCCAGAGATCGCGCACGTTCACCGCGCCACGGAATCCGAGGACTTCCAGATCCACCGTCACCGCTTCGTTTTTAACCAAGTGCCGGGGATCTTGCGTGAACACAAGAAAATGCACGGTTGCGCCGCGCCCCTGGCTGACCCCGCCCGCGTCGAGTCCGCCGCGCGCCTGAAATCGCGTGAAGCCCGCCGGCAGCCGATACGCGATCACCGATTCCGCATGCGTGCCAATGCCGTCGGCGATGGTTTTGCCGGCGACAATCAGCTCTTGGCCGCTGACGCTTTTTCCGACCGCCGGCTTGCCCCAACCGGAAGTCGCATCCGTCCATTTCAAACTGCTCAAGCGGCGTTCACCCGCCGGGCCAAGGAGGCGCGGCTCGATCCAATCCGCGTGGTCGCAGTCAAAACCATCGCCGCCATCGTCCACCACCAGGAAAAGCCGCTGCGCGCCGGTGATGTCCACGTCAATCTCCACGGACTGCCCGGGAGTGGCGCGTGTGACCAGTTCGCTTTTGAACCTGGCGAGTTTCGGGTCCAAGCCGGCGTCGCCGGCGTTGAAGAGCGCCAGATATTTGTCCGGCGTCGCCGGCACGTCAGCGGTCCAGGCGACCTGGTCGCTGGTACGGAAAAGTTGTCGGTTGTTCGCGCTGTTTTGATTCACGGCCAGCACCTCGTCATTGGTCAGCAGTGAAAGCGTGAAGGTGTCGTTCTTCGGCAGATGCCCGCCCATGATCAACGGCGAGCGGGCGATGGACCAGAGCGTCATGAGCGTGATTTGCTCGTCGTGGGTGAAGCGCGTCCAGCCGTTGGACTGGACGGCACGGACGTTGCCAAGCGGAAGCATGTCGGCATCAGGCCAGTGGCCGGTGCCGCGAAAGGGCGTCCAGTGATCCAGCCGGGCGAACTGTTCCTTCAACGGTTTCCAGTCGTCCCAAAAATCGTCGCTGACGCGCCACTGGTTGGCGTTGGTGGAAATATTTTCGCCCGCGGACAGCGGCGTGTCACCGGGCGAAGTGCTGAACACCATCGGCCGGCCGGAATGGTCAATCGCGCGGCGGATTGCCTCAATCTCCGGCTGGTGATAGGGCCGGCTCAAATCGTCCACCTTGACGAAATCAATTGCCCAGGCGGCGAACAGTTGGAAGACCGAATCGTAATACGCCTGCGCGCCGGGTTTGGCCATATCCACACCGAACATGTCCGGATTCCACCGGCAGATGCTGTTCGTGTCCGCGATGTCGGCGGCGTGAAACTCCGTGCCAAGGATGGGTGTGTTGCGTTTCACCGCTGCGCGCGGAATGCCGCGCAGCAGATGCACTCCGAATTTCAAGCCCAGGCCATGCACATAATCGGCAAGCGGTTTGAAACCGCGGCCGTCCGCGGCGGAAGGAAATTTCTTCGGCACCGGCCCCAACCGGCCCCATTCGTCAAGCGTGACCTGCGGATGCGGGTTGTAGTTGAAGCCTTTCGACTGTGGCTCATACCACTGGATGTCCACGACGATGTACTGCCAGCCGTGCGCGGCGAGGTGGGCGGCCATGTAATCCGCGTTGGCCTTGGTCAATTCCTCGGTCACCGTGCAGCCGAATGCGTCCCAACTGTTCCAGCCCAACGGCGGGCGGGGCGCCCAGGAGAGAAATTTCAGGGCCGGTTCGGCGGCGGGGGCCGCCACCGCGAGCCCCAGCCATGCGGTGGTCAAAAGGGTGATTTGGCAAAGCCTCATGCGAGTTAGTTAAGAATGTTAATAAAATGTGCTGGATTCAAAATTTGAAAGCAAATAGTTTTGCGCCAGAAAACTTGACCAAACCGAAAGCCAAACCATGAAAAACCTGAACTGGAAATCCTCGCTGGCCCTGTCGCTCTTGCTCGCCTCGGGATTCACAGCCACGAACGCGCCGGCGGCCGCAACAATTTCCGTCGCCGTGGACCAACCCGGCCACAAAATCTCGCCCACGCTCTGGGGCATTTTCTTCGAGGACATCAACCTGTCCGCCGACGGCGGGATTTATCCCGAACTGGTGCGCAACCTTTCGTTCGAGGATGCCGACACGCCGGAGAACTGGAAGTTCGCCGCCGTTGGTGACGGCTTGAGCGAGGCAACCATCGTCACGGCCGATGTGCATGGCCAGCCGACGCCGCTGAACCCGTTCAACCGGAAATCGCTCCGGGTGAAGGTGGACGGCGCGTTCACCCTCCAGAACGAAGGCTATTGGGGCATGAACATCGCGGCGGGCGAGGGCTACACCTTGAAACTCGCGGCGCGCGGAGAAAAATTCAACGGCAAACTCACGGCAAAAATTTTGAGCAGCACCGGCAGCGTGCTCGCCAGTGGTGACATTTCCGGCCTCGGTAACCGGTGGAATTATCACACGCTCGATCTGACCGCAGCCGGCGGTGATCCGAAGTCGAAGCTGGAGATTTCCGGTTCCGGCCACGGTGTTTTGTTTCTCGACATGGTTTCGCTGCTGCCGAGAAAAACGTGGAAAAACCACGGCCTGCGCACCGATCTCGCGGAATCGCTGGATGCGCTGCATCCAAAATTCCTCCGTTTTCCCGGCGGCTGCTGGGTGGAGGGCGACGACTTCGCGCACATGAATCATTGGAAGAACACCATTGGGAATCTGGACTCGCGCACGCCGCTCTGGAACATCTGGGGATATTACGCCACGCACGGACTGGGTTTTTACGAATACCTTCAGATGGCCGAAGACCTCGGATCCGAGCCGCTCTTCTGCATCAACATCGGCATGTCACACAAGGAAACGGTGCCGATGGATCGCATGGGCCAGTGGGTGCAGGACGCGCTGGATGCGATTGAATACGCCAACGGCCCGACGAATTCCTGCTGGGGCACATTGCGCGCCGCCGCCGGCCATCCCGCGCCGTTCCATTTGAAGTATATGGAAATCGGCAATGAAAACGGGGGCTTTGCCGGCTACGTTGAACATTGGAATCTGTTCTACGACGCCATTCGCGCGAAGTATCCGGAAATAAAACTTGTGGCCGACGGCTGGGACAAGTTTGGCGGCAAGCAGCCCGACATCGTGGACGATCATTACTACGACACGCCGGAATGGTTCATGCGCCATGCGGACTTGTATGACAAGAAGGACCGCACCGGCCCGAAAGTTTTTGTCGGGGAATACGCCGTCACGCGCAACGCCGGCAAGGGCAATCTCCGTGGCGCCATCGGCGAAGCGGCGTTTATGACCGGGTTGGAGCGCAACTCCGACGTGGTGGTCATGGCCAGTTACGCGCCGCTGCTGGTGAACCTGAACCATCGCGCATGGAATCCCGACCTGATCAACTTTGACAGTTCCAAGTGGTACGGCCTGCCGAGCTACTACGTCCAAAAACTGTTCGCCGAAAACCGCGGTGATGTTTCGTTGCCCACCGCGGTGGATTCACCGGAGGCCGAGCCGGCGGTGACCGGCGGCATGATCGGCGTGGGCACCTGGAACACGGCGGCGGAATTCAAGGACATCAAAGTGACCGCGCCGGACGGAAAGGTTTTATTTGAGTCCGATTTCAGCCAGGGCACCAAAGGCTGGAAGCTGCTCGGCGACGGCGCCGAATGGAAGGCGCAAGACGGCGCGCTGCGGCAATCCGCAGAAAAGGAATTCATCCGCGCGCTCGCCGGTGACAAAAAGTGGACGGACTACACCCTCACGCTCAAGGCGCGGAAAATTTCCGGCGCGGAGGGCTTTTTGATTTTGTTCCGCCTTGCCGGCAACGAGGACCGCACCTGGTGGAACATCGGCGGCTGGAACAACACCCAGGACGGCATCGAAGCCGGCGAGACGCTCGACTCCAAACCCAGTCACATCGAAACGGACCGCTGGTACGATCTGAAACTCGTCGTCAAAGGCCGTAACGTAAAGTGCTATCTCGACGGCCAGGTAATCCACGATCTCAATTATGACGCCGGCGGAAAAATCGCCAGCCTGTACGCCGCCGCCGCCACGGATGAAAAATCCGGCGAGCTGATCTTGAAGGTCGTCAACGCCAGCGGCGGCCCCGTGGAAACGACCGTGCAATTGTCCGGTGCCAAAAATTTGTCCGGCACGGGCACCGCCACCGTGCTGACTTCGGAAAATGCAACGGACGAAAACTCCCTCGAAAATCCCACGAAAGTATCACCGAAATCCGAGCAATTGACCGTCACCGGCCCGAGTTTCACGCGTACCTTTCCCGGCAACTCGTTCACGGTACTGCGCCTGCCCGCCGTGCGTTAAGCTCCAAAACCGGGCGGCGCCGGCCACCAAGGCGCTGGAAATGGGTGTCCATAACACGCGGCTTGGTGCCAGTCGTTGAGCATGTGCCAAAAAAATCCGCCATGCGAACCCTCGCATGGCGGAAGCAATCAGCTCTCGGCGGCGCGAATTAGGCCGGTGTTGAAGCCGGCTTGCGGCCCCGAAATGCCTGCCAGAAAACCAGACCGGCGGCACCGAAACCCAGCAGCGGGATTGACGGTTCGGGGACGGGGGTCACGGTGACGTTCACGCCCGAGTAGTTGCCGAGGACGGGATCATTGGCGCCCGCAAACGCATTCGCGGTGATGGAACCGTTGGCGTTGATGTCGAACTCCGCCAGGGAAAGCCCAACGCCGGGCTGGGTCGTTGGAATTTGGTTCGCCGTGTTGTCCAGAATCGCAAATTGCAGCGAATCCGGCGTCAGGAGCGTCTGATTTTGCGAGAGGTAAACGTCAAAGCCCAAGTGGGAACCGGGCGTAAACGCCTGGTAAAACTCGTTCAACGGACTCGCGCTGTTGTCCGTGAGCGAAACCGCCGTGTTTAAGTCCCCGGCCGCAGTTCCGGACAACGTCGGGCTGCCGAGCGTGGGTGCGACACCGGTGAAGTTCTGGATTAACGCGCCGTTGCTGAACGGACCGCTTCCGTAATTGAGCTGGAAGTCCAAGTAGAATGGAGCATTCGCATTCCCCACCAGTGACGAGGTGTTGACGTCAACATGGTACTCTACAGCTTCAGCGGAAGTGCACGCGAGCAGCGCGGAAGCGCAGGTCAACAAGCTGATGGTGGTGGTGATTTTTTGATTTGTTTTCATTTTTCTTATTTGATTCTGGATTGGTTGTTTGTGCCGAAAGGGCCGGGGGCACTTGCGCCCCCGGCCCGCCGGCGGGTTCGTTTACGGGTTCAAAGTACCGGTTACGGTTCTGGCGCTAAAGCTGATGGCGCCGGCAGCCGGCTTGGCGAGGGACAGGGTGACGGTGGCGGTTGCACCGGGAGCGAGATTGCCCGTGGTCACCGTGATGAAGGGACTGCCCATCGGCGCGTTGTTCGCCGTGGTGCCGCTGGCGTTCAACAGCGACGTGTTGCCGGACAGATTGTCCAGCACCAGGTTGATGGGGCCGACAATCGGAACCGAGGCGTTGTTCACCAGAGTCACCACCTCGGCGATTTTGCCGGTGCGGCGGTTGTAAACATCCGCGCCGCGGCTGATTTGAATGTCCGTGAACACATCGAAGAAGCTCGGCGCGTTAGCGTCACGCTGATTGAGCGCCGGCACGCCGAAACGCTGTTCGATCGTGGCCAGGATGGAGGAGGTGTCGCGCTGCTTGTGATCCACATAGCCCTGTTTGGCGAGCGGCGAGATGACAATCGCCGGAACGCGCACGCCCGGGCCCCAGATGTCGCGCACCGGAGGAGCGACGTGATCCCAACGGCCGCCGTGCTCGTCATAGGTGATGATGATGGCCGTGTGCGCCCAAAGCGCGGGATTGGACTGCACCGCCGCGACGAGATTCGCGACGTGCTGCTGGCCCTGCTGGAGCGAGGCGTAGCCGGGATGTTCGTTGTCCGGCCCGAGGAATTTCACAAAGGAAACCTGCGGGAGCGTGCCGTTGGTGATGTCGTTGTAGAGAACCGTTTCGTCCTGCAAGTGAGCGGCGGAATTGGGATTGAACGGCCCGGCCGCAGGATTGGCGTTGTAGGCGGCCAGGGAGACGAACGGCGCATAATTGTCATAGAAGGCGAAGGCCTGATGATGCCACTGGAACAGGGCAATGGAGGTGTCGTTCGAGGTGAAACCGTAGTGCGACGGATTGCTCGGAGATTGCGCCAACGCGCGATTCCAACCGCCGGAATACCACTTCCAAGTGATGTTGGCGGTGCTGAGCAGGTCGCCGATGTTGAGCATGTAGGGCCGGGTGGGGTCAGCCGGGTTGCTGTCGTTTTGAGACGGCAACAGCGTAAGGGCGGTTGGACTGCCGCTTGACTGCAAGTTTGCAGAAAAGATGGTGTTCACCGCGTAATTTTGGTCAAAGGACGTTCCGGCCGGGAAGCCAAACACTTGCCCACCGATGGGTGTGATGTTCTGATCCCTAACCCACTTGCCAAGGCCATTCGTGGCCATCGATCCATCGGCATTGAGCGCCGTGACGTTGCCCGGAATCAGCGTGGCTGCGTTGGGATAAACCGGTGCGGCCGCCGCGATGAAGAACTGGTGGTTCAGGAACGAGCCGCCGAAGGCCGAGTGGAAGAAGTTGTCGCACATCGTGTACTGCTGGGCGAGCAGGCCTTCCGGCAGGCTGCTGGCGTCGAAGTGACTCATCACGAGGCCCGGATTGTCGGAGAAGGTGATGAACTTGTCGTTCAAGCCGCCGTCAATCTGCATGGCTTCCGTCCAGTAACGGTGGACAATATCACCGGTGAGCGTGCCGGGCGTGATGTAAGCGCTCAGATCGTAAGGCAGGAGCGTATTGAGCGTGCCCGCGCCAAGGTAAGGCAGGGTCGGCGGAAAGTTCGGGTCAATCACCCCGTTGAGCGGTTGCGGTGGAGTGTTTTGCAGCGGCGTTGTTTTCGAGGGATTGTTGTAATTGTTGACGCCGATTTCGGAAAGCGAGGAGAACGGAATGCCGGTCAAGCGGTCGATCTGGTTCAATGAGGCAGGGCTGGCGTTGGCGATGCCGTTGGCGCCGGGGAAGCTGCCGTAGAGTGCATCAAAGCTCCAGTTTTCCTGATATACAACGATGATGTTGTTGATTTGGTTCAGAGGCGTGGCCGCATCCACCTGGAAGCTGAAGATCTGCCGCACCGGGTTGTTGACCGGGTCGTATTCCAGCGCGCTGTTCTGCGCCGTGGCATTAATGCCCATGCTGGTGACTTTGAGAGTCTTTCCGTCTGGACTGATGTCCAAAATGTTGTAATTGAAGGTGTCGGGGCTGTAAAAGTCCACCGTCGAGGGGTTGGTGCCGGCGTTGGCGTCGTTCTCGCGAACCACGTCGTGCAATCCCGGATATCCTTGGAGACCGAATGGCTCGATGCCGGCCGCCGTCTGCGCGGCGAAAAAGCTGTCGGCCATCGTCTTGATGCTGTTGAAGTCATGGTTGAGGAACAGGTCGGGGCCGGTGGCGCCGAGCGGGCCGCAAACAATCTGGAAACAATACGGAACCTTCGCATAAGTGGACTGCACCGCCGTCGAGTTGTTGGTCGAGTAAGTCAGTTCATTCACCCGGTTCTGGTGATCGTCGGTGGTAAGGAACACCACGTTCTTGATCTGGTGATCGGCGATGAACTTCAGGAGCGCGTTGCGCTCGGCGCGGTATTCGCCCATCCAGGACTTGCCAGCATCGCTGGCGACCGGAGCATAGGAGGGATTGCCGCTGGAGTTGACGATCTGGCCCGGCGAGTTGCCCACCGCAAAGGCGCCGCCAATCGGTCCGATTTGGTCAATGGGCGAGGAAACGGCGATGATTTTCCACGGTGTGCCGGCCGCTTCCGCGTTGAGCAAAGTCTGCTCCAGCCAGGCGAGTTGCGTCGCTCCCAGCATGGTGCGGTTGGTGTTGTCGGCGCGAGGACCGGTGTCATCGGCATTTCCGGAAGTCTTCATGCGAATGTCGCGATAACTGCGGTCGTCCACATTCACAAAAATCGCGTTCTTGCCCCATTGTTGGGCGAAGAAAAGTTGCGGCGTGCCGTCGCTGCGCAAATCCGTCGGCGCGCTGATGAGTCCGCGATTGGCAATCGGCTGATAGTTCAAGTAAACCTGTTGCACCGCTTGGAAACCGGTGCTCTTGTTGATGAACGGCCCCGTCGCCGGGGTCACATCGTTGATGCTCAGGCGCGCATCCACTCCCTCGCCCGTGAGATTGTCACCCACCATACCACCCGCCGGCGCGCCGCCGTTGATGTACTGCTTGTTGCCGAGTTCGTGGTTGTCGTAGAGCGTGTAATTGCCCTGACCCGCGTAAAACGGCTGCAGACAATTCTGGCCGCCAGGATTCACGGCCAAAAATTGCTGGCTAAATTTCCGGGAGAAATCCGTGAACAACTGCAATTGCGTCGCGCCGGTGGTGGTAGGCCCGGGAATCGAGCCAGTCGCCGTCACCGCCGGAGAGTTGTTCGGGACATTGGTGACACCGCCCGCGTCACTCGCCGTCTCGTAAATCACATCGCCGAGGTTGACATAGAAGTCCAGGTTTTGACTGGGAATATTGCTCGCCAGCGCATAGGGCCGCATCAATCCATCCATGTCGCCGCTGAACGCGAAATGAACCGGCACGCACGCGGTGGGCGCGGGCGCGGTCTTGAAAGTGCCCGCGTTGCTGAGTTCGCCGTGCGCACCAACAAATCGGTAGAAATAGCGCGTCGCGGGTTGCAGGTTGCCCACAGGAACCTTCACCGTGTTGTCTCCAGCGGCAGCAGTCGTCGTGGTGACGGATTGCGACGCCACACCTGTGACGAAACTGGGATCCGTGGAGACTTGGAGCGTGAGCGTGATGGCCGCGCCGGGTTGCGCGCTGTCCACGGCACGAGTCCAAAGAACGGCGTTGGTGCTGCCAGCGTCACCCGCGGCGACTCCCAAGAAGGAGACCGAAGGAACAAACGAGGGAGGAACTGCGTCGTCTGCGTTGGAGGTTGCTGGGGAGGATATCAATAACCAGGCGGCGCCTGCGGCCAGCGCGCCCAGTCGGGCCAGACTCGGAGGAATGGATTTGTTCATAGGCACTTTAGCTTTCATTTCGGTTTCAGTTTTAGTTTTTACCATGAGTTTGAGTAGCGGACTCCGCAGCTCACCCAACCGCCCAAGTCCACTGGTTTCTAAAATCGCAGGGCGGCGGGATGAGGCTGCCACATCCGCACATCAAGCTTTCTAGGCGCAAATTTTGTCAGTCTCACGCCGCTCTCGAAACGATCTGGAAACGAAAGTGTGTTTCTGTCCTGATTCTGCAAACTGCCGATGCGAATTCTACAGGGGGTGCGCGATCATTTTACCGCAAGCCCACCTGGTTTTCTTGATAATGCCGGAACCCCATCTTTTGGACATTTGCATCCCCCCCGTCTCGTAGTGTTGGCGGACTCTGCCACTGACGGAATAATTCCAAAACCTTGCCCGCGCTTTTACATGGGACCGCGGTGGTGACAGTCAGGATCGCGAAGGTGCGGCTCGCTCCGCCGCCACGCGCGATAATGCCTGTCGGACGTGTGGTGGGTGGGGCAAATCTGGGTGGAAGAATTTTCTCGGAAGCTCGGTCGGAAAATGCTCAATGCCCTATGGCATTGTCCCGGCACACCTGGCGGTAAATTTCGCCCAGCGGTTTCATGGTGCGCGGCAGCCTCACGTCGTTGAAGTCCACGTTGAGCAAGCCAAATTTCTTCGAGAAGCCGAACTGCCACTCGAAGTTGTCCAACAACGACCAATAATAGAAGCCGCGCACATCCACGCCGTCGCCGATCGCGCGATGCAAGGCGGTCAGGTTTTCCCGCAAATCGCTTTCCCGAAAAGCTTCGTCCGCGGACGCCGCGCCGTGTTCCGTGATGTAAATCGGCAGGCGGATTTTCCGCTGAAGGTAGTTGAGGATTTTTCCAAGACCTTCCGGGTACCGCTCCACCATGTCGTCGCAGACAAAACCAAAATCCTTCAAGCGGCTCACCGGCGCGCCGCTGGCGGGAATCATCGCCTTGAAATGATGAAACCGCACGCGGCCGTAATAATTCAGTCCGATGAACGTCGAGGCGCGCCGCCGCCAGCCGCCGAGAAACGCGTCCAGCACGAACTTGTTGAATGTGTAGTGGCAGGCCAACGCCGTCAGCCGGTCCCACGGCGAGAAACGTTTGCAGGCGTGGAAGAAGGTCCAGTTTTTCGCGATGCCGACTTCCGGTTTGCGCGCGGCCTGGCCGTTCCGTCGAATGATGCGGCTGGCCTGCTCGTGGGCCCGCGCCATGTGGTCAATCACCCGGCGGAACTGGCCGAGCTTTCCCTTGCGCTGCGGTGGAAAACCGCCCAGCACGTACGCCAGGCAGGCGTAGGTGTCCGGCTCGTTGAACGTGTTCCACAAATAAACGCGGTCCTTCAACACCGCGACGAGTTTTCCGACGTAATCCACAAAAGCCGGAATTGTCCGCGAGCTGGTCCAACCACCGGCGGCGCTCACCCACGGCGGATTGGAAAAATGATGGAGCACCACCATCGGCGCGATGCTCGCCGCGCGCAGCCGGTCCAGCTGGTCCACGTAGCGATCCAGTTCCGCGCGGTTGAGCGGCGCGAACGGCGCGGACTGCAGGCGCGACCACTCGAGGCCGAAACGGTAAGAATTCACGCCCAGTTTCGACATCCATTCGATGTCCTCGGCGTAGCGGTGATAACTGTCGCAGGCGACGCGGCAGGTGCCGCCGTCCCGCGCGACAAAATCCGTCCACTCGTTTTGGAGGTGGCCTTCGATTTGCGTGGGAGAGGTGGCGGTGCCCCACAGAAATGCGTCCGGGAACTTCAGCAGTTTTCCGTTCGTGGCCGGCGGCGTGGGTGCGATGCAATTCATCCGTGATTCAGCCAGTCCAATAACGAAAAGCCCCCGGTGCTTGCGAGCAGAAAATTTTGTCCTGGTCCGGTAGTGGAGCCAACACGCCCGGCTCAGACCGCCTTCGATTCCCTGGCGTTCAGATGAAACAAGGGAGGCGACTTGGCCGGGGCTCCGTGGACAGCGCGTTCGAGCGTGGCCAGCAGCAACGAATCGGCCCGGTTCAGCCACGCCCGAAAGGCGGCGTTGTCCAGCCGGTCGGGCAGTTCAGCGAGGCGATCCAGATTAAAACTCTTGTCCGCCACACCCAAACCAATGCGCGTGGCGTCAATGGCGTTGATCTGTTGTTCGACATGATTTTCGACCGGCATGAGAAACAGCGGCTTGCCGAGATACGCGGCCTCGCAGACCGATTCAAACCCGGCGGTGCAGGCGACGAACTTGCACTCCGCCATCATCCGTAGAAATTTTTCGCCGTCGAGCCGATGGAACGTCAGCGTGTCGTCGTAGCGAAATTCCGGCGGCGCGTCCGGTTTGTCGTAAAAACAATGCAGCCGGGTCCGCGGATTTTTTTGGTGCCACGCGATGATTTGCTCCGCGTAACCGTGGTTCAAGAGGTAGGCGAGCACGAAATCGCCACGCGGGCTGGGCGGCAACTCAAACAGTTGCCGGCGCAGGATCGGCGGGCAGACGATCAAATTTTTGCCGGGCAAATCAGGCGCTTCGTAAAGCGAGAGCGCGACGCGGGTCGAAGCGGCGCCGACGAGTTGCACCAGCCATTTCATGCCGAGCTGCTGCAGGCGCAGTCCGGGGGCGCGCACGTAATCGGGATGGCCAAACATGAACTGGTGCGCGACGGCGACCACCGGCGGGCGGTTCCGGCAGGTGAGCGCATAAATGCCGGTGAGCGCCTCGAAAAAATTGATGATCACGTCCGGCTGGCTTTCGCGCACGACGGTCTTCAGCGTGCGCACACCGCGCCAATAGGCCGGAATTTTCCGAATCAGGCCGGCCAGTGTCGCCGGCAGGTTGACGGTGCGGTTGTTTTTATAGGAAAAGTCGAGCGTCGGAATCTTCGTGAGCGGCATCTTCATGGCCGACGCAAAGAATGGAGGCACCTGCCGGTGCGGTCCCACGCCGAGCACCACGCTGACCACCTGATGCCCCGCCTTCTCCGCCATCTCCTTCACCGCCATCGCCTGGGTCAGATGACCCCGGCCCTCGCCCAGTATGCTGAACATTATTTTCATGGAAGTGTAGTAACCGGATGTTGCCGTCGAAATCCTCCACCAGCGCGGTGCAGCTCTCCACCCAGTCGCCGCAGTTGAGATAGGCCACGTCGCCGATGGATTTGATTTCCGCGCGGTGGATGTGGCCGCAGATGACGCCCTGCACGCCGTGCTTGCGCGCCATGTGCAGCATGGTTTCCTCGTACTCGGTGACGTATTTCACCGCCGACTTGGCCTTGAACTTGAGATACGCCGCGAGCGACCAGTAGCCGAAGCCCAGGCTGCGCCGGACGCGGTTGAAGTGGAGGTTGAAATCCAGAATCCAGTCGTAAAGCCGCGTGCCGACCTTCTCCAGCAGCCGGTTGAATTTCGTCAAGCCGTCGAACTGATGGCCGTGCAGGACGAGATAGCGTTTGCCATCGGCGGCGGTGTGGATCACCTCCCGCGCCAGCATCACGCTGCCGAAGCTCACGCCGAGAAACTGCTCGATGAATTCGTCGTGATTGCCGGTGATGTAAATGATCTGCGTTTCCTTGCGGCTTTTGCGGAGCAGTTTTTGGATCAGCACGTTGTAGCTGTCCTGCCAGTGCCACTTGGACTTCAACTGCCAGCCGTCAATGAAGTCGCCAACGAGATAGAGGTAGCGGCAATCGCAGTCGCGCAGAAAGCCCAGGAGGGCGTCCACCTGCGCGTGCCTGGTGCCCAGATGGATGTCGGAAATCCAGATCGAGCGAAAGCGTTGTTTGCTCGCGGCGAAGGACTCAGAGTTGGCAATCATATAGTTCTCCGACCACCCGATCTTGTGAACTCTGTGAACAACTTCGGTTTTGCGGTGAATAACTTCAACTCCAAACCCCCGGTGTAACGGTAATGTTACCTGGCCGTAACGAGAATGCAGCAATCCAGCCGAAACGGCACTGCTGTTGCCAAAGAATCCGGGCCGGAGCGTGACCGGGTCATGGGAAAGAATGGACGGCTTCCGCCGGCAAACCTACAATGCCAAAATGCAAATTTCGGACATCCAGCAAATCGGCGAGGAACTGGCGATCAAATGGGATGACGGCAGCGAGAGTTTCATAAAATTGGAAACACTGCGACGCTCCTGCCCGTGCGCCGGCTGCAAGGGCGAGGTGGACATCATGGGCAACCTGTATAAAAACCCGGAGAAGCCGCTGACTCCGGCGGCCTTCCGGCTGGTGCGACTGAGCCGCGTGGGCGGTTACGCCCTCCAACCGGTCTGGGGCGACGGCCACGAATCGGGGCTGTTCGCGTTCGACTATTTGAAACGCGTGGCTGACACCGCGGCTTCGGCATAAAAAAACCGCCCTCCATTCACGGAGGGCGGCGGGGAGAAAGCGGCGGCGTGGCTTAGTATTTCGTGGCGTTGAAACTCAACGGTGAGTCGGGTTGGATGACCCCCTTGGTTCGTGCGGTCGTGATCGCCTTGTTCGAGATGAAAGGCCCGACAGAAGCGCGGAGCAGACCATTTGTCGCCGAGGTCATTTCCAACATGGTGAATCCGAGTTGCTTCTGCGCCGAGAGCAGGCAGTAGCCATTATTGTAAATGTAGCCAGGGCCACCACCGTTCACCCAGTATAAATTCGGCGTGCCAGACGGTGTGAGCGCAAAAAATTCCTGAAAAGGCTGGTTTTGGACGACCTTCAAGCCGTTCCAGGAGCCGCTGAGGTTGTTGGTCAGCGTGACGAAGGGAACACCGCTATAGACAACCTTGCCAAACGAGGTGGAGGCGATGATGGTCAGGCGTTTCTTCGGCACCACGGTGCCGACAAAGCTGATCGCGTTGGTGACAAAATTGGTGCTGCCGGCGGGAATGGCCACCGGAAAAAAGAAATAGCCAATGACCCGGCCGGCACTGTCGTAGTTCCACGGACCTTGGACCGAAGGCACGAACCCGAAAATGTTGGTGCTGCCGGAGGCCGCGTTGGTGCTGCTGTTAGAATTGCCATTCGTCCGGCCAACGCCGCCGGCCCCGCGGGGGTTCGTTGCGCTCGAAGCCGTGATCGGCAGCGACGCCAACAGTTCGTAGCCGGTCAGGCTGAAGTTGCCATAGGAATCCTGGTTGGTGCCGAAAGTTATGACCGCGAGCCCCGCCTGGCCACCGCCGCTCATGACGCAGTCCCAGGAGCCAAGGGGCGAATTGAACTGAACCGCGGAGGCATCAGTTCCCATCAGGATCGCGCCCAGGGCAAGCGTGGCGAGGCAGCCACGCAGAGGTGTGAAAGTAAGTTTCATGGATCGAAGAATTAGTAGTGATCGAGCTTTTGCCTTCCGGTTATTCTGAGGCGCCGTCCGCGGATTTGGACTTGTGCGAGCCAAGCTTGCTCCAGTCGTACGGCTCGGGATTGTCAATGGCCGAGAGGTGCGGGTCCAGGTCGTGGTCACGGGCCATCGGAGTTTTCAGGAAATTGCTTTGCGATACCTGGAAATCGTCATCCGCGATGATCGTGGGCGTGATGAAGATCAGCAGGTTGGATTTCGTGCGGGTCTTGGAGGAGCTGCGGAAGGCATGGCCCAGGCCCGGAATGTCGCCGAGCAGCGGCACCTTGGTGCTCTGATTTTCCACGTCATCCTGCGCCAGACCGCCTAGGACCAAGGTGTGTCCGCTCGGAATCAACACGGTCGTTTCGATGCGTTGCACGGAGAATTCCGGGGCGGTGTTGACCTGGCCGTTGAGGGTTTGAGTGTCGGTTTGCGCCACGCGCGACACTTCGGGCGAAACCTTCAAATTCACATAGTCGTTGGCCGAGATGCGCGGCGTCACGTCGAGGATCACCCCGAGGTTGGAATAGGTGATGGAGGAGGAGCCGGGGGTGTTGGCCGTGCTGGGGGTGCTGTTGAAGATGGGAATTTCCCGCGTGACGGAGAGCCGGGCGGGCTGGTTGTCCAGCGTGACGGTGCGCGGCGTGGAAAGCACTTTGGACACCGAGTTGTTGTTGATGAACGAGAACACCGCGCTCACCCCGTCCGCATCCAGGAAGGCCGTGGCTGGATTGAAACCGGAGGCCGTGTCCATGAGCACTTTTGAAAAGGAAGATGACAAGGTGTTGTTGACGGACGCGCTGGCGGAATTCTGCTGCAGATTGTTGCCTACCGTCACATGCTGCGCCTGGAGCGTGCCGGACCAGTCCAGCCCGTGGATGGAGTGCGGATTCATGGAGGTTTCCAGCAACCGCGCTTCGATCAGGACCTGTTTTGTGGCCGTGTCGAGCAGGGCCACCAATTTTTCCACCGCGTCCATTTCCTTTTCCGTGGCCAGAAAGACCAGTTGGCTGGTGCGCACGTCGGCGACCACACGGCTGCGCTTGTCGGTCAGCGCGGTCTGCACCGAGCCGACGATGTTGCTGGGGCTGGAGTATTTGAGTTGGATGATTTTGGTGACCAACGGATCGGGGGCCGCGGGATCCTTCACCGACACGCGGGCGATCTTGGTTTTCGGATCTTCCACCATCTGGAGTCCGTAATTGGCCAGGAGTGCGGTCAGCGCCTGTTCGGCGGTGATGTTTTCCCAGCGCAACGACACGTTGGGCTGCGCCGCCGGCTTGCCATCGGGTCCGGGCTGGCCGAAGGAAATTCTCGGATCGAGCATGTAATTCAGATTCGCCTGCCGGGCGAGGTTTTTCACGGCGTCGGTGAGCGGCACTTCGTCCATGACAATTAGCGGAATGGCGCTGCTCCCGGAAGCAGAAGTGGTGGCGGCAACCGGCGCGGGCGCGGGGGCGGGTGCAGGCGCGGGGGCCGGCTCGGCCGCCGCAACCGGCGCAGGGGCGGTTGTGTCCGCCGCGGCCAGAGTCGGCGTGGCGGTCGAAGCCGGGGTGGCGGCCTCGGGCGTCGGGGTTGTCTTGTCGGCGGAAGCCACGGCGGGCGCGGGAACCGCAGCCGACGCAGTGGCAGTTGTCTCTGCGGTCGCCG
>Ga0209698_10000044_pt1 | contig 108181 bp, 90 predicted proteins | sample LitLauG_LLR_2012_FD_187203 | JGI IMG/M metagenome (GOLD analysis project Ga0209698, IMG submission 187203) | Freshwater sediment microbial communities from Pennsylvania, USA - Little Laurel Run_MetaG_LLR_2012 (SPAdes) (version 2) | ecosystem: Environmental > Aquatic > Freshwater > Creek >... | reverse complement strand
GGGATGCCCATGAAGCTGCCGATCACGCGCGCCACGACCGGCTGCGCGACGTCGCTCACGAGGTCGCAGCTCTCGCGGCCCTCGAGCCGGCCCAGCACGCTCCTCACGATCGCGCGGATCGCGTCCTCGTGGTCGGCGATCCGCTTCGGCGTGAATCCGCGCTGGAACAGCGCCTTCAGGCGATCGTGCTTCGGGGGGTCCATGCCGATGAACATCGCGCGGGCGAGCTCGATCGGGAAGCCACCGGCGGCGGCCACCACGCCGCCGAGTTCTGAGGAGTAGGTCTGCCAGTCGCGGCTGACCGTGTGCACGTCCTCCGCGAGCGTCACCGACCAGAAGCCCGCCTCCTCGGGGAAGTCCCCGAAGCTCTCGGTCCAGTGGATCGGGCAGCCGCTGCGCATCTCCTTGAACGCCTCGAGCGGCGGCCCGTCCTTCCACAGCTCGCGCTCGGCCAGTTCAAGGCTCGCGATATCCCCACCAACAGCTGCCATCACATCTCCCTCGTCGGCGCCTGATTCCGCGGCCGATGATAGTGCCCCGGGGCGCGCATGGCGAGGGCACCGGACGGGACCCTCCCGGCTGGCTCACGGCGGTAGGCTTGGCGGCGGACCGGCGGCAAACCCACGAAGTGGAGACACCATGAGCGATGAGACCGTCAAGTACCTGCTGCCCGAGAGCGAGATCCCGAAGCAGTGGGTCAACATCCTCGGCGAACTCCCGGGCGACCCGCTGCCCCCGTTGCACCCCGGGACGATGGAGCCCGCCGGCCCGCCGGACCTCGCGCCGCTGTTCCCGATGGCGCTGATCGAACAGGAGGTCTCGCCCGAGCCGTTCATCGCGATCCCCGAGCCGGTGCTCGCCGCCTACCGCCTGTGGAGGCCGACGCCGCTGTTCCGCGCGCGGCGCCTTGAGCAGGAGCTGAAGACGCCGGCGCACATCTATTACAAGTACGAGGGCGTATCGCCCGCCGGCTCGCACAAGCCGAACACCGCGGTGCCGCAGGCCTACGAGAACGCGCGCGCGGGCATCACGAAACTGACGACCGAGACGGGCGCCGGGCAGTGGGGCTCGTCGCTCGCGTTCGCGTGCTCGTTGTTCGGCCTGGAGTGCGAGGTGTTCATGGTCGGCTCCTCCTATGACCAGAAGCCCTACCGGCGCTCGATGATGCAGACCTGGGGCGCGAGCGTGCACCGCTCGCCCAGCACGCTCACGCAGTCCGGCCGCGACCAGCAGCACAACCCGACCGGCTCGCTCGGCATCGCGATCTCCGAGGCCGTCGAGATCGCGGCGGCCCGTGAGGACACGAACTACGCGCTCGGCTCGGTGCTGAACCATGTGCTGCTTCATCAGACGGTGATTGGCCAGGAGGCGATCGCCCAGATGCAGATGGCCGGCGAGCAGCCGGACGTTGTGATCGGCTGCGTCGGCGGTGGCTCCAACTTCGGGGGCCTGACCTTCCCGTTCGTCCGTCAGGTGCTGCGCGGCGAGGCCGAGGTGCGCTTCATCGCCGCCGAGCCGACGGCGTGCCCGACGCTGACGAAGGGCGTCTACCGCTATGACTTCGGCGACACGGCGGGCTTCACGCCGCTGATGCCGATGTTCACGCTCGGCCACGATTTCGTGCCGGCCCCCGTCCACGCCGGCGGCCTGCGCTACCACGGCGACGCACCGATGGTGTGCGGGCTGGTCCAGGCGGGGATGGTCGAGGCGCGGGCCTACCGCCAGAACGAGACGTTCGCCGCCGCGGTCCAGTTCGCGCGGACGGAGGGCATCATCCCCGCGCCGGAGCCGGCGCACGCGATCCGCGCGGTGATCGAGGAGGCCGAGGCTGCGCGCGAGGCCGGCGAGAAGCGGGTGATCCTGTTCGGCCTGTGCGGCCACGGCAACTTCGATCTCGCCGCCTACGACGCCTACCTCGCCGGTGAACTCGAGGACCCCGAGTTCTCAGAGCAGGACATGCAGACCGCGCTCGCGCGGCTCCCAGAGACGCCCGCGATCGCCTGACGCGGGCTCAGTGCGATCGGGCGATCACGCGCCCGATCGCCTCGGTCCCGAACTCGACGGTGTCGGCCGGCAGCCGCTCGTCGGGCGCGTGGATCAGGCGCATGAACGGCATCTCGGCCGGCAGCTGCATCGGCAGGAAGCCGTAGGTCTGTATCCCGAGCCGGGAGAAGAAGCGCCCGTCGGTTACGGCGGGGAGCAGCATCGGGACCGGTTTGGCGGCCGGGTCGAGCTCGCGCAGGGTCGCGGCGAGCGTGTCGAACAGGCCGAGGTCGGGCTCGGCGGCGACGGGGTCGTGCTGGAGCACCTCGAACTCGATGTCGGTGCCCGCAAGCTCACGCAGCTCGGCGAACACGTCCTGCGGCGAGAACCCCGGGAGCAGCCGGCAGTCGAGCTCAACGCTCACCTCGTCCGGGATCACGTTGATCTTCTCGCCGCCCGAGAGGATCGTCGCGCTCGCCGTGTTGTGAAGCAGCGGGTCGAACATCGCCAGGCGCGCGCCGCCGGCGTCGAGCACGGCGTTCGTGAGGTTCGGTGAGAGCAGGCCCCGCAGGGGAAGCGCCATCGCCCGCGGCACCTCGGAGGCGATGCCCTCGACCATGCTCCTGACGACCGGGGTGACGTGCACGGGGAGCCTGCGCCGGTCGAGCGCGGTGAGCAGCCTGCCGAGGCGGCCGACCGCGCCGCCGCGGATCGGCATCGATGCGTGGCCCGCCGGGCCGCGCAGCGTCGCCCGCGTCCAGCACAGCTGCTTCTCGGAGACCATGATCGGGTAGAAGCGGCCGCCGCCGAGCTCCATCGTGAATCCGCCGAACTCGCCGATCGCGTAGCGGACTCCCTCGAACAGCTCGGGGTGCTCGTCGACCATGAAGGCCGCGCCGTTCTCGCTGCCGGCCTCCTCGTCGGAGAGGATGCAGAGGATCACGTCGCCCGGCGGCGGCTCCGGTGCCGCGCTCGCGCGCAGGAACGCGGCGAGCATCATCGCGACCCCGCCCTTCATGTCCAGCGCGCCGCGGCCCCACACGAAGCCCTCTGCGATGTCGCCCGAGAACGGGTCGTGTCGCCACTCGCCGCGCGCCGGGACGACGTCGACGTGGCCCTGCAGGAGCAGCGGCGGGGCGGCGCCGCGGCCGGGCAGCCTGGCGATCAGGTTCGGCCGCTCGGGCGTGCGCGCGAGGATCCTCACCTCGCAGCCGGCGTCCTCGAGCAGGGCGCTGATCCAGTCCACGCACTCGAGCTCGCCGCCCGGCGGGTTGCTGGTGTCGAAGCGGATCAGCCGCGCGAGCAGCTCGGCGGGGCGCTGCTGAAGGTCGGCGTCCGCGGCGCTCATGTCCCCGCGAGCACCGGCGCTACTCGAAGTCCGGCTCGACCCAGCCCGGCATGATCGCGGGCAGGCCATCGCTGACGCGGTCCGGGAACCTCGCCGGCCGCTTCTCCAGGAACGCTGTGATGCCCTCTACGGCGTCGGCCGACTGGCCGCGCGAGAACATGCCCCGCGAGTCGGCCCGGTGGGCGACCATCGGGTGCTCCGCGCCGAGCATCCTCCACATCAGCTGCCTGGCGAGCGCAACGGACACGGGCGCGGTGTTCTCCGCGATCTCCGCTGCGAGCTCGCGGGCCGCCGTGAGCAGCTCGCCCGCCGGGTGGACGCTGCGCACGAGCCCGCGCTCGAGCGCCTCCTGGGCGCTGAAGACGCGCCCCGTCGAGACCCATTCCATCGCCTGGCTGATGCCGACGATGCGCGGCAGGAACCAGCTCGAGCAGGCCTCGGGGATGATGCCGCGCCGGGCGAACACGAAGCCGATCCGCGCCTCCTCGCTCGCGAGGCGAATGTCCATCGGCAGGGTCATCGTCGCCCCGACCCCGACCGCGGGGCCGTTGATCGCGGCGATCACAGGCTTCGTGGACCTGAACACGCGAAGCGTCAGTTCTCCGCCGTTGTCGCGCGGCACCGGGTCGGTCGCGCCGCGGGCGCGGTAGTCGAAGGTCTCCCCGCCCGCGCCGAGGTCGGCGCCCGCGCAGAAACCGCGGCCCTCCCCGGTCACGATCACGGCGCGCACGTCGTCGTCCGCGTCCGATCTGTCGAAGGCGTCCATCAGCTCGGCGCCCATCTGCCCGGTCCATGCGTTGAGGCGGTCGGGCCGGTTCAGGGTGATGGTCATCACGCCGCCCGCGACCTCCGCGGTGATCTGCTCGTAGTCCATGATCGGCATAGCCTAGAGATCGCCCGCGCCGAGCTGCCGCTCGTAGGGGCCGCGGCCCGTCAGGCACGTCGCGCCGGCCCGCGCTGCGAGGGCCAGTGCCCGCGCGGTCGGCATGCGGGCGCCGAGCGCATATGTGAGGGTGGCGGCGAAAGAGTCGCCGCATCCGAACACGTCGACCGCCTCGCCCGGGACCGGCGCCGGATCCCATCTGCCGTGCTCGCCGGAGCGCAGCTGCCAGCTGCCACCGCGGGCGCCCTCGGTGACCGCCACGAGCTCCGCCTCGCCGCGTGCGGCCTGCGCGGCCTCGAGCTCGACGCGATCGGCCCCGCTGAGGACGAGCGCGTCGATCGGGATCCCCCGCCCGAGCGCGTGACGCGCACGGGGGCTGGCCACGACCACCGCCGCGTGGCGGCGCGCGGCGGCGAGCGCCGCCTCGTCGCCGGCGGTGACGTAGACCGCGTCGACGCCGTCGAGCGCCGCGAGCTGATGCCTGTGGACCTCGCCGAGCGGCTCAAGGCGCGGCCCGAGCGTCGTTATCGTGCGCTCGCCGTGCTCGTCGAGCAGTGTCACCGCGCGGCGCGTCGGGGAGTCGAGGACCGCGGCGCGCACATCGACGCCGAGGTCGCTCAGGCGGGCGATCGCCCTGCGTCCGAGCTCGTCGTCACCCACCGCCGTCACGAGCGTCGCCGCGCCCGCGAGGCGGGCGAGCTGGACGGCTGCGACGGCTCCACCCCCGCAGGGCTCCTCGAACGGGTCGCGTGCGTGCGCGACCTCCCCGGGGCCGGGCACACGCTCGACGCGCGCGAACTGGACCCACTCGATGTGGCCGACAACGGCAACCCTTGGCGCACCGGCGTTCACGCGCGCAAGTCTCACACACTCATGACGCGCAGGACATAGGATGCCGCTTCGATGAGCGACCCCGTGCTACTGGTCGATGAGCCGGCGCCGCATGTGCGGCGCCTGACGCTGAACAGGCCTGGTCAGCTGAACACGATGACCGCCGAGGTCGGCGAGGCGCTGCACGCCGAGCTGCGCGCAACCAGGACCGACCGGGCCTGCCGCGCGGTGATCCTCACGGGCGCAGGACGCGGGTTCTGTGCGGGCCTTGACCTGCACGGCTACGGCGCCTCTCCTGAGAACCTCGGCAGCGACGAGTCACGCGACAGGCTCGCCAACCAGGAGCACATGTCGCGGATCATCCTCGGGCTGCGCGCGCTGCCCCAGCCGGTGATCGCGGCCGTCAACGGCCCCGCCGCGGGCTTTGGCCTCGCCCTCGCGCTCGGCTGCGACATCCGCTACGCCGCACCGGAGGCGGTGTTCCGGGCGGCGTTCATCAACATCGGCGTGTCGAACTGCGACATGGGCACGAGCTGGCTGCTGCCGCGGCTGATCGGCGCGTCGCGCTCGCACGAGATGATGCTCACCGGCAGGCGCGTGGACGCCGAGGAGGCGCTGCGCATCGGCCTGGTCGCGGATGTGACGGGAGACGGGGGCCTCGCCGCTCGCGCCGTCGAGTCCGCCGTGCAGATCTCGGCGCTCGCGCCGTGGGGTGTGCGCCTGACGAAGCAGGGGATCTGGACGGCGCTCGAGATCCCCTCCGAGCAGGCCGCCATCGAGTACGAGGACCGCCAGCAGATCATGAGCACGTTCGGGCAGGCCGTGCCCGAGGCGATCTCCGCGTTCCTGCAGAAGCGTCCCGCCGAGTTCGCGGACTGAGCGTGAGCGAGCTGTTCGACATCTCCGGGAGGACCGCCCTGATCACCGGCGGCTCGCGCGGGATCGGGCTGATGATCGCCGAGGGCATGGTGCGGGCGGGCGCGAGCGTGATCATCAGCTCTCGCAAGAGCGAGGACCTTCAGGCAGCCGCGCGCGAGCTTTCAAAGCTCGGCTCCTGCGAGGCGATCACCGGCGACGTGTCGACACCCGACGGCGTGGCGCAGCTGGCCCGCGCGGCCCGGGAGATCCACCCCACGCTCGACATCCTCGTCAACAACGCGGGGGTCGTGTGGGGAGCCCCGCTCGAGGAGTTCCCGCAGGTCGGCTGGGAGAAGGTCCTGCACACCAACGTCGAGGGCGTCTTCAACCTCACGGTCGAGCTGCTGCCGGCGCTGCGCGGCGCCGCGAGCCCCGGCGACCCGGCGCGGGTCATCAACATCGGCTCGATCGACGGGATCCGCACGCCGATGACCGAGAACTACAGCTACAGCGCGAGCAAGGCGGCCGTCCACATGGTGACGAAGCACCTCGCCAAGCGGCTCGCCGGCGAGCACATCACCGTCAACGCGATCGCGCCCGGGCCGTTCGAAAGCAAAATGATGGCGTTCATCCTCGACGACCCCGCCTCGCGCGAGATGGTCGAGCAGTCGGTCCCGCTCGGGCGCATCGGCAGGCCCGATGATGCCGCGGGGCTCGCGATCTTCCTCGCATCCCGCGCCGGCGCGTATCTGACCGGTGCGGTGATTCCCCTAGACGGCGGGATAACAGGCTGCAACTGAGCGGCCAGCCTGCCTTAGACTCGCTGCCGCGTGCTGTGTGGGGATCACAGCAGCCTCACGTGAAAGGGGATATCGGCATGGCAACGAGCGAGGATGCGGGGCGTCGTGAGCACGCTCGCTGAGCCGGCCGAGGTCGCCGCCGGGCCGCGCATGCGACGGATGTCATCGCCGGGAGCGGTGCTCGCGGTCGCGACCCTCGGGACGTTCATGGCGTTCGTCGACGCGACGATCGTCAACATCGCGATCCCGGACATCCACCAGGAATTCTCGGGGTCCTCGCTGACGAGCGTCTCGTGGGTGCTGAACGCCTACAACATCATCTTCGCGGCGTTCCTCGTCGCCGGCGGACAGCTCGCGGACCTGCTCGGCCGCCGGCGCATCTTCGGACTGTCGCTGATCCTCTTCACGCTCGCCTCGGCGGCCTGCGCAGCCGCCCCGACGCTGGGCCTGCTCATCGCCGCGCGCCTGCTCCAGGCCGCGGGTGCTGCGGCGCTCGTGCCGAGCTCACTGGCGATCGTGCTCGAGGCTCACCCGGGCGCGAGGCGGACGCACGCGGTCTCGCTGTGGGCGGCGATCGCCGCGCTCGCCGCCGGCGTCGGGCCTGCACTCGGCGGCGTCCTGATCACCGCATCGAGCTGGCGCCTGGTGTTCCTCGTGAACATCCCGGTCGGGATCGTCGCCTACCTGCTCGCGAGCCGGGTGCTCGTCGAGAGCCGCGCGCCGGGACGGCGCCGCGTCCCGGACCTGGTCGGCGGCGCCGTGCTGGCGCTCGCCATCGCGTGCCTCGTGCTCGCGATCGTCAAGGGCCAGGAATGGGGCTGGGGCAGCGCGCGCACCGTCGCCGCGTTCGCGGTGGCGGTCCTGCTCGGCGTCTACTTCGTGCTCCGCTCGAGCCGCCAGCGCGTGCCGGTCGTCGACCTCACGCTGATGCGGATCCGGTCGTTCTCGCTGTCCAACGGCGTGACGGTCGTGATGGCGAGCGGCTTCTACGGCTACACGCTCTGCAACGTGCTGTTCCTGACGACGATCTGGAAATACTCGATCCTGAAGGCCGGCCTGTCGATGACGCCCGGCCCGCTCGTCGCGATCGCGGTCGCGGCGCCCGCGAGCCGCGCCGTCGGGCGCTGGGGCCACCGCGCCGTCGCGGTGCCGGGCGCGCTGATCTGGGCGGCGGGAGTCGCGTTCTTCGCGACTCAGCTCGGCCTCGCCCCCGACTTCGTCGGCGCGTGGCTGCCGGGCATGGTGATCCTCGGTGTCGGCGCCGGACTGACGTTCCCGACCCTGAGCGGCGCCGCAGTTGAGTCCGTGCCCGGGCCGCGGTTCGCGGTCGCCACCTCGCTGAACGCGGTCGCGCGCCAGATCGGTGCGGCGCTGGGCGTCGCCGTCCTGATCGCGATCGTCGGCAACGGCGCGGCGCCACAGATACCGAAAGGCCTACCCGCCGGGATCATCGCCGCGCTCGAACACTCCGCGCTGGAGGGCGCCCTGGGCAGGTTCCAGAACGGCTGGTTCTACGCGTGCGGGTGCTTCGTATTCGGAGCGCTCGCGTGCCTCGCGCTGACGGTCACCGGGCCCGCCGAGGAGGCCGAGGAGAGCGGCGCCGAGCTCGAGATCGGCCTCGCGCCGGCGGGGCCGGCGCTCGTGCCCGAGCTGCCGAGCCTCGCGGACTCGGACGGTGTTCACGCCGTCGTGGAACCCGAGCCGCTCGCGGAGTTCCTGCGCAACGCGCCGGTGTTCGCGGACCTGCCGCGGGCGATGCTCGAGCGCGTCGCCGCGCTCGCGGAGAGCGTGACGCTGCCCCGCGCGGAGTGGCTGTTCCGGGAGGGCGAGCCCGCCGACGCCGTGTATCTGGTGCGCGTCGGGCACCTGGAGGTGCTCAGGAGCGTCGAGTCCGACACCGACAGCACCCACGAGGCGATCAACACGCTCACCCGCGGCGCCGTGCTCGGTGAGCTCGCGCTGCTCAGCTCCTCGACCCGCAGCGCCTCGGTGAGGGCGCTGCGCGACACCGAGCTGCTGCGGATCGACAAGCGCCACTTCGACGAGCTGCTGCGCTCAGAGCCGGAGCTGGCGCTCAGCCTCACGCGTGTCCTGAGCTCCCAGCTGCAGGCGAGCCGCGCGATACCGGTGTCCCGCCGCGCACGGCCGGTTACGGTCGCGCTCCGCGCCGCGGGTCCGGGAGTGCCGCTGCTCGACATCGCCGATGAGCTGAGCCGTGCGCTGTGCGCGTGGGGCAAGGTCGCCGTCCTGTACCCGCACGACGGGAGCGGGAACGGCGTCGCGCCGGGCTCGCGCGCGGAGGCAGCGGCCCGTTACGGGCCGCTGATCGAGAGCTGCGAGCTCGAGCACGAGCAGGTGATCATGGTCTGCGGGTCCTCCGAGGAGCCGAGCGGGTGGGATGAGTTCTGCATCTCCCGCGCGGACCGGATCCTCGCGGTCGTGAGCGGCCCGGCGGGCGGCGCCCAGGATGACGGCGCGGTCGGGCACGGGCGATGGGCGGCCGGGCTGAGCGGCGCGGACCTCGTCGGGTACGCGGTCAGCGAGGGAGCCGGCGACCTGCAGGGCTGGATCGATCTGCTGCACCCCGCGAGCATCCATGTCCTGAGCGCGGGCCCGCGCATGCGCGGCGACGTGCAGCGGATGGCGAGGCGCCTCGCCGGCCGCTCGCTCGGCGTCGTGCTCAGCGGCGGCGGCGCCCGCGCCTTCGCGCACCTCGGCGCCCTCGAGGTGCTGATGGCCGCCGGCATGACCGTCGACCGCGTCGGGGGCGTGAGCATGGGCGCGTTCATCGGCGCGCAGCTCGCGATGGGCCGCGACGTCTCCGCGATCGACGCCTGCTGCTACGAGGAGTGGGTCCGGCGCAACCCGATCAACGACTACACGATCCCGCGTGCCGGTCTGATCCGCGGCAACAAGGCACGCGCGATGCTCGAGCGCGTGTTCGGCGACTCCCGCACCGAGGAGCTGCCGCGCTCGTTCTACTGCGCGAGCGTGAACCTGCGGCGCAGCGGGCTGGTGATCAGCCGCGACGGGCTGCTGTTCGAGGCGGTCGGAGCGAGCATCTCGCTGCCGCTGATCGCGCCGCCGCTGCGCCATGCGGATGCGCTCCTGATCGACGGCTCCCTGCTCGACAACCTGCCGCTCGAGCCGATGGCCGCAAGCGGCGAGGGTCCCGTGCTCGCGATGGACATCAAGGGCGGCGACGAGCGGCCCGCCGGCGGTGAGCGGACGCGCGATCAGGCGCCGCGCCGGCTGCCCTCCCTGCCCGAGACGCTCGCGCGGATCGCGCTGCTCAGCAGCGCCAACACCGACGCCGCCGCCCAGCGTTACGCCGACATGACCATCAGCGTGCGCGTGTCAGGCGTCGGCCTGCTCGAGTTCCACCAGATTGACCACGCGCGCGAGGCCGGGCGGCGCGCCGCAATCGAGGCGCTCGCCGGCGACCCGCCCGCGTGGCTCACCGGGGCCGCGGCGCCGGCGGCGGACCTGACGGGCCGGCGCACGGTGGTGCGCATCTGAGCCCCGTGCCGGCTCCGGCCTCTGGCGCCGGCGCTAGTGGGCTTTGATCAGGATGCTGTGGCCGGCCCTGACGATCACGCGGTGGTGCGTGCGCAGGTTGGTCACCGCGACCTTGTCGGTCGCTACCTTGATCAGCGTTCCTTCGCAGAGGTCCTCGGTCAGCCAGCGGGTACCGAGCACGGCCCCGGTCGCGTAGCTGCCCTTCGTCGTGTACTTGCCGTGGCCTTCTGCCCACAGTTTGCGCACGACGTGCTTGTGGCTCGCCGCCGCGTCAGCGGTCGTGGAGGCCTTCTTGACGATCGGGCAGTTCTTGTAGGAGCCGCCGACCAGTGTCGCGTAGACGATGCCGTTCTTGGACTGGGTGAGCTTGAAGATGCCGGCGTAGAAGATGATCGTCTGAGGTTTGCCGTTCGGGCCGATCGTGGTGACCTGCACCTTGCCGTTGCGGGCGTCGATGATCGTGCCGAACGGGATGTGCATCTGCGGGCTCAGCAGCACGTACTTGTTGCTGCCCGGGAGTTTCACGTAGATCGCGCCGGTCAGGCGCTTGATGTTGCTGCTGACGGCGAAGACCGGCGGCGGCAGCTGTCCTTCGTTTGCACCGAGGACGCCTGCCTGGGCGATCTGCGGCACCACCGGGGCCGTGTAGGTGAACTGAGGGCCGTGTGCGGACGTGCCGTCTGCGTCGCTGACGATGACTTCGTAGGTGCCTGCCGTGGTCGCGGAGGTCGTCGCCTGGAGTTCGGTGGAGGAGATGAACTGGACGGAGGTCGCGAGGTTGCCGATCAGCACGGCCGAGCTCGCGAGGAAGCCTGTGCCGTGGATCGTCACATGCGTGCCGCCGGCGCTCGGGCCGCTCGCCGGTTCGATGCTCGAGACGGCCGGCGCTCCTCCTTCTTTGGCTCCTGAGCCGATGTAGGTGAACGTCGCGCCGCCCGAGGAGGTCCCGTTCGCGTCGCTGACCGTCACCTGGTAGGTGCCTGCGGGGCCCCCGGACGTGACCGCCCTGATTTCACTGGGTGAGATGACTTCGACGCCGGTTGCCGCACCGGCGATGGTCACGGTCGCGCCGGCGATGAAGCCGCTGCCGGTGATCGTCACCGCGGTGCCGCCGTGCGCCGGCCCGGACCTCGGGTGGATCCCCGCGACGAAGGGCACGCCCGTGGGTTCGCTGGCGAATGACCAGACGGACCCGGTCGAGGTGTTGTCGTGGGAGCCGCCGATCAGCGCGGATGTGCCGTCGGCCGAGAGAGCCGCGCTGCTGCCGAACCAGCCCTTGCCCGCCTCGCCGACGCCTTCGAGCTTTCCGCCGACCTTGGAGAAGCCCGAGCCGGTGTTCGAGTACAGCCAGGCCGCGCCGTGGTGCGATGCGTCGCGGGCAGCGCCGACGATCGCTGCGCTTTCGTTGCCGGCGATCGCGACGGCGGTGCCGAATTCGCCTTCGCCGCTCTCTTCATTTCCGCCCGTGAGCGGCGAGCCGGCTACGGGGTTGAACACTCCACTGGACTCGCTGAAGAGCCACGCCGAGCCCACGCCGGCGGAGTCGCCGGGAGCACCGATCAGGATCGTGCTGCCGGCCAACGCGACGGAGTAGCCGAAGTGCGCGCCGCTGGCGGTGGGGCCCGTCAGTTTCTGCCCGGGCTGAGCCCAGCCGCTCGGTGAACGCGTGAACACCCATGCCGCGCCGGGTGCGCTCCCGGCGACTTCGTCGGTCGGCTCGCCGACGACCGCTGTGTTCCCTGCGATCGCGACGCTGTAGCCGAAGTGCCCTTCGCCGGACTCGCCGACGGGCGGGCTGAGCCTCGGGCCGTCGTGCTTCCAGCTCGCGCCGGAGCGTGCGAAGACCCACGCCGAGCCGTGGCCGGCGAGGTCCGTGGAGGCTCCCGCGATGATCGTGCTCGCGTCGGGGGAGATCGCGACGCTCTTGCCGAGGCGCCCTTCTCCGAGCTCTTCTTCTTCGCCGGGCTGTTCCGCTTTGCCGGTCAGCATCGCCGTCTCCGACCAGCTGCTGCCTTCGCGCGTGTAGACGAGCGCGGCGCCGTGGTTGCCGTTGTTGCGCGGCGCGCCGACGACCGCGGTGTTGCCGTCATTGGAGATCGCCACGCTGCGGCCGAAGCTGCATTCTTCGGCAGAGGCGGCGCACGCTTCCGGTGCAGCTTCGCCTTCGGCGGCGCCGCTGAGTTCAGCCTGCTCGGTCCAGGTGGAGCCGGTGAGCGTGAACACCCACGCGGCGCCCGCGAAGCCGTTCATCCGCGGCGCGCCGACGAGCGCCGTCTGGCCGTCGCCCGAGAGCGCGACGCTGAAACCGAACAGGCCTTCCGTCCCCTCGGAGATGCCCGACCCGTTCTGGAAGAGGGGATCGATCTTGACCGGGAAGCTGGCGCCGCGGCTGCTGACGACTATCTGCAGGGAGCCGCCCACCAGCGCGAGGTGGCTGGCGAGCCTGCGCCCGAGCGCGTCGGTTGCGAGCAGGCTGCCGTAGCGCACCGAGCTGCCCGACGGTGCCGTGAAGCTGACGGACGAGCCGCCGGCGGAGAGCACGGGGCGGGCGTTGCCGGACAGCGCGAGCGACAGTGTCAGCGGGCCGGTGCCGGCCGGTGCGCTGGCCACGGTGAAGCCCTGCTCGAGGCCTGCGGGGCCGTTCACGTACCACTCCTGGACGCCTCCGCGTGAGTAGAGCACGCGGTTTCCGGACGCGACCGGCGAGGCGTGCTCGACGGACCCCTGGGAGCCGGCGGAGCCGGCCGCAGTGAGGTTCAGGCCGAGGTTCAGGCCGCCGCTGGCGAGCGCGAGCCCCGCGCCGGTGAAGTGCGATGTGAGCGCCTGCGAGGGAGTGGCGAGGCTGATCGTGCCCGCCGAGCCCTGCGCGCGGTAGGCGGGGTCTGCGAGGCCGATGGCCTGCGAGATCGGGAGGGTGCCGGCGGGCCCGATGCGCTCGAGCGCCGAGGCGCTCGACACGGCCGGGGCGACCGCCGAGGAGCCGGGACGGCTCGGGTCAAGGACGCCCGTCAGCCACCCGGCGACCAGGAGCGTGAGCGTTGCGGCTGCGGCAAGCGCAAGTGAGCGCGGGCTTGCCGAGATGATTCTCGGGTTGTCTATAGAGCGGTCCATCGCCGATTGTGAGATGCCCGGCGCGCCGAGCGTCTCCGATTCCTCCGAAGCTAAATAGTGTTGGCCTCACCGACGGCGGCACTCGGACCCTCAACCGATTGCTCGACCATTAGCGACTTTCTCAATTCTCAACGATAATCAACGGATTAGCGGAAGTCAATTCATGAACGCCGCCCATTCGGGCCCTGAACCGGTGTCCAGCCTCACCCCACCGAACACCCGCGAGCACCCGGAAGAGCGGCCAAAGGGTGGGTAGGGCGGCGTGGCGCCGGCGCAAGACGGCGCTGCTCATAGGGGTCGCAGTGTTCGCCTCGCTGGTCGGCGTGATCGCCTACTCGACGAACCTGCTGCGGCGCACCGAAGAGCAGACGATCGACGCACGCTTCTCGGTCCGCGGGCCGCAGAAGCCGCCCTCGAACATCGTCATCGTCGCGATCGACAACGCCACCCTGCAGGAACTGAAACTCAACTTCCCGTTCCCCCGCGGGCTCGACGGATCGGTCATCGACCGGCTCCGCGCGGGCGGCGCGCGGGCGATCGCGATCGACCTGCAGTTCACACAGCAGACGACCGAAAAGGCGGACAACGAACTGATCGAAGCGGTCGGCCGCGCTCACGGCCGCATCGTCCTGACGACCACCCAGGTCGGCGCCGGCGGGGAAACGCAGATCCTCGGCGGCAACAAGCTGCTCGCCGAAATAGGGGCGAGACCGGCGAGCGCGAGGCTGACGGTCGACAGCGACGGCAGCGTCAGGCGGTTCCCGTTCCAGGACAACGGGCTGCGGAGCTTTGGGGTGGTGACACACGAAGTCGCTAGCGGGAGCGTCGTGCACCCCTCCCTGTTCGAATCGGGAACGCTGCCGATCGATTTCGTCGGCCCTCCCGAATCGTTCGCATCGATCTCGTTCTCGAAGGTGCTGCACGGCGCCTACCCACCGGGCATGTTCGCCGGCAAGACCGTGATCCTCGGCGCGACAGCGCCGGTGCTGCAGGACGTGCACGCGACCGCGACGACCAACGGCGCGGAGATGTCCGGCCCGGAAATCTGGGCGAACGTCGCGTCGACCCTGCAGGAGGGCGTGCCGCTGCGCGACCTCGCGGGGTGGGTCGACGTGCTGCTGATCATCCTGCTCGGCGCCCTCGCGCCGATCGGCAGCCTGCGGCTCGCGCCGCTGCGGGCGGTCCTCGACGCCGTCGCCGCCGCGGTCGTCTTCACGATCCTCGTTCAGCTCGCGTTCAACCAGGGCTGGATCGTCAGCTTCATCTACCCGCTGCTCGCGCTCGCGCTCGGCACCCTGGGAACGCTCGCGGTGCTCTACCTCAGTGAGACGATCGAGCGAGAGCGGGTGCACGACCTGTTCGCCCGGTTCGTACCGCCGGACGTAGTCGCGCAGGTCGTGGCGCGCACGGACGACAACCTGCGTCTCGGCGCCGTCGAAACGGACTGCACCGTCCTGTTCTCGGACCTGCGGGGCTTCACGAGCTTCTCCGAGACGCAGCCGGTGTCGAACGTGATCGAGGTCGTCAACTGCTACCTGAACGAAATGACCGAGGCGATCCAGGACGCGGGCGGCACCCTCATCTCCTACATGGGCGACGGGATCATGGCGCTGTTCGGAGCGCCGCTCGAACAGCCCGACCACGCCGACCGGGCGGTCCGCGCGGCGATCGAGATGATCGGGCCGCGGCTCGACAAATTCAACGACTGGCTCGGCGCGCAGGGCCTGGAGCACAGCTTCCGGATGGGCGTCGGCCTGAACAGCGGCCCGGTGATGGCGGGAAGCATCGGCTCGGAACGGCGCGTGGAATACACCGCGCTCGGGGACACCACGAACACGGCGTCGCGCCTGGAGGGGATGACGAAGGGGACCGGTCACATGCTGTTCGTCGCCCAGTCGACGCGCGACCGCATGAAGGACCCTCCTGCGGGCCTGCATCTCCACGCCGAGCTCGAGGTGCGCGGGCGTACCGAGAAGCTCCCCGTCTGGACGATCCCGGACCCGTCCTGACGTCAGCCCGCGGTGATCGCGGCGCGTGCGGCCGCCCAGCCGGGCACGCCGTGGACTCCGCCGCCGGGGTACGCGCGGCGCTGCCGATCAGCAGGCCAGCAGCGGCGTGCGCCGATCCAGGGCAGGGGCACGCGAATCCCGGCTCCTGGACAGCGCCGGGCGCTTTGCAACATAATGCGCCGGGTGCGCAGGAGTGATCCACCGCAGCTGCGATCCGCGACCGCCCTCCGGGTGTGCCGCGAATCGGTGTCCGCGCCCGCGGTGATCGCTACGGCAACCCACCACAGCCGCGGGGGGCCGCGGCTCCTTGAGCGCCGCAGCCGCACTGGGACGGGACAGGGCTGAGAGAGCTTGCGGGTCCATCTGTGCGGAGTGCGTGGCTCGACGCCCGCACCCGGGATCGAGTTCATCCGCTACGGCGGGCACACGTCGTGCGTGGCGATCGCGCACGACGGCGCCGCCGCGCCGAGCCTGGTGCTCGACGCGGGCATCGGCCTGCAGCAGGTCACCAAGCTGCTCGGTGACGAGCCGTTCCGCGGCACGATCCTGCTGAGCCACCTGCACTGGGACCACTCCACCGGGCTGCCCTTCTTCCCGAGGGGAGATGAGAAGGCGGCGGCGGTGCACCTGTTCCTCCCCGAGCAGGCGGACGGCCGCGGCGCCGTCGAGGTGCTCTCCGGGATCATGCGGCCGCCGTACTTCCCGGTCGGCCCCACCGCGCTGCGCGGGGACTGGCACTTCGACACCATCGCGACCGGTGAGCACGAGCTCGAGGGCTTCACGATCCTCGCGCGCGAGGTTCCGCACAAGGGCGGCCGCACGTTCGGCTACAGGATCAGCGACGGACATTCGACGCTGACGTACATCCCGGACCACTGCCCGACAGTGCTCGGTCCCGGCGAGGACGGGTTCGGGGAGTATCACGAGGCCGCGCTCGAACTTGCGTCCGGCGCAGACCTGATGCTGCACGATGCCCAGCTGCTCCCGGACGAGGGCCCGACGATGGCGGTCTACGGCCATGCCGTCGCGGATTACGGCGTCGAGCTCGCGCGGCGCGCCGGCACCGCGAAGGTCGCTCTCTTCCACCACCGCTCGGACCGCACGGACGACGCTCTGGACGAGCTGGGCAGGCGCTTCGCCGACTCATCGCCGGCCGTCGTGGTGGGCGCCGAGGGTTCGGTCTTCGAGCTGTAGGAATCCCGCCGCCTGCGCGCGAGTACGGCCCGACGTGGTTACAACGGCCAGGGACTCGGGACCGACCGCCAGGGCTCGGAGCTCCAGTCCGCGTAAGCCTCGTCCGGCTCATCCGTCGCCTCGGAGACTGAGGCGTCGTACTTCGCGGCCACCTCGTTGACCGGGTAGCGGCACTCATCCACCCGGCGGGAGCCGATCATCAGTACCGCGCATGGCCCGTCGCCCGCCCCGACGAAGACGTGATCGACGCCCGCCGGACAGTGGAAGAAGTCCCACTGCCTGAGCTGACGCTCCTCGCCTTCGATGATCGCGAGGCATTCGCCGTGCAGGACGAGGAAGTCCTCTTGGACCGCCTCGGAGTGGTACCGGCAGTTCGGCTGTCCGGGCTGCATGACCTGGACGTTGACGCCGGTGTCCGGCCAAGGTGCGTCCTCGGGCTCCCAGTCGATCTGGGTCGCCCTGCGGGGATGGCTGCGGGCGGGCGCGTCGGCCAGGTTGACGATCAGGGTCCGGTCCACGCCTCGCAAGATAGCGCTTGGGCAGCGTCACGACCGGGCGCGAACCCGAGCGGTCGCTTGCATAACAGGAGTGAGGTGGTAGGGTCCGCGGCACGATGCTCTTCTAAAGAGAGCGACACGGACCGGCCGCAGCCGGAAGGAGGCTCACTCAGATGCCGATGCTCGACGCGTACATCCCCTCCGGAGCGCTCACACCGGAGGCCGAGGAGAAGCTCATGGCCAAGCTCACCGACGTTCTCCTGATCAACGAGGGCGCGGATCCGTCGAACGAGAGGACACGCTCGATCGCGTGGCTGTTCGTGCACCGCCCGCACGAGGTCTACGTCGCCGGCTCGCGCGCGGGCGCACCCCGCTACCGCTTCATCGCCTCCGTGCCGGAGGGCCAGTACGACCCCGAGCGCCGCGGCGCGATGGTTCGCGAGATCACCGAGGCCGTGCTCGACGCCGAGCAGGGCGCGCACGAGCGTGACCCCTCGCGTGTCTGGGTGTTCACCCCGGAGATACCGGACGGCACGTGGGGCGGCGGCGGGCAGATCGTGACGCTCGCCGACATCGCGGGCTTCGCGACGGGGGATCCCGAGCTCGGCCGCCGCTACGCAGAGCAGCGCCTGGCGGAGCGCCGCGAGGCGGCGATCGCCTGACGGCGCTCAGGAGTACATGGCCTCGATCTCGGCCGCGTACTTCTCGGAGATCGGGCGGCGCCGGAGCTTCATGGTCGGCGTCAGCTCGTCTCCGCCTGGCTGCCACTCCTCGTGCAGGATCGTGTGGCGCTTGATCTGCTCGACACGGCTGAGGGCGGCGTTCGCGGTCTCGACACCCGCCTGGACCTCGGCGATCACGAGGGGGTCCCCCGCTAGCTGCGCGGGGCTCGCCGCGGCGATCCCGTTGGCCGCGGCGAACGCGCCCGCCGCTACCGGGTCGAGCACGATCAGGGCGGTGTTGTAGGGGCGCCTGTCGCCGATCGCGACGACGCTGCCGACGATCGGGCACGCCGCCTTGACCCGGTTCTCGATGTTCGCCGGTGACATGTTCTTGCCGGCCGCGTTGATGATCAGCTCCTTCTTGCGGTCGACGATCGTGACGTAGCCGTCCGCGTCGATCTCGGCGATGTCGCCGGTGTGCAGCCAGCCGTCCGCGTCGATCGCCTCGGCGGTGCGCCCGGGGTCGCCGCGGTAGCCGCGCATGATCGTCGGCCCGCGCGCGAGCAGCTCGCCGTCCTCGGCGAGCGTCAGCTCGACCCCCGGAAGCGCCGGCCCGACGGTCCCGATTCGGATCCGGTCGGGCGGGTTGGCGGACGCGATCAGCGAGGTCTCCGTCATGCCCCAGATCTCGCAGATCGGCAGGCCGATCGCCGCGAAGAACTCGAGCACCTCCGGGGCGATCGGCGCGGCACCCGAGATCAGGTATTCGACGTCGCCGAGGCCGAGCATCGCGCGCAGCGGAGCGAACATCTCGGCGTCGGCGGCGTCCCGCGCCGCGAGCCGCTCCTCGCCCACGGGCTCCCCCGCCTGCTCCGCGCGGACGATCGCGGTCGACGCGGCGAGCGCGGCCGCGACGGCCTCGCGGCGGGCCGGGTCGCTCTCGGCGCTGAAGCCGGCCTCGAGCGCCGCCTTCATCTTCTCCCACACCCGCGGGACCGCACCCCAGCCGGTCGGCCTGACGTCGATCAGGGCACCGATGACCTGCGAGACGTCGCCGACGAACGTGACGCTCGCGCCCGCGACGATCGCCTGGTAGTGGGCGGCGCAGCGGTCCGCGAGATGGGCCATCGGGAGGTAGGAGATGCTCCTGCCCTGCGGTCTGAGCGGGAAGACGAGGTCGAGCAGGCGCACCTGCCACAGCAGGTTCTCGTGCGTGAGCTCGACGGCCTTCGGGGGGCCGGTGGTCCCGGACGTGTAGATCAGCGTCGCGATGTCCTGGCTCCCGACCGCGCGCCACGCCGCCTCGAAGTCAAAGCCCGCGTCACCCGCCGATTCGAGCTCGCCGAACCGCCTCGCCCCGTCGGGCGCCTGCCCCAGGGAGAACACGTGCTCGATCGTCGGCACGCGGCCGGCGACCTGAAGCACCGCGTCCGCGAACTGCGGCTCGGTGATGACGACAGGGCAGCGCGCGTGGCCCAGGAGATACTCGATCTGCTCCGGCGAGGACGTGTTGTAGATCGAGAAGGGGATAGCGCCGAGGTGCATCGCGGCGCTGTCCACGAGCACGGTCTCGGGGCGGTTCGTGAGCATCAGCCCGACCGTGTCGCCGGCTCTCACGCCGACGGCGGCGAGGCCCGCGGCGATGGCTCGCACGCGCCGCCCGTACTCCGCCCAGGTGATCTCCACCTCGCCGCCCGGGGTGCGCAGCGCGACGGCGCCGGCGTGCTCGCGGGCGGTGCGCTGAAAGGCCTCGCACAGCGTCGCCGCGTCGAGCGCGAGCCCCTCGCGTGTGACCTGCTCGCCTGCGCCTGCGTGCATCTCGGCCTCCTCCCGACCCGGATCCTGCGCGCGGCCCGGTGCGGCGCGCGGGCGAGGCGATCATAGACACGGGGAACGGCGCGGCGCCCGCCCAAGCCGTCAAGCTGGGCCGGTGAGCCGGCTGAGGGACATGCGAAGGGTGCTCGGGTTCCGCGAGTTCAGGCTGCTCTGGCTCGCTCAGTCACTCAGCGTGATCGGCGACAACATCGTCCTCGTCGCGCTGGCGCTGTTCGTGATCGGCAGGACGGGGAGCGCCACCGACCTCGGGATCGTGCTCGCCGGGCACGCGCTGTCGCTGGTCACGTTCCTGTTGATCGGCGGTGTGTGGGCGGACCGCCTGCCGCGTCACCGGGTGATGGTCGTGACCGACCTCGTTCGCTTCGCGCTGCATGCGCTGCTGTGCGCGCTGATCTTCTCCGGCGAGGTGCAGATCTGGCAGGTCGTGGTGATCGAGGTCCTGTTCGGGGCCGCCGAGGCGTTCTCGCGACCGGCCGCGTCGGGGCTGCTCCCGCAGACGGTGCCGGAGGCCGACATTCAGCAGGCGACGGCGCTGACGACGATGTCCAACAACGTCGCCGAATTCGCCGGGCCGGCCCTCGCGTCCGCGCTCGTTCTCGGCGCGGGAGCGGGCTACGCGTTCGGACTGGACGCCGCGACGTTCCTGCTCAGCGCGGCCCTGCTCGCTCGCGTGCGCCCACGCGAGCGGGGCGCCGCGCCCGAGCAGCCGGAGGACCGCACGGGGCTGTGGGAGTCGGTGCGAGAGGGCTCGGTCGAGGTGCGCTCGCGCACGTGGGTGTGGGCGACGCTCGCGTCGTTCTGCGCGGCGCTGTTCTTCGGCCTCGCGCCGTGGTTCGTGCTCGGGCCGATAGTCGCGGAGTCGCAGTACGGGCACATCTCGGTGTACGGATTCGTCGAGGCGGCGCTGGGGGTCGGCACGATCATCGGCTCACTGATCGGGCTCGGCTGGCGCCCGCGGCACCCGATGCGGATGGCGATGATCGCGGTGATCCTCTGGCCGATCACCTCGATCCTGTATGCGGGGGGCGTGACGCTCACGGTCGTCGTGCCCGCGACGGCGATCGCCGGCGCCGGCATCGCGCTGTTCGACGTCTGGTGGATGACGGCGCTCGCCGAGCGGATCCCGCCCGAGCGCCTCTCGCGGGTGACGGCCTATGACTGGATGCTCTCAGGCGCGCTGCTCCCGCTCGGCTACGTCCTCGCCGGCCCTCTCGCCTCGCGGATCGGCGCGGTGCAGGTGCTCGTGATCGGCTCCTCGCTTGCGATCGTCGCGTTCGCGCTCGGGCTGCTGCCGCGCGAAACGCGGATGCTCGAGCGGATCGACGTCTCCCCCGCCCGCCCGATCCCCGAGGACAGCATGCCCGTGATGAGCCACAAGTACTGAGCGCGGCGACGGGCGGCCACGCGCGCGAGGTCATACTCTTCGGGGTCACATGGATTTCCTGATCGCACGAGATGACCTGCACAACGTCCGTTTCGCGGAGGAGCCCGCGCGCGAGCCCGGGCCCGGCGAGGCGCTCCTGGAGGTCTCGGCGTTCGGCCTCACGTCGAACAACATCACCTACGCGACGTTCGGGGATCGGATGTCCTACTGGGACTTCTTCCCCGCCGAGGAGGGCTGGGGCCGGATGCCGGTGTGGGGCTTCGCCGACGTCGCGGAGAGCCGCGCCGCGGGTCTTGAGGCCGGCGCCCGCGTGTATGGGTACCTGCCGCCCTCGAGCACGCTGCTGGTGGTGCCCGACCGCGTCAGCGACAGCGGCTTCAGGGACGCGAGCCCGCACCGCGCGGCGCTGCCCGCCGCCTACAACGGCTACCTGCTCACCAGCGGTGACCCGATCTACACGCCGGAGACCGAGGACGCACAGATGCTGCTGCGCCCGCTCTTCTTCACCTCATGGCTGATCGACGACTTCCTGCAGGACAGCGAGTTCTTCGGAGCCGGGACCGTGATCATCTCGAGCGCCTCGAGCAAGACGTCGAGCGGGCTCGCGTACCTGCTCTCGCGGCGCGATGGAATCGACGTGGTGGGGCTCACCTCCGAGCGCAGCGCGCCCTTCACGCGCGGCCTGGGCGTATACGACCACGTCATCACCTACGAGGAGGCCGACGCGCTGCCGCACGGGCGATCGGTGTACGTCGACATGGCCGGCGACTCGCGGGTCCGCGATGCCGTCCACGGCCACTATGGCGAGGATCTCGCGCAGTCGGTGGTGATCGGCGCGACCCACCACGACCAGATGGGCGCCGTCCCGGACACGCTGCCCGGTCCCCGGCCCCGCTTCTTCTTCGCCCCGGACCGCGTCGCCAAGCGCGGACAGGAGTGGGGGCGCGGCGGACTCGAAACCCGCATCGCGCAGGACTGGGCGCCGTATGTCGCGTGGGCCGAAGGCTGGATGAGCGTGATCCACGGCGAGGGCGCGGACGCGCTCCGCGACGCCTATCTGGATCTGCTGGACGGGCGCATCGACCCGTCCAGCGCGCACGTCCTCTCGCTGTAGGCGCCTCAGTCGGCGACCTTGAGCACCAGCTTGCCGGTGTTCTCACCCCTGAACAGCATCAGCAGCGTGTCCGGGAAGGTCTCGAGCCCGTCCACCACCTGCTCCCGTCCGACGATCCTGCCCTCGGCCAGCCAGCCCGCCATCTCAGCTCCGCCCTGGGCGTATTTGGAACCGTAGTCGGAGACGACGAAGCCGGTCATCGTGGCGTGGTTGACGAGCAGCGAGAGGTAGTTGGAGGGACCCGCGACCGGGGTCGTGTTGTTGTACTGCGAGATCGCCCCGCAGATGATCACCCGCGCCTCACGCGCGAGTTTCGCGAGCGCGGCGTCGAGGATCTCACCGCCGACGTTGTCGAAGTACACGTCGATCCCGTTCGGGCAGGCGTCGGCGAGAGCGCCGGCGATGTCCTGGCTCTTGTAGTCGATCGCGGCGTCGAAACCGAGGTCGCGCACGATGTGCTCGCACTTCTCGGCTCCCCCGGCGATGCCGATCGCGCGGGCGCCCTTGAGCTTCGCGATCTGGCCGACGATCCCGCCGACGGCGCCGGCGGCGCCGGAGACGACCACCGTCTCCCCGGGCTGCGGCCTTCCGATCTCCGTCAGGCCGAAGTAGGCGGTCATCCCGGGCATGCCGAGCGTCCCGATGTAGACCGGCAGCGGGGCGAGCGAGGTATCGACCTTCATCACCGAGCCGCCGGGCACGATCGCGTACTCCTGGATGCCGAGCATGCCGGTCACGTGATCGCCGGGCTCGAGGCCGGGGTGGCGCGACTCGACGACCTCGCCCGCGCCGAGCGCCCTCATCACCTCACCGATTCCAACCGGGGCGATGTAGGAGCGCCCGTCGTTCATCCACCCGCGCATCGCGGGGTCCATCGACGCGTAGAGCACGCGGACGAGCACCTGGCCCTCCTCGGGCTCTCCGACGGGCTCCTCTGTGTAGGTCCAATCACTGGGCTTTGGCATGCCTTGCGGGCGTGCGGCTAGGCGGAACTGGTGGTTGACGGCGGGCATGGGCGTTGCCTCTCCTGTCTGCGGGACGATGTCGGGCACCTGCGGCGCCAACCATATAGGCGCCCGGCCGCACGCCGGGCGCGGCCGCCGTGAGAACATTGCGCAGCACGCCCGCCCGGCGGCCGCAACCTTCTTCACCCGACAAAGGAGCCACAGGATGCCCGACATCGAGTTCCCCACCAGCACCGGCACCGCGCCCGGCTACCTCGCCGTTCCCGACGGCGGTCAGGGCCCGGCGACGATAGTGCTCCAGGAGTGGTGGGGCGTTGACGAGCACATCCGCTCGATCTGCGACCGCTTCGCCGCCGAGGGCTTCTTCGCGCTCGCGCCGGACCTGTACCGCGGCGAGACCGCCGAGGGGCCAAGCGAGGCCGAACAGAAGATGATGGCGATGTCGATGGCCAAGGCGGAGGAGGAAATGTGCGGCGCCGCAGCCCACCTCGCCTCCCAGCCCGGCGTGCAGGGACCCGGGGTCGGCTCGGTCGGCTTCTGCCTCGGCGGCGGACTTTCGGTGTGGGCGGGCGCGATGTGCCCGAACATCGAGGCGGTCGTCACCTACTACTACGTGATGCCCCACGGCAAGCCCGACTTCACCGGCATCAAAGGACCGGTGCTCGGGCACTTCGGGACCGATGACGGCTTCGTCTCCGTCGAGGCGGCAAAGGAGCTCGAAGCTGAGATCCGCGCAGCCGGCGTGGATGTCGAGTTCGACTTCTACGAGGGCGCGGGCCACGCGTTCTTCAACGACACGAACCGCCTGGGCACCTACAGCGAGAGCGACGCGAGGAGGTCATGGGACCGGACGGTGAGCTTCCTGCGCTCGGCGCTGTCCTCCTGAGCAGCCGGCTGCCCGAGCGCGAGCGCCGGCGCCTTCGCCGGCGCAGGCTCGCGGGCGCCGTGATCGCGGGCGCGCTGGTCGCCGTGCCCGTGCGGGCCGATGTGCTGACGGCGGGCCACGGCCGCCGCGCGGCGGCCGCGAGCTCACCGGGCTGGGCCGCCCCGTCCGCGTTCGCCGGATGCCCCTCGGCGGGCCCGTCGAGCGTGGTGTTCCCGAGCGACAGCCCGTTCCACAGGACGGGCCCCGGGGCGATCGTGTGGAGCGCGTCGGAAGCCTGCCCCGGAGGAGCCGGGGCAAGGATCGCGGCGCTCGGCGCCGGTGACGTTCCCGCCGGCCCGCTGGCACCGCGCACGGCATCAGGGACTCCGATCGCTCCGCGCGGGCCACTGCGCGTGAGCGGAGCCCCGTTCGGCCGGATCCTGATCGCCGGATCGAGCCCGGCCGCACCGACGAGCGCGCTCGCGGTCCAGGGCGCGGCGGCCGGCACGTTCGCGGCGCAGCGCACGGTCGCCGGGTCCGGCTCGCCGGCGGCCGTCACCCGCGCCTACCTCGGCGACGTCGCGCTCGCCGCGCCGGCCACGCCGGGCGCCGGCGGACTTCAGGTGCAGGTCGAGCGGTTCTTCAGGACCAGCTTCTCCGCGGCGCGCCAGGCGGTCGGTGCCGGCGTGCCCGTCTCCTCGGCGACCGTCGCGCTCGACTTCCGGACGGATGCCCTCGCCGTGTGGACGTCGCGGGGCGCCCTCTATGCGCGCTACCTGCCGGCCAGGCATGCCGCGGCCGCGGTGCAGCGGCTGGCGAGCGTTGCTCCGGGCGCACACGCGTCGGCCGTGCTGAGCGACGACGGCCGCGCGATCGTCGCCTGGTCAGAAGTCCGCGGCGCGGCTGCGAGCGTGCACGTGGCGATATCCCGCGCCGGCGTCAGCTTCGGTGCACCCGCTCTGCTCGAACGCTTCAGCGCTCCCGCCGGCGCGGCCCTGCCGGCGGCGTCGCCGACCCTGATCAGGCTCCGCTCGGAGGCCGTGGTGATCGCCTGGGACGGCGCCACCGGCGGGCACTGGGTGATCCGCGAGGCGCCGGTCGAGCTCACGGGCCTCGGCAGCGTGGGAACGATCGCGGTCCAGGAACGCGATGCGCTGATGTGGTCCTTCGCCCCGGGTCCGGACAACGAGGCGATGCTGCTCTGGGGACAGCCGGAACTCGGGCCGGCGGCGACGTCGGTGTGGGCCGCACGCGGCTTCCTGGCGCCGGGCAGACGGCTCGTGTTCGGTGCCCCGGAAGCCGTCGCCGGCCCCGGCCCGAACAGCGAAGGCAACCTCGCCGTCGACCCCACCGGCGACGGTGCGGTCGCCGTCTGGCGCGGCGCGGCCGGCGCGGTCGAGTACTCGATCCGCGCTCACGGGGCGGCTCGCTGACGCCCCGTGAGCGGCAGGCGCACCGCGCGCCGGGGTGCCGATAGGGAAGGATGCCGGACGATGGATAGGGATTACGAGCTCCAGACGCACCGCGTCGAGGACCAGCACTGGTGGTATCGCGGGCGCCGCATCGTCCTCGAGGGCGTGATCGCCGGCCTCCAGCTGCCCGCGAACGCGAGGATCCTCGACGCAGGCTGCGGAAGCGGCCGCAACATGATCGACCTCTCGCGCCATGGGACCGTCACCGGGGTCGAGCTGTCCGAGCCGAGCGTGGAGATCGCGCGAGCCCGCAACTGCGGCGAGGTGATCGCCGGCTCGGTGCTGGAGATGCCCTTCGCGGACGCCAGCTTCGACCTGGCGGTCAGCCTCGACGTGATCGAGCACCTCGAGGACGACGTCTCCGCCCTGCGTGAGCTGAGGCGCACCGTCGCGCCGGGCGGCGCGCTGCTTGTGACGGTGCCCGCCTACCAGTGGCTGTGGAGCGGCCACGACGAGATCAACCACCATCACCGCCGCTACACGCGGCGCACGCTGGAGAGCGCCGCGCAGCGTGCCGGCTGGCATCCGGTGCGGACCACCCACTTCAACTCGCTGCTGCTGCCCGCGGCGATCCTGCTGCGGATCCTCGACCGTTTCAGCACCAAGAAGACGACCGAATCGAGCCTCGACCTGTGGGTCCCGCCGGACCCGGTCAACTGGCTGCTCGAGCGCCCGCTCGTCCTCGAGAGCGCGCTCATCTCCCGCGGCGGCAGGATCCCCGCGGGCCTGTCGCTGCTGGCCGTCTTCCGCTAGCCGCGGCTCAGTTCTCGCTCTCGGCGACCGGCACGTGATGGTGCATGCGGAACGTCCACGCGCGGTTGGCGAAGAACGTCGTGAGGGTCACGACGACGGTCGCGAGCGCCTGCGCGAGGAGCTTCTCGACGTGTGCGTGGTCGACGAGCAGGAACAGCAGGACCTCGTTGATCGCCAGCCCGCAGCTCTGGACGATCGCCCACCTCACGGGCGTCAGCGCGTCGCCGACGTGGTCGCGGAACGTCCATTTGCGGTTCAGCAGGAACCCGTTGGTCGCGCCGCAGATGAAGCCGATCGCGGACGCCACGAGGTAGTAAACCCCGAACCCCTTGAGCAGGATCGTGTAGACGATGAACGTCAGGAGCGTGTTGGACACTCCGACGATCCCGAACTTGATGAACTGGATGAGAACCGCCACCCGCGCGTGGTGTGGCTCGGGCGCTACGCTTGTGCTCACCGGCTGGGACTCATCTTTGACGGGCATCCAAAGACAGGATGAACGATAAATTGAGCGGCGGCTTAAGAGGCCCCCTGAATATGAGGACCGGGCCGGGGAGATCTCAAGCCGCCCGGAGCTGAACTGACCATGTCGGACACACCACTTCGAACCCCGGGACTGCTCAGCGTCGTCGCGCCCGTCTACGACGAGGAGGAGCTCATCCAGGAGTTCGTCGCGCGCGCCAGCGCAGCCGTCGCTGACTTCGAGTTCGAGCTGGTGCTCGTCAACGACGGCAGCAAAGACGGCACCGCGGACATCCTCGACAGGATCGCCGCCACCGACCCGCGCGTACGCGTGATCCACCTCTCGCGGAACTTCGGTCACCAGGCGGCGCTGACCGCCGGGCTCGAGCACGCCGCCGGCGACGTCGTCGCGATGATCGACGCCGACCTGCAGGACCCGCCGGAGCTGATCCCCGACATGATCGCCCAGTGGAGCCAGGGGTCGGACGTCGTGTATGCGGTGCGCAAGCAGCGCGAAGGCGAGACGGCATTCAAGCTCGCGACCGCATCGTGGTTCTACAAGCTCTTCGACAAGCTCGCGCAGGTCGACCTCGAGCCGAACTCCGGGGACTTCCGGCTACTCGACCGCAGGGCGCTCGACGCGCTGCTGGCGATGACAGAGCGCTCGCGTTTCCTGCGCGGGATGACGGTCTGGGTGGGCTTCACCCAGACTGCCGTCTCCTACCAGCGCGACGCCCGGCAGGCCGGCGAGACGAAGTACACGCTGCGCAAGATGCTGCGCTTCTCGCTGGACGCGATCGCCTCCTTCTCGCACCTGCCGCTGCAGCTCGCGACCTACGCGGGGATCCTCTCGGCCGGCGTCGCGTTCATCGCGATCCCCGTCGTGATCGGGTTGCGCCTCGCCGATTCGTACCTGCCGGGATTCAGCTCGCTGACGATCGCGATCCTGCTGCTCGGCGGCATCCAGCTGATAGCGCTCGGGGTGATCGGCGAGTACGTCGGGCGGATCTACGACGAGGTCAAGCACCGTCCGCTCTACATCGTGCGGGACGAGCGCAACCGGCCGAGCTCCGGCGGGCGCCTGCCCGAATCGCAGGCCGCCAGGGCAGGCCTGCCGGCGCGCACCCCTGAGGGCATCCTCTGAGCCGCGGGCGCGGCCGCTGAAGCGCGCAGCGCCGCCAGGCCCGATAATGCACCTCATGAGCGAACAGGACACGACGGAGCCCGGCGATGAGCCCGCGATCGACCATCGTCACGAGCGGATCCGGGTCGAGACCGAGCGCCACCGGATCGAGGGCGTGATCACGCTCGCACGCGACGGCTACCGCAGCCGCGTCTCGGACGTCCTGAACGCATCGGAGCGCGACTTCATAACGCTCACCGACGTGACGGTCGCGCCCCTCGAGGGCGGCCCGCTCGAGCTCCACGCGTATCTCAGCCTCGCGCGGCGACACATCGTGTTCGCCGTCGCCGCGGAGGACGACGAGGGCTAGCGGGGCCCGGGGGGCCCGCCGCCGTCCGGATCTAGAGGCCGCTCGGTTTACGCCATTTGCCGGGGCCCGGTTCCTGCTGCGGCAGCGAATTCGGCGGGACCACGACGGGCCCTGACGTGGCGCACTGGCCGAGCGCCTCTTTGTGCGTGAGGTGCGGTTTGGTCAGGTTCGGATTTCCGAAGCTCGGTTCCGCGAAGTTGAACGCGCTCGTCAGGTCGCCGACCGCTTCCCTGCGCCACGCGCTGAGGTTCGGCACCTCGACCCCGAACCGCGTCTCGAGGAAGCGCAGGATCGACGTGTGGTCGAACGTGTCGCTCGCGAGGAACCCGCCGCGGCTGAACGGCGAAGCGATGATCATCGGCACCCTGTAGCCGAGCCCGATCGGTCCTTTGATGCCTCCCGAGTTGTTCGAGATGTCCGGAGCCGACAGGTACTCGCCCGGCGTGCCTTCCGGCGCAACCGGGGGAGCGACGTGGTCGTAGAAGCCGCCGTTCTCATCCCATGTGATGAACACCGCCGTCTTCTTCCAGATCTTCGGGTGTTTCATGATCGCGCCGAGCACGCCCGCCACCGAGCGCTCGCCGGCCGCGGCGGACGAGAAGCCGGGGTGCTCTGTTTCGCCGATCGACGTGTTGATCCAGCTCACCTGCGGCAGTTCGCCCGATGAGAGGTCCGCCGCGAAGTCTTTCGGGTAGACGGGGTTGAAGGCGCGTTCGGCCAGCCCCGTGTTTTCGTGGTAGGCCTTGAAGAAGGTCAGGACGTTGTCCAGGTTGCCCCCGCCCGCGCCGTCGTAGACCTTCCACGTGATGCCCGATGAGGACAGCTGCTCCGGCATCGTCGTCCAGCTGAATTTGGGCGTGTTTCGCCCGAGCGTGAGTGTCTCCACGAGCGGGCCGCCGGCTAGTCCTTCGGGGTCGATGGTCCCGCTCATGCTGTACAGGCGATTCGGGTCCGTCGGCCCGAGCACCGAGCAGTGGTATCCGTCGCACAGCGTGAAGGCTTCCGCGAGCGCCCGGTAGTAGGGCACATCGGCCTGCTCGTAGTAGCCCATCGTCGCCGGGCCTGCGCCCAAGCCGTCGTCCGCGACGTGTGTCCTCGCGAAACCATCCATCGCGCCGCCGTCCCAGCATTCGTGCTGGGGCACCCAGTTGTGGGTGATGTCCGGGAAGCACTGGGGCGCACCGGCGGTTTCGAGATGGAACGGGAGCAGCTCGTTTTCGTAGCCTTCGACGCCGTATCCGGGCTGGGCGATTTTGCCACCCGCGATCGCGTCGCTGAAGCCGCGTACCCCGGCCATCGTGCCGAAGTAGTGGTCGAACGAGCGGTTCTCCTGGATCAGCACCACCACGTGCTCGATGTCGGTGAGTTTGCCCGGCCCCGGCGTCGCCGCCATCGCGGCTCTCACCAGCGGGTCGGCGCTCAGCGCCACCGCGCCGGCGGCGGCCCCCGCCCGCAGCAGATCCCTACGCGTCATCCCTGAAGCCATCCCGCACCCCTCCTGTCCGTTAACTCCCTCGCGGAGGATCATAAGCGCGGAAGGATGCCCGACGCAACAGCGGGTTCAGAGCGCGCGCATCCTGTTGTTGCGCGCGTTGTGCTCAAGCTCGGCGAGTCCGAGCGCCTCGAGCAGCGGCGGCATGTACATCCCGAAGCGTCCCCGCAGGCCCTTCTTCGTGCCGTAGAAGCCTCCGACCGGGTTCTCCGGTGAGCGCGCCCAGGCCTCGACCGTCCCCTCGGCGGCGGGCTTGCCCTCGTCGGCGCTTCCGAGCGCCATCCAGTCACCGTGCTGGGTGAGCATCTCGTGCAGGTCCTCGATCGCGCGCAGCATATAGCCGAGCTTCGTCTTGCCGACCACGCAGACGAGGGTGCCCGACTCCTCGTCGCGGTACATGAGGTACTCCGAGCTGCCGGGCGGGGTCCGAAGCTGCCACGGGTTCTCGGCGGTCCCCTCGCCTGGCACTCCAGCGGCCATCTCCAACCTCCTGTTCGGCTCTGACCGGACGCGGCCGGCACCGGCGCCGCCGTGGCGAGGCCGTGCGGACTGCGCCCGCACGGCTCGCTCGGCGTCTGCAGCGGAGAGGGCGGGATTCGAACCCGCGATGGAGTTTGACCCCCATACTCGCTTAGCAGGCGAGTGCCTTCAGCCTCTCGGCCACCTCTCCCGGAGGTCGGCTCGCAAGTTTAGAGCGTGGCGGGCATGCCGGGCCAGCGCGTAGCATCCCGGTGACACCGCGGAAGGGTGGCAGAGCGGTTGAATGCGGCGGTCTTGAAAACCGTTAGACGGGCAACCCCCGTCTCGGGGGTTCGAATCCCCCCCCTTCCGTTGACCAGGCGGCGAGGTCTATGCCCTGGCTGGCCTTGCGGCCCGGCTCGCCCGGTGGCCGGATCCTGAAAACCGTCATAGGGCACCACGCGGTCGGGGCTACCGGGTCTTACAGCTAGCGGTGGGCGCGGAGTGTGATCTTCATGCGCTGGATCAGCTTCGGAGGTGTGCCGTTGCCGCCGGCCTCGGTGACCGTGAAGTACACGAGGAGCTTGCCCTTGCGCTTGAGCTGCTTCATGGCTGACGCGTTCAGCTTGACGGTGACCTTGCGGTGCTGGCCGCCGTGCAGCGTCACGGCCGTGCGCCCGAGGACGACGCCCCTGCGCTTGGCGATCGACGCCTTCGTGCCGGGGAATCCTGCGACGTATTCGCCCGCCGAGAGCAGGTACACGAGCGCACAGGGGTTGCTGGGGGGGCCGATGCAGATCTGTTCGGCAGTCACCGAGCCCCCGGCCGGGATCGGGCGGCCGACCTTGGCGACGCCCACGCTCACCGGCGTGATCGCCTTTTCCGTCGGTGTTTCTGCGGGCTTTTTCGACACGGGCTTTTCTTCACTGGCGGCCTGCGCTCCGCCGACGACCCCTGCCAGGCGACCGATCGCCGTCGGACTGGAGGTTTCGCTCGCCGTCGTGAACCACATGTTGCCCTTGGTGTCCGCCGCCAAGCCGAGCGGCGCGTAGCCCCCGCCGAGGTGGAAAACGGTCGCGGTCGGCGCCGGCTGGCTCGGCACGATCCGCACGAGTGCGTTCGCCGTCGTGTGTCCGTAGTAACCGGACTCCGCGACCCAGATCGTGCCGTCGGGCGCCGCGGTGATTCGCCGCGGGACGCCGGGCGCGAGGCCCGCGTCGATCGAGGCCATGCTGAAGTTCTCGAAGCTGCTGCCGCTCGGGTCGAGCCGGCCGATTTCGTTGTTCAGTTCGTTGGTGAACCACACCGAGCCGTCGGGCGCAACGGCGACGTCGCTCGGGCCGGTGCCCGTGTTGGACCCGGAGCAGGGCGGTTTCGCCGATGCGCAGGTCAGCAAGTACTCGCTGTAGGCGCCTTCGTTGCCGGTCGCAGGTGCGGTCGCGATCCGGTAGCCGGGGAGCCCGGCACTGGCCTCCGCGAACCATGGTTTGCCGAGCCCGTCGACCGTGATGCCCTCTGGCTTTGAGTCATAGCGGAGTGAGAATTCGGGTTCGACGACGCTTCCGCTCTGGCCGAACAGGCTGTTGTTCTGGCCGAGGCCAAGCCCCGCGTCGATCGACGCGATCCTGTCCCCGGGGTAGGGGGGCACGTTGCTCGCCGAGTTCTCGGTGAACCACGCCAGCCCCGACGTCGGGGCAACGGCGATGTCCCAGAGGTCCACGTAGTGCGGGACGCGCGTCGCGTGCATGCCCGATTCGGTGCCCGCCGACACGGCGCTCATTTCGGCGTAGCCGACGACACCTTCGCTCTGCACGAACCAGACCCGCCCCCTCGCAGCGTCGGCGGCGACGCTGCGGACATAGTTGGCACAGCAGGGGTAGGAGCCTTCCACGGCGGGCTTCGGCGTGCGGAACACGGAGACGCCGTTCGAGGTGCCGGGCGAGGCCTGCGCTGGCACCAGGCGCCCGATCCCGGGGTTCAGCGGCGCCGATTCGTTCGCCGGGAACCACACCGAGCCATCGCTGGAGGCGGAGATCCCCCAGCTCGTCTGGATCCCAGTCGGCAGCGGGAAGTATTCGGCGGTCGCCGCCGACGCGGCGGGCGCCGCGGCGAGCATCGTCAGCGCCACGAACAGAAGCCCCGTCGAGATCCGTGGCCTGCGCATGCGCGGAGAGTACACAATCGATTCCGCCAACAGGTTGCGCCGCCGCCTGCGGCCGAGCCCGTTTTGCGCGAGGATCCGTCCACCGGCCACGCGTCACAGCCCACATCCCACGCGAAGGGAATGAGAGATGACAGACCCCGATGTGATCCACGAGCTGCAGCTCGGAGTGGTGATGCCGCAGACCGAGATCGGCTCAGACGTCGCCGCGATCCGCGAGTACGCGGAGGGCGTCGATGAGCTCGGCTTCGCGCACCTGCTCGCCTACGACCATGTCGTCGGCGCCGACCCCGCCGTCTACGAGCAGTGGGACGGCCCATACGACGTCGACACCGAGTTCCACGAGCCGTTCGTGCTGTTCGGATACCTCGCGGGGTGCACTTCACTTGAACTCGTCACCGGCATCGTGATCCTGCCGCAGCGCCCGACCGCGCTCGTCGCTAAGCAGGCCGCCGAGGTCGACCTGCTGACAGGCGGCAGGCTGAGGCTGGGCGTCGGGATCGGCTGGAACCCCGTCGAGTACGAGGCGCTCGGCCAAGACTTCACCGCGCGCGGACGGCGCATCGAGGAGCAGGTCGCTCTGCTGCGACGGCTGTGGACCGAGCGATCGGTCACGTTCGCGGGCACGTTCGACACCGTCACCGGGGCAGGGCTCGCGCCGCTGCCCGTGCAGCGCCCGATCCCGATCTGGTTCGGCGGGATGTCCGAGAAGGCATTCGAGCGGATGGGGCGACTTGCCGACGGCTGGATGCCGCTCGTGCAGCCCGGCCCGAAGCTCGACGCCGCGCTGCAGGTGATCGGCCGCGGCGCCGAGGCGGCGGGGCGCGACCCAGCGGCGATCAAGATGGAGGGGCGCGTCGACTGGCGCGGCGACGCCGAGGACGTCGCCCGCCGCGTCGAGGGCTGGCGTGAGGCGGGAGCCACGCATGTCTCCCTCAACACGATGGGGGCGGGCCTGAAGAGCGCCGGTGCCCACCTTGACGCCCTCGCCAGCGCCGCGCGGCTGCTCGGCGTCGGCTAGCGCGTCAAGGCGGGTCACCGTCTGTGGAAGGCGAGCAGCGCGCTCGCTTCGATGCGGGCATACGGAGCGTCCGGGTGCGCGACGTCCCAATCGAAGTCGTAGACGTCCCGCGGGTAGTCCGCGAAACCTTCCGCGTCCGGTCCGCGCGGGTCGAGCTCGAGCGCCCGGCCGTGCACCATCACCAGGAACTGCTCGCCGCCACGGGTGATCGCCCCGCTCACCGCAGGGTTCGCGCGGATGTTCCTGAAGCGAACCGAGTTCTCCGCGGAGCCGAACCAGAACCTGCCCCTGTAGAAGAGGCCGTCGACCGGGGCCACACGGGGTTCGCAGCGCGCGTTGACCGTCGCCAGCTCGAGCACCTGCACGCCCCCCAGCTCGTCGCTGAGCTCCAGCGCGTCGAGCCTGCACTCCGGGCTCCAGATCGAGCGAAGATGCTCGCCGGCGCGCTCGTAGCTCGCGTCCAGGAGCGCCTGAAGGCAGGCCAGATCATCGGACGTCTCTTGCACCAGGGCGATTCTGGCAGGCCGGGGAATGTGTCCCGGCGAAACAAGCGGGTTGACTAACACCGCGATGGGGCTACTATTGCCAGGCCGCGGAGCCGCTCATTCCGCGAATGGAGGGGACGCCACACGGCGCCTTGAAGCAACGATTTGGGGAGGCAGGATGCCGAGGTCGACCAGGCGGGCCCGTCCGGCGCGCAACGAGTCTCACGCGCGTCGCACGAGGGCCAGGTGTGTCCCGGCTGCGCTGCTGTCCGCGCTCGCCGCGGTGCTGCTGCTGCTCGCCGGGCTCAGCGCCGTCGCCTCGGGGGCCCAGCTGACCGCGTCAAGCAGCCAGACGGCGAGCGGCGCCGTGCCCGCGGCCAACCTGCCGCCGACGATCACCAAACAGCCGGTGAGCACCGCCGTCGAAGAAGGGCAGACGGCGACGTTCGAAGCGACCGCCTCCGGAACGCCCACGCCGACGGTGAAATGGGAACGCTCGATCAACGGCGGCACCACCTGGACCGCGGTCTCGGGCGGCACCTCGACATTGCTGACGCTCCCAGCCCTCAAAACAACTGAAAACGGCCGCCTCTATCGCGCCACCTTCAGCAACAGCGCCGGCAAAGCCACAACCGAAGCGGCGACGCTCACAGTCGGCAAGAAGCCCGCCGTGACCGGTCAGCCGGCGAGCCAGACCGCGATCGAAGGCCACCCCGTGTTCCTGACCGCTTCCAGCTCGGGCACGCCCGAACCCACGGTGCAGTGGGAACTCTCGACCGACGGGGGGGCGACCTGGAACCCGATCGCGGGGGCGACGTTCTCTCCGTACATCATCTCGGCCACGAAAGTCACCATGAGCGGGAACGAGTACCGCGCTGTGTTCACGAACGCGCTTGGAAAAGCCACCAGCAGCGCGGCGACACTGACCGTCTACGGGCTCGCGCAGGTGACGCAGCTGCCGCAGAGCGTGACGGTCGAAGAAGGCCAGAACGCCACCTTTGAAAGCACGGCGACCGGCACCCCGTTCCCGACCGTCAAGTGGGAACGCTCGACCGACAAAGGCACCACCTGGAGCATCGTCAGCGGCGCGACGTCAACCACGCTGACGGTCGCCTCGACGAAAACGACCGAAGACGGCTACGAGTTCCGCGCGGCCTTCACGAACCTCGCGGGCACCGTGACCACGGCCCCCGCGACGATGACCGTCCACCGCGCGCCGGCGATCGTCAAACAGCCCGCGCCCGCAGTCGTCAACGAAGGTCAGACCGCGACCTTCGAAGCGACGGCGTCCGGCTACCCCGCGCCGACCGTGCAATGGGAAGTCTCGACCGACGGCGGCGGCACCTGGGCGCAGGTGCCGGGAGCGACGTCGCCCTTGCTGTCGCTGCCCGAAGCGAGCGCCTCGCAGGACGGCTACCTCTATCGGGCGGTGTTCACGAACGCGGCGGGAACCGCGACGAGCAGCGCGGCGAGCCTGACCGTCCACACGCCGCCCGTGATCACGCTGCAGCCCTCGAGCACGATCGTGCAGGCCGGCGAAGGCGTGACGTTCGAAAGCACGGCGACCGGCTTCCCGCCGCCAACCGTGCAGTGGCAGCTGTCCACCGACGGCGGCGTCACCTTCAACGCGATCCCCGGGGCCACCTCGACCCAGTTCACGATCGCGTCCACCATCCTCTCGCAGAACAAAAACGAGTACCGGGCGCTCTTCACGAACGTCGCCGGGTCGCTCGCGAGCCAGCCCGCGACGCTCACCGTCGCCACCAACCACTTCGCGGCGATCGGCTGGGGCAAGAACACGAACCTGCAGCTCGGAAACGGCGGTAACCACGCTTACAGCGCCTCGCCGACCGCGGTCAGCGGCCTCAAGTTCGTCACCCAGATCGCCGCTGGCGGCCGCCACAGCCTCGCCCTGATCGCCAACGAAACGGTGCTCGCCTGGGGCAGCGACGAATTCCAGCAGCTCGGAGAAGAAGGGAACCAGACCAGCGTCCCGGTGCTGGTCAAAGGCCTCGCCGGCGTGAAGGCCATCGCGGCCGGAGGCGAGCACAGCCTCGCGCTGCTCAGCAACGGCACCGTCATGGCCTGGGGCGAAAACGAATTCGGGCAGCTCGGAGACGGCGGCACGAACGAAAGCAGCGGCCCGGTCCCGGTCAAAGGCCTGACGGGTGTAAAGGCGATCTCGGCCGGCGCGACCTTCAGCCTCGCGCTGCTAGAAAACGGCACCGTGATGGCCTGGGGCGACAACGAAGCCGGGCAGCTCGGATCGGGCAAAGCCGGCAACTCGACCACGCCCGTAGCGGTCAAAGGCCTCAAAGGCGTCACCGCGATCTCCGCCGGCGGCGACTTCGCGCTCGCGCTCATGAGCGACGGCACCGTCCAGTCGTGGGGAAGCAACGAATTCGGGCAGCTCGGCGCGGAAGGCAACGAAGAAGAAGCCGGCAGCAACGTGCCGGTGCCTGTCGCCGGGCTGACCGGCGTGGCGCAGGTCGCCGCGGGCGCCAATCACGCCCTCGCGCTCCTGGAAGGCGGCACCGTCATGGCCTGGGGTGAAGATGCCTACGGGGAGCTCGGCAACGGCGCCATCAAAACCCGCCAGCAGACTCCGGTCGCCGTGTCCGGCCTGTCGGGTGTCTCCGCGGTGTCCGCCGGCGGCCAGGACAGCGTCGCGCGGCTGACGAACGGGAACGTGATGACCTGGGGCATCAACGCGTGGGGCACACTCGGCGACGGCGTCATCGGGGCGCCCAGCGACGTGCCGGTGCTCGTCAGCGGCATCAGCCAGGCCGCCGACGTGTCGGCGGGCGGCTCGCACATGCTCGCCTACGGAGAAGCGATCCCGACCGTGACCGGGGTCAGCCCGAACGTCGGGCCCACCACTGGCGGCACGACCGTGACGATCACGGGCCTGAACCTGCTGGGCGCCAGCGCCGTGAAATTCGGCGCCGTGCCGGCGACGTCGTTCACCGTCGAATCGGCCACGACGATCAGGGCGATCGCCCCCGCCGGGTCCGGCACGGTTGACGTCACCGTCACCACCGAATCCGGGACGAGCCCCGGCGGCGCACCCGACCGCTTCACCTACAAGCTCGCGCCGGCCGTCACGAAGCTGTCCCCCGTCTCGGGCCCCGCGTCCGGTGGCACGAGCGTCACGATCACCGGCACCGAACTGTCGGGCACCACCGCCGTGACGTTCGGGGCCACGCCGGCGGCCGGCTACACCGTCGTCAACTCCACCACGATCACCGCGGTCGCTCCCCCGGGCACGGCCGGTTACGCCGACGTGCGCGTCAGCGCGGTCGGAGGGACAAGCGCGATCACCGTCCGCGACCGCTTCAAGTATCTGCCGACGATCACGTCGGTCACGCCGAACGCCGGACCGATCGCCGGTGGCACACCCGTCACGGTCGAAGGGAGCGGCTTCACCGTCGGCACCGAAACGATCTTCAAGTTCGGGAAAGCGAGGGCGACGGCGGTGAACTGCACCAGCACCACGTCCTGCACGATGCTCTCGCCACCGTCCGTGGCGGGGGCGGCCGAAGTCAAGGCGACGGTCGGGAAATTCACCAGCGCCGGCACGCCCGCCGACCTCTTCACCTACAGCTGAGCGCCCGCTACACGCGCTCCATCGCAGCACCGATGCTGTAGACGGCGGGGTCGACCCGCGCCGTGCGGCGCCGGTACTCGATCGTGTAGCCGGGCCAGTTGGTGGGGTCCCTGCCCTCCTCGTCGACATACCAGCTGGAGCATCCACCGGTGGCCCACACGGTGCGGCGCTGGCGCTCGCGCAGCTCGGCCATGAAGCGCGCGTGGGCCTCCTCGCGGACCTCGATCACGCGGCCGCCGCCGTCCCCGAGTGCCCGTGCCGCCGAGGCGATGTGCCGCGCCTGGCTCTCGAGCATGTAGACGGCCGAGCCGGACCCGCCGAAGGTGTTCGGCCCATACATCAGGAACATGTTCGGGAAGCCCGGCACGCTGAGGCCGTGCCAGGCGTGGGGCAGCCCGTCCCATGCCTGCTCGAGCGTTACGCCGGCGCGCCCGGTGACGTCCATCGGCGCGACGAACTCACGGGCCTGGAAACCGGTCCCGAAGATGATCACGTCCAGCTCGCGTGCGGTCCCGTCCGCGAGCTCGAGCCCCTGCTCGAAGGCGTGGGAGATCGGCGCCGTGACGAGCTCCACGTTGGGTCGTGTGAGCGCCGGATACCACTCGCTGCTGAGGAGTATCCGTTTGCATCCGATCGAGTAGTCAGGCGTCAGGCGTGAGCGCAGAACGGGGTCGGGCACCTGCATCCTGAGATGGGCGCGCGCGCCCGCAGCGAGCGGCGCGAGCAGCTGCTCGCGCCCGACGAAGCCCGCGATCGCGGCCTCCATGAATGTCCACCATCCCAGGCGCCCTGCGCGCTGCAGCGCCGGCATGCGCCGGAACGCGGAGTGCGCCAGCGGGCCGTACACATGGTCGAGCTTGGGCAGGACCCACGGCGGCGTGCGCTGGAACACGGTCAGCGACCCGACGCTCGCGGCGATCGCCGGGACCAGCTGGATCGCGCTCGCACCGGTTCCGACGACGCCCACCCGCAGTCCGCTGAGGTCGAGCTCATGCCGCCAGCGGGAGGAGTGAAAGGCCGGGCCGACGAACTCGCCCATCCGCTCCACGTGCGGGATCGCCGGCCGCGTCAGCTGGCCGCATGCCGCGACGAGCATGTCGGCCCGCATCGCGCCCTCGCTCGTCTGGAGCTCCCATTCCCCCGCACCGGGATCCCACGCGGCGGCCGTGGCCTCGACACCGAGCAGCACGTCGTCGAGCACGCCGAAGCGCCGCGCGGTGTCCCGCACATAGCGCTGGATCTCGGGCTGCCCGGCGAAGCGCCGGCCCCAGTGCGGGTTCGGCGCGAACGAGTAGGAGTAGAGGTGGCTGGGCACGTCGCAGGCCGCCCCCGGGTAGGTGTTGTGGTGCCAGACGCCGCCGACCTCGTCGCCTCGCTCGACGATCGTGATCTCGCGCACGCCCTCGCGGCGCAGCGCGATGGCCGCCGCGACGCCCCCAAGGCCCGCTCCCACAACGAGCGCCGACCGGATCATCCCGCCCTCACACGGCCATTATCTCCGCCGCGGTGGACGGGTGCGTGAAACCCCGCAGCGCGCCGCCGGTCCTCGCCCCCGGCGCCCTTAGGATGTGCACCCGTGGAGCCTCAGCAACCACCCGAGAGCCCGGCGGTCGACAGGCGCACCCTGATCAAGGGAGGACTCGCGGCAGGCGGCCTGCTCGTCGGCGGACTGACGATCAGGGCGCTCGCCGACCCGAGCGAGAAACCCGCCGCGCCGCCGCGCCCACTGCCGCGCGCCGCCAACGAGCGGCGCCCCAACATCCTCGTGATCCTCGTCGACCAGATGCGCTTCCCGCAGTGGCTCGGCGCGTCCGCGCTCGGACCGGCGCTGCCGCCGAACCTGCAGCGGCTGCGCGCCGGCGCGGTCTCCTTCGCGCGCCACTACACGGTCTCCAACGACTGCTCGCCCTCGCGCGCGGCCCTTGTGACGGGCCTCTACACCCACCAGACCGGATGCATGATCACGGGAGGCAGCACGCTGGACCCCGGCTTCCCGACGTGGGGAACGATGCTCCGCGAGCACGGCTACAACACCCGCTGGCTCGGCAAGTGGCACCTCACCCACCACGACAACCGCTGGACCGCGAGCAGCGGCGAACAGGCGCTCGAGCGCTACGGGTTCGCCGGCGGCGTGTACCCGTCGCCCGATGGCGCGCCGGGCCAGGGCGCGAGGATCGATCCCAGGATCGCCGCCGAGTTCGAGAGCTGGTTCAGGGCCGAGGGCGGCGGCCCGCCGTGGTGCACGACCGTCTCGTTCGTGAACCCGCACGACATCGCCTGGTGGTACGTGTGGAGCAACCGCGTCCGCTCCGAGCGCGACTCGCCGCGCACCGCGCGCAGCCTGCCGCCGAACTTCGAGACGCCGCAGGACCTGATCGAACGCGCCAAGCCCAGGCTGCAGCGCTCGCTGCAGGACACCGCGGCCGCATCCTTCGGTCCGGTCCCGTTCACCGGCCCGGGCGCGGAAGCTCGCTGGCTCGGCCTGCTCGACCTCTACACCAAGCTCCAGCGCGAGGTCGACGGCCACATCGGGCGGGTGCTCGCGGCACTCGAAAGCAAGCCCGAGGTCGCCGCGAACACCGTCGTCATCTTCACCTCCGACCACGGCGAGTACGGCGCCTCGCACGGGCTTCGCGGCAAGGGAGCCGCCGCATACGAGGAGGGCATCCGCGTCCCGCTGATAGTCAAGGACCCGAGGGCCGTGCTCACCCGCTCCCCGGAGCAGGTGCGCACGCAGCTGACCTCCAGCGTCGATGTCGCTCCGCTGCTGCTGACGATCGCGACCGGCGGCCAGCAATGGAGGAACGACCGGCATTACTCGCAGATCGCCGGGCGGGCGGACCTCGCGAGGATCCTCGCCGAGCCCGAAGCGCCCGGTCGCGACCACGTCCTGCACGCGACCGACGAGGTCGTGACCGAGTTCGCGATCGAACCGTACGCGTTCGACGCGCCGCTGCACGTCGTCGCCGTCCGCACAGCCGAGGCGAAGTATGCGACCTACTCCCACTGGCCCGCGGAAGGCATCGTGCCCCTCTCCCAGGGCGAGGAAGCAGAGCTGTATGACTACCGCACCCACGGCGGTCGGCTTGAGGTCGAAAACACGGCGGGCGGGAGCCCGCTCGAGGCGACGATGCGGGCGAAGCTCGAGAGGGCGTTCGCGACCGAGCTGCGCGAGCCGCTCCCGAGCCGCCTCGCGGAAGCCCACGCGCGCGGATTCGCCGACTACTTCTCGACGGCGCGCGGCGCCGCGCAGGCCGCGACGCTGTCGCGGCGCGCGCGCTCAGAACGCGAGGTCGGCCCGATCGACGGGCTCGAGCCGAAGGCGGTGAAGGGCGCCGCGGACTCTAGGCCTTGAGCGTCGCGGAGGAGCCGATCACGGCCCCGTTGTCGTCGAGCGCCTGCACCATCACGTAGGGCCCCTTGGCCGCCACCGCGATCGTGGTCTGGAAGCCCGCCCTGGCGGCCTGCGCAGTCTGCGAGAGAGCGGAGGGCGAGGAGCCCGCGAGCACCCGCCACGCCGCGACACCGGTCGCGCCGTTCCAGCTGACGGAGACCGACAGCCCGCCGGATGTGGGCGACGCGAGCACCGCCGGCGCGCCGGGAGCGTGCCCTTCCCAGGGCGCGACGAAGGTCCTGAAGTCCTGGACGTTATGGCCGAGGGTGCCGTCCAGCAGCACGTGCCCGGACGCGTCGAACTCGGTGAAGTTCGGCAGCCCCCCGTATCCGAGCAGCCAGCGCCCTTCGGGCAGGCTGAGGTCATTGCCCTGGCTGGAGGCGAGCAGCGTTTTCCTGGGGTTGACGAGCGCTTTGACGAGCGTGACGGTGTGCGCCGGGACATTCGGCGCGAGCAGCAGGCCGCGCGACTGCTTCTCATACGGAGGGTCCGATCCGTTGTCGAACATCGAGATCAGCCCGCCGGGCTGCCATGCCGCGTCGTGCTGCCAGTAGAACTGGACGCCGGGACCGAATTTGAAGCTGGAGTGGGTGCCGCCGAGCCGCCAGCGCACAGCGCCCGTGCGGATATCGACGTCATACAGCGCCCATGTGTTGCGCGCGGACAGCAGCACGTCGCCTTCGGTGCCGGGGCTGATCGCGTTCACGTGAACGTAGTCCCACGGGTAGTGGCCCTGCGGCTCCGGGTTGTGCGATTCGGTGACCGGGACGTGACCGAGCGCATGCCACTCCCACATCACGAGGCCGGTCCTGATGTCGACCTCCTGCACGACGCCGTCGGTGAGGATGTCGTTGGAGCCGCCGCCGTATGAGGTCAGGTTCATGTGGATCGGGTTGAACGCGTCGACCCATGCCGTTCCCTCGGGCGTGATGTGGAGGGAGTGCAGGTCGGCGTGGTAGCCGTTCCCCGCCCGGATATGCCCGATCTGGCGGTAGGAGGAGTTGTAGATGACCTCTTCCCCCTGCCCGAAGCCGATCTCCAGGACCTTCCCCTGCCACCAGGTGAGCACGGGCTTGCCCTGGTAGGTCTGGGGTGAGAAGTTCGTTGCGATGTCCCCGGGCGGCACGGCATGGAACCAGACGAGTCGGCCGGCCTGGTCGGTGATCATCGGGCCGGGCGTGCCGAAGCCCTGGTAGGGCGCGAGGAACAGGTATCCGGGCGCCGCCGCGGGAGCGGCGGGCGTCGTCACACGGACGCTCGAGGGCGCCACCCCGGGGAGCGTGCCGTAGCGCTGCACGGCGCTCGGGTCGCCCGGGTTGTTGGGGAACCCGCGTGTGCTCACCGCCGCCTGGTGGCCGATCGTGAAGAGCGTCCTCGCGGCGGCGTCGCCGGCGCCCAGACTGACGCGGGCGCTGACGGACACGCGCTCACCTTCCCGGAACGGGTGATAGGGGATAAAGCTCTGCCCGGTCCCGGTCGAGTATGAGCGCAGCACGCCGGTGTGCAGGCCCGTGCTCGAGCCGACGACCCTTATCGACGTGACGTGGGTGCCGGCCGGGCCGAGGAAGCTGATCTGGGTGGCGGGTGAGGCATCCGCGGTCCCGTACTCGGGCGAGACCGCGACGGGACCCGAGACGGACGCGGCGCTCGCGGTCGAGCTGCTCTGCAGGACCGCGGGGCTCGGGCGGTAGCTGACGCCGCACGCGCCGAGCACGATCGCGGCTCCCACGCACGCGAGGGCAGCTGTCAGCGGGGCGGTGTGTTGGTGCCTTCTCATCAGCTGGTGGGCTCGGCCGGGGCCGGGGCGGGTGCTCGCCGCGATCGACGATCCCGCGCCGGGTGCGCGGCGGCGCGCGACGCGGCCCTCGCGGGCAAGGATACCCGCGAACCCGCCGGCGTAAGCCGGGTTCGCCTTCGACGCGGGACGCGCGATCACGTACGCTCTGGAGGGATGAGGGTTCGGAGTGGGATCTCGGTAGCTGCCGCGGCCGCTGTGCTCGCGGTCGTGCCGTCGAGCGCCCTGGCCTCGGATGCGTCGTCCACGCAGACGTACCTGCAGGCCGACTACAAGCTCGTGCGCACCGCCGCAGCGGGCGTGGCGGCCGCTGAACGCGCGCCGCTGCTGCTCCTGGCAAAGGTCCAGCGGGAATGCCCGGCGGCGGCCGCGCACTCACCGCAGGATCAGCAGTCCACGCAGATGAGCGACGAGGTGATCGGCGCGATGGTGACGGCCGCCTACCGGCCGAAACTCCCCGCGATCCGCTCCTTTGTGCGGTCAGTCTCGGGGCTGCGCTGGAGCAGCGGCGCGCTGACCCGGGAAGTCCGCGAATACGCAAAGGCGCTGAGAACGCTTACGGGCCTCGCGGAACCGGCGCTCTGCGCGGATGTGGGCTCGTGGGCCGCGAGCTCGTTCAACGCGCTTTCGGCCGCCACCGTGTCGTTCGACGCCCGCTTCATGCCGGCATGGGTCGGGATCGGCGACGTGTTCGGCGGCCGCCTCACGCGCAGCGAGACGTCGCAGTCGCGGTCGCTGGCCGCGCGCGCGGCGCCGCTTGAAGAACGCATCACCCAGGCCGAACTGAACGCCGTCGAAAGCTGGGGCAAGATCATGAACGCCCTGGAACTCTGGCCCTAGCCGAGGGTCAGGCGACGGCGCGCAGGTGGCGATAGGGCTCGCCGCGGAGCTCGCGGACGAGCGCGTCCACGACGCTCTCCTCGTCCTCCGGTGCTCCGTCGGTGACCGCGCCGATCACGGCGCGCTTGCGCTCGAGCAGCACCGAGATCGCCTCGTCGACCGTTGACGCCGCGAGCAGGTAGTACGCGTTGACAGCGTCGAGCTGGCCGATGCGATGGCAGCGGTCCTCGGCCTGGTCGTGCTTGGCCGGCGTCCAGTCGAGCTCGAGGAACAGCACGCTCGAGGAGCGTGTCAGCGTCAGGCCCTGCCCGGCGACCTCGATCGAGCACACGATCAGCTGGTTGTCGGGACCGTCGGGCTGCTGGAAGGCGGCGAGCGCCTGGTCGCGCGCGGCGTGGCTGTCGGAGCCGACGATGTGCAGGGCCATCGGGAAGCGGTCCATCACGGCGCGCTGGATCTCGCGGTGGTGGGCGAACACGACAAGGCGCTCTCCGGAGGACAGGAAGTCGTGGATCCACGTCAGGGCCGAGTGCAGCTTCCCCCGTGCCGCGAGGAGCTTCAGCGCGTTCAGCCGCACGAGCCGTTCGGCGCGCAGCGCGGCCGCGACCTTCGCGTCGACCTCGCCGAGCTCGAGCGGCTGGCTGCGCAGCCACGCGATCAGGTCCGTCTCGGCGAGACGGTACTCCGCGGCATTGTCGAGTTCGACGGGGACGACCGACCGTGTCTTGGCGGGGAGCTGCGGCAGCACGTCGGCCTTCAGGCGCCTGACGAAGCAGCGGGCGCGCAGATGCCAGTGAAGCCGCACGTGCGCGTCGGGGCCGCGGAAGCGCTCGCCGAACTTGACGCCCGAGCCGAAGTCCTGGAGGCGGCCGAGGATACGCAGCTGGGAGATCAGCTCCGCGGGGCGATTCACGACCGGCGTGCCGGTCAGCGCCAGCACGATCCCGTCGGCGGGCACCTCGGCCGCGAGCTGCTGGACGGCCTGGGTGCGCTTGGCCGCGGCGTTCTTGCAGTAGTGGGACTCGTCCAGGACCAGCGCCAGCGGGGCGATCTGAGTGAGCTCCGGCAGGCGGGCCGCAACGATGTCGTAATTGACGACTGTGATGTCGGCCTCGCCGTCGCCGGCGCCGTTCCCGGACAGCGCGCGGGACGTGCGGCCGGGCAGCCAGCGCTCAATCTCCCGCATCCAGTTGAGCTTCAGGCTCGCCGGGCAGACGACGACGGCGGGATAAGCGCCGTCCGCCTCCAGCGCCGCGAGCGCCTCGATCGTCTTGCCGAGCCCCTGCTCGTCCGCCAGGAACGACCGGCGGCGCTCCAGCAGGTAGCTGACACCGGCGCGCTGGAACGGCTTCAGCTCGCCCCCGAGACCGGGTACGTCCAGCGGCGCGTCGGTCGCCCTTGAGAGCTCGACGAGGCCCTCGGCGCGCGCGTGGTCCTCGCGGATCTCCTGCAGCAGCTCGAGCGCGCCCGGTTCGATCCAGACCCCGGCGTCCGCGAGGAAGGCGTCGAGCTCGGGTACGCAGAACGGGTCGGCGCGGATGCTGGGCAGCGAGGCGTGCTCGTGAACCGCGCCGCGGGCCGGCTGCGCGCGCTGCGCGCCGGTGAGCTCGGCGAAGCGCTCGAGCAGCGCCTCCTCGTGGCCGGGCGCGAGCACGAAGCAGGCGGGGTCGTGGATGCTCGAGCGCTCGAGCACGGCGGGCGGGGCGGGCCGTCCGTCCGTGAGCGCCTGCACGCAGCGGCGCGCTGCGCGGCTCATCCACCCCTCGAGGTGCTCCTCGATCAGGGCCCAGTTCTCGAGCGTCAGCGGCAGCGTCGCCCCGCCGGGCGCGCTCGCGGCGTGCTCGCGCATCACGGGCGGCAGCCGTGACAGATCACCGAGCAGGATGAACAGCGGTTCCCCGTCCGAGCTCTGCACCTCGATGTTCCCGCGCCACGTTCGTGCCCGGTCAAGCCAGGCCGCGACCCGCGGGTCGACGTCGGCGTCCTCGATCTCGCCGATCAGCTGGGCGATCTGCTCGGCGTCCTGCTCGATCGCCGCGATACCAACCGCCCCGCTGGAGGCCTGCAGAGCGCGCAGGCCGGCGCGCGCGGCGAGCACGGCGGCGTGCCTGGCGCGCGGCGGCGCGAACACGATCCAGTGCTCGCCCCGGCGGTCACGGCGGAATTCGACGTCATGCGACCCGGGGCGGTCACCCGCCTCGGGCTGCTCGTGCTGGTGTCCGAGCGGGACGGCCCGCTCCTCGACGTGACCGGAGCGCGCTCTCAGGGCGCGCCGCGCGGGGTCACTCAGGCGCAGCGTGTCGCCCTGCTCGGCGAGCTCGTGGAGCGTCGCGGCCGACTCGTCGTCGAGCGGCACGAGTGCTCGACCGATCGCCGGCAGCTCCCTCGCCCCGGGGTGGGCCATGAGCGCCGAGACCGCCCCGGGCGCGGCGTCGGTCGCGAAGCTGAGCCACCAATCCGAGTCGGGCCTGGCGAGATCCACCAGGCACTCACCCGAGCGGCGGCGGGCACGGCGGCGCCCGATCGCATGCTCGAGCTGTTCGCTGACTTCAGGCTCGCCCGGCAGCGCCTCGATCAGGCGCGCGAGGGCCTCGGCCTGGTCGGGCTCGAGCGGGACGCACCACGCGCGGTCCGCCGGGTCCCAGCGCCGCCCGGGGATCGCGCGCAGCAGCATGCGGAGACCCTCGTCGTAGGGAAACCGCAGGACCGCCTCATCCCGCTCGAGTGATGCCGTGAACGGCGCCGGTGACATGAGGGACCACGATAGGCATCTGCGTGGATGACCCTGGGCTCGTGCGCGCCGTGGATATCGTGGGCACCGATCCGGCCAGCCGAACGAGGAGGAGAGATGGCGAGCATGCGAGCGGTCCAGGTGGGCGAGCCGAACGGGCCGCTGGAGCTCGTCGAGCGGGAGATCCCCTCTCCCGGGCGCGGGCAGGCGGTCGTGCGCGTCCAGGCGTGCGGCGTGTGCCACAGCGATTCCTACGCAGTCACCGGTGGCTTCCCGGGTGTCCCTTACCCGGTGATCCCGGGCCACGAGATCGCCGGGGTCATCGACGCCCTCGGCGAGGGCGTGCGTGGCTGGGAGGTCGGGCAGCGGGTCGGCGTCGGCTGGTTCGGCGGCAACTGTGGTTACTGCGAGCAGTGCCGGCGCGGTGAGCTGATCGCGTGCCGGAACATGACCATCCCGGGCGTCACGAGCGACGGCGGCTACGCCGAGTACGTGCTCGTCAGCGCGGCGGCGATGGCCCTGATCCCCGATGACCTGTCGGCCGAGGACGCCGCGCCGCTCCTGTGCGCGGGGATCACCACCTACAACGCTCTGCGCCGCAGCGGCGCCCGCGGCGGCGACCTCGTCGCGATCCTCGGCGTCGGCGGGCTCGGGCATCTCGGCGTGCAGTTCGCCGCGAAGCTGGGCTTCGACACGGTCGCGATCGCGCGCGGAACCGGCAAGGAGGAGCTGGCGCGCAGCCTCGGGGCGCGGCACTACATAGACAGCACCGCCCAGGACCCTGCGGCCGAGCTGCTGGCGCTGGGCGGGGCACGCGTGATCCTCGCGACCGTGACCAATGCGGCAGCGATGAGCGCCGTGATCGGCGGGCTCGGAGTGCGCGGCGAGCTGATCGTCGTCGGCGCGTCGATGGATCCGATCCAGGTGCCGCCGTCGGCCCTGATCGGCGGGATGCGCTCGATCTCCGGGCACGCCTCGGGCACCTCGAAGGAGTCGGAGGACACGCTCGCGTTCAGCGTGCTCGCGAACGTCAGGCCGATGATCGAGACAGTGCCGCTGGAGCGGGCCGCGGACGCCTACGAGCGGATGATGGCCGGCGACGCGAGATTCAGGATGGTCATCACGACGGGCGCGTAGCGCCCGGCTCAGGCGTCCTCGTCGACCTTCGCGAGGCCCTTCTTGATTTCGCGGGTCAGCGAGGAGCGCACAAGCAGCGCGAGGCCCGGGATCGGCGAGGCGAGACGGATGTCGTAGGTGAGCTTCGTGCCTGAGCCATCGGGCGTGAATGTCATCACGCCGACGTGGCCGCGCAGCGGGCTGCCCTTCGTGATCCGGTAGACGATCCGCTCGGGCACCACGAACTCCGTGACGGTCTCCTCGAACGCCGGCAGCGGGCCGATCTGAAGGCGCCGCACGGAGCCGACGCCGTTGCGCTCACCGTCGTCGCCGTCGCGCAGACGGGTGATCTTCGCGCCGAACAGGTCCGCGAGGTTCTCGTGCTCGGCGAGATAGGCGAATACCTTCTCGGGCGGCTTCTGGAAGCGGTGCTCGACGTTGACGTGGTGGGCTCTCATCGCGTGAACCCTAACCGTCGGCGGCGTGCGGCGCTCAGCGCCGCAGCGGCTCGACGTCGAGCTGGCCCTCGAGCTGTTCGAGGACGGCGGGTGATCCCATCGCGAGGATCACGTCGCCCGCCTCGAGCTGGGTCTCCGCCGCGGGCTGGGGGCGGAAGTCCTCGCCGCGGCGCAGACCGACGATCATCGAGGCTCCGCGTATGTCGGCGATCCGCCGCCCCACGCCGGCGCAGCCCGCGTCGACCACTATCTCCTCGAGGCGGTACTCGGCGTCGACATCGATCACGCCGCTGAGCTGCCTGTGCAGCGCCAGGCGAGCCATCTCGGTGCCGCTGGCCTTGTATGGCGAGATCACGCGGTCCGCGCCGGCTCTGCGCAGCTTCTTCTCGGTGTCCTCGGCGGCTGCGCGCGCGACGATCGAGATGTCCGATCGCAGCTCTCGCGCGGTCAGCGTGATGAAGACGTTCACCGCGTCGGAGTCCGAGCAGGCGACGATCGAGCGGGCGCGGGCGATGCCCGCCTGCTGCAGGACGGTCTCGTCGGACGCGTCGCCCTCGATGAAGTGGATCCCGAGGCCCTCCGCCGCATGCCGGTTCTCGATGTCCTTGTCGATCACCACGGCGGGCGCGTTCGCCGCCTGCAGGTCCATCGCGACCTGCCTTCCGACGCGCCCGAAGCCGCAGACGATGTGATGGTCGGTGAGCGAGTCGATCATGTTCTGCGTGCGGCGCCCTGCGAGCAGCTCGGCGAGGTGCCCGGCGGCGAAGAACTCGGCGATCGTCGCGAGCGCGTAGAAGAGGGTACCGACGCCCACGATGATCAGCGCGATCTGCACGATCTGGCCGCCGAGCGCGTGAGGCTGCTGAAAGGAGCCCTCCGTCGCCGCGGTGTCCAGCGCCCAGCGGAAGGACAGCCACAGGCTCGCGTTCTCGCTGAGCGCGTAGCCGACGGCTCCGGCCAGCACGAGCGCCACGGATACCAGCGCGACCATTCCGATCCTGCGCGCGAACAGCATCAGCTGGTCGTGGCGCGCGTCCGGCGGGCGCCTCTTGCCTGCGCTCATGCGCTGATGATCCCCGACGGAAGCACGTGGTGTCCGCGCGCCTGCCCTAAGGGCCGCCGTGACGCCGTCTCTATAGTGGCCGCGAAGCCAGCATGAGCGACGCGCGCCAGCACCAGGAGACCGGCCGGGACCTCGAGATCATCGATGTCCGCTACGACGGGCGCGACGGGATGATGGGCGCCTGGCTATCCGGGGACGTGCTGATCGACTGTGGCCCGACCGCATGCGTCGAGCGCCTGCTGGAGGGGCTCGCAGGGCGCCGGCCGCGGCAGCTGCTGCTCACCCACATCCACTTCGACCACGCGGGCGCGGCGGGCGCGCTGGTGGAGCGCTGGCCCGACCTCGAGGTCTTCGTGCACCCGCGCGGCGCGCCGCACCTGATCGACCCCTCGCGCCTGGTCTCGAGCGCCCGGCGCGTGTTCGGCGACCGCTTCGAGGGGCTCGTCGGGGACGTCGTCGCGGTGCCGCGCGAGAACCTCACGATCATCGAGGACGGCATGAGGATCGGCCGCTTCAGCTCAGCGTGGACGCCCGGACACGCCTCCCACCACGTGGCGTTCCTCGACGAGGAGAGCTCCGTCGCGTTCCCGGGCGACGTCGCCGGCGTGCGGCTCGCGCCGGGAGTCGTGATCCCTCCCACTCCCCCGCCCGACATCGACCTGCGCAGCTGGCGCAGCTCGCTCGACGTGCTCGAGGGCTGGGCGCCGCGTCGCCTTGCGCTGCCGCACTTCGGGGCGGTCGAGGACCCCGTCGCGCACATCGCCGAGCTGCGGGAGGCGATCGACCGGCACGAGCAGTGGGCTCGCGAAGGAGAGGACGTGTTCGTCGAGCGCCTCACTGAGCATCTGCGGTCGCGGATGCCCGAGCGGGCGGCGGAGGGCTACTCGTTCATCATGCTCGCCCGGCCGAGCGCGGCCGGGCTGCGGAGATGGCTGGAGAAGGACGCGCTCGAGACCGGGGCGGCCACCGAGGGAGCCTCGCCTAGCCACTAGACTCCCGGGCCGCAGCGCGGGCTCCGGGCACGCGAGCCGGGCGGAGCAGAGACAGAGATGATCTTCCGTCAGATCACCCACGACGACCTGGGGTGCGCCTCCTACCTGGTGGGAGATGAGCGTGCGGGTATCGCGGCGGTCATCGACCCCCGCTTCGAGATCGACGAGTATCTCGAGCTCGCCCGCTACAGGGGCGTGACGATCGACCATGTGCTCGAGACGCACAACCACGCCGACCACGTGTCGGGGCACGGCAGGCTCGTCGCCGCGACCGGCGCCCGCATACATGTGCACCGCCTCGCGAGCCCCGACTACGACCACGAGCCATTCGACGACGGCTGGGAGCTCCTCCTCGGCTCGCTGCTGATCCGCGCGCTCCACACGCCAGGACACCGGCCGGAGCACACCGCGTTCGCTCTGATCGACACGACACGCGGCCCGGAGCCGTGGGCGGTGCTGAGCGGCGACAGCCTGTTCGTCGGCGACGTCGCGCGCACCGACCTCGCGATCGACAGGACCGAGGGCGCGCGGCAGATCTTCCGCTCCCTGCACGAGAAGCTGCTCAGCCTCCCGGACGAGTGCGAGCTGTGGCCCGCGCACCTCGGCGGCTCGATGTGCGGAGGCGCCGACATGAACATGAAGATCTGCTCGACGATCGGATTCGAGAAGCGTCACAACCCGATGCTGTCGATCACTGACGAGGACGAGTTCGTCCGCCGGTCGATCGCGGGCCTCGGCCCGCAGCCGCCGAACTTCCACAAGATCGTGGAGCTCAACCGCGGCGCCCTGCTCACGGGAGGCGTCGGCGTCGACGCTCTCTACCCGCACCAGGTCGAGCTTCGGCGCGACGAGGGCGCGATGCTGGTGGACGTCCGCACGGACCTTCAGTTCGACGACGTCCACATTCGCGGCTCGGTCTGCATCCCGTCCTTCAGCGCCGGCTTCGGGTCCAAGCTTGCGTGGCTGGCGAGCCACGACGAGGACATCATCTTCATAGGCCGTGACGATGAGGACAGCCGCCGCGCCGCGCGGCTCGCCACGTCCGTCGGGCTGCGCAATGTCGCCGGGCTGCTCTCCGGCGGCATGACGAACTGGCGTCAGGAGCGCCACCCGGTCGCGAGCACCGAGCGGCTCCCGGTGCGGGATCTGCCCGCCCGCATGCAGGCCGACCCGTCGCTTCAGGTGCTCGACGTGCGCGAGCGGGCCGAGTGGGAGGCCGGGCACATCCCGGGCTCGCTGTTCACGCCCTGGCACGACATCGTCGGTGTGCCGGAGGTGCTGGACCCGAAGCGGCCGGTGGCGGCGATCTGCGCCGGCGGCGTGCGGGCTGGAACGGCAGCCAGCCTGCTGCGCCGCCACGGCGTGGAGCGGGTGCTCCACGTCGTCGACGGCGGCGTCTCGCGCTGGGAGAGCCTCGGCGGGGCGCTCGAGCGAGCGTGATGCCCGCGCCTCACGGCGTGAGGCTGAACACGCGCGTGCCCCAGTTGTGCAGCCCGTCCGGAGTCTGGCTGGACTTCGCCGGCACGTACTCGGCCGCGAGCCACGCCGACTGCAGCGACGGGTCGAGGACAGCGAAGGAGTAATCGCCCCAGCGTGTCGCCGTCGGGTCGTAGACGCCGCTACCCGCCGCCGCCACGGTCACCGGCCCGAAGCCGGAGGCTTCCGGAGCGATCACCGAATACGCGGCGCTCGGGTGGCGCTTGGCGCCGGTCACCGACACCACCATCACGGCGGCACCCGACTTCGTCGCCTGGATCGCCGGGTAGAGCACGTAGTTGCCGGCCGCCGCCACATAGCCCTGGCGCTGCAGTTTCGCGGACGCGAGCGCGGAGCCGGACAGCGCCGCCTTGACCTGGAAGAAGGCGGCGCCCGCGCGCTGCGCGCTGTCGCCCGGGATGTTCACCGCGGTGTCGAGCTCCCCCCAGATGCTGGAGCCGATGAACTGGACCTGCTGCATGCGGTCATCACCGGCGTCGATCAGCGAGGAGGCACCCTTCTGTTCGCCTTTCGGCGGCACGCCGAAGGCCTCGGACCTGACCACGAGGCTCGAGAGCGCCGGCACGCCTCCGGAGGACACGAGGGCGCCTTCGGTAAGGGCCCAGACCCCGATCCGCTGGTCGAAGGTTTCCGTGGGGTCTATCGAGCTGAGGAAGTACTCGGCGGCGGGGTTGCCGGTTGTCAGGGCGGGCTGGATCGACGCGGCGGGCGCGCCCCCGATGTTCAGCTTCGCGAAGTGCGCGAAGTGCACCGTGGGGCTGAGTGCGACCAGATCCTTCTTGGAGATGGCATAGACCTGCGCGCCGTTGAAGTTCGGACCGAGGATCGAGAACTCGTTGGTCGTGACGTAGAGGTTGTTGCGGTCGATCCCCAGCGTCGGCTGGTCACCGAAGCACGGGCAGCCCGGTTCCTTGGGCCCACCCGCTCCGCCGAGTCCGGTGGTGTCGATGCGGTAGACGGTCCAGGCGGTGCGCGGGTCCCCGGAGTTGTTGACCGCAATGTCGACCGCTGAGGCGTTTTCTTCTTTGCTGATCTGGAGGATCGTCGCGAACCAGGTGCCGGTCGCCGCGTCGTAGTAGCAGCGCGGGTCGCTGGTGAATTCGGTCAGGCCTTCGTTGAACGGGCCGTTGACGTTGAACGGTCCCGCCAGGACCTTGCCCTTCGTGTCATACACGGAGTAGGCGGAGTTCACCATCTCCACGACGTAGCCGTTCCCGGCGCACAGCCCCTGGTCGGGGGGTTCGAACTCCGCTCCGAAGTTGGTCGCCGCGCTGTCACGGCTGCTGACGCCGTTGAAGTTCGCGAGCAGCGCGGGAGCCTGCGGCACGAGCTGGCTCCCGGCCACGGACGGCGCCGCCGCGAGGGGCGTGGCGGACGAGACGCGCCGGCCGGTGCGCCGGGCGGGGCGGGCGCGGCCGGGCGCCCCGGCGAGGGTCGCCGCCGGCAGCGTCGCCGGCGCGCGCGTGAGTGTGCCGGTGCTGACGCTCGGGTAGATGTTCGGGTCCGCAGCGGCCGCCGGCGCGGCCAGCAGCAGCGACGAGACGGTCATCACCATCAACCGGGTTCCGATCCTCACGGCGAACTCCCTTCCGCGGTCGCTCCGCCCCCTTCGTCGAAGGGTAGGAGATTTCCCGCGCCCGCGCCGTTCAGCAGGAAAGCTGCGCGAGGGTCTGCGCGACCCGTGAGCGCAGCGCCTGGGTGATGTCCGTCGCCTGCGAGGGCGCGGGAGCCGTGACGACGGGCTGCGGGCCGTAGTCGTAGAGGTCCATCGAGATCGCGTCGGTCAGGGTGCCCTGCGGTGTGCACAGGCGCAGCTGGGTCTGGAAGCGCCTGATCCGCTGGGCGCCGTCCACCCACACGTCGACGGGGAGCGAGCTGCTGCCGGTGATCCGCCTCAGCTCGGACGCGTAAGCCTGTGCCCCGGGGCGCTGTCCCGCGGCGAGCGTCGAGGCGTAGCGTTCGAAGTCGATGAGCGCGTGGTAGCGGGTCGTCGGAACGCCGCGCACGTCCTGCGTGCCGACGACGCTCACGGGCCCGCCCGAGCGCAGGATCTGCAGCAGCTGGGTCGGGCTGCTCGTGTCGCCCGCGATCGGGTTGCTGCCGGACAGCGCCTGGGTGAACGTGTAGATGTCGGCGCGCACCCACGGCCGCGTGCCCGGCGCGAGAGACCCGCCGGTCTGCGGGACTCGCACGTAGATGTACGGGCCGCTCTCGATCTCGCTCACGTCGAGCGTCCCGAGTCGCATGGTCAGGGTCCCCTGGCGCAGGCGTTCATCGATCGACCCGTCAGCCGTGAAAGCGGCGCTCCTTCCGCCCACGCTCGCCTGCGAGCTGAGCGTGAAGCGGTATCCCGGCCCGCTTGCGGTCACGTCCGCGGCGCGCTCGACGGGGGTCGCGGACGTCGGCTGCGTGCCCGTTGCGCCGCAGCCCGCGAGCGCCCCGCAGGCCAGCGCGGGGAGCGCCGCGCCGCCGAACAGCCGCGGGCATGCAGACCACAGACGCATGCCCCCGGCATCGGCGCGCCGGAGCGCACGCTTTACGAGACCGGCCGCTCCTCGCACATTCGGCCGCGCACGCTCGCTCGCAGCGCTTGCGCACGGCCGCGCGCCGCGCGAAGATGGCCTCCGGCGTTTGCCGAATGCACCTTCACGGAAGCACTGCTTCGCGTCATCTCCCGGGACGAGGGACCGGCCCGGGGATGGGGCGCGTGGCACCGGCGAAGCGCCCTCCGTGCGCCGCTCGCCCCGCTCGCTCAAACGGCCGCCGACGGGCTCTTTCGCGGACTGGGAGCCCATGGTAGGATTCGCGCCTATCGCGGGCTCTGGTGTCGGATGAAGCGAAGGAGCCGCTGCCCGCGCTGGAGGAACGGATACAACTGCGGCCGGCACTGCCGGCGCGAAAGCGAGGGGCAACAGGGATGATGCGCGTCAGGCTTACAACGGTGCTGGTGATCGCCGTCTGCGCACTCTGCGCCGGCGCGACGGCGGCGATGGCAACAGAATTCAAGGCGAACGCGGTCGGCAAGACCTTCAGCGAAAGCACGCCAGGCAAGCTCCGCGGGACCGGAACGGGCCCGCAGGAATTCAAGCTCGGGATCTTCACGTTCACGTGTGAAGGCGCCACAACCAAAGGCGCGGTCACTGGTGCGTCCACGACGAAGCTGTTCGTGCACGTGCGCTTCAGCGCCTGCACGACGAACCTGCTCCCGGAAAAAAGCCACGAACGGCTGCCGTTCAAAGTGTCCTTCCGAGGAGGCTTCGACATCGAATACAGCTCGAACGGCGCCGTCGAAACTGGTGCTGAAAGCACATCCGAAGTGGCGATCGTGAACCCGAGCCCGGTGCAGGCTGTCGTCAGCGGCACCGGCTGCGTGATCAGCTGGCCACCGCAGCGAGTCACCAACGCGGGCGCCAAAGCGCCCGGCCCCTACACGGCGGCCACGTTCACGAACACCGAAATCGCGAACGGGAAAATCAAGCAGTTCCCGAGCGGCTTCCAGCACAAGCTCGGCATCCACAACGAATTCCTCAAACTCGTCGCCGAAACCGAAGGCGGCAAGTGCGAAGAAATCGAAAAGACGGAATCCAAAGTGGGCTACTACAAGGGCGACCTGCTCGAGGAAGTCGTTTCGGGCAACCTCGAAGCCCTCTAGCACGACGTCGCGGCTAGATTCGCCCGGGCCAGGATCCGCCCGGGCGAATCGCTTCCGCAGCTTGCATCGCCGGCGCCCCCTCGGCCGAGGGCAGCTCCAACTGCGCTGTCCTCCGGCAACGGTCTCCTGGATCGGGCCGCGCCCGCCGGGCGCTACTCCTCGCGCGCGATGACGCGGTCGAACTCGACGAACTCGCCCGAACGGGTGTCCGGGTAGACCACGATCACCTGCGGCGGGCCGCCGAACCAGGCGCTCGTCTCGCCGACACCGACGTACTCGGCGGCGCGCTGCGAACCATCGGACTGGATCACCCACACGGGTTGGCCCTTTTGGAAGATGCTGTCGCCGATGTCCGTCATCCAGCGGGAGTCTACCGGGCGATCGCGCGCCGTCGCTACCGCTCGAGCCCGACCGCGGCGAGCGCTTGCTCCTCGCTTCCGTAGCCAACGACGCGCACGGCGCGGGCGTCGGTGAACCACGTGACGGCTGTCCACTCGAACCGCAGCGGGTAGCCCGAGCGAGCGCCGGCACCGGTGATCGTGAAGCGCGCGACGACGTAGTCCTCGCCCGTCGCGAGCAGCTCGGCGACGTCGAACACGGCGCCGGGCGCGAACACGCCGAGCAGGTCCTCGAGCCAGTCGCGCGGTCCGCGCTCCCCGTAGTAGAAGGCATCGGCTGCTGCGGTCGCGTGGTTCTCCACCGTGAACCCCGGCGCGAGCGCACCCGCCGGCGGCTGACCCGCCGCGACGGCCGCGAACAGCGCTTCGTGTGCGCGCTCGTTGCGCTGCACGCGCATCGCTGCTGCCGCCGAATGGATCCCCGCCCGGGGCGAGACGGCCATCAGCCTCGCTCCCCACGCACCCGGCGGCGGCGGACACAACACGGGCGTCGACGCGGGCGAAGACCCCGAAGAGGAGAGAGCCTTCGCCCCACGCTCGTGACGGGCTCGCGCGGCGAGCATGTCAGTCGTACATGAGATTGGCCCTGCCGCGCCGCCGTTGCCATCCGCTTCCCCTTCCTGTCCCCTCGCCGCCTTAAACGCAGATCCACGACGGAGGTTGGGAGAGGCCGCATCGTGCGGCCCGAACCGCGTGATGCAGGGCGGCGCCGGTCTGGCAGGGCGGCGCCTGGAACACGGACTTCCAGCAACACTTGACATTCGTAGTGACGTTGCTATATGTTTTTCAACCATGACAAGAACTCACATGAACCTCGCCCTCGCAACGCTGTGCCTCTGTGCCTTCGCAGTCAACGTCGATGTGACCCTCGTGAACGTCACGATCCCGCGGCTCGCCGTCGAACTCGGCGCGAGCACACGCGAACTGCAGTGGATCGTCGACGCCTACACGCTCGTGTTCGCGGCGCTCGTCCTGTCGGCCGGGAGCCTGAGCGACCGCTTCGGGCGGCGCGGATCCCTGATCACCGGCCTCGTGATCTACGGAATCGGCAATCTGCTCGCGTCGCTGACGACGACATCCACCGGCCTGATCGCCACCCGCGCCCTGATGGGCGTCGGAGCCGCGGTCATCTTCCCCACCACGCTCTCGATCATCAGCAACATGTTCACCGGCAGGCGCGAGCGTGCGCGGGCCATCGGGCTGTGGGGTGCGAGCACAGGCGCAGCGGTCGCGCTCGGCCCGATCGCCGGTGGCGCGCTGCTCGAATCGTTCTCCTGGCAGGCGACCTTCCTCGCGAAGGTACCGCTCGCGATCGCGGCGATCGCACTCGTCGCGTGGGTCGTGCCGACCTCGCGTGACCCGGAGGCGCCGCGCCTTGACCTTCGCGGGATTGGGCTGTCGACAGCAGCGGTCGGCGTGATCGTCTACGCGATCATCGAAGCACCGAGCGCGGGCTGGGCGTCGACCCAGACCCTCGCGCTCGGGGCGCTCGGCCTGATCCTGCTCGCGGCGTTCAGCGCGTGGGAGAAACGCGCGCCGCAGCCGATGCTCGACATGCACCTGTTCGCCAATGCGAGATTCTCCGGGGCATCGCTGTCGATCGCGGTCGCCTTCTTCGGGCTCGCCGGCTTCATCTTCCTGATCGTGCAGTACATGCAGGTGATCAAAGGCTGGGGCCCGCTCGAGACGGGACTGCGGACTCTCCCGGTCGCGATCGCGGTGGGAGTCTCCTCGGTCCTCGGGACGCAGCTCGCGCTGAAGCGCGGAAGCAAGCTGATCGTGACTGCGGGCCTCGTGTGCATGGCGATCGCATTCAGCTGGGTGGCGATCGCCGGCAGCGTCTCGATGGGCTACCTGGAGATCGCGGGCCAGATGCTCTTCATCGGCGCCGGAATGGGACTCACCAGCGCACCGGCCACCGAGTCGATCATGGGCGCGGTCAGCGTCGCGAAGGCCGGTGTCGGGTCCGCGATGAACGACATGACCCGTGAGCTCGGCAGTACGCTCGGGGTCGCGGTCGTCGGCAGCGTGTTCGCTTCGCTGTATGTCTCCAGGCTCACGGGCGCGGCCGCGCACGCCCTCCCCGCGGCCGCGATCGCCCACGCTAAGGAGTCGGTCGGAGCGGCCTATCAGACGGTCGGGCACCTCACCGCCGGCGGAGCCGGCGGCGCCGCTGAGGGACTCAGGGCGCTGGCCTCGAGCGGGTTCATGGACGGGCTGCACGGCGCGTGCCTCGTCGTCGCGGGGGTCTGCGCGGCGGGCGCCGTGGTCTGCGCGGTGGTGCTTCCGTCCCAGCCACCGGAGCAGGCGGCCGAGCCCGAACTCGAGCAGGGCGAAGGCCGCCACCCGGTGCCGCGTCTCGCACAGGCGCAGGGGCAGGCATGATGAGCACCATGCGCACATACGGACAGAACTGCGGTCTGGCCAGATCCCTCGACCTGATCGGGGAGCGGTGGACACTCCTGATAGTTCGCGAACTCGCCCGCGGGCCGAAGCGATTCGGCGACCTCACATCGAGCCTTCAGGGAATCGGGACGAACCTGCTCGCCGCTCGCCTGCGCTCGCTGCAGGACGCCGGGATCATCGTCCATGAGGAGATGGCACCCTCCGGTGTGCCCGGCTACGCGCTCACCGATCGCGGCAGGGCGCTGGTGCCGATGCTCGAGAGCCTGGCGCTGTGGGGGCTCGAGATCCCCTGGCCCGACACCGACGACGCGCGCTCGCGCGCGGCATGGGCCGCGATGACGATGCGCGCGAACATGGAGCACACCGGCGGGGCGGCGCCCGACGGCGTCTACGAGTTCGACGTGGAGGGTGAACGGTTCTGGCTCCGTGTCTCCGCAGGCCGCAGCGAGCTCCTGGACGGGCCCGCTCCGGTCGCGTCGGACGTGCGCGTCAGCTGCGACCGCACGCAGTTCATGCGCCTGGCACGCGGCGAGACTCCCGCCGGCGCGGTGCAGGGCGACAGCAGCCGGCTCCAGGAGCTGATGCATTCGTTCAGGTTCCCCGTAGACGCCGCGAACGTGGGATACATGGCCGCCGGCGGCAGCGACGGGCCAGCGTGATGACGGCGGCGCACACGGCAGCGGCCCAGTACTCGACCGCCCTGACCCGGGCGAACGTGCAGCGGGCTCTGGCCGAAGCGGGCCTGGACATCGCGAACCTCGAGGCGGCCGACCTCGCGCCGCTCGAGCACTTCCACTCGCTCGGTGTGCTCGCCACCGGCGGGCTGCTCGCCCTCGCGAGCGTCACATCCGAGGACCGCGTGCTCGACGCCGGCACCGGGATCGGCGGCACGGCGAGAATGCTGGCCGCGCAGTTCGGCTGCCGCGTGAGCGCCGTCGACCTCACGCCCGAGTACTGCGAGACGGCCGCCTGGCTGAACGACGCGGTCGGCCTGGGCGAGATGATCGACGTCCAGCAGGGCGACGTGACCGACCTGCCGTTCGAGGCGGGCAGCTTCGACGTCGTGATCAGCCAGCACGTGCAGATGAACATCGCGGATAAGGCCCGCCTCTACACCGAGGCCCGCAGGGTGCTCGCGCCGGGCGGCAGGCTCGCGATATGGGATGTCACGGCCGGCCCTGAGCAGCCGATCCGTTACCCGGTCCCGTGGGCCGACGAGCCGTCGGTCAGCCATCTCGTGACACCGTCGGAGCTGCGGCGGATCCTTCTGTCCTGCGGCTTTGAGATCGAGGCGTGGAATGACCTGACGGAGCCGGCGCTCGAGCCCACCCGCAGGTTCCTCGCGGCCCCGGCCGGCCCGCTCGGGCTCCACGTCTTCGTGCCCGACTTCCGGACCAAGGCCGCCAACCTGGTCGCAAACGGCGCCGAGAACCGCACGCGCCTGATCCAGGCGGTGCTGCGGGCCGCGTAGGCCGCCGGGCCGGTGGCTGCAGGCGCGTGCCCGCGGCTACCCGAGCGCCCGCTCGTAGATGTCGATCCGGAACGTCTCCCTCATGCCGAGCCGTGTGTACAGGGCCAGCGCGCCGGGGTTGTCCGAGGCGACGCCGAGCCTCGCCTCCGAGAGCCCCGCCGCGCGATAGCCCTCAAACGCCGTGAGCAGGAGCGCCGACCCCACGCCGCGGCGCTGCTGATCGGGATGGACGGCGAGGAGGTCCACGTATCCCGCCGACTCCTGATCCCAGCGCCGCGACAGCAGGAACCCGGCGACGCGATCCTCCCGCACGGCTACGCAGCTCAGGCTCGGCTCCACGTCATGCGCCGCGAGGTGGCGCTCGGCGAACTCCTCGAGCGACATCTCCTGGTAGTCGGCGCTCTGGGAGAACGCGGCGGCGTCGAGTGCGTGGAGCACCTCCGCGTCGGCTCTGGGCCGTGGCGCGCGCATCCGGATGCCGGCCGGCACGACGGGGATGATCGGCACATCGCCAAGCGGGCGGCACAGCCGGAAGTAGCTGCGCACGAGGCCGTAGCCCGCCCCGGTGAGGAGCCCGCGCGCTCGGGAGTTGCGGGCTGCCGCGGCGTGGCGGTGGCGCTCCCAGCCGAGCTCGCGCTGGCGCTGCTCGCTCCAGCTCAGGAGCGAGTGTCCGATCCCGCGGCCCTCGTGGCCGGGCGCGACGGCGGCGTAGCCAGCCGGGCGCCGCACGCTGGCGTAGGCGACGATCTCCCCCTCACCCGCCTCGCAGACGATCGCGTCGCGCTCGAGGTCGAAGCTGCTCTCACCCCATTCGTCGAGCAGGTCCTGCAGCGAGTAGTCGGGCGCACCGAGGTCGACGATGTCGCGTGCGATCAGCACCGCGAGCACGGCCTCGGCCTCATGGGCTCGCGGTGCTCGCAGCATCGCCGTCGGACACCCACGCGCGGGCGCTTCAGGCGGCCGGGCCGCGCGACTCGAGCCGTTCGACGGCGGCCTTCATGAAGCCCGACGCGAACGCATCGCCGACGCGTCCGACGGGGACGAGTGCCGGCACTGGCATCCTCGCGTCGAGCTCGAGCTCGAGCTGCGTGCCCTCACGGTTCTCCAGGCGCCATACGGCGTCGAATGACGCGCCGCTCGACGGGCCGCGTGACACGTGGGTGAGATGCACGAGATTCGGCTCGCGGACCTTCACGGCGAGCAGCAGGTCGAGGTCCTTCGAGACCGGCCCGTATGCGAGGTGAAGCTTCGTTTCGGCCCTGAGCGGAAGCCCGTCATCGCCGCGTTCCAGGACGTGCACCTCGCTCACGACTTCCCGGTACCAGACCGGGTACTCCTCGAGCGCCGCGAACATCGCGAAGCAGTCCTCGATCGGCGTGGCCACGGCCGCCCGCGCGGCTCCGCTCAGGTTCTTCATCGCGCTCAGCCTAGAGGCCCGGGCGCTGCTTCCCCGCGCCACCGCCGCGGCGCCCGGCGGCGGACCACCGCGCCGGGCTGAATCCCGCGCGCCGGCTCAGCCAGCGAAGCCATGATGAGCGCCACCGCCAGGTCTAGGCTCAGCACCGGTGTGGTGTCGTACTGCGCGGCGGACAGGACGGCTGCAGCGCTCGCGACGGCGCTCTGACGGTGGTACCCTCGCAGCAGGTCCGAGGGGGGACCATGGACTCAGGATTTCTCGAAGCGCTCGAAGTGAAGCGGACGACACCGCGTCGACCCGACGGCGACGCGAGGATGCTCGGCGGTCCCGGCCACCGGCGGCTGGGGGGGCGCTGATGGAGAGCTGGGCGCAGCGCGACGGCGGTCCCGGGCTCGGCGGGAGCCCACAGGGGACATCTCACCGCCAGCTGCTGACGGTCCTGTTCGTCGACGTCGTCCGCTCGACGGAGCACCTCGTCGCCGTCGGCGATCGCAGGTGGCGCGAACTGCTGCGGCGCCACAACGCGATCACCTCGGAGCTGGTCCGAGAGCATGGCGGCTGGGTCGTGAACGTGACGGGCGACGGCATGCTCAGCGCCTTCACGGATCCGCTCGCGGCGCTCGAGTGCGCGCCGCGGCTGCTGGTGGCGGCGGAAGAGCTCGAACTCGACCTGCGCGCCGGCCTTCACGCCGGCGAGTGCGAGGTGGCCGACAGGGAAATCCAGGGGATCGCGGTGCACACCGGCGCGCGGATCGCGGATCTCGCCGAGCCCGGTGAGATCCTGGTCTCGAGCACCGTGAGAACGCTTGTCGAGGGCACGGACCTGCAGTTCGTGGACCGCGGCCGCTTCTGGCTGAAAGGCGTCCCGGGCGACTGGCATGTGCTCGCGCTCGCTCACTCCTCGGCGCACGCCGGCGGCGGCGGGACGGCGGCCGCGGCGGAGTCGCCTGCGCCTGCTCCCCGCGAGGTCGCCCTGCCGCCACGGCTCGATGTCTTCGCCGGCCAGCCGCTCGTCGGCAGGGAGCGCGAGCGGCTGGTGCTGCGCGGCGCGATAGCCGACATACGCGGCGGTGCGCAGCGCGCGATCTTCATGTCCGGCGAGCCGGGGATCGGGAAGACGCGGCTCACCGCGGCGGTCTGTGAGGAAGCGATCGCGTCGGGCTGCGACGTTCTCTACGGCCGCTGTGACGAGGACCTCGGCGTGCCGATGCAGCCCCTCGTCGAAGCCCTTGAGCACCTCATCGAGCACGCCCCGTCCCCGCTCCTGCGCCGCCATGTCGCAGAACGCGGCGGTGAGCTCGCGCTGCTCGTGCCCTCGCTCGCCCGCCGCGTGCCCGCGCTTCCCGTCCCGCGAGCCGGCCAGGAAGGGGAGAACCGTCACCTCCTCGTCAACGCGCTCGCGGGCTTGCTCGCGTCAGCGGCGGCAGGCCGCGGGCTGGTCCTGATCCTCGACGACCTGCACTGGGCCGACCACACGACGATCCTCCTGCTGCGGCACATGCTGGTCAGCCATTCCCTCCCGGGCGTGGCGGTGATAGCGACCTACCGCGACACCGAGCTGCGGGCCGAGGACCCGCTCTCGGCGCTGCTGGCGGACGTGAACAGCGAGCCGGGTGTCTCGCGCCTCCCGCTCGGCGGGCTCGAGCAGGAGGACGTCGCGCTGCTGCTCGAGCGGCTCGGTGGCGAAACGCTCGGCGAGCGGGGAGCGCAGCTCGCGCGGGTGCTGCGCGATGAGACGGACGGGAACCCGCTGTTCGTCGTCGAGCTCGTCAGGGCGCTGCTCGAGGGCGGCGAGCTCCTGCGCTCGGACGACGGATGGACGGCGACGAACTCGGTCCTTACGACAGAACTCCCGGGAAGCGTGCGCGAGGCGGTCCTGCGCCGCGTTCACCGGCTCGACCCCGGGGTGCTCGCGACGCTCAGCACGGCCTCGGTGATCGGGCGCGACTTCGATTTCGACCTGCTGCAGTCGATATGTGAGCTCGACGAGAACCGGCTGCTCGACATTCTCGAGGCCGCGACCGCCGCGAACCTGATTCAGGAGGTCGCGTCGGCCGATGCGCGTTTCACGTTCACACATGCGCTCATCGAGCACGCCCTCTACGAGGAGCTGTCCTCGGCCCGCCGGCACCGCGTGCATCAGATGGTCGCGGAGGGAATCGAGGACCGCCCCCGCGCCGAGGTCGAGCGCCGGGCGGGCGAGCTCGCCTACCACTGGGCCGAGGCGTCCGCGCGAGCGACGTCCAAGGCCCTTCACTTCGCCGAAGCGGCCGGCGAGCACGCGCTCGCGCAGCTGGCGTTCGCCGAGGCCGTCGACTGGTTCCGGCGGGCGCTCGACCTGCTGCAGAGCCGCCAGGCGCTGACACCCGACACGCGCGAGCACGACCTGCACCGCGCGGACCTGCTGCTGCGCCTCGGCAGTGCGCTGCGCCGCGCCGGGGACCCCGCGTGCCGCGAGACGCTGTTCGCCGCCGCTGACCTCTCGCGCAGGCTGGGAGAGACCGACATGCTGGTCGCCGCGGCACTCGCCAACACCCGCGGAGTGGCCTCTCACATGGGACGGATCGATGAGGAGCAGATACGGGTGCTGGAGTCCGCGCTCGGGGCCGTCGGCGAGGCCGACACCCGCGAGCGGGCGGAGCTGCTTTCGATGCTCGCGATCGAGCTGCTGTTCGACGGGGACCACGTCCGGCGCTGGGAGCGCAGCGACGAGGCGCTAGCGATCGCCCGGCGGGTCGGTGACCGCGCCGGGCTGATGCGGGTACTGACCGACCGCGCGTGGGCGATCGACGCTCCGGACACCCTGCCCGAGAGGCTCGCGAACCTCGATGAGGCGGTCAACGTGCACGGCGAGGACAGCACGCTGCTGCTCGTGCTCGCGCTGCGGGCACGAGCAGCAGCATGCCTCGAGGCCGGGGACATCGCCGGGATGGAAGAGGCCGCCGACCGCTGTGAGCAGGAGGCCGCCGCCGTGGTCGAGCCGCTCGCGTCGTGGTGGGCGATGTTCCCGAGGATCCAGCTCGCGATGGTCCAGGGCCGGCTGCCCGAGTGCGAGCAGCTGACGCAGATGTTCCTGGAGCTCGGCATGAAGGCCGGGCAGCCGGATGCCCTCACGTTCTTCGCCGCGGCGCTCGTCGGGCTGCGCCACCAGCAGGGACGGATGAGCGAGATGACCGCGGTCTACGAGCGGGCCGTCGATGAGAACCCGGCGATGCCGGCCTGGTGCGGCGGGCTGGCGCTGTGCTGTGCGCTGGAGGACGACCGAGAGCGCGCGCTAGAGCTGCTGAACATGGCCGCGGCCGACCGCTTTGAGCACATGCCGCGCGACTGGGTGTGGCTGGTCGGGCTCTGTCAGTGGGCCGAGGCGGCCGCACTGCTCGGCGCGCGCGACGCCTGCGCGGACCTGTATGAGCTGCTGCTTCCATGGCGCGAGCTGGTCATCTCCACCGGCGGCGCGGCCTGGGGCACGGTTGCCCATCACCTCTGCCTGCTCGCGATCGCGCTCGCGCGCGATGCGCAGGCCGATGAGCACCTCGCGGCGGCCGCACGGCTGCACGCTCGCCTGGGCGCCCCGATATGGCTCGCGCAGACGCACGTCACCCGCGCCGAGGCGCTCCTCGCCAGGGGAGACGAGGCCGGAGCACGCGCGTGCGAGCATGACCTGCAGGACGCGCTCACGGCCGCCCGGACCGCGGAGGCCGCGGGCCTTGAGGCGCAGCTGCTCGGCGTGATGAGGAAGATCGGCCTGCACCCGGCGGAGCTGTCACCGTCCGCGGCACCCCATGGGTGAGAAGCCCACGAAGGTGGCGGTGATCGGCGGAGGTCCGGCAGGGCTGACCGCCGCCTTCGAGCTGACCGCGACCGCGGAGCTTCGCCGGCAGTACGAGGTGACCGTCTACCAGCCCGGCTGGCGGCTCGGAGGCAAGGGTGCGAGCGGCCGCAACCACGCGGTCTGCGACCGCATCGAGGAGCACGGCCTGCACGTGTGGTTCGGCTGCTACGACAACGCCTTCTCGATGATCCGGCGCTGCTACGCCGAGCGCGGCGGGCCCGCCGACGCTCCCCTGGCGACCTGGAGGGACGCCTACAAGCCGACGGGGCAGGAGATCATCTACGAACGCTTCCGTGACCGCTGGGTGTGCCACGCCGTCAAGCTGCCGCCGACCCCGTTCGACCCCGGAGACACAGCTGAGCACACACCTCTGGAGGTGCTCAGAGCTGCCGTGACGGCGGTGCAGGGCCACTGGCTTGACCTGATCCCCGAGGCCGGCGTGCTGCTGGCGCGCGAGGTCGGCCGGCGCATCCTGGCCGCCTGCCGCGCCGCCGAGAGCGAGCGCGCCGGATATCCGCCCGCGGAAGCCCGCGCAGCCCGCCGGCGGACGAGAACGGCGCGCGCGATCGGGATTGCGCTGAACCGCCTCCACAGGCACGTCGTGGAGCCGCGCGTGGAGAACGACACGCTGCGCTACACGTTCACGATCGTCGACCTGCTCGCCACCGTGATCAGGGGGATCCTCGTCGACGATCTGGTCAACCGCGGCTGGAGCGTCATCAACGACGAGGAGCTCACCGACTGGCTGCGCCGCCACGGGGCCACCGAGCTGACGCTCACCACCTCCCCGTTCCTGCGGGCCATCTACGACGGCTCCTTCGCATACGAGGAGGGCGACAAGAGCAGGCCCAGCATGGCCGCCGGCAAGGCGATCCAGGACTACATCCGCGGGCTCGCCTTCTACAACGGCGCCTTCATGTGGAAGATGCAGGCCGGCATGGGCGACACGGTGTTCGGGCCGATGTACGAGGTGATGAAGAAGCGCGGCGTGCGCTTCGAGTTCTTCACCGCGGCGACCGGGCTGCACCTCGCGAAGGACGGGAAGGGCATCGACGCGGTGGACGTGATCAAACAGGTCGAGCTGAAGAGCGGCCGCTATGAGCCGATGTTCACCGTCAAGGAACTGGGGTGCTGGCCGAGCGAGCCGGACTGGGAGCAGATCGTCGAAGGTGGCGCCCTGTCCAGCAGGGGCGCGAACCTGGAGCGCGAGGAGAACCCGTTCGGGCGCGAAGCCGGTGAGCCCCTGCGCCGGGGCAGGGACTTCGACCTCGTCGTGCTCGCGGTCCCGCCGGACGTCCAGCGCACCATCTGCACCGAGCTGCTGGCGGACGAGCGCAACCCGGGCTACAAGGCGATGATCGACAACACCCACTCGGTGATGACGCAGGCCTTCCAGCTGTGGATCGACAGGGGAACGAGCGAGCTCGGCTGGCGCTATGAAGCGAACTCACTGATGAGCTGTTACGTCGAGCCGCTGGACACCTACTGCAACATGGATCACCTCGTGCCGCGCGAGTGCTGGCCGGAGGGGGACAGGATGCTCGACATCGCCTACTTCTGCGGGGTGCTCGCCCACGACGGCAACGACACGCAGGAAAAGAGCGACGCCGCCGCCTGGCAGGAAGTCCTGGAGTACCTGGAACGCGACGTCAGCGACTTCTGGCCCGGGAGCAAGCTCGGCGAGCACTTCAACTGGGATGTGCTCGTCGACCCCCAGGGGCGCAAGGGCAGCCAGCGCCTGCTGGCCCAGTATTTTCGCGCCAACTTCGCGCCCACGGAACGCTACGTTCTCAGCCTCCCCGGGACGATCCGCTACCGGCTCTGGCCCGACCAGTCGGGCTACGAGAACCTCGTTCTGGCGGGCGACTGGACACGCAACGGCATCGACGCCGGCAGCATCGAGTCGGCCGTGACCTCAGGGATGCTGGCGGCTCAGGCGATCTGCGGGGAGCCGCAGAACATCGCCGGGCTCACCGGCTGGCTGGGAGCCGACCTCGAGGACCCGGCGGGATGGCGCGCCGGCGGGACCGGGCGCGGCGAGGAACCCCCGAGCAGCGCGGGCAGGACCGGCCGCTTCAGCAGAGACACGCCGCCGGCCCCGGCACCGGAGCCCAGCGCCCGCCGGCACTGAGGAGCGGCTAAGCGGCGACGGGGGCGCGCTCGCGGCGGCCGGGCGCCGCTCTCGCTACCTCGCAGAGCGCGGCCGTGAGCGCGTTTTCGCCGGGTGCCCGCCATGCGAGCGCGCACGTGACGGGGTCGGCGTCGCGGAGCACCGTCGCGACGAGCGGGCCGGCCTGCCCGGCGATCGACCTGGCGACGACCGCCGGGACGACGCACACGCACCGGGTCGAGGCGGCAGCTGCCACCATCTCCATGTAGCTGGACGCCCCGTCGCATGTGAGACGCGCCGCAGGGGCGCCGCGGTGGTCGTCAAGGCTCCACAGGCCCGCCCAGTCCGGATCGACCGACGGATCCAGGCCGCAGAACTCCTCGTCCAGCACCTCCTCGACGAGCAGGCCGCGCCGCGATGCGAGCGGGTGGCCCGCGTGCATCAGGACACAGCGGGGCTCCTCACGCAGTGCGAGCATCCGCACGCCGTCCTGCGCCACGGGCGAGAAGCAGAGCGCCACGTCCACGCGGGAGGTCCAGTCGGCCATGCGGGCGGACGGGAAGCGCAGCTCACGGAAGGTCACGCCCGCGTCCGGGCGAAGCTCGGCGAAGCGCTCGAGGATGCCCGGCGCGATCAGCGGGGGAAGCGCTCCCAGAAACCCGACCTCGATCGTGCTGCTGCCGGACCTCGCGAGGGCGCGCGCGGTCGCGACGGCGTCATCTTCTGCGTCGACCGCGGCCTTCGCCTTCTCGTAGAGGCGGGCGCCGGCGGGTGTCAGCGTGACACCCCGCGGATGGCGGGTGAACAGCTCGACGCCGATGTTCCGCTCCAGCTTGGTGATCGCGGCTGAGAGCGCCGGCTGTGCCATGTGAAGCGACGCTGCGGCACGCGAGATCTGCCCGGCCTCGGCGGTGCGCACGAAGTAGACCAGGCGGCTCCGTCCCAGATGCGTGCTCACGGTCACGCCCTCCCCGGCACGCAGCCGGGCCGGCCGCGTGCGAGGCCCTGGACACCCTCCGCCCCCGTGCGCCGACGGAGGCTGACCTGAACATCGACGCCGTGCCGCTCGGTAACCATCAGCGACTGCCCGTCGGCCGACTCCGCTGCGCGGATCCGGCGCGGGCGCTCGATGTAGAACCTCAGCTCCGGAGCACGGTCGCCCACGCCGCCGAGCGCCATCGTCAGCAGGTCCTCTTCCTCGTCGAAGCGGATGTCCCGGAGCGGCAGCCTCACAGAGGCCGGCGGCGTGCCCGACCTCGGCCGCTCCACGCAGACGATCGCGGCCTCCAGCCCCGCGCATTCCCTTGACATCAGCTCGAAGCGCTCGCACCACTGCGAACGCTCGAGCTCGATGTCGTCCACCCCCCGGTGAGCGGCGGAACGGCTCGTCCAGTGCACGTGCCTCCGTCTAAATGACCCCACACGTAGACCATGAGGCCGGCGGGTAGCGGCCGCCACCCAATCCTGGGTGCTCAGGGGTCCAGAATTGGACTCAGGCGGAGCGGCCGCGCAGCGACTCGACGTCGCGCAGGATCAGGAGCCGCCTCTCGGTTTCGAGCCAGCCCAGCTCGCGCAGTGTCTGCAGGGCCTTCGCGACACCCGCACGCGAGGCGCCGGTCCACGTCGTCAGCTCATCCTGGGAGATCGGCATCTCGACCACGATCCCCCGTGCGCTCGGCCGGCCGTAACGGTCGGCGAGCTCGACGATGCGCGAGGAGAGGCGCCCGAGGGTGTCGAGCGCCGCGAACTGCATCCGCTGGACCGAGTCTTCGCGGAACCTGGCCGTGACAGATTCCAGCAGCGCGACGGCGACGTCCGGGTTGGACCTCAGATGCCCGCGCAGGGCTCCCGCGGTCATGACGAGCGCCTCAACCTCCTCCAGCGCGGTCACTGTCGCGACCCTCGGCAGCCCGTCGATGAACGCGAGCTCCCCGAGCAGATCACCCGGATCGCGGATCGCGAGGAGCAGTTCATGGCTGCCCTGGTTGGCGCGGATCACCTTGACACGCCCGTCCAGGATCAGGATCACGCGGTCGTCCTGCTCGTCCTGGAAGAGCAGGACCGAGCCCGTGGCAAACGTCCGCCGGACACCGACTGTCAGCAGCGCCTCGCGTTCCGGATCCGCGAGTCGCGACAGGAATGACCGGGCGACCACGGTGGGAGTGTCCCAAAACGCCGGGCGTCCGGTTGCCTGCGGCCGCGGTCACGCCGGCGGCGATCGACGAGCGTCGCCCGCGCCCGCGGTTGGGCCGAGCTCACCTGAGATCGTCGCGGGCCCGCACGTCGCGGGGAGCCCCATGTCTTGGGGCTCTCTGAGAGCCGACGCGGGGACTCGAACCCCGGACCGCTTCATTACGAGCTGCGACGTCAGCCGGCCCCGGCCCGCGGCGCGCAGCGACAGACCCGGAGGTCGAGGCACACCCTCACGCCGCTCCCACTCGGTCACATCTTCTTCTGATAGGTTGCGCCGGACCGTTCAGGGGCGGTCCCGCATCCAGAAACGCGCAATTTGGCCGCACGGACGAGAACGGGAGTCGATTGCTGTGATCTCAGGAGCGCTCCGGCAGAAACGGGCGTCGATGATGCGGTCGGCCTGCAGACCCTCCCGCCTTCGGATCGCCGCCGGGAGCATGCTCGCCTGCGCGGCGATCCTCTCGAGCATCGCCGCGGTCGCCTCGGCAGCCGAACTCAATGTGAGCGGCACATGGAACGCGAACTACCACTGCGAACACGGATGGTGTGCCGGCCAGAACTTCCCGGCTCCCGGCGTTGTCCTCGTGCAAGCCCCGGGTTCGAAAAGCGTCTACAACGGCGAAGGCAAACTGATCGGCACGCTGAACGGCAACGAACTCGCCTCACACGGAGGGAGCCCCGGCGAATACCAGTACGACGAGGTGCAGATCTTCTCCGCGGACGGCACCTCATGGACGGGACCGCTTTCCGACAGCAATGGGACCAGCGGCACCGACACGGGGGTACGCGTCGGCGGAACCCCGGCCGAAGAAACCGCCAAGAAGGAAAACGAAGCGAAGGAAAAGGGCAAGCGAGCGAGCGCGACGTCGGTCAGTTGCTACGTGCCGCTGCTGACGGCGTTCGCCGCGTGGGAATGCACCGCGACCGTTGCCGATGCAAGCGGCTCCCAGCCTCCGGGGACGCCGACCGGGAACGTCGGCTTCTCCGTGAATGCCGGCTTCAACGGGGGTTTCATCGGCTCGCATGAATGCGCCCTCAAACCCTCCCAGTCCGGGCCGACCGCGTACTGCACCATCCTGTTCGTGCCGGCGGTGGAAGTCCCGGTCGGCTCGCCACCCCCGATAACCGCGAGCTATCCGGGAAGCTCGGCGTTCCGGGTGAGCGCCAGCAGCGGGCAGTCGTCGACCGTCCATGAAGAACCCAACATCGTGGCGCCGGGCTGCGGCAGCGGCCAGGCGGCAAGCGTCCACCGCGCCGTGACGGCCTGCGTCCTGCCGCCGGGCTGCCCCGCCGCCCAAACGGCGAGCGTGCACTTCGGCTCGTTGGCAGCCCTGACCGCTCCAGCTCGCATCGGGGCGGTCGCGCCGGCATCAACTCGAGTGATCACGGTCGGAAATCCGAAGCTCGTCCGCAAGCTGCACTTGCTCGGTTGGGCAGCCGCCACAAAGCGTGCCGTCGCTTTGCTCAAGCCGTCAAAGACGTCTCGCATCACGGGGGTACGCCTTTACGGCCTGCCGGCCCCCCTCGCGGCAGGCACGACGATCACGGAGGCCACGCTCGGGGTGCGCAGCCCGATCGTGCTGCCCGTGAAGCTGAAGGAAAAGGCCTGGATCTACTGGGAGAACCTCGAACCGCTGGCCCGCTACGAGCACCCGAGCGTCGTGCTCGTGCTCTCGGCCCGCGGGGGGCGCCAGATCGCACGCGCGTCGTTCGCGACCTACCCCGAAGTCAACGGCAGGCCGGCCGCCTTCGTGACCCAGAGCTCTCGTCGCTACCTGATCTACGCCCGCAACCCTGGCACCGGTCACCCGCGCCGCCTGAGCAAGGCCCAGGTGGCGGCGCTCCTGCTCGTCAGCAAGGACGCCCTTGCCGCCCTGCACGCCGGCAAGAAAGCACACAAAGCCGACACGACCCACAGCACGCTGATCACCCTCGTCGACCACATCAACAAAGGCCCGACCGAAACGTTCACGAACGAGGAGGCGGCGGTCAGCTCCGCGTTCGAAAAACATGGGGTCTCCGCGCAGGCGGCAAGCAGCGTCAACGGCTTGGCCGTCGCCGTTCAGGGCGCCGCCGCGGAAGGCAAGACGAACATCACGATCTTCCTCGATGGTCACGGAGCCGCGGACCCCAGCCTGCCTCACCACGAATGGGAAGGGACCAGCACACTTCCGACCGTTGCGCTCGGACCGGTGACCTACCACACCGAACCCAACGGGACCGTCGTGAGCCGCCAAGAAGGAGGGGCCGTCACCTCCGCGGACCTGAGGGCGATCGCGCAGGCGCATCCGGAGATCCAGTTCAACTTCATCATCGACTCCTGCCACTCAGGGCGCTTCGTGGACCCGCTGAAGCAGGAGCCGAACATCGGCACGGTCATGACGTCCGCCGGCGCCGTTGAAACAAGCAGTGGCGCCACCAGCCTCGAGCGCACATCCGGCCCGAACTCCTCGGCCGGCGGCCGCGGCCTCGTGATCACCCCCGCTAAACCCGAACCGGGCGCCGGATCCACAGAACCGGCGCCGCGCCCGCAAGCGACGCTGACGACCCCCAACGGCGAGGGGATCGCCGTGGTCGGCGACCAGTCGGGCAACGGCGTCTCGCCGTTCACCGCGGGCGTCGTCGCCTCGGTGAACCAGGCGTTCATCGGCCAGGGCGCCGGCGCCGACCTGACGGCGGTGCTAGCGGACGCACGGACGCTGCTGCCCACATATGACATCGATGCGATCACCGGGCACACCCAGCCGAGCCCCGATCCAACACCGGCGCCTCCGGCTACCTGCCCAGCGCCGACGGCCGCCGAAACCCCGTCCGGAGGCTGGTTCACAGGCCCCTGATGGGCCCGGTGCGTAGGCAGGCGAAGATGCTGCCACTGTGCTGCCGCCGTCGCGGCAGCACGCTCGGCCGCTCAAACGCCCCCGCGCCCCCGCCGGGCCGATTCCGGGCCCGCTCACGGAGCCTGGATCTGTCCTCGAGCGGCAGTCCGGCGATCCGGCACCGGTAGCGCGCGAGATCGGGCGTGAAGCCGCACAGCCTCGCTTCGGCCCTATCTGGGCCGCCTACATTTGCCGTCCTAGGGGGCAAAGCTGGCCTAGTTGCGGTCAGTTCTTCAAGCCGACGCGGGGACTCGAACCCCGGACCCCTTCATTACGAGTGAAGTGCTCTACCAGCTGAGCTACGTCGGCGCAGGGACTGATGGTACCGGTGCGTCGCGCGAGCGTCGACGCGGAGCCGCGACCCTAGAGGGAGGCGAGCGTCTCGAGCAGCGAGCTGCCGTGCTTCTCGATGAACGCTGGGCCGATGCCGCGAATCTCGATCAGCTGCCCCGTGCTGGAGGGCCTGCGGCGGAGCACCTCCTCGAGCGTCGCGTCGGGGGCCACGGTGTAGGCCGGCTTGCCCTGCGCGCGCTCCATGCGCCACGCGCGCAGCTTCTCGAACTCGGAGTCGCTGACCGGGTCGAGCCCCGCCTCGGGCGTCGCTGCGCGGCCCTTCGAGCCCCGCGATGCCCTGCCTCTGCGGGCCGCGATCGGCGCCTCGAGCACGCGCCGGATCTCCGGGTCCGGGTCGCAGACGTCACAGCACCGCCCTGTCGGACGGCCCTCCTCGGCGTCACCGAAGTGGTCGAGTATCTGGCGCCTTCGGCAGACCTGGTCGCCGGCGCTGTAGCGCTCGATCGAATGGTAGGCGGCCCAGCCTCGATCCCGCGCCTGCTTGATCGCGAGATGCGCGAGCCGCGGGCTGCCAGCGCCCGTGGGCCGCACGAGCAGCCCGTCGCGCCCTCCAGGGCGCAGCTCGACGGCACCGGAGCGCTCGGCGATCGACAGCAGCACACGGTCGCGCTCGCCGAGCTCGCCATGGCCGATCGCGACCTCCTCGTCACCGCCCGCGCGGCGCAGGCGCCCGACGTAGTGGCGGACGTCCTCGACGTTCATCTCACGCTCGTTGATGAACCGGATCAGCCTGCCGAGATCCATGCGGGATGCGAGCAGCAGCGCTCGTGCCTGGTCGCCGTCGCGACCGCCGCGCCCGGCCTCCTGGTAGTAGGCCTCGAGGCTCGTGGGGAGCGCCCAGTGCGCGACGGTGCGCACGTCGGCCTTGTCGACGCCCATGCCGAAGGCGTTGGTGGCAACCACTACCTCGGCGTCGCCGTCCATAAACGCCTGCTGGCTGTCGCGCCGGTCCTGCGGGCTCATCCCGGCGTGGTAGGAGACCGCCGAGATCCCCTCGGCGCTGATGCGGCCGGCGAGCTCGTCCGTGTCCTTGCGGGTTCCGCAGTAGACGATCGCGGGCCTCGCGGCCTGCTCGCCTATCACGTGCATCAGCACCGCTCGCTTGCGGTCGAGCGATCCCTTGCCCTCGACGCTGACGACGTCGAACGTCAGGTTCGGCCTGTCGAAGCCGGAGCGGATTGAGACGGGGTCGCGCAGCTCCAGGCGCTCAGCGATCTCCTGCGCCACCTTCGGCGTGGCGGTCGCGGTGGCGGCCATCACGGCCGGCCGGCCGAGGGAGATGATCGCCTCGTGCAGGCGCAGGTAGTCGGGGCGGAAGTCGTGGCCCCACTCCGCCACGCAGTGTGCCTCGTCGACGACGAACAGGCTCACCGTCCTGCGCGCCAGTGCGTCCCGGAACGCGCTGGAGGCGAACCGCTCGGGCGCCGCGAGCACGAGGCTGCTCTCGCCGGACTCGATCTCGGCGAGCGCGCGCGAGTTGTGCCCGTCCTGCATTCCGGAGGCGAGCATGCTTGCTCTCACGCCGGCCCCGGTGAGCCGGGCGAGCTGGTCGGACATCAGCGCGATGAGCGGGCTGACGACGACTACGAGACCGATGTCCGCGAGCGCGGGCAGCTGATAGCAGAGGGACTTGCCGCCGCCCGTGGGCATCACGACGAGGCTGTCGCGGCCGTCCAGGGCGGCCTGGACGGCCTCGCGCTGACCGGGCCGGAAATGCTCGAGGCCGAAGCGCTCGAGGAGCGCCTCGGGGGTCTCAGCGGACTGGGAGCCGCGGGTGGTCACGGTCGACGCGTGCAAGCCATGGAAGCTACCCCGCGCCTCGGCCAGGACGTGCGAGGACCGCTCAGGACGGGTGCCGTGGGCCGCGGCGCTCCCACACGACGCGCGCGCCGGCGGCCGGCACGAGCGTTATCGCCCTGCGCTTCGTCCGCTCGCCGCGCCTGCCGCGCAGGCCGCGAGGCGCTCGCGGCCTCAGCTCCGCGAGGATCGTGCCGAGGATCACCCTCATCTCCATCTGCGCGAACGATGCTCCTATGCACCTGCGGATGCCGCCGCCGAAGGGGATCCAGGAGAAGCTGTCGGGTGCGCTCTCCAGGAAGCGCTCGGGCCGGAACTCCTTCGCCTGCTCGTAGGCGGCGGGGCTGCGGTTCGTCAGGTAGATCGACGGGACGACCCGCGTGCCGGCCGGGAGCCGGTACGCGCCGACCTGCATCTCGTCCTGGAGCACGCGCACCACGAGCGGGACGACCGGCCTCACCCGCAGCGTCTCGCTGATTACGGCGTTCATGTAGCTGTCGTCCTCGCCGGCGTCGAGCTCCTGCAGCAGCCGATCGAGCTTCGCTGGGTGCCTGACGAGCCGCTCGATCGCCCAGGCCGCCGAGGTGGCGGTCGTCTCGTGGCCCGCGAGCAGCAGCGTCACGAGCTCATCGCGCAGTTCCTCATCACCCATCGGCTGCTCATCCTCGTCGCGGGCGAGCATCAGCAGCGAGAGGATGTCCGAGCGCTCGTGCAGGTCCCCTGCGTCCCGGTGGCGCGCGATCTCCTGGTAGATGACCGCGTCGAGCCGGTCTAGGGCCGCGCCGAACCGCCCGCCGGGCCGCTCGAGCGTGGGCGGCCGCAGGGCGGCCCGGATGATCGCCGCGGTCTGGGCGGGAGCCAGCAGATCACCGATCGCGTCCCGCATCGCCGCCATGCGGTCGGCCTGCACGCCGAACACCGCTCGCAGGATCACCTCGAGCGTGATCCTGCGCATGCACGGGTGCACCGGAGTCGGCGTGCCGATCGGCCAGGACGCCGCCTCGGCCCGTGTCTCCTGCGCGATCACCTCTTCGTAGTCGCGCATCCTCTCACCGTGGAAGGGCGGGAGCAGCAGCTTGCGCTGGCGCATGTGCTCGGGGCCGACGAGCGTGACGACGGAGCTCGGGCCCATCACGGGCGCGACCGGCGAGGAGCCCGCGCCGGAGGGAGCAAGATCGGCGGGCGCGGTGAAGATCGCCTTCACATCGTCGGGGTCGCTGAACATCGCGAGCTTGGTGCCGCTCGGCGCGAAGGTGATCGTGAACGCGTCGCCGATGCGGCGGGCGCACTGCGACATCAGCCACGTCGGGGCGACGGTCCAGATCAGCGTCTGCGCCACCGGCGCCATGCGCGGCCCGGGAGGCAGCGCGCCGACGGGCGGACGCCGGGGCGGCTCCTCAGAACTCCGTTCGCGTGTTGCGTTGTGCGTCGCGCTCGCCATCTGGACAGGCCTTGACGCGGTCGTCCCTCAGGGCGATTTCTGGGTGGCCGTCGTGCCGGTTGTTGTGACCACGGCACCGCCGGTGCGCGAAGGGGTGCTGGTGGTGCGCACCGGGGATTTCTTCTTGCCCTCGTGGGTGTCGTGGTCGAGGGCCCTGCTGATCGTGCCCTTCACGCTGTGCGCGGCGTGGCCGACGGCGTGCCTCACGCCAGGGGAGACGGCGTATGCGAGGAGCGTCGCCGCGATACCGATGATCGCGATCGCCAGCACGAGTCGCGCGCGGCGCGACTCCGTCTCCGGGGATACGGGGTGAGCGTTGAAGGGTGAGATGGACATTCCACCACTCAAACTACCGCCCCGGGCGCCCGCTCACGCCACGAGCGCGGTCAGATGATCAGGTAGCGCCGCTCCCCTGCGGCCCGCTCGCGGGCATGGTGCTCGAGCAGCGCCCGCGCGACGCGCTCGTGTGCACGCCCGATTTCCTCACGTGTCAGGACCGTCGGCCGCCGCTCGAGATGGCCGACGAGCATCCGTGCGGGCACGACGCGGACGCCCTTGCGGCGCGCCATCGGCCGATCGATCCACGCCCGGCTGTAGACGAGCAGGGGCTCGACACCGGTGCCCGTGACCCCTGCGATCGCGCGGGCCTGAGCCTTGGCCTGCTCGAGCGTTCCTCCGTGGACGCGGCCGACCCGGACCGGGCCGGGATGGCTCTTCGTCTCGATCGTGAAGACGCCGGGGGGGCCGATCACGATGTGGTCGATGTTCCCGCGCCCCATGCTGGCGTCGTGGATGACCCGCCATGTGGGGCCCGCGAGCTCGTCCAGCAGCGAGCCGACGTGCTCCTCTCCCCTCGCGCCGCGGTCGCGGCGCTCGACGAGCGGCAGCACGTAGCGCGTGATGAGGAACATGCTGACCAGCAGGGCGAGCTCGGCGCCGAGAAAGCGGACGTCGTTCAGGCCGAAGCGACGGCCGAGGAACGCGGTCGCGACGGCGAGTATCCCGAGACCGACGAGGGTGCGCATGCGCAGCCTGCGCACAGTCTCGCGCGCATACTGCCCAGCGCTGCGCCGGGTCGGGTCGGGTTCGGCTGTGCGCATCTCACTTTCGGTGGTCGAGGTCGTTCCTGACCTCTCATCGGCCGATTGCCCCCATCTGCTTGAGCTATGGCAGCAGCGCCCGGCAGAGGCCGATGGCGAAGCGTGTAGTCGGTGGGGGCGCGCCTAAAGCAGCGACATGGGACCGCCGAAGCCAACAGCACATGAACGAGCGCCAACCCGTCTCGCCCCCCATGCAATCCGTCGCAGAAACCCACCCCCCAGACATCTGCCTTCTGCTCCGCGCACACAGCGAGCAGAGCTGGCTCACATCACGGCTCGTGCCGGTCCTCGCGGACCTCGAGCGCCCGGGCTGCATACCGGAGGACCAGCTCGGCGCGGCCCTCGCGTATCTCGAGATCCTGTGGCTGGACGCGCGGTCCAAGGCCAGCGAGACGGATGCCGCGCGAGCCCAGCTCGGACCCGAGCCGGCCGCGACAGACGAGCTGTATGAGAGCGCGCTCGCCTACCATGCCGCCGTCGCGCGCCTGCGCGGCGAGCTGCGCCGCCGGGTCGGTGGCCTGATCCGCACGCGGGTGTTCGCGGACAGCCGCGAGCACGCCAGCAGCTGAGCCGATCGCATACGCTGCCGCTATGGCAATCCGCTTCGACCTGCAATCACACTCGACGAACTCCGACGGCGCGCTCAGTGCCACGGAGGTCGTCCAGCGTGCAGCGGACGCCGGCGTCGAGCTGCTCGCGCTCTCCGACCACGACACCATCTCCGGCGTCTCCGAGGCGATCGAGGCGGGCCGCGAGGCGGGTGTACGCATCGTTCCGGCCGTGGAGATCTCGGCGGTCGACGAGGGCTCCCCGGTCCCCCGCGAACTTCACATCCTCGGCTACGAGATCGACCACACCGGCCCGGTGCTCACACGGCGGCTCGCCGAGTTCCTCGCCGATCGCGAGCAGCGAACGCTGCGGATGGCGAGGGCGCTCAGCGAGCTCGGCTTCGAGCTCGACGAAGCGCAGCTGCGGTCCCGCGTCGCCGCCGGCAAACCGATCGGGCGCCCGCACCTCGCTGAAGCCGTGCTGAGCGCTCCCGCGAACGCGTCGCGGCTGCAGGCGGAGGAGATTGACGACATCGGCTCGCTGATCCGCGGGTACCTGATAGAGGGCAAGCCGGCGTTCCGCCTGCGCGAGACGCCGACCGTGGCGCAGGCGATCGAGGCGATCCACGAGGCGGGCGGCGTCGCGATATGGGCCCACCCGTTCTGGGACATCTCCGACCCCGGCGAAGTCCTCTCGAGCATCGACCGCTTCCGTGAGCTGGGCATCGACGGAGTCGAGGTGTTCTATGTCAGCCACACGCAGGAGCAGACCGAGCTGCTCGCGTCGCGCTGCGCGGAGCTCGGGCTGCTCACGACCGGATCGGCCGACTACCACGGTCCCGACAACAGGCTCTTCTCGAGGTTCCTGGCCTTCGAGACTTACGGCATCGAGCCTGATCTCGGCCCGATCGGCTCAGAGCGCTAGCAGCGCCTGCAGCCGGTAGGCGAGCGCCTCGAGCGCGAGCTCGTCCGAGACGTTGACCGCCATGCTGAGCCGGGTGTCGCCCACGAGGGCGATGCCCTCCCGCAGCGACCTCGCATCCCGCCCTGACGCGTCGGCCTCGACCTCGGAGGCCATGTCCACGGCGTGGATCAGCTCGGGAGCGCCCTCGACGATGCACAGGACGTCACGCAGCCAGAGCTCCTGCAGGCCGAGGCCGAGATCGAGCGTCCGGGAGCGTGCCCGGCGCTCGGCGCGTTTCGCGGCCTCCTCCCCTTCACGGCGGTGGCGCGAGCGCTCGCGGCTCGGGATCATCTCGAGCTCGCCCGCGAGACGCTCCTGGACGTTCGCGGCTGCCACGGCACCCGCGGCGCGCGCCATCTCGAGCAGTGATTTCCATGGCTTGGAGGCGGTCGTGCCGTCGAGCGCGCTGCGCACAGCGGCCACCGATGCGGCCCTGAGGGCGCGGCCCTCCTCGCCGGCCAGACGCTTCGCGACACCGCCGTCCCCCAGCGACAGCCGCGCGCACGCGAGCGCCAGCTCACCGTCGACGCCGCTCAGCGACAGCGCGACACGCTCAGGGCTGGGGGGATCGAAGCGCACGGGCTGGCAGCGGGAGGCGATCGTCTCCATCACGTCCTCACGCCGGTCTGTCAGCAGCAGCAGGTGGGCGAAGGCCGGCGGCTCCTCGAGCGTCTTGAGCATGCGGTTCGCGGCCTGGTCGTTCATCGTGTCGGCGCCCTCGATCACGAACACACGGCGGGTGGATTCGAAGGGTGTGCGCACGGCGGCGGCGACGACCGGCTCCTCGATGTCCGCGACGAGCATCTCGCTCGCACCGGAGGGCGTGACCCACGTCAGGTCCGGGTGCGCTCCGCGCTCGACGCGGCCCCTGACCGCCGCCTCGTCCGCCGCTCCGTCAGCGAGCAGCGCCGCCGCGAATGCGCGGGCCACAGCCGCCTTGCCCGTCCCCGCAGGCCCGTGGAACAGATAGGCGTGCGACGGGTGGCCGCTCGGCGGCAGCGCCGGCAGCAGGACGGCGCGGGCGTGCGGGTGATCCTCGACGCCGGGCAGAGGGTTCTCGCCGCTAGCGGCCGAGGAGGACATCGCGCTCATCCTAGAGGCGCTCCGGTGCCGGCTGTCGCTGGGCGCGGTACGGTCCCCGCGTGGCCGCTGGAAGGCTCATAACGATCGAGGGGATTGACGGCGCCGGCAAGACGACGCTCGCGGTCGCCCTCGTGCGGGAGCTCGCGCGGCTCGGTGCGCCCGCGGAACTGCTGCGCGAGCCCGGCGGGGTGGAGCTGTCCGAGCGGATTCGAGCGCTCGTGAAGGACCCGGACCTCGCGATCGGGTCGCGCGCCGAGGCGCTCCTGTACGCGGCCGCGAGGGCGCAGCTCGTGGAGGAGCTTCTGCTCCCGAAGCTCCAGGCCGGCGCCCTGGTCCTGCTCGACCGCTTCGTCGACTCCTCGCTCGCCTATCAGGGCGCGGGCCGCGCGCTCGGGGTCGAGCGGGTGCGCCAGGTCAACCTCTTCGCCACAGGCGGGCTTACCGCCGACCGGACGCTGCTGCTTCGCATCTCGCCCGGCTCCGGCCGCGCGCGCCAGGACGAGCGCGGCGCGGGCGCCGACCGTCTGGAGAGGGAGGGCGACGAGTTCTTCACGGTGATCGCGGCCTGCTACGAGGATCTCGCACGCGCAGACCCAGCCCGCTTCCGCGTGATCGACGCCTCACAGGCGCCGCAGCGCGTGCTGCAGGCAGCCCTCGGCGCGGTGCGCGATCTGCTTCCGAGCTCGGCGCTGACCTAGCATGAGTCCCGCGATGCGCCGAACGGGCACCCTGATCACAGCGATCGCATGTGCGGCCGCGATCCTCGCGCTCTGCTCGCCGGGAAGCGCGCTCGCGGCGGTCACCACCACGGTGCCCCCGGTGACCTCGGCCGTCCCCCCCGCGACGACGCCGCAGACGAGCTCGATCCCCGCGGTCACGCAGGCCACCACGGCCCCCACCACCTCTCAGACGATCACAATTCCCGCGCAGGGTGCGGGAACTTCCGCCGCGGGCGGCGCCCGCTCGCGCTCCACGTCGGGCGGCGGGCTCTCGACGGCGGCCATCCTCCTGGCCGTGATCGCCGGGCTCATCGCACTTTGCGCACTTATCTGGGCCGTCGCGCGGATGCGGGCCTACGAACCGCGCTGGCTGCTGTCGATGCGCCACTCGATGGGCGAGGCCGGCATGCGCATGTCGGCGACGTTCGACGAACTCAAGGACTGGGCGCGGCTGGGGCGATAGGCCCAGAAAAGCCCTTGGAATAAGGCCCTGAGCGAGGGTCTTCACGCCCTACAATTGAAGATGAAATTGAAGTTGCAGCTCGCCTCTCTTCCGTCCGGCCCTAGAGGGAGCATGGTCGACCCGACAACAGCTTCCGTGACCGTCCCAAGCGCCGGCGCAGCAGAGGAGGAAGGCCGATGAACCCAGCCGTTAACCCCACCATCTCCGAGCAGTCAGCGCCGGGCGAGGCGCTGTCCATAAACCGCTTCTTCACGACGGCCGGCGTGCACCCGTTCGACACGGTCGAGTGGGAGATCCGCGACGCCCGCATCGGGCACGGGGACCGCATCGCCTTCGAGCAGAAGGACGTCGAATTCCCGAGGAGCTGGTCGCAGAACGCCACCAACATCGTCGCCCAGAAGTACTTCCGAGGGCAGGTCGGCTCGCCGGAGCGCGAGCGCTCGGTCAAGGAAATGATCAGCCGCGTCGCCGGGACGATCACCGGCTGGGGGCGCTCCGGGGGCTACTTCGCGACCGAAGAGGACGCACGGGCGTTCAACCACGAGCTGACGTACATCCTGCTGAACCAGATGGCGGCGTTCAACTCGCCGGTGTGGTTCAACGTCGGATTCGAGGACAGCCCGCAGTGCAGCGCCTGCTTCATCCTCAGCGTCGACGACACGATGGAGTCGATCCTCGACTGGAACACCAAGGAGGGGATGATCTTCCGCGGCGGATCCGGGTCCGGCATCAACCTCTCGAACATCCGCGGCTCGATGGAGCCGCTCGCGAAGGGCGGGACGGCGTCGGGGCCGGTCTCCTTCATGCGCGGAGCCGACTCCTGGGCCGGGACGATCAAGTCGGGAGGCAAGACCCGGCGCGCGGCCAAGATGGTCGTGCTGGACATCGACCACCCGGACATCCGCGAGTTCATCTGGTGCAAGGCCAAGGAGGAGGACAAGGCCGCCGCACTCCGTGACGCCGGCTTCGACATGTCGATCGACGGGGACGGCTTCAAGTCGATCCAGTACCAGAACGCGAACAACTCGGTGCGCGTGACGGACGACTTCATGCGCGCGGTCGAGGATGACGGCGAGTGGAGGCTGACCTCCCGCACGACCGGGGAGCCGATCGGCGAGCCGCTCCGTGCGCGTGACCTGATGCGCGAGATCGCGGAGGCAGCCTGGCGCTGCGCCGACCCGGGCGTCCAGTACGACACGACGATCAACCAGTGGCACACCTCTCCCGTGAGCGGGAGGATCAACGCGTCGAACCCCTGCAGTGAGTACATGCACGTCGACAACTCTGCCTGCAACCTGGCGTCGCTGAACCTCATGAAGTTCCGCCGCGCCGACGGCACGCTGGACGTCGCCTCGTTCGAGCACACCGTCGACATCGTGCTGCTCGCCCAGGAGATCATCGTCGGGCCGTCCAGCTACCCGACCGAGGAGATCGGCGTCAACGCCCGCGCGTTCCGCCAGCTCGGCCTCGGCTACGCCAACCTCGGCGCGTACCTGATGAGCAACGGCATGCCCTACGACTCCGACGAGGGGCGCGGCACTGCCGCCGCGATCACCGCGCTGATGACCGGCCGCGCCTACAGGCGCTCGGCCCAGGTCGCCGGCGTGCTCGGGCTCGGCGCATACGACCACTACCCCGAGAACCGCGAGGCGCACAACCACGTGATGCGGATGCACCGGGACGCCTCGACCGCGATCCCGGACTCCACGTGCGAAGACGGCGCCCTGCTGGCCGCCGCGCGGCGCTCATGGGATGAGGCCGTCGAGCTCGGGGAGCGGCTCGGCTACCGCAACGCACAGGCAACCGTGCTCGCGCCCACCGGGACGATCTCGTTCTTGATGGACTGCGACACGACCGGCGTGGAGCCCGACTTCTCGCTCGTGAAGTACAAGGAGCTGGTCGGCGGCGGCCAGATGACGATCGTCAACCGCACCGTTCCGCTCGCGCTCCAGACGCTCGGCTACTCCGAGTCGGACATCTCGCAGATCGAGGCTCACCTCGCCGAGCACGGGACGATCGTCGGGGCGCCCGGCCTGCGCGAGGAGCACCTGCCAGTGTTCGACGTGGCAGTCGGCGAGCGCGCGATCTCCCACATGGGTCACATCAAGATGATGGGCGCCGTTCAGCCCTTCATCTCCGGGGCGATCTCAAAGACCGTCAACCTCCCCCAGGACGCGACGGTCGAGGACATCGCCGATGCATACACGCAGGCATGGCACCTGGGCGTCAAGGCGCTCGCGATCTACCGCGACGGCTCAAAGACGGCACAGGCGCTGCGCACGGACGCCCAGGCCGATGCTCCCGCGCCGGTCGACGTCGACGCTGCCGTCGAGGAGGCCGTCGGCAGAGCACTCGCGGAGGCCGGCCCGAGGCGCAAGCGCATGCCGCGCGAGCGCCAGTCGATCACCCACAAGTTCTCGATCGCCGGCCACGAGGGCTACATCACGGCGGGCATGTACGAGGACGGGTCGGTCGGGGAGATATTCCTGACAGACATCGGCAAGGAGGGCTCGACGCTCCGCGGCATGATGAACTCGTTCGCGACCGCGATCTCGATCGCGCTGCAGTACGGGGTGCCGCTCGAAACGCTGGTGCAGAAGTTCAGCTACATGCGCTTCGAGCCGGAGGGGATCACCGGCAACCCGGAGATCCCGTTTGCGAAGTCGATGCCGGACTACATCATGCGCTGGCTCGCCTCTCGCTTCCTCGACGTGGACGCGCAGGAGGAACTCGGCATCCTGACCCCGGCGGTGAGGGCGCGCAAAGCAGCCCAGGACGCGGCGATGGCGATGAGCTCATCCGACACGGCCGGGCCGAGCGCCGAGGAGCGGGCATCCGCTGAGATCCAGGCAGCGGCCTCGCAGGACGGGACTCCCGCAGCGTCCGCGTTCACGGACTCTCCGCCGGTGGTGCCCGCCAAGCTCCAGGGGCTGGACCTCGGGCCCGCGTGCAGCCAGTGCGGCGGGATGATGCAGCGCACCGGCTCCTGCTACACCTGCTCGAGCTGCGGCAACAACACCGGCTGCGGCTGAGTGTAGAGCGTCAACTCCAGTGTCCTGAGAGTGGTCTCGGGGTGTCCAAGATGGTCACCCACACCTCGAGCGCGAAGTTTGCGCTCGAGGTGTCTTGCGTTGGTCTTAGAGCGCGCCGGAGCTCAGGAGCACGTTGCCGGGATGGCTGTCGCCTCGCCTTCGAACGGGACGGTGTAGAGGCCCCGCCACGCTGCGCGTTGTCTGGTCTAGTCGTCCAATTTCCGCCCCTTCGGATTCGGCGCTGGCGCTGATCGTCGAGAACGCCGGAGCGCTCTCCGGGCACGACCGCCGCCCGCTACGCTGCGATGGTCAGCATGGAAACTGAGGGGGACTCACGATGCATCTGAAGGTGGTCGGAGCAGGGCTTGGACGCACCGGAACGGAGTCGCTGAAGACAGCGCTCGAGCAGCTGACCGGAGGGCCTTGCTACCACATGTACGAGGTGTTTGAGCACCCCGAGTCGGTCGCTTTGTGGCATGCCGTGGTGCGCGGAGAATCGGAGGACTGGGACTCGCTCATGGGCGGCTACACCGCCAGCGTCGACTGGCCCGCCGCGGCCTTCTGGCCCGAGCTCTCGGCGGCTAACCCGGACGCGATCGTCCTGCTCTCCTCCCGCGCCACACCCGAGGAATGGTGGGCGAGCATGGAGAAGACGATCATCCCCACGCTCACAATGGAGCTGCCGCCCAACGCCGAGGGCATGAGCGAGCATCGCACGATGGTGCTGGACCTGCTTGAGCGGCGCCTCACGCCGGACTGGCAGGATCCCCAGGCAGCGATGGCCGCCTATCAGCGCCACAACGAGCGTGTGCGCAGCCAGGTCCCGGCCGAGCGCCTCGTGGACTGGCAGCCCGGCGACGGCTGGGAGCCGATCTGTAACGCGCTCGGCGTAGCCGTCCCGCCAGACGCGTTCCCACACAAGAACACCAGCGAAGAATTCCAAGCGAACATCGACAGTCGCATCGACGGCCAGACCTCCGCCTGACGGTTTGACGCGCCTGCCATCTCTGGGCGTTGTCGATGCTAGTTGTCCAATTTCCGACGCTGCGCATCCCTCGCCGGACGCCGGCAGAGGACGATGAAGCCAAACCGCGAAGGTGCGGAGATAGGCTTTGCCTCCGTGGCCAGTCAACGCCCGCTCGCAGATCGGATTGAGGTCGGCGCACCCCGACTCGCGGCGCTTGCGGCTCAGGCGGTTGCCCGATCGCCGGAGCCCGTGCGCCGCCGAGCCCTACAGAGCGCATTTGGCCGCGCTCGCGACGCCTTCAACCGCGGCGATTTCGATGTGGTGTTCGCGCTGTTCGCAACACATGTCGAGTACGGTCCGCCTCCTCCCCTTCACGACGGTGCCCCCCTCCAAGGTCGCACGGCGGTGTTCAACTTCTGGCGCGACGTGGACGCCCGCTATGACGAAAGCACGATCGAGAACCTCTCGCTTGAGGAGGCCGCGCCCGGCTACATCGTTCGCACGGCGCGGCTGCACCACCGCTCGAGTGCGACCGGCGACGAACTCTCGTACGTGATCAAGCAGACCACCGAGCTGGTTGGCGGTCGAGTGGTTCGCCAGCTCAACGTGCTGGCAGAAGATCCCTGATCCACCAGCGGGGAGCAGGTGCAGCCGCTCGCCACGGTGGGCACTGGAATGACCAGGCGGTGACAATCCGATGACCCTCTACAGCTGAGCTGCAGCGCGGCACCCCGTGTCCTGAGATTGATCACGGGATGGCCCGGATGCTCATGAGATGACAACGGCCGAGCGCCCCGCGCTCGGCCGTTCTGCTTCCAAGCCCGGCTCGCCGCTCCAGCGGCCGATCGGCGGCCTCACGTACTAATTACGGATGCAGGCGGATAACCGCCCGCCCAGGATCTTGGCTATGGGATCCATCAGCGAGGCGCACCGCGAGGAGGCGCGAGTCCACATCCGCGAGCACGCGCTCGGGGAGGCGGCACGCATCGAGCGCCTGTCGCGGATACGCGAGTTCGTCTTGGGAGCCCAGGACGGCCTGCTCGTGCCCCTCGGGGTGGTCACGGGCATGGCGGCTGCGAACCCGGGCAAGGCCGCGATACTCGTGGCAGGGCTGGCGGAGGCGGTCGCCGGTTCGATCGCCATGGGTGGCGGCTCCTACCTCGCCAGCGAGGCCGAGGAGGGCCTGTACGCGGCCGAGATCCGGGAAGAGGGCCAGGAGGTTGAAGCCGAGCCACAGCGCGAGATCGCCGAGCTCGCGCTGGTCCTCGAGGAGGAAGGCCTTGATCGGGCCGCGGCGGAGCAGGTCGCGTTGGGCCTCGCGGCGAACCCGAATGTGTTCCTGCGCACGAAGGTCCAGAAGGAGCTCGGCCTCTCACCAGATTCCGGCGGAGCTGCGGTCGGGGACGCGCTCGTCGTCGGTGCAACATACCTATGCGCGGCCGTCATCCCCCTCTGGCCCTACTTCTTCTTCGGTATCGGAGTGGCGCTCCCGATCAGCATCGGCTGCACGCTCGTTGCCCTGTTTGTACTTGGCCTGGTCAAGGGCAAGGTTGCGCGCCAGGGACTCCTGTTCGCCGGCCTGCAGGTGCTGCTGATCGGCGGGGTCAGCGCCGGGGTCGGCTGGGTCATAGGGCACGTAGTCACCAAAATCGTCGGGTAGAGAGGTTGACGTGGGCTGCGATGTGATTGAGGCTGCCGCCGTCAGCCGACGGGCGCGCCGTGGTGGCCACCTGCCGCTTCACAGCGCGCTGGGGTACGTCTCGGGTGGCTCCCCGTACTCCCACCCGGCGGTCCGCTCCAAGGGCTCGACGGCTCGGGTCGTGTCGATGTGGACGAGCGCATCGAACTGCCGCGTGAGGCTGGCCGCGAAGAGGTGGCTCTGGCGCTCGGTCTGCGGGCGGTAGATCACCCCTATCGCCCGCTCGAGACGCGGCTCGGCCAGCGCCGCCCCGCTCTCTGAACCCGGCAGCGGGCACAGCAGGAAGCCGGGGAGGTCCGCGGCATGAAGCAGCGCCTCGTAGCTGTCCGGGTGTGCGGGTCGCACGCGCCTGCGTTCGGCAGGTCCTCCCCAATCGTGGCTGGCGGTCACCGTCCCGCGGTAGGTGCTGAACCCGACGTTCACGACTTCGCCGTGATGGCGTTCGCGCATTATCTGGCCGATGTTGACTTCGCCGCGGCCTGACATCTCGGTGGCGCGGGCATCACCGACGTGCGAGTTGTGGCCCCACACGACCACGCGCGCGGTTTCCCCGTGGCGCTCGAGGTGGGCGATGAGCTCATCGAGGGTGTCAGCCATATGGCGGTCGCGCAGGTTCCATGACGCCGCACGGTCCCCGAGCATCGCGCGGTAGTACTCCTCCGCGTCCGCGACGACCGCCGCGTTCTGCTCGGCCACGAAGTAGTCATCCTCGGCTGTGAGCCCATCCCTCATCAGATAGGCGCCCGCGGACCTTCGCAGCTCCACGAGCTGCTCGATCACTCTGCGCCGGCACGGCTCGCTGACTCCGAGCATGACCGCCTGTGCGTACTCCGTGCTGCTGACGGCGAACGGCTGGAGGCATTCATACCGGCGCCTGGCCCTCAGCGCGGCCGCCGGATCCTCATCGTCCAGGTAGTCGATCACCGCCTCCATCGAGGCGCCCAGGCTGTAGAGGTCGAGCCCGAAGAGCCCGACCTTGCGCGCATCCGGGATCAGAGCGTCGTTGTGGGCGCGCAGCATGCCGACGAAATCCAGCGTCTCGGCGTTGCGCCACATCCACGTCGGGAAGCGGCGGAAGCCGCTGAGCGCCTCCTCGGCGTCGGCGTCGCGCGATCGACCCGCTATGTAGCGCGAGACGCGGTTTGTGTCGGGCCAGTCACCCTCGATCGCGACCGCGGTGAACCCCTTCTCCCTGATCAGGCGCCCGGTGATCAGGGCCCGCTCCCGGTAGAACTCGTGGGTGCCGTGACTGGCCTCGCCGAGAAGTACGACGCGGGCGCCACCGACCATCTCGAGCAGCGGGTCGTAGTCGCCTGCAGCGCCCGTGAGGAGGTGGGCGTCGCGTCGGACGGCCTCGATCACGTCAAGCTCGCCCAGCGGGAGCGCGGGGGTCGCCATCTATGCGCCTCCCGCGGCCGCAGCGCCCTGCTCGGCGGGCGAGCCGGCGAGATGCTCATCGAACCAGTCACCCGCGAGCCGCGCGGCGCTCTGGAGGGTTCCGGGCTCCTCGAACAGGTGGCCGGCGCCGTCGACCACCGCCACGCGATGCTCGCAGCGCATCCTCGCGGCCGCCAGTCTGTTGAGCTCTAGCACCTCGGTGTCGAGCCCTCCGACGATCAGAAGCGTGGGCGCCGCCACGCTCGGCAGGACGTCGCCGGCGAGGTCGGGGCGGCCGCCGCGCGAGACCACCGCGCCGATCCCGTCGCGCAGCGCGGCGGCTGCGGTCAGCGCCGCCGCCGCGCCCGTGGACGCGCCGAGATAGCCCACCGGCAGCTCACCGACGTCGCGCTGAGAGGCCGCCCAGCGCGTCGTGAGCTCCAGCCGCCCGGCGAGCAGCGGGATGTCGAACACCAGCTCGCGCACGCCCTCCTCCTCCGCGGCCAGGAGGTCGAAGAGGAGGGTCGCAAAGCCACGCCGGACGAGGGTCGAGGCGACCGACCGGTTGCGGGGGCTGAGCCGGCTGCTGCCGCTCCCGTGGGCGAAGATCACGAGCCCTCTCGCGTCCTCGGGCACCGTCAGGTCCCCGTGCAGGAGCAGATGCCCCGCCTCGATCGTGACGGGCCGGGCCGCCGGGGAGCCCGCGGGTGCCTGCGCGCCGGCCCGCACCATCAGCCTCAGGACCTGCTCGTCGGAGACCGGGGAGAAGTCCTCATACCACGCGCCGACCCCCCGGAAGTCATCCGGAACCGACACACAGATGACCTCGTCCGCCTCCTCCCGCAGGAGGTCCACGGCGTACCGCGATGCGACGGGCGCAGCGACGATGACCCGCGCCGCGCCGCGCCTGCGCAGCGCCCGCACCGCGGCCAGGTCAGAGAGGCCCGTCGCGAGCCCGTCATCGACGATGATCACGGTCCTGCAGTGCACGTCCATCGGCTCCCAGCCGTCGCGGTAGAGCTCGATCCTGCGGTCGAGCTCTCGCAACTCACGCTGCACGACGTCGTTGATCTGCCCCCGCGAGAGGCCCAGGCGCCGCGCGACGTCCGTGTCGAGGACGGCGCTGCCGTCTTCAGCGACCGCGCCCACGGCGTACTCCGGGTTCTGGGGCGCGCCGAGCTTGCGGACCGTGATGAGGTCCATCGGAGCGTGCAGCGCGCCGGCGATCTCGAAGGCGATCGGGACGCCGCCGCGCGGGATCGCGAGGATCACCGGCTCCTCCTCCGCCAGCGGCCTCAGCTCCGCGGCGAGCGCTCTCCCGGCATGAAGGCGATCCCGGAACATCTCACCTCGATGCTTGCCGGGGCTCGCGCCGGAGTCATCCGCGGCTGACCGCGTCGGGTGCGCGGTAACACCACAGGGGCGCTGCATGATTGGGGCGCTCGACCGTCCACCCCGGCCCGCTACTGTGGCGGTCGATGAGCGCAGCTGCGGCTCCGATACCAGAGGTTGCGTCCGCGGATGCCGCGCGCCTCGTGCGCCCGAACGTCGTCGTCGGCCTGATTCACCTCGCGCAGGCCATCCTGATCGTGGTGCTCGCGAAGCCGGTGACGCTACCGGTGAACCTCACGTACATGACGGGCCCTCCAGGCGCTGGCCGCTTCGGCGGGCCCGCGAACCTGTTGAACCTGCGGATCGACGTCGCGGTGGCGGCGTTCTTCCTGCTGGCGGCGATCGACCACTTGACGGTGGTGAGCCCGAGGGTGAGGCCGTGGTATCTGGCGAACGTCGCGCGAGGCATGAACCCGGCGCGCTGGTGGGAGTACTCGATCAGCGCATCGCTGATGGTGGTCCTGATCGCGATGCTCTCCGGCGTGACCGCGGGAACCGCGCTCTTAGCGATCTTTGGGGTGAATGCGTCGATGATCCTGTTCGGGCTGGTGATGGAGCGTGTGAACGTCGGCCGCGACACGGTCGACTGGCGGCCGTTCATCTACGGATGCGTGGCCGGCGCCGTGCCGTGGCTCGCGATCGGTCTGCAGCTTGCGGTCTCTCAGGCCAACAGCGCCGGCGTGCCGGGCTTCGTGTACGCGATCTTCCTGACGCTGTTCGTGTTGTTCAACACCTTCGCCCTGAACATGTGGCTCGCCTTCCGCGGCCGCGGCCGCTGGGCGGACCCGCTATTCGTGGAGCGTGTGTACCTGATCCTCAGCCTGGCGGCCAAGAGCGCCCTCGCGTGGCAGATCTACGCCGGCGCCCTCGCCGGAAGCTGAGGCCTACTCGAGCCCCTCGAGGATCTCGTTCGCCTGAGACCACTGCCCGGGCGGCACCACGAGGTAGATGTCGCCCCTGCCGAACCTGTCCGGCGGGTGGTCGGCGACGCAGGCCGAGTCGACATGGAGCGCCCGCAGCTGGTCGCGCCACGCGACCGCGGTCTTCTCGTCCTCGAAGGTGGCGACCGTCTCCCAGCCCTCGAAGCGCGGGTCGTCGATCGCGACCTCGGGTTCCCTCGCGATGCCGCGCCGCCGGCGGAACAGTCCCATGCCCTGAGCGTAGCCAGCGCAACCGGCCCGCGCCAGTGCGTGCTCAGGAGGGCGGCGGGACCTTCGGTGCGGCGCTGAGGGACGCCTCGAGCTCGGCGGCCTGCCCGTCTGAGAGCCTCTGCCGGATCACGCTCTCGGCGCTCTCGCCGACCGCCGACAGCATGTCGGTGACGTCGCTGTCCTGCGCGATGAGGACCAGTGCGGAGGATGACGGGGGAACTGCGTTTCGCAGCTGCTCCGCGAGCGCCGCGGGCTCCTGCTCGCCGGAGCTCCCGGCGCCGGCGTGCGCACCGAGCGCACCTCCGACGACCAGGCCGACGGCTATCCCGGCAGGGCCGAGCAGGGCGCCCACGAGCCCGCCCGCTATCGCGCCGGCGCCCGCTCCCTTCTCCGATATACGGTCGCCCTCGTCGACGTCCAGGTAATGGCCGCCGAACGTCCCTCTCAGCAGCAGCCTGCCGTTGTGGTGATGTTCGACGAAGCCGACCTCTGCGAGCCAGCGCGCGGCGGGTGCGGCACCCTTCGCTGCGGAGTAGACCTCCACGGCAGTGCCCTCGCCCTTGTAGTGCGCGATCGCGAGATCAAGGCTCACGCCGCCGAGTCTAACGCCAGCACGGGCGGGGGTTGCCTGCGCGTCGCGGCTTCTGCTACTACCATCGGGGCGTGCCAGCAGGGGGAACAACCGGGCGCGAGCCGCCCGTCCACCACCGAGTACCGGGGGGCGAGCTCGCATGGCGCTGATACGAGCCAGCTGGCTGCTCGGCAGGGAACTGGAGCGGCTGCTGCCCGCCCGCCCGTTTCACGTCCGCTTCTGGGACGGAGGCGTCGTGCCCGCGACTGCTCCGAGCTCGCCCACCTTCGACGTGCGCTCGCCGTCGGCGCTCGCGCATTTCCTTCGCGCCCCGAGCTCGCTTGGCCTCGGCCGCGCATACGTCGACGGCTCCCTGGCCGTCGACGACCTGGACGCCGCGTTCGTGGTCGTTGACGAGTGGGAGCCGCGGGATCTGAGCAGGCCTGAGCAGGCCCGCCTCGGCCTCGCGCTGGCGGTCGCCGCCGCGCCCGCGGGGATACCCGAGCGACCCAGCCTCGAGCTCCTGCTGCGCGGCGAAATGCACAGCATCGAGCGCGACGCCGCTGCCGTCCGCTACCACTACGACGTCGGGAACGATTTCTTCGCGCTGTTCCTCGACGAGTCGATGACCTACAGCTGCGCGGTCTTCTCGCGGGGCGCGCAGACGCTCGAGGAGGCGCAGGCGACGAAGCTGGAGCTCGTCGCGAGCAAGCTCGGCCTCGAGCCCGGCATGCAGGTCCTGGACGTCGGATGCGGCTGGGGGAGCTTTGCGATCCATGCGGCCAAGAACCACGGCGTGCACGTGACGGGAGTGACGCTCTCGCCGTCCCAGGCCGAGCTAGCCCGGCAGCGGGTCCAGGACGCCGGCGTCGCCGACCGCGTCGAGATCCGGCTCTCGGACTACCGGCAGCTGAACGCTGGGTCGTTCGATGCGATCGCGAGCATCGGCATGGCCGAGCATGTCGGCGAGAGCCAGATCGACGTGTACGCATCCTCCCTGTTCCGGCTGCTGAAGCCCGGCGGCTTCCTGCTGAACCACGCGATCGCGGCGCTCGACCCGGCCCACAACCCCCACGAGGACGATTTCTCGATGAGGTACGTGTTCCCGGACGGCGAGCCGCTGCCGCTGTCGCGGATGCAGCTCGCGCTCGAACGCGCGGGATTCGAGACGGTCCACGTCGAGGGGTTCCGGATGGACTACGCCACGACGCTGCAGCACTGGGTCGACCGGCTAGACGAGCACCTCGATCGCGCCCGCGAGCTCGCCGGTGAGGATCGCACGCGGATCTGGAGGCTCTACCTGAGGGCCGCGCGGCACGGCTTCGAAACGGGGCACACCAGCGTCTACCAGGTGCGCGTCCGGCGCAGCGCCTGACCTGCCGCCGCACGGTTCTGGCCCATATAGTGCTCGCGTGTCCGAACGCAAGCTGCGGATCTCTGGGCAGGGCGGGCGCAGGCTCGACGTGGAGCTCGCGGGCCCCGGCGACGGGATCCCACTGATCTTTCACCACGGAACCCCCGGCGCAGCGATCATGTTCGCCCCGATGGTCGCCGCCGGTGCCGAGCGCGGCATCCGCCACATCTCCTACTCGCGCCCCGGCTACGGCAGCTCCGACCGCCGCCCGGGCCGCAGCGTCGCGGACTGCGCGCAGGACGTGCAGGCGATTGCCGACGAGCTCGGCCTCGAGCGCTTTCTGACGGCGGGATGGTCGGGCGGCGGCCCTCACGCGCTCGCATGCGCAGCGCTGCTTGCCGGCCGCACGCTGGCGGCCGCGTCGCTCGCCGGGCCCGCCCCCCTCAGCGCGGCGGGCCTTGACTGGACCGCGGGCATGGGCGAGGAGAACATCCAGGAGTTCGAGGCCGCGCGGGCCGGCGAGCGGCCGCTGCGCCTGGCCATTGAGAGCGCCCGCGACGGCACGCTCGCGGTCGGCGCCGAGGAGCTGCACAGCCAGTTCGAGAGCCTGCTCTCGGAGGTGGACCGCGACACGCTCACCGGCGAGTTCGCCGAGTTCCTGACCGAGAGCATGCAGACCGGGCTCGCCGAGAGCGCTTCGGGCTGGGTGGACGACACCCTGGCGTTCGTCAAGGACTGGGGCGTCGACCTCGACTCGATCGAGACCCCCGTGCAGATCTGGCACGGCGGGAAGGACCTGTTCGTCCCCTACGCGCATGGCGAGTGGCTCGCGGAGAACGTCTCGGGCGCGCGCGCAGAGCTCTTTCCCGAGCATGGCCACCTCTCGCTCGTCGTCGGGGAATACGGCCTGATCCTCGACACGCTGCTCGGCGCGGCCGGGCTGGCCGGGGCCTCGGCATGAGCCTGCACCGCAGCCGTCCATGGAGGGCGATCCTCGCCGGTGTGTTCGTCGACGCGATCGCGGTCGCGATCACGGTCGCGGTGCTGCCCGGGGTCAGCGTCGACGCGAAACACCCGGTGACCGGCTACCTGGTGCTAGGAGCGCTGTTCGGCATCCTCAACGCGATCGTCAAGCCGCTGCTTCAGTTCATGGCGCTGCCGTTCCTGCTGCAGTCCCTCGGGGCCGTTGTGATCATCGTGGACATCGCCGTGTTCGCCCTGCTGGACGCGCTCACACCGCACCTGCTGAGCACCGAAGGCGCGGTGTGGATCGCGCTCGCCGGCCTGCTGCTCGGCCTGCTCTCGTTCATGCTCGAGAACCTGTTGGGACTGACCCCGCCGATCGTCACCGACCAGCCGCGGGAGGCAGCCGAGTCATGAGCAAACGGGCGTCCTACAGGGACAGGATCCATGAACGCCAGCGGCTGCTGCAGGTCTACGACGTGTTTCTGCGCTACGGCGCCGACGGCGCGTTCGACCGCGGCGCCCTCGGCGAGTTCCGCCGCTGGATCCAGAGCCGCCTTTACGGAGTGGACCTGGAACCGCTGTCCTCGCCGGAGAAGGCGCGGCTGATGCTGCAGGAGCTCGGGCCGACGTATGTGAAGCTCGGGCAGATCGTCTCCAGCCGCGCCGATGCGCTGCCCACCGACTGGGAGCAGGAGCTCGCCAAGCTTCAGAGCGACGTGCGGCCGTTCCCCGTCGAGCAGGCGCGCGAGGTGATCGCCGCCGAGCTCGGAGCCCCGCCCGAGGAGCTGTATGAGAGCTTTGACCCGAAACCGCTCGCGGCGGCATCGCTCGGGCAGGTGCACCGCGCGGTGCTCAAGGGCGGCAGGCCCGTCGTCGTCAAGGTGCAGCGCCCGAACATCGAACAGCGCGTGAAGTCCGACCTGAGGATTCTCACGAGCGCCGCGGGCGTGATGGAGCGCCGCACTTCGTGGGCCCATGACGTCGGCCTGCAGCGCGTCGTCGAGGAGTTCGGTGCCTCGCTGCTGCTGGAGCTCGACTATCGCCTCGAGGCCTACAACGCGCGCCGGCTCTCCGAGAACCTGCAGAGCATCCCCGGCGTCGGCGTGCCCGAGGTGATCAGGGAGCTCTCGCGCACCCGCGTGCTGACGCTCGAGTTCATCGAGGGCGTCCCCGCGAACCGCCGCGATGAGATCGTCGCGGCCGGGCTCGACCCGACCGAGATCGCCGACAACGCCGTCAGGGCCGCCGTGAAAATGATCCTGATCGACGGCTTCTTCCATGCCGACCCGCACCCGGGCAACGTGATGGTGAACCTGAAGAGCGGGATCCTGACGTTCATCGACACCGGCATGGTCGGCGAGATCGACATGAAGCGCCGCATGAACCTGGTGGGGCTGATGTACACGGCGACGAAGGGCGAGCCGCTCGCGCTCGCGCAGTCGCTGCGCTCGCTCTCCGAGCCCTTCCGGGAGACGAACCCGGGCGCGTTCGACCAGGAATTCGCGAGGCGGCTCGGGCCGCTGATGGACGTCGGCGAGGGCGAAAAGATGGCCCTCGCGGAGATCATCTCCCAGTCGCTGGACATGCTGCGCGACGCCGGCTACCGGCCGGACCCGCAGCTATCGCTGGCGATGAAGGCGATGACTCAGGCGGAGGAGTTCATGCGGGTGCTCTACCCCCCCGGCAGCACATCGACGTTCGCCGACAGCGCCGTCGACATCACGCGCACGCTCGCCACGGAATCGCTCACCCAGGAGAGGATCGCGGAGTTCGCGCGCAAGCAGGCGATGCACGCCGGCCGCGAGGCGCTGCAGAACGTGCCCTCGCTCCAGGAGGCGACCGGCATGTGGCTCAAGCAGTACAAAAAGGGCCGCTTCGAGGTGACCGTTGACACGTCCAAACTCGAGCCTCACATGGAGGCGCTGCGCGGCATCACCCAGACGCTCGTGGTCGGCCTGCTCACCGTGGGGATCCTGATCTCGTCCGCGATCGCCGGGAGTGTCCCGGAAAGCACCGGCGTCAAGGGCATGCACACGGTCGCCGACATCGGCTACGCGGCCTCGCTCGTGCTGGCCGTCGTGCTCGTGGTCACCCTGCTCGCACGCGCGCGCCCCGGCCGAAAGCGCTAGCCCGTGTCGGGACCGGGCCCGGCACGCGGAGCCGGCGAGGCTCCGCCGGCGAAGGTCAGCGACGAGCTCGAGCGCTGGCTCGGCCAGGACGGAGAGCGCACGCTCGGCAGCCTCGCTGACCTGTTCGAGGAGAAGAGCTTCGCGCTCCTGTTCGTGATCCTGCTCGGAGTGCCCGCGCTGCCGCTCCCGACGGGCGGCGCGACGCACGTGTTCGAGATCATCGGGATGCTGCTCGCGCTGCAGCTGATCGCGCTGCGTCGTCAGATCTGGCTCCCCGAGCGCTGGCGGCGGCTGGAGCTCGCCGGCGAGCGCCAGCAGAAGTTCATCGCGGGCCTGATGAGGATGATCCGGCGCCTCGAGCGGATCTCACGTCCGCGCCTGCAGTTCCTGTTCGGGCACCGCCTCAGCAACGTCGTGTTCGGGGTTCTAGCGCTGGCGGGCTCGCTCGGGGCATTCCTCGCGCCGCCGTTCACCGGCCTGGACACGCTGCCGGCGCTGTCGGTCGTGCTGCTCGCGATGGGGGTCCTGCTCGAGGACTTCCTGATCGTGGCCGTGTCGATGCTCGCGCTCCTCGCGGGCGTGGCACTCGAGATAGTGCTCGGTGCCGCGGCCGTGGAAGGCGTCGGCAGCCTGCTCTAGGCGGCTGGGCCGGCGGCGGCCTGCACGATCAGGCGGGCCGCCTCCTGCGGTGCGAGCTTGTCGGTGTTGATCACGAGGTCGTACTGCGTGGGTGCCTCGGCGCTGATCCCGTAGAAGCGCTGGATGTAGTCCGCGCGGGCCGCGTCGCCCTTCTTGATGATCTTCGCCGCCTCGCGCTCGTCGATGTTCGCGGATGCCGCGAGCCGGCGCTCGCGTGTTCCCTCGGACGCCGTGATCAGCACGCGAAGGACGTCGGGTCGGTCGGCGAGCGCGTGCGATGCGGCGTGCGCGACGATCACCGCCTGCCCTGCGCTCGCGGTCTCCTCGATCACGGAGCGGATGAGGCTGCGCAGGTCATCGTTGCCGGGCTGCCCGTAGCCCGTGGCGGCGTCGGCGGGGACATAGCCGGCGGCGAAGCCCGCGCTGCCGAGACCCTCGATGACGCGCAGCAGCATCGACTTGCGGCGCTCGACGTCCGCGACCACGTCGCGGTCCACGCCCGCCTCCAGCGCCGCCCTCATCACGATGTCCTCGTCGATCAGGCGAAAGCCGAGCTGCTCGGCGACGAGCGGCGAGGCGTCCTGGGCCCCGGCGCCGTCCTCGCTCGATATGCACACCACGGTGTGGGTCACGCGCGGAAGATTACCTACACCGCTCAGGCGTCGCCGGGCCGCGGGAACTGTGTCGCCACGAAGCGATCCCAGAGGCCGTCGGTCATCAGCCGGCGCTGGCCGATCAGCACGTGCGCGGACGGCGTCACGCGGTAGCGGATCTTCGGCGAGCGGGCCGTGATGGCCTTCTCGATGGTGGCGGCGACGGCGTCCGGCGGGCCGCCGAGTTTCGCGAGCGGGCCCTTCTCATAGACCTCCTGCGTGGTCCTCGCCACGAGCGCGTTGAACTCGGCGTAGGGTCCGTCCTGCCGGTCGACCTCGGCCGCGGCCCTCGCGCCGAACTCCGTTTTGATCAGGCCAGGCTGGACGATGATCACCTTCACGCCGAAGCCTGCGACCTCGAAGCGCATCGCGTCGCTGATGGCCTCGACCGCGTACTTGGTGGCGTGGTAGATGCCGCCCCCCGGGAAGGTGAAGTTCGCGCCCATCGAGCTGACGTTCACGATCCGCCCGGAGCCCTGCTCGCGCATGCCGGGGAGGACGAGCTGGCTCATGCGCAGCAGGCCGAACACGTTCGTCTCGAACTGACGGCGCACGTCCTCCGGGGAGACGGTCTCGACGGCGCCCGACTGCGAGTAGCCGGCGTTGTTGATCAGCACGCCGACGGCGCCCTGCTCCGAGCTGACGCGCTCGACAGCGGCGCTCATCGAGCTCTCGTCCGTGACATCGAGCGCGAGTGTGTGGCAGCCGATCGCGCGAAGGTCCTCGATCGCCTCCTCGCGGCGCGCGGTCGCATAGACGGTGTGGCCGGACTTCACCAGGCGCTCGGCGGTCGCCCGGCCGATCCCGGTCGAGGAGCCCGTGATCAGAACGGCGTTTGTCTGCACGGCCATCTGCGCAGACTAGACAAAGCTTGCACAAGTTGTCAACCTCGTCCATACTCAGGGAATGCCGTCGGCCCTCCACACGCGCTCGCAGGCCACCCGCGCCGCGATGCTCGAGGCGGCCCGTGACGAGTTCTCGGCGTTCGGGTTCCGCCGCACCTCGATGGAGGGCATCGCGCGGCGTGCCGAGGTTTCGCGCGCGACCCTCTACCTGCATTGGAGGGGCAAGCAGGATCTGTTCCGCGCCCTCGTCGAGGTGCTCCATGAGGAGCACCTGGCCGCGATGGAGGCCGTGCTCGAGGAGCCCGGCCTGTCACTGCGCGAGCGTACGCTCGCGATGCTCGAGGCGCGATACGTCCGCTTCGTCGAGATGACTTCGGCCTCCCCCTATGCCGCTGAGCTCTATGACCTTCACGGGCGGCTGTGCGGCGACGTCACGCGCGCATCGCAGGAGCGCTCGGAACGGCTGCTCGCGAGGATGCTGCGCGACGCGAGCGCCCGCGGCGAGGCAGACCTCGGGCGCTGCGGGCTGAGCGCCTCGCGGGTGGCGGGAGTGCTGCTCGACTGCGCGCACGGGGCCAAGGGAGAGGATCCCGCGGTCGCGACCCCCGATGAGTTCCGTGAGAGGCTCGCCCGCTCGGTGCGGGTGCTGATGACCGGGATCGCCGCTTAGCGGCGCGGCCTCAGTCCTCCTCGGTGAGATCCTCGCCGTCGTCGCCGGGCCCGTAGCTGCCGAGCACGCTGGTTTCGGCGACCCGCAGCAGCCCGATGATCGCGTGCGGCCGCGCGTCGCTGTTGCGAACGCGGACGTGTGAGCCGTGCGGGCCGACGATCTCGACGATCGTGCACACGTCGCCGATCTCGCAGTCATCGCCGTAGTCGGCTTCGAGCGCCTCCATCTGCTGGGCAACGACCTGTCCGACCTTGCTCTGATCAAGCGCCATCCGCGGACCCTCCTTGGAGTCTTAGTGGGGCTGCAACTCTCGTTGCCTGCCCTGGGGCATCCGAAGATGCTTGCACACGCCCGGCGCGGGATCCGGGCGCCGGCCTGCGATCAGTTGCCTTTGTGGGCGGCTTCGGCTTCGCGTTCCTTGGCTTCGCGGGCCAGCTCCGCTTCGCGTTCTTTGGCTTCGCGCGCTTTCTCTGCTTCTTCTTCTTTGAGTTCGCGGGCCTTCTCGGCTTCCGTTTCTTTGGCCTCGCGTTCTTTCTCGGTATTCGTGCCTTCGGGGGCGGGTGTGCCTTCGCCGCCTGAGCCGGGTTTCCCGCTGGGTGCTTCGCTGCCCGTGGACCCGGGCGCCTTGACCGGTTCGGATGCCCCGCCGCTGCCGGCACCGGCGGCATGGGACGCGCCGGGGCTGGGTGAGGCGGCCGCGGTCAGGGGCGGGGCGGCGGGCTGCGTGCCTTCCTGCTGCGGGTGCCCGGAGATGGTCCTGGTGGGCTTGCGCACGCCCGCACCGACATGAACGACCGTGCCCGTGCCCGTCCCGCCCGCCGCCTGCAGCGGTGTCTGCGAGAGCGCCGGCGCGGTCGTGGTCGTGGTTGAGGTCCCGGTGCGTACGGGGGCCGCGGCCGAGCCGCCGCCGGTGCGCGCCGTCGCGGTGATCGCTGCGTCCGCGGACGGTGCTCTGTGCTGGGCGTGGCCGGAGTGGAACGGCACCTGGGTGGCGCCCGCGACGAGCACGGCGGCGGTCACGGCCACCGCGGCGCCCTTGATCAGCGTCCCGCCGAGTTCCGCGCTGCCGCCCTGGGCGGTGAGCGCGACGACCCGGTCCGTGGCGGGCGCGAGGCGTGTGCCGGCCCAGCCGATCAGAGGGGCGGGCGTGAAGGCTGCGGCCGCAGCGCGAAGCGTCGCGCGGGCCCGGTAGAGCAGCCCCCGCACCGCTCCGTCGGTGACCCCGAGGGCGGTGGCCACCTCCTCGTGGGAGCGGCCGTCGATCGCGCTCATCACTATCGCGTCGCGCTGCATCGCGGGCAGGGCGGCGACGCTCGAGAGCGCGGAGCGCACCGCCAGGCGACGCTCGAAGTCCGAGCCGCCGGCGGAGGAGGCGTCGATGCTCTCGGCCTCATCGAGCGGGCTCAGTATGTCCGGCGAGCTGCGCATCGCGTTGACGGCGGTGTTGTGGACGATCCGGTAGAGCCAGGGACGGAGGTCGCGCACCTCGGTGCCGGCCTCGAGCGCCATCCATGCGCGCAGGAAGGAGTGCTGCAGCACGTCCTCGGAGCGGGAGTCCGACAGGCCCATGCGGCGGCAGTAGCGCGTCAGCTCCTGGCTGTAGCGCTGCACGAGCACCTCGAACGCGCGCGGGTGGGCGCCGTCTCGCACCATCTGCACGAGCCGGTCGTCGGGCATCGACTCCAGCCGCCGGCTCGGGGCCCTGAGGCTCATCGCAGTCGCCGATCGGGCAGGCAGCGGTCGGCCGTGCTCGTCTCGCCCATTGATTTAGATCCTCGTGCCATCAGCCTCCCCTATGCAATGTCTACCAAATATGCAAGGCCTACTGGTGAAAAATCCGCATCCTGGCAACCTTCTCAGGAACGCGCCGGAGGGCCGGCGTCCACTCCGGCCCTCCAAGGCGTTCCGCTTCCTCTGTGTGCAGTCGTCTACTGGATGATGGTGATCCGATCCCAAACGGCACCGGAGCCGGTGACGTTTAGCTCTGCAACGCCGACGACCGCTCCGGGTGTCAGCGCCGCCGTGGTGCATGGCGTCCCGTCGGGCCCGTCCTGCCCGCTCTGGCCCTGCTGGTTGTCCTGACCGTCATCCTGGCCGCTCTGGCCTTCTTCCTGGCCGTCCTTGCCTTGTTCATCGCCGGCGGGCGTGCCGAGCGTGTGCACCGCGTCCAGCGGGGACGTCGACCCTGTTGGGGCCTGCTCGGACTGGTCGTCGGCGCCTTCGGTGCTCGGCGGCGGGGTGGATGAGACGCATCCGATGCTGGTCTCTTCCGTGACCTGCCCGCTCTGCGTGCCGCCGCCGGTGAGGTTGATGGTGAGAACGCCGCCGGTGAAGGAGGCGACCGTGCCGGCCGGAGCCGGCGGTGTCGGCGTCGTGGTCCCGGGCGAGGTGGAGGTGCCCTCGCTGTGGGGCACGACCGCCGGCTGCCCGCCGGCGACCGGCGCGGGAGCCGTGGTTACGGCGGCCGCCGCGTGGTGAGAGTGGTGGTGGCGCGTGCGAGCATGGCGCGCCTTGTGGTGTGTGCGGCTGTGGTGCGCCGCGGCGGCCATGCTTGGCACCGCCAGCGCTATCGCGACGGCCCCGAGCGCCGTGAGGAATGTCCGTTTCAACACTGCTACCTCCTGAGCGGCCGCGTGACTGCCGGCCGGTGGGTGTCCATTGCCCCTAGGACACCCCGGCGAGGAATTGATCACGCGCCGGGCGACGGCCTCTTCTCACCCGGCCCTCGCCGGACCGCTCAGAGCGGTCCGATCGCCAGAGTCATAGCCCCGCTCATCCTCGCGCCGGTGCCGGCGACGCCGGCCGCGACGCGAGCCCGGGTGCGGCGGGCGCTGCGGCCGAGTTTCGCCGAGCGCTCGCGCAGCCAGCTAAGCGAGCGCGGCTCGCCGCACCTGTCCCGCCAGCCGTCGAGCGCGCTCTCCAGCCCCTCCCGGTCGTCGACCGTCGCGAGCACCTCGACGTGCCCGCCGCCGTCGGCCTGCGGGCCGAGGCGCACGAGGTACAGCTCGCCCGTGTCGTTGACCCATGCCGCGCGGTGCAGGGGCCCCTGCTCGTCCTCGCGCCACCACAGCCCGACGTCCAGCTCGCGGGAGCTGATCCGCCGCGCGTCGGCGTTGTAGAAGCCCGCGAGCGTCGGGTAGCTCGTGTCCGTGCCTGTGTCTTGCTGCGCTTCATCGGTGCCCATGACGGCATCACCCGGCTTTCGGTGAGTTTGGGGATCGCCGTCAAGACTGCCCCGTCTGGCTAAACACCCGGTTACCAACCGGTAAGGATTCCAGCGCGGATCGCTGTGAACCCGCGCACGCTGGGACGACCGTACGTCACCGGCCCGCGGGGGCCGGTGACGCGGCGCCGCCAATTCAGCGTCGGGTCAGCCGTTCAGCTGCTTCTTCAGCTGGCTTGCGGCCGAGAACTTCGCGGCCTTCGAGGCTGCGATCTGGATCGTCTCACCCGTCGACGGGTTGCGCCCCTGCCTGGCTGCGCGGTGGCTGACGGAGAACTTGCCGAAACCGGCAAGTGAGACCTCTCCGCCTTTGGCAAGCTCGTCGGAGACGATCTCGATCGCCGCCTCAACCACCTGCCGGGCCTGGCTCGTGGCCAGTCCAGTCTTCCCCGCGATCTGCTCGGCTAGCTCGTTCTTGGTCATCCCAATCCCTTCTCGAGTGTCTTACCTGCTGGCAGGCTAACCACTGGTCAGGACGTCGAGCGGCGAAAACAGGGGGCAAGGGCCCCGAGCAGCCCCGAATTTGCGGGGAAACAGCGTCAGGCGACGGCGCCGACGGTGCCCTCGACGGGCTCATCCGCCCTCGGGCGGGAGCGGCTTGGTTCCAGAGCGCCCGCCGCGCAGGCCACGAACAGAGCCGTGATCCAGGCCCCGCACGCAAGACAGACGTGCACCCAGACGAGCTGCGTGGGGAGATGCGTGAAGTACTGGTCCATGCCGACGGCGCCCTGCAGCGCGAGCAGGATGCACAGGACCGTGAGCGGCCTCTGCACGTCGTGGGCGGCCCTGAGCCGGCGGGCCAGAAACCAGGTCGCGACCGCGAGCAGACTGAAGGCGAGCGCGATCTCCGCATGGCGGTGGATCACGAAGTCCATCGTCCCGGTCCCGTCGAAGCTGAGCCGGTTGATCTTCTGCCCCGGGGAGCCGCCCGCATGGGGTCCGGCCGCCGTCGCCGCGGTCCCCGCGAACACCGTCACCGCCGCAAACCCCGTGAGCACGCGGATCATGAGCAGCAGGCGGCGGTCGACCGCGGGGCGCTCGGCGAGCTCGGCGGCCTCGTGGCCGGCACGCCAGACGAGCATGACGGCCGCGAGCAGGATCAGCATCGACAACGCGAAGTGGCCCATCACCCAGCCGTAGTCGAGCGCGCCTTTGACGGTGAAGCCACCGAGCACGGCCTGACCGACGACTCCGAGCGGCAGCATTCCCCCGAGCCACGCGAGGTCGCGGCGGTATGGCCTGCGGCGAAGCGCCATCACCCACGCCGCACCGGCCGCGATCGACACGGGCACGGTCAGCATGCGGTTGGAGAACTCGATCACCGCGTGCGTGTTCAGCGGCGGGTAGACGTGCCCGTAGCACTTGGGCCAGGTCGGGCAGCCGAGGCCCGAGCCGGTGAGGCGCACGGCCGCGCCCGTCATCACGATCAGGGTGAGGGCGACGAGCGCCGCCCACGCGGCCTTCAGATACAGCTCGGGGCTGACGGTGTAGCCGTTGGTGCGTTCGCGCATGCGCTGTCGCTGGCCGGTCATTGCGCCTAAGGATGCCACCGAAACGGCAGTTCGTCCGCCACATCGGCGAGCAGCGGAGCGCTCGAGTCGCGCGCGGAGACCGTCAGCTCGTCGAGCGGCAGCGGCCAGTCGACGGCGATGTCGGGGTCATTCCAGGCGATCCCGCGTTCGACGGCCGGGTCGTAGTAGGCGCTCTGCTTGTAGACGACGTCCGCGACATCGCTCGTCACGCAGAAGCCGTGCGCGAAGCCGATCGGCACATACAGCGAGCGCATGTTCTGATCATCGAGCTCGACCGCATCCCAGCGGCCGTACGTCGGCGAGCCGGCGCGCAGGTCCACGGCGACGTCGAGGATGCTGCCGCGGGCGCAGCGGACGAGCTTGGCGACGCCGCCCCCGACCTGGAAGTGCATGCCGCGCACTACGCCGCGCGTCGAGCGTGAGTGGTTCTCCTGGACGAACCGCTGGCCGTCGGGGATGCCGGCGGCGGCATTCCATTCGCTGCGGTAGGTCTCGCAGAAGAACCCTCGCTCGTCGGGGAACTTGTCGGGCTCGATCGCGACGAGCCCCCGGATCGCTGTCTGCACGACGCGCATAGGCGCAAGAGGGTACCGCCGGCGCGCCGCGAGCGGCCCGGGGTGACGGCCGTCGACCGGCGGGAGGCCTAGGGGTGGTGCTTGGCGCCGCCCGGCCGCGCGTGGATCACGAGGACGTTGACCCTGGAGATGTTGTTCTGGCGGTCGTAGGCGATGAACGAGAGGGTGTGGCGCCCGTAGCTGAGGCTGCGGGCCCCGATCCAGTTGATCGCACCCGAGAGGTAGGGCGGGTAGTTTCGTGCCGCGTAGCCCCGGTTGTCGTAGTTGCGGATCAGTTTCCCGTCGATCAGGAGCCTGATCCTGAACACACCCTGCGTGCTCCTCGCCGAGACCTTGATCGGCAGGTACTTGCCGGAATAGCGGAACTTGTTATGCGGCGAGGCGACGGTGATCTTTGGGCCGGTGAACACGCCGCAGGTTCCGGTGAGGGTGTCCCCTTCGCGCATGTACGTCTTCATCGCGTCGAACGAGGGCTTGCGCGAGCCGTTCGCTCGCAGCAGGCCGGAGACCGATACGCCTTGGTCCTGAAGACCGAACCAGAGCGCCACCTGGACGTAGGGGTCTTCTTTGAGGCAGTGGTAGGCCTGGCGGAGGTACAGGGCCTGGCGGGCCTCGCTGACGCCGCCGGCCTTCTGGCCCGCCCAGGCGCCCTCGGCGCAGGTCGCGTTGGTCGTGCGCCAGCTCATCTCGGTCATCCAGATCGGTTTTTCGTCGCCGTTGGCGAGCATCACCGCGTGGACTTCCCGGTATGCGAGGAACGAGTCGGCGATCAGGCGATGGTCGGCGCCGCGCAGGAATTCGTAGGGGGAGAGGATGTTGCAGGAGGTGTCGGTGTGAACCCCGACGACGTCGAAGTAGCCCTTGCCGCCGTCCTGGTAGACCCTTTCCAGGAACTGGAAGTCGTTGCCGGTCAGGCCGCCCATCACGACGGTGGCGGACGGGAACGCGGCCTTGATCGCCGGGTAGGTGGCCTTCAGCAGCTGCACGTAGGCGGCGGGGTTGGGGCCTCCCGACCACCAGCGCGAGGCGTCCTCCTCATTCCAGATCTCGTACGCGGTGACCATCGAGCCGTAGCGGTGCGCGAGGAACGCGAGCAGCGCGCCGTACTCCGCGGGGTTTGCGGGCGGCGTGTGTTCGTCGCTGGAGCCGGTCTCCCATTTCGGTGTACCGACGACGTCCAGGATCACTTTGGTTCCCGGGGGCAGCGCCTTGATCGTGGTTTCGTAGGACTCCACCCAGTTGGGCGCGTAGACACCGCGCTGGGGCTCGAGGTCGGGCCACGTCGCGAACATCCGGACCCAGTGGCCGCCGAGCGCCGTCGTTTCGGCGGCCTGGAGGGCGCCCTGGGTCGTCAGGACGACACCGCCTTCAGCGGCTCCCGCAGGCGAGGCGAAGGAGGTGAGTCCCCCGACGGCGAGGCAGAGCGCGAGGACTGCGAGCTGAATGCTCCTCGGCGCCCGTGAGCGCCGGCGAGGAGCCTGTTCGTGCCCACGCGTGGTCATGTCTTTATCATCGGCACGCATCGCGTGGTTATGACACAGCCGTCGCCAGATTCGACGTACGACCTACGCTGGCGGCCCGGTCCGGCCCGACCGGTCATCGAGAGCGCCGCCGCGCATGTGTGGCTGATCGATCTCGATGTTCCGCGGCACGGGTCCGAGGCGGCCCTGTCTGCGCAGGAGCGCCTGCGTCTGGGCCGCTTCCGCCGTGGCGAGGACGCGCGGCGCTGGGGCCGGGCACACGGCGCAGCCCGCTCGATCCTCGCCCGCTACCTGCAGGTGGCGCCGGCGAGCCTGCGCTTCGGGCAGTCCACGAGCGGCAAGCCGCACCTGGCGCACGAGGGCGCGCCCTCGTTCAACCTCTCGCACTCGGGCGCCCTCGCGGTCCTCGCCGTCGCGGATGGCGAGATCGGCGTGGACGTGGAGCTCGCGCGGCCGCGGATCGATGAGGTCGCGATCGCTCGCCGCGCGATCGGCGACGCCGCGGCGGACCGTCTCGCGCTGCTCTCGCCCGGCGAGCGCACGGCGCAGTTCCTGACGCTGTGGACCCGCCATGAGGCGCATCTGAAGCTCCTCGGCGAGGGACTGGGAGGCACCGGCCTCGCGCGCTCGCAGCCGGAGCCCTCCATCGCCGAGCTGCGGCTGGGTCCGGGAGCCGCGGGGGCCGTCGCGACGTGGTTCTCGCCCGTGGCCGTGGACTGCTGGCGATACACGTGACGCGCCGCCGGGCGCGCTCGGCGAATGAACCGCCAGAGCCGGAGCTGCGGGGGCGGAGATATATTGACCAGGGTGCTCAACAGCCGTGTCCCGACGCTCCCGGACGGCGTCCTCTCGATACCGGCGGCGTTCGAGGAGCGTGTCAGAGAACAGCCTGACTCCGTGGCGGTGCAGGACGGGCCGCGGACCCTGACCTATCGAGAGCTCGACCGGATGAGTCACGCCGTTGCAGTCGCGCTCGCGGGCCTCGGCATCGAGCGCGAAGCCCGCGTCGGCGTGATGGCCGAGCGCGGAGCGGGAACGGTCATCGCCGCCCTCGGGACGATGAGGGCGGGTGGGGCCTATGTGCCGGTCGACCCGGACAGCCCTCCGAGACGGTTGGGCGCGATGCTGGCCCACGCGTCCGCCCGGGCGGTTCTCTCGCCGGCCCACCTAGCGCACCGCCTGGCGGGCACCGGCGCCAGCGTCATGCTGATCGAGGATGTCCTCGGCGCAGCCGCCGATCCGGATGCCCGCGAGCTTGTGCACCGCCCCCGCCCGGAGGACCTGTTCGCGGTCCTCTTCACGTCGGGCACCACCGGCATGCCGAAGGGCGTCGCCCTCGAGCACCGGAATCTGCTCAACCTGCTGAGCGGGGCTCCCGGCCTGACCCCCGAGCGCGGGGAGGGGGCTCTGCACGTCTGCGCACCCCAGTTCGACATCGCGGCGTTCGAGATCTGGGCGACGCTGCTGAGCGGCGGACGGCTGGTGTGTCACGCTCCCGGCAGGCCAGACCCGCGGCAGCTGGCGGCGCAGATCGCGCGTGATCAGGTCACCTGGTCGGCGCTGCCGACCAGCCTCTTCCACCAGATGGCGGAGTTCGACCCGCGGGCGCTGGCGGGGCTGAGAACGTTGATCCTCGGAGGCGAGGTGCTGCAGCCCCGCTACGCCCGCCGCGTGCGTGACGCGTGCCCGCGGACGCGCATCATCAACGCGTACGCGCCGGCCGAGGCGAGCGTCTTCGTCGCTGCACACGAGATCGACGACAGTGTGCACACCGACCCCGCTGTGCCGATCGGTCGGCCGATCGCGCGGGCGGACCTGCGGATACTGGACGGGGACGGCGCGGCGGTCCGGGCCGGAGAGGTCGGGGAGCTCTACATCGGAGGGCCCGGTGTCTGCCGCGGGTACCTGAACGCGCCGGAGCAGACGGCAAGCCGTTTCCTGACAGCCAAGGATGGTGTCCGCCTCTACCGCTCTGGTGATCTCGTCCGCCGGCGGGGGGACGGCGCGCTCGAGATCCTCGGCCGGACCGACGATCAGCTCAAGCTGAGCGGCTATCGCGTGGAGCCGGCGGAAATCGAGGCGGCGCTGAGCGAGATCGACGGCGTCGCGCGATCCGCCGTGATCACCCACGAAGACGCGCCGGGGAGCATGCGCCTCGTCGCGTACGTCGAGGCGCAGATCGACCGCGGTGAGCTCCAGCGGGCGCTCGCCGAGCGGCTGCCCACCTACCTGCTCCCGGCGTCGACGGTCGTGCTCGATGAGCTGCCCGTGAACGCGAACGGCAAGGTCGACCGGGCGGCATTGCGAGCGCATGCTCCAGCGCCGGCGCAGGGCCGCGGCGATGCCGGCGACGCCCGTGAGGCGAGCTTGCTCGAGATCTTCCGCGAGGTGCTGGGCGTGGACACGCTCGGCGTGCAGGAGGACTTCTTCGAGCATGGCGGCAACTCGCTGCTCGCGGTGCAGGCGCTGGTCCGGGTGCGCGAGCGCCTGGGCATCGAGCTGCCGCTCGCCGCGCTGTTCGGCTCCCGCAGCGCCAAGGCCCTGGCGGCCCTCATCCCGGGGGCGCCGGCGATGACGGGCCCGCCGCCGCTGATCGCTCGCCCGCACCGGCGCCCCGTTCCGGCTTCCGCTAGCCAGGCGACGGCGCTGATGCTGACGGAGCTGGCCGACGAGAGCCTGCCCTACCAGAGCCAGTGTCTGCACCGCATCATCGGCGAGCTCGACGTCGCAGCGCTGGAGCGATCGCTCTCGGCCCTGGTGAGCCGGCACGAGATCCTCCGGACGACGTTCTCCCGCGAGCGCGGCCGCTGGTATCAGCACGTGCACCCGGCGTGGGAGGTCCGGCTCGCGGCCGAGGACCTGAGGGCGCATCCGGGTCCGCAGGCGGCCCTGCAGCAGAGCTTCGGCCGTCTGATCGCCGGGCGCCTTGATCCGTCCACCCTTCCCCTGGTGCACTGGGCGCTGGCCCGCACGGCCGACGACGAACACGCGTTGATGTCGGTCGAGCACCATGTGGTGCACGACGGCGTGTCGACCGCGATCGTGCTCGGCGAGCTGGCGGAGCTCTACTCCGCCGCCGTCGACGGCCGCGACCCGCGCCTGCGCCGGGCGCCGGTCCAGTACCGCGATTTCGTCGCGTGGCAGGAGGAACTGCTGTCCGGCGATCGCGCCGGCCGTTCGCTGGAGCACTGGACGAAGCGCCTGCGCGACGCGCCGCGGGAGCTCGAGCTACCCCGTGATCGTCCGCGCCCGATGCGCCAGACGTTCAGGGGCAGGACGCTGCACCAACGGCTCGCGCCCGAGCTTGCGCGCAGCATCCGGTCGCGCGCGAGGGAGTGGGAGGCGAGCGCGTTCACGGTGATGCTCGCCGCGTACGCGGAGCTGCTCGGAGGCCTCGCGGGAAGCGATGAGCTCGTGATCGGGTCCGGGCTGGCGAACCGCCGCACACTGGGCAGCGAACAGGTGGTGGGGATGCTCGTCAACACGGTGGCCCTGCGCATGAACCTCGCGGGGCACCCCGAGCCACGCGAGCTGGTGGGCCGCGTCCAGGATGTCGTGCTTGACGCCCACGATCACCAGGACGTCCCATTCGAGCATGTCGTCAGGCGTTTGGCGCCGGCGCGCAGCGCGAGCGCGGCTCCGCTCTACCAGGCGCTCTTCTCCTTCCATGACGCGCCGGTGCGCACGCTGGAGCTGCCCGGGGCGACGCTGATCCCAGGCGACGCACGAGCGAACGGGTCGGCGAAGGCCGACCTGTCGGTGATCGTCATCAACCGCGCGGGCACGGCACCGGCCGCGGTCGAGCGCGCCCGCTACGAGCGGGTCGCGGAGGACGGCCTAACGATCCTCTGGGAGTACAACAGCGACCTGTTCTCGCGCGTTGCCGCCGAGCGCATGCTCCGCCACTTTGAGCTGATGCTCGGGAGGTTCGCGAGCGCCGATGGCGATGAC
>Ga0209698_10000043_pt1 | contig 109045 bp, 79 predicted proteins | sample LitLauG_LLR_2012_FD_187203 | JGI IMG/M metagenome (GOLD analysis project Ga0209698, IMG submission 187203) | Freshwater sediment microbial communities from Pennsylvania, USA - Little Laurel Run_MetaG_LLR_2012 (SPAdes) (version 2) | ecosystem: Environmental > Aquatic > Freshwater > Creek >... | reverse complement strand
ACGCGAAGAATTCCGAGGTGTTCTTGCCCGCGCGCTTGCCGAAGAAGAGCGCCGGCACGAAACAGATCAGCAGCGTGGCCGCGACGATGATCCAGTCAACCAGTTGGAGTTTCATGTTTGTCGGACTTTGATTTTAACAGCGTACGGCCACGATGCGTCGCATGGCTGACTCATTCTGCTCAAACGAGTCCACCATTTTAAACTGCACGCGCGCCCGGTCCAAATTCTGGCCCGCGCGGTGAATTTTGAAGTATTGGTCGCCTTGAAGGTAATCCGTCAAAAAGCGAATGCCGATTTCAAAAGTGATGAGGCCCGCCGAAAACGCCAGCAGCCGCTTTTCCGCCGCCACCAGGAATCCGCCCGCCGAGTTCAGGTAGCCCGCCACCAGCGCTTCGAAGATCTCCAGGCGCATGGCCACTTTGGCCAGATCGCGTTCGTCTTCCGCTGTGGGGCGGCAGGCCGAGCGGCACATGTCCCCGAAGTCATACAGCGCCAGGCCCGGCATGACGGTATCCAGATCAATCACACAAATCCCTTCGCCGGTCTGGTTGTCCAGCATCACGTTGTTGAGTTTGGTGTCGTTGTGCGTCACGCGCTCGGGCAACTCTCCAACGGCTTGCGCCCGCGGCAACACGTCCACCATCGCCTCGCGGCTTAACGCGAAATCAATTTCCGGTTTCACTCCAGCAGCCCGGTTGCACGAATCTGCTTCGATGGCCCGGCGCAAAGTCTCAAACCGGCCGCGGGTGTCGTGAAATCCTGGGATCGTGTCGTGCAGCCGGGGCGCTGGCAAATCGGCGAGCTGTTTCTGAAACTCGCCAAACGCCTCCGCCGCAGCCTTGGCCTGGCGCGGAGTTTCGATTTGGTCATAAGTTTGTGCCTGCTCGATGAACAGATAGCACCGCCAATGATTGCCCGCGCCATCCACATGCCAGCACTTACCCAAGCGGGCGGGCATCAGCGTCAGGGTGCGGCGGGCGATCTCGGACGCGCCACATGCCTGAAGTTTCTGACGAACATGGGCGGTCACACGCTGGATGTTCTCCATCACCGCGACTGGTTCTTTGAATACGTGGTGGTTGATCCGCTGCAAAACATAGCGCACCTGCGATCCTGACTGGTCAAGTGTCACGGCATAGGTGTCATTGATGTGGCCGCTGCCGCACGGCAAGCCCTGGAGGTAGACGCCTTGGACGTCGAATGCCGACATTACTGCACGAATATCGTGCTTGATCCGATGACCCTGCGGTTCCATTGGGAGGTGGCCAGAAATTGTCAGCGCGCAGGAAGGCCGCTTTGAATCTCTTGGAGCGTAACGCCGAAGGTCTTGCGCGCCACGGCATCCAGCGCCTTCTCGTCGCCGCTCAGGTGAAGTGTCCGATGCACATGGGTAAGGCTCTGGCCCGGTTGCAAGGCGGCTGCGGGAGATGAAGATTCAATTTCGTAAAACGGTCCCAGCGGCTTCGCGCCCGGCGACGGCGCGCCGTCGTTGTAGCTGTTCGCCGCGTCGCCGCCAAAGGGTTTGTCCTGCATCTTCCACAACGAGTTGACGTAGTCGGTCACGCCTTCCGGCTGCGTGAACTGCACGATGGTGAGCACCTTGTTCGCCGCGTCGTAGCTGCCCAGCACGGACTTGCTGCGCTTCGGGTTGATCCCGATCTTGCTGCGAAAGTTGCCGTCGCCGCTGAAATAAATCACGTCCTCCTTGACCACCAGCCGGTCCGCCGGAATGCTCCCGAAATAATCCGAGGTCACCTTCACGCCCAGTTCCGACTCCGGCCCCGGCTTGATCGGCACGACAATGATCGTCGCCGGAGAGGGATTATACATTCCCAAAATCCACACCGAGAGCAGCCCGGTTGCTTTCTCCCACGGTTGTTTTCCGTCATTGGTGATTTGGTTGACCGTTTCGTAGGCGACGAGGCTCACATCTTTCCCGGTTTTCAGACCAAGTTTTTCCCACGCGCTCCTGGCTGTGAGCAATCTGACTTCGCGGTTCACCTTCACGTCGAAACGCGTGCCGGAGTAGTTCGACACGGAGAACGCGGCGCGGAAGGTGGCGGAGGACTTGGATTGCTTCGCCACTTCATATGGCATCGTGTCAATGGCCGCCGGCGTGAACCAGTCGCTGAGCTCGAACTTCGCGCCTTTGGCGAAGAAGATGGAAAACTGTCCGCCTTCCGGTCCGAGCCAGAAGCGGTCTTCGCCGCCGAAGACATTGATGTGCGGCTGGACTTTGCCCGAGGCGATGAGTTCGCGGTTGATCCAGCCGAAGCTCGTGCCCGCGTCGCCGCCGGCGGTGCTGGTCATGACACGCCCCTGCCACGCGGGCGACACGGCAACTTTCGCCTGGCCGGAACGGTCGCTCAACACGATCAAGGGCGTACGCGTTTGCAGAAACGCCACGTCCTCGCCGAACCTGGCGGCGTGGGTCGTGGTTGGTGTCGCGCCAGCGGCTAGCGCCGACGCGATGATTCCGGTGTGGAAGTTTTTCTTGAGTGTGTTTTTTTTCATTCGGTTTTTGTTTTGTTGGATGGCGGTTAAAAAATATCAAATCTCCAGTCCGGCGCTAGAACACATTTTAGCGGGCCGCCTCACGATCCTTGAGCCTTTATGCCGCCAGCACGCAGCCGGCTGGAAGCTCCCGCTGGCGTTTGCAATCGCTCAACGACGGCAGTTGCTCCTGTGCCCGGCGGTCATAGGCGCGATGCCCGACTTTGCTGTTATGCCGCAGGTTTTCCATCGCGAACCGTTCGGGATGAGGCGATCTTCGCCCGTTTCACCCAAGCGCGCCGGTAGCTGTGGGGTTGACAGTTTGATCAGTTTTCAAACGGTGCCTGGCTGCTGGATAGGCGGCACATGATGTTTCAACCTCAGATTGAGTCGGTGCCGTTCCGACCACGGACCTCCGTGTCGCAGAAGTTGCTTCACGCTGGCGGCACCGATTCCGTGACCGACGCCTGTAACGACCGCGGTGAGCCCGGTTAGCGTTCTTGCAGGTCGAATCGAAGATTGCTGAAATCGTTCAAGTTTGAGGTTTGACCTTGGGTGCCTGAGGAGAAAATGCAAATTGAGAATGTATTTCCGATCATTTGGATCTTCACGCTGATTTCCAGCGCTGGCGGCGGTTGTTTTGATTGCGGGGGTTGTAAAATTTGGGTTCGCTTCAAGACTGCATGCTGCCGCAGTCGCGGGTTTTCGGTCGGAGACTGAACATCAGCGCCGAGGCCAGCAACGCCGGTACCGCGCATGCGGCGAATCCTGTGGCCAGCGGCACCCCGCTGTCTTTGAGCTTGCCGAGGAGCGGTGTCAGATAGGCGCCGGCGGAAATGCCGACGAAATTCATCAGTCCGTAGCCCGTGGCGCGAAAGCGCGGCGGCGCCACCTGGCAAAGTATCGGCATGTTGTTTGCGTCAAACATCCCGAAACCCAGGCCATAGAGCGCCGTGCAAACGATGGCCACCGGGAAGCTTGGCGCCAATCCCATGCCTGCCAACGCCGGCACGGTCAGCAACAGGCCCAGCGCGCTGACAAAGGTGCGGCCGCCGAGATGACGTTGGGTCCAGCGATCCGCCCAGCGACCGCCGATCAGCACTCCGCAAAACCCGGCGCCGGCGTTGGTGAGCGTCGCCCACAAACCCGCAGGCGCTTGCGCCAATGCAAAACGATCCTGCAGCAGCGTGGGCAGCCAGTTTTTCACCGCCCAGCCTGGCAGGCTCGGTAGCGTGAAACACAACAGCAAAATGAGGTAGCCGGACCAGTGAACCCGGCCACTGTCGGCCTTCGTTGAAAGTTGCGAGGTGGCGTCGCTCTCGCGATCGCCCTTTTCCCGCAGGAAGGCAATCAGCACGATGGCGTAGGCGACGCCCACGGCACCGCAGCCCGCGAACGCCACGCGCCAGGAAATTTCCTGCGCCACCCAGCCGCCGACGCCACCGAGCGCCTGCCCCAAGTAAATGCCGCTCATGTGAATGCCCACGGCCAGCGAACGCGTGGTCCCGCGATGATAATCTGCGATCAACGCCAGGCCGGCCGGGATGTAAAACGCCTCGCTGACTCCCATGGCGGCGCGCAAAAGGTAGAGATGCTGAAAATCGCGCGCCTGGCCCATCAACAGGGTGACCCCCGACCAGATGCCAAGGCTGGCCACAATGAGCCATTTGCGGTTGAGCCGGTCCGCGATGAGACCGCCGAGCGGGCTGCAAAACGCATAGACCCAGAGGAAAATGGCCATCAGCCGGCCGAAATTTTGCGCGCTCTGCAACTCCGCAATGTCGGCTTTGATGGACAGCCCCATCGTTGCGAGCATCTGTCGATCGAGATAGTTGAGCAGCGCCACCGGCCAGAGTAGGGCGACCACGAGCCACGCGTAGCGGGCCGGTTTCATCGGTGTCATCAGCTCAAGGGTGGGGGAATATGCTGGGCGGGAAAAGTCAAAGCCGGGCTTTGTTAAATCGTACGCGAATGCCGCCGCTCGCCTGCCGGAGCCAGGGTGTTGTCGAAACTCATCGCGATGTTGCGGATGAACAGGCGGCCGGCATCAGTCACGTCGAGACCCGCCGGCGTGCGCTTCACCAGCCCATCGGCTTCAAACGGCGCGAGCGACGCAAGTTCGCCGGCGAAGTGACGCTCGAAGTTGACGCCGAGTTTCGCGCTCATCGCCGCGAAGTCGAGCGAGAGATCGCACATCGTCCGCATGATGGTTTCGCGGCGGATTTTGTCGTCGTCGGTCACGAAATACGCGCGGTGCAGCGGCACGCGGCCGGCGTCCACCGCCGCCTGATATTTCGGGAGTTCCTTTTCGTTCTGCCAGTAGGCGTCGGGAATCTGCGAGATGCTCGACATGCCGAAGGCGTAAATGTCCGAGCCGGCGCGCGTGCTGTAGCCTTGAAAATTCCGCTGCAATTTCTTCTCCCGCTGCGCCACGGCGAGTTCGTCGTCCGGCTTTGCGAAATGGTCCATGCCGATGTAAACGTATTGTCCGTGGGCCGTGAGTTTTTCAATCACGAGCTTGAGCACCTGCAATTTCGTCTCCGGCGTGGGCAGGATTTTGTTCTCCAGAATTTTTTGCGACGGCTTGATCCACGGCACATGCGCGTAGCTGAACACGGCCAGCCGCTCCGGTTTCATCTCCAGAACCGTTTCGAGCGTTTCCTGGAACGATTCCGGTGTTTGAAACGGGAGTCCGTAAATCAAATCCAGATTGATCGAGCCGAAGCCCAACTCGCGCATCCAGTCCATTGCCTGCTGCGTTATTTCGCGCGGCTGAATGCGGTGAATCGCCTCCTGAACCCGCGGATTGAAATCCTGCACGCCCATCGAGGCGCGGTTGAAGCCGATCTCGCGCAGCGCCACCAGGTGCTCGCGCGTCAGCCGGCGCGGATCCACCTCGACGCTCGCCTCGATGTCCGGCGCGAAGTGGAAATGCCGGTGGATGATTTCGCCGAGCCGGCGGATTTCGTCCGGGCGCAAAAACGTCGGCGAGCCGCCGCCGAAATGGAGTTGAACGGCCTGGCGCTCCGGATGCAACATCGGCGCAAGCCGGGCGACTTCCCGACCCAGATAGTCAATGTAATCGCGGCCTTTGTCGTGGTTGAGCGTGATGACCGTGGTGCAGCCGCAGAACCAGCAAAGCGTCTCGCAAAACGGAATGTGGAAATACACCGAGAGGTCGCGCGGCGTGCGGTTGTTGGCTTCGATTTTTTCGGAAAGTTGGTCCCACGTCACGGCATCGGTGAACTTGGTCGCGGGGGGATAGCTGGTGTAGCGCGGCCCGGCCACGTTGTATTTTTTCACCAGTTCGAGATCAACGTTCAGCGTTTTCATTTGAAATTTTTAACGGTCTCCACCAACGCCGAAATATTCTCCAGCTTCGCGCCCGGCGTCAAACCGTGGCCGAGGTTGAAAATGTGACCGGGCCGGCCGCGCATGGCTTCGAGAACCTGCTTTGTTTCCAGCGCCACCCCTTCCGGCGTGGATTCCGCCAACAGCACCGGCGAAAGATTGCCCTGCAACGCGAGGTGCGGCGGAATGGTTTTTCGCGCCTCGGCCAGCGAGGTCTGCCAGTCAATGCCGAGAACGTTGGCTCCGCTGGCGATCAAATCGTTCCAGTTGCCGTGGGTGCCGAGGGAAAAATGGATGACTGGAAGTGCGCAGTTGGAAGCGCGAAGCCGGGAGATAATTTCTTTTGTCCAGCGTCCGGAGGCGTCCTGGAATTCCGTCGCCGCCAGATGGCCGCCGTGGCTGTCAAAAATTTGCACCGCGTCCACGCCGGCGGTGATCTGCATTTTGAGATAAGCGGTGACGGCGGCGGTGAGTTTTTCAGCAAGCGCAAAATAAGTTTGCGGGTTTTTGCGATACAGCGCAAGCGCGCGGCTGTATTTCGGAACGCTGGCCCCCTCCAGCATGAAAGTCGCCAGCGTCCACGGCGATCCGCTGAAGCCGATCAGCGCGGTTTCGTCGCCGAGTTCGCGGCGCAGTTGCCGCAGCGCCCGGTCCACGTAATTCAACTTTTCACAAACTTGTTCGACGGACAGTTTTTCGATTTCCGCCCTGCTCCGCACCGCAAAATCCATGACCACGCCGCCGGTGTCGCGGAAGTGGTAGGTCTGGCCCAGCGCCTCCGGGATGACGAGGATGTCGCTGAACAAAATCGCGGCGTCGAATCCGAACCGGCGCACGGGCTGAAGCGTGACCTCGACGGCGAGTTCGGGGTTCTGGACCAGTTGGACGAAGGTGTAAGTTTCCTTGAGCTTGCGATATTCTGGCAGGGCGCGGCCTGCCTGGCGCATCAGCCAGACCGGCGGCCGGTCGTTGGCGCGGCAATGGCAAGCATTGAGGAACCGCTGGCGGCGGGTCAGCCCGGTGGCTGCGGCGGGCGCGGGCGTTGGCGTGCTGGTCATCATTATTCGTCGTTCTGGCAAGGCGTTCTGCGTTATCACCGTTTGATCTCAGTCTGGCCGAACGGGCCGGAGATCACTTCACCATTCTTGCCGATTCGTTCACACATTTTGGCTGATAGCTTGGCTAAAAATGCAAAGCCTACACTGACCCGGAGTCCGATCGTTGGCAATTTGCTTCAATGACCGGGAATGTCGAACCCATATTCGCGGCAGAACTTTTCCACCGGCGCACGGATGTGAACGCGCCTCCTGGTGAACGGATCGGGATAGGCCAGGCTGATCGCGCGCAGGCCGAGGTGCTTTCCCGCGGCCGGCGGTTGCGGGCCGTAGAGGTCATCGCCAACGATCGGCCAGCCCGATTCAGTGAGGTGAACGCGAATCTGGTGGGTGCGACCGGTGTACGGACGGGCTTCGACCAGTGACGTTTTGGTGCCGGATTGCAGGACGCGAAAAGTGGTTTCGGCTTCCTTGCCGTGGCTTTCGTCCACGCACATTTTGCCGCGTTGCTCGGCATCCGGTCCGAGTTTCAGCCGGCAGGTCCATTCGGCCTGGCTGGGCTTGCCGTGGACCACCGCGAGATAAATTTTTTCCATCTTGCGCCCCTCGAACAAATGACCGTAGGAATCCACCGCGCCGAGGCTGCGGGCGCAGAGCAGGATGCCGGTGGTGTCGGCGTCAAGCCGGTGAACGAAGCGGAGGAATTTCAAATTGCGCGAACGCGCCCAGAAATCGCCGGCGGTGATGGAGGAGACCAGCGCGGCCTGGAGGTTGCGGGTGGTTTTCTGCCACGAAAAGGGGACCAGCATCCAGCCGCGCGGCTTGTCAATGGCCAGCACCGAGCGGTCCTCGTAAAGAATCGGGATGCGATCACCGGTCTGCAGTTCGATTTGATTGGGCCTGGCCACGCGGCAGGTTACGGCAAAACGGGGTGGCGAACAATCATTTCGCGTTTCACCACGCCGGTCATTCCTGCGGGTACACCAGAATCCGGTCATGCACCAGCACGATCAGATCGTTTTTGCCGTCACCGGTCACATCGGCCACGGCGGCTTCGCGAGGTTCGGGCAGATCGTTGCGGCGGCCGCGGAAGGTGCGTTCCTCGAAAACCTGCCAGCGGTTGGCCGGAACGAGTTTGTGGTGGGCGTCAAACAGCACGAGGTCCAGATAGTTCCGGGCGGTTTCCAGGAAAACCAGGTCTTTGCGTCCGTCCTGGTTCAAATCGCCGGAAACGACGTCGTTGAGAAACCCATCCTTGATCGGTGTTTCGTAGCCGTCGAGCGCGGTCAGTTCCCACGCCGCGCCGCCCAGCGGCTGCCAGGCCACCGTGTTCAAGCCGAGCAGGGCGACACTGCCGACGCCGCCGAGGGCGACGGTTTGCATCCGGCTGAACTCGGAAACCGGCAGTTGCAGATTGCGGATGACCTGCCACACGCCCGACTTGTCGCGTTCGCACAAGGTCAGCGCCTTGAGTTCGGCGTCGAGCAGGAAGAGCGCCGGCACGGGGTTGGTGCCGTTGGGCGCCGATGCGGCACCGGTGAGCCGCGAATTGCTGGCCGCGCCATTGATCTGCTCCTTCACGCGGAAATTCCAACTGGTTTTATTGGTGGAACCTTGCGGCCGCGCGCTGGCTTCCAGAACCACTGCGCGGAGGAAATTTTTTTGCGGCAGCAGCAACTCCGGCTTGCCGTCGCCGTCCACGTCCAGCGTGCTCATCCACGGCTGCTCCAGCGCACCGCCGGGTGTCTCGACGTCCAGTTCCTCAAAGTCTTTTCCGGCAACCTGTCGCAGCACTTTGATTTTTTCGTAAGGAATCAGCGCCACCAAATCCGCCAGCCCGTCCTGGTCCGCGTCGTGAAAGGCCAGCAGCGCGGGGTTGGAAAGAAAAGTTTCGCTGAGTTTTTGCGTCTTGCTCTTGCCGTCAGCGGTGCGCGTGATGAGCGCGCGTTTGCCATCCTGATCCACGATGACGGCGAGCGTGGGTTTGGCACCGGACTGGAGCGGGCCGACCGCCATCGCCAGCGGCTTGCCGTCCAGCGGAATCAGCGTCGGAAAGGGCAGGCGCTGCTTGTCGTCCAGAGTGGCGACTCCGATCTGCCGTTCATCCGCGCTCAGGAGAAAAATTTCCGGCTTGCCGTCGCCGTTCCAGTCAGCAACCGCAATGTCGCTGACTCCCGAAAGTGTCGGAAAAGTTTTGGCTGCTGCGAGTGAGCCGTCCGGCTGCTGGAAATAGATCGAGATTTGGCCGCTCTCCGGCTCGGCAACGAGCAGATCGGGCCGGCCATCGCCGTTCACGTCGGCCCACAATTGGCCGCGGCGGGCCTTGTCGGTTTTGGTCAGCGGGAGCACTTGGAACTGCCCCTCGCGCAGCGCGCCAGAGAGCGGCGCGGCCGGCTTGCGGGTGAACTGCGAAATCTGCGCGCGTCCGGAATTGGCGGCGATGGTGACGATCTGCACTTGCGAATTCGTCTCCAGATTGTCCGCCCAGTAGGAGCGGATGGGCGGCAAGGTGAAATAAGTTTCCGGGCCAAGATCTCCGTCCGGTTTTTGCAGCCGGAAACGAAACGGGTTCCGGTCCTCCCAATTCACCAGCAGCAGATCGCTGCGGCCGTCGCCGTCCACGTCGAGGACCTGCACGGCTTTGACCGCGCCGGAGAAAGGGATTTTGCGTGGTTCACCGAGCGTATGATCTTCCAGCTGCGGCAGGAAATAAACGCAGTTTTCCCCCAGCAATACCAAGTCGGTGCGGCCGTCGCCATTCAGGTCGCCGGTGGTGAGCGCGTTGGCCGAAAGCTGGCCGTCGGCGATGGGCCAGCGTTTGGGCGCACTCCAGCCGTTGGTGCCTTGGTTGTATTGCACGATCAACTCCTTCGGCTCGCCGTAATACGCCAGGTCCGGCCGCCCATCGCCGTTCAGGTCGGCGACAACGAGTGACGCGATGCGTTTTTCCGAGGCAATGGACTCAATGCGGAAGCGTGCGTCCGGCGGCAGCTCGTTCATCTCGCGCTTGCTCAGGGGTTTGGGCTTCGCGGTAAGATTCGTTTTGCCGGTCTGGTTGTAGAGCAGATTGATCTTGGAGCGGGCGTTGTTGACCACGATCAAGTCGTTCAAGCCATCTCCGTCCAGGTCGGCGACGTGCAATTGGGAAATTGCCGGATCAATCGGGAAGATTTCCGGCCCGCTGAAGCCGAAGGTCTTGGTGTCCGCCGCGCGGCCCGGAAAGAGCAAAGTGGCGGCGAGGGTGCCGACGAAGAACGCGAAATTCTTTTTGAGCCAATTCATAGTTGCGACTGGCGCGGAAAGTGCCAGCGATGCGGCGGCTTGGCGAGTTTATTCCCGTGATGGCCAAGGCCGCGCCAGGACACTCGCCCGGACTGCGGAGAGCTTCCGCGCTTCAGGCTTTCCGCACGGGCAGAAGCTTTATCAGCGTGTCGGCGGTGTGGCGCATTTCGTACGGCTTGCTGATGACGTTGACTTCGAGTTCGGCCAGGCGTAGCTGGGCGGGACCATCGAGGCAGCCGGAGGCCAGGACGCGGCGCATTTTCGGCCAGCGGGCGGCGACTTGTTCGATGAGTTCGATGCCGTTCATGCCGGGCATGCTGAAATCCGTGAAAAGCAAATCCACCGGCTCGGTTTCCCGCTCAAGCAGGTCAAGGGCCTCCCGCCCGTTCGCGGCGGTGAGGACGGTCATGCCGGCGGTTTGCAGGAAACTACGGTTGAACTCGCGCAGGAGGTCCATATCCTCCACCACCAACACGCGTCCCGCACCATAATTGATGCCTTCCTGCACGGGCGCCGGTTGGGCGGTGAGCGCCTCGTGGGCGATGGGCAGGAAGAGGTGAAAGGTGGTGCCGCGGCCGGGAACGCTTTCCACTTCGAGAAATCCGCCGGCTTCCTCGACCACGCGTTTGACGATGGCCAGACCCAGGCCGGTGCCCTTGCCTTTTTCCTTGGTGGTAAAAAAAGGGTCGAAAATTCGCTGGAGCAGTTCCCGCGGAATACCTGTTCCGGTGTCGGTGACACTACAGCGGGCGAACTCCTGATCAAGCGCGCCTCCGTGGCCTTCGGCCTGCTCGCGGGTCAGGCGCAGGGCTTCGCTGCGGATGGTGATCTGGCCGCCGTCGGGCATGGCGTCCTGCGCGTTGACGCAAAGGTTGAGCAAGGCTTGGTTGCAGCGGGTGGAATCCACCCGGATGGGGAGCGGGCCTGGGCCGAGTTTGATTTCAAGGTTGATGTGGCCGCGCAAACTGCGCCGCACGAGATGCGCCGCCTCGTCAACGACCTCGTTCAGATCGAGCACGGTGTCCTTCTCTTTGGAATCCCGGCTGAAGGAAAGCAATTGCTTGGTGATGTCGGCCGCGCGGAAAGTGGCGAGGTTCACCTGTTCGGCGTACGGGCGCAGGGTTGAATCGGCCGGAAGCTGGAGCAGGACCAGGCCGTTGTTGCCGCGAATGACCTGCAGGAGGTTGTTGAAATCATGCGCCACGCCCGCGGCGAGCGTTCCGATGATCTCCATTTTCTGCGCCTGGAAGAGCTGGTCCTGCAATTCCTGAAACTGGGTTTCGTCGGTGATGTTGCAGATCAGTCCGCGCACGCTGCCGTCAAAATGCCAAGGGGAGACGCGCACCAGCCAATGGTGGCCGTCGGGCGCGGCGAAACGGTTCTCCTCGGTTTTCCCGCCGGTGAGAACCTGCTGGAACGTCTGGCGCAACTGATCGCGCCGCGCTGCGTCGGGCACGCAGTCCAGGAGGCACTTGCCGATTTCAGGCGGGCCGTTGAGGCGGATGCCGGCGTGTTTGGCGGGCATCTGGCGCCAGCCTTCGTTGGCGTGGGTGAGGCGAAACTCGGCGTCCAGACTGTAAATGGCGCTGCCCAGCGACTGCAAAATGCTGCGGACAAAATCGTGCTGGAGGCGAAGGTCGTTTTCCAGTTGCTTGCGCGCCGTGATGTCGCGCTCGCAGGAAACGTAGCCGATCAGCCGGCCGGCGATGTCGCAGATCGGCGAGATGGTGGCTTCAACGTGATAGGTCGTGCCGTCCTGGCGGAGGTTGACGAGTTCGCCGAGCCATTCGCGGCCCTGGCCAACGCCGGCGAGGTAGGCCCGGACTTTGTCCTGTTCGCCGGGGGCGCGGAGAAATTCATCGGTCCGTCCGAGCACGGCTTCCAGGCTGTGCCCGGTGGCCGCGTGAAAGGCCGGGTTGACGAAGGTGATGTGAAAATCTGCGTCGGTCAGAAACACCACTTCGGGGGTAGCGTCAATCGCCGTGACCAGGCGCTGGACGTGGGCCTCCAGGCGCAAGCGATGGCTGGCGTCTTTCAACGTGAGCAGGGAATAGTCCCCACCCAACGGGGTGATGACCAAGTCCACCAGCCCGCGCGGGATGCCGGCGAATTTGGTGACGACGGAGTGCAAGGTGTCGCTGTGTGGATGGGCGGTGGCCAGGAGTTCGCCCAGCTTTTTTGCGGCTGGAGAGGATAACACTTTAAAAACGCTGAAACCGTCCTCCTCGTGCTGTTCAGGCAACCGCAGCAGCCGCACTGCCTTGGGATTAATCTGGACCACGGTGCCATCGGCGCGGCAGACGAGGTGCGCGTCTTCGGAGGCGTTGAAAAAACTCTGCCACCACTGACCCAGGGGTGGCGGCGGCACGGTCGGGCAGGGGCCCGGCGGAAAGGCTTGAGCGGCCGAGTTCAACATGATTCAGCAATAAACGACTAGCGATTGAGTAATCGGCTGAATCCGGTGGTAGTTAAGCAGTTTCTCGATATAGGCGGCGGTCAGCGGCTGGCCTTCGGGTACCAACAGCAGGCCGTTGGCGGTGTAAATGGCGTGGGCCAGCACCATGCCCGGCCGCAGCGCCGCGAGCGGCAGGGCGCGTTCCGGCCGCGTCGGCAGGGTGTTTTGCGCCTGCGCCCGGAGCAGCGCCCGCACCGCTTCCGGATCAAAAGCCGAGCCGGACTGGAGCTTGATTTGTTCGACCGCCTCGGCGCGGGTCAGCGAGCTGGATTCGAGCGCTACGGCCACCGCGAGCAGGCGCGAGAGCCAGGGGATTTTTTCGCCGGCCAGTTGGTCGGGATAACCGGTGCCGTCGAAGCGTTCGTGGTGGCTGCGAATGACGCCCCCGACCGGTTCCATGCCGCTGCCGAAGGCGGTCAGTTCCTGGCCGAGCACCGGGTGCTGTTCGATCAGCGCGCGTTCGGCGGCATCCAGCGCGGCGGGCGCTTCCAGCCAGCGGCGGATCAATTTGCGGGGCGTGCCCACCAGCCCGATGTCGTGGAGCAACGAGGCGCTCTCGAGCACGCGGCTTTCCGGTCCGGACAACTCCAGCGCCTGGGCCATCGCCCGGGCCAGCTGGGCCACGCGCCGGGCCTGCGCGCCCAGCGACGGGTAAAATGTCTGCATCGTGAGCAGCGAGAGTTCCAGGGAGCGCAGCAGGTTGCTTTCGAGCGCGAGATTCATCACCGAGAGCTTCTGGTTCTGCTCCGCCACGAGCTGAACTTTTTGCTCCAGCGCGCGGTTCAACTCGACAAGCTGGTCGTTCATTTCGCGGGTCGTCGCCTGCAAGCGCGCGTTCTGCCGGATCAGTTCATGGCGCTGGACGGCGTTCTTGATCGTCACCAGCAATTCCTCGCGCAACCACGGCTTGACGATGAAGCGGTAAATTTCGCCCTGGTTGATGGCGTCAATCACCGTGTCGAGGCTCAGCACCGCCGTGATCAGGATGCGGGTCGTGTCCGGCTGAATTTGCCGCGCCTGGGCCAGCAACTCCAGGCCGGTGAGCAGCGGCATTCGTTGGTCGCTGAGGATGACCGCGAACTCGCGACTCTTCAATTCGTTGAGCGCCACCACCGGATCGGACGTGGCCACGACTTCATAATCCAGGCGCTGCAAGGTTTCACTCAACGCCAGCAGAATCATTTCCTCATCGTCCACGATCAGCAGCCGCGGGCGGGACCCGGGCGCGGCGGCGATGGTTGGAGTGAATTGCGGGGCAGGGGGATGGCTCGCAGTCGGAAGGTGGATAATCCGGGCGGCGTTCATGCGTGGCTCAAGGTCGGCGGCGGCAATTGGTCGGCGGCGCAAATCATTCAGTCCCGGAATGAGGCGGCCTGGCGCATCCGGTCTGTCCCGGAACTGGAATCGCACGGCGACGGTGCTTCAACCGCCCCAACCTGACGGGCTGCCGGTTTGGGGAGCAGGTGAAATGCCAGCCCGGCGTGAGGAGCGGTGAAATTTTCCGGGATTTGAAAATGGCCGGGTGTTTTGGAAACCCGGTCGCTGCCAGTTTAGCTGGCTTTATCCGGATAATTTATTGGGGACCAATCCGAAGCGAGCAATATAGGTCACCCTTTTTCAATGCAGGCGTAGGCGTTGTGGTTGTGGATGCTCTCGAAGTTCTCCGCCTCCACTTTGTACCAGGTCACGTCGGGCCGCGCGTTCAGCTTGAGCGCCACGTTGCGCACCAGGTCCTCGACAAACACCGGATTTTCGTAGGCGCGCTCGGTCACGGCCTTCTCATCCTGCCGCTTGAGCAGTGAATATAATTCCGAGCTGGCCGAGCTTTCAATCAACTCGATCACTTCCTCAATCCAAACGATGCGACGCATGCGGATTTGCACGGTGCACAGGCCGCGCTGGTTGTGCGCGCCGAATCGGCTGATGGCCTTCGAGCAGGGACAAAGTGTCGTCACGTTCGCCTTCACCGTGAGCACGAAATCCGTCTCGTCGCCGCATGCCGCCGCGTCGAATCGCGCGGTATAATCCATCACGCCCGCGCCACCGGTGACCGGCGCCTTCTTGACAATGAAATACGGAAACTCAATTTCCAGATGCGAAGTCGAGGCGTTCAGTTTCCTCTGCATCTCGCGCAAAATGTCCGTGATGTTTTCGACGTGGATGACGCTGCCATGCGCGTTCAGCACCTCAATGAACCGGCTCATGTGCGTCCCCTTAAATTCCTTGGGCAGGTCCACGAACATGCCGATGGTGGCGATCGTGTTCTGCACCGCGCGCGCCTTGTCCCGCACCTGGATAGGGAAGCGCAGCCCGCGAACGCCGACCTTGTCGATCCGCAGCTCGCGATGGTCGCGTTCGTTCTGTTTGTCATGCATCAACGCCGGCGCTTTCCGCGGTCGTTTCGTCAGCACCGCCGCGCCATTGGAATTGGAACTTTTTGGCATAGTGACAAAATAGCAGTCAAACTCCCGTTTGCAAAAAATAATCTTGGCACGGACTGGCGCGCAATTTGGTTTTGACTTGCTGTGGCGGTGGACTTATTAAAATCCAATGAAGATGCGCTGGAGCATAAGAGGTGTTCTAATCTTTGTGGTCTTGTCGAGCTGCTCCCATCTTGGTGCCGAAACCTTCCGTGTCGCGACTTACAACGTCGAAAATTATCTCGATGCGCCCACGGAATCGCGGTCACACGTCAAGTCGCCCGCGGCCCGCGCCAAGGTCCGCGAGAGCCTGCGCGCGCTCCGGCCCGACGTGGTCGCATTGCAGGAGGTCGGCGGCGAGAGCGCGCTCCGCGAACTCCAGACTTCGCTCAAGACTGACGGCCTGGATTTGCCGTACTCGGAACTCGTCCACGGCTACGACACGAACATCCACGTCGCCGTTCTGAGCCGGTTTCCAATCACCGCGCGCCGGCCGCACACGACCGAGAGTTTTCTCCTGAGCGGCCGCCGCATTCACGTCAGCCGCGGTTTCGCCGAGGTGGACATCCGCGTGAACGCACGCTGCTCGTTCACGCTGCTCAACGCGCATTTGAAATCGCGGCGTCCGGTGGCCGTGGCCGATGAGGCCGAGGAACGGCTCGAAGAAGCCAAAGTCCTGCGCGGCATCATTGACGCCGACCTTGCCGCGAATCCCGACGCGAACCTGATCGTGCTCGGCGATTTCAACGACGCGAAAGATTCCGCGCCGCTGAAGGAAATTCTCGGCCGCGGCAAACTCAGGCTGGTGGACACGCGCCCCGCCGAGCGGAACGGCGACGCCGCGCCGAGCGTGAATCCGCGCTATGAACCGCGCCGCGTCGCGTGGACCGCGTATTACGGCGTGGAGGACAGCTACAGCCGGGTGGATTACATTTTGCTCAGTGCCAACCTGGCGCGCGAGTGGCTGCCGGAGGAAACCTACGTGCTGGCGCTGCCGGACTGGGGCGTGGCTTCAGATCATCGGCCACTGGTGGCCACATTTCAGGCTGACAACCGATGATTTTGCTTTTTGTTCAGCCTTATGCGACCTCAACCAGCTTCGTCACTTTGGCCGTGGCTTCGGAAAACTGCGCCTTCACTTTCGCCACGGTGTTTTCGACAGTCAGGCCGTATTTCTGCCGCAGCTCGTCCTGCGACGAGGCGTGTTCGATGAATTGGTCCGGCCAGCCGATGCGCACGACGGGCGTCGTGATGTTTTTCTCGCCGAACAATTCCAGCACCGCCGAACCGTAGCCGCCCATCAGCACGTGATCTTCGAGCGTCACGATCACTTCCGCCGCGCGGCCGAAAAATTCATGCGTGCCGGCGTCCAGCGGCTTGGTGAAGCGGGGGTTGATCACGGCGCAGTCAAAACCGTCCGCCGTGAGTTGCGCCGCCGCCTGGCGCGCCATCGAATTCAAGTTGCCCAGGCCGAACAGCGCGATTTTGCGCCGGCCGTTGCTGGCGAAGTTTTGCACGACCTCGGCCTTGCCGATTTCCAGCAACTTCGGCTGGTCCTTGACCGGCACGCCCTCGGCCGCGCCGCGCGGGTAGCGGATGAACGTCGGATGCGGATGATGCGAGGCGGTGAACATCATGTCGGCGAGTTCGTCCTCGTTGGCGGGGGCCATGGCGGTGACGTTTGGCAGGCAGCGCAGGTAGGCGATGTCAAAAACGCCGTGGTGCGTCGGGCCGTCGTTGGCGGACAGGCCGGAGCGGTCCATGCAAAAAATCACGGGCAAATCCTGCAAACACACGTCGTGATGGATGCAGTCGTAGGCGCGCTGCAGGAAGCTGGAATAAATCGCGCAAACCGGATGCAGGCCCATCGTCGCCATGCCGGCGGCGAAGATGACGCCGTGTTCCTCGGCAATGCCAACGTCGTAATACCGGTCAGGCATGGCCTTTTCCAGGTACTTCATCCCCGTCCCGCTGGGCATAGCGGCGGTGATGCCGACGAGGGTGTTGTTTTTCTGGCAGAGCTTGACGAGCGTCTGGCCCATCACGTCCTGGTAATTCGGCGGCGTGCCGGCCTTGGCGGGCACGGAGTCGCCGGTCTTCACGTCATACGGGCCGGTGCCGTGGAATTTCTCCGGGAACTTGAGCGCGGCTTCGTAGCCTTTGCCTTTCTTGGTGAGCACGTGGATGACGATGGGATGATCGCAGGTCTTGGCAAATTCCAGCGTGCTGATCAGGAGCGGCAGATTGTGGCCGTCAATCGGACCGAGATAGCGCACGCCCATTTCCTCGAAGAGCACCGGGCTGCCGTAACCGCCGCGACCATCGGCGTCCACCTGGCTGCCGGTCTGGCGCAGGCTGACCTGGGCGAGCGCGCCCTTGAAACCTTCCTCGGCCTTGTGCGCGAGCTTGAGCGCCATGTCGCCCTTGGGCAGGCGGCGCAGGAATTTTTCGAAATCGCGCGCCAGCTTGTTGTAGGACGGATTGGTGATGAGCTTGTTGAGGTAATCGGAAATGGCGCCGACGTTTTTCGCGATGCTCCATTCGTTGTCGTTGAGGATGCCGATGAAGCGTTTGGTGGTGGTGGCAATGTTGTTCAGCGCCTCGAACGAAATGCCGTTCGTGAGCGCGGCGTCGCCGAAGATGCAGACGACGTTTTCGTTCGAGCCAAGGCGGTCGCGCGCGGCAGCCATGCCCAGCGCGGCGGAAAGCGCGGTGCCGGCGTGGCCGGCGCCGTAACAGTCGTGGACGCTTTCGGTGCGGAGCGCGAAACCGTTCAGGCCGCCGGTCTGGCGGATGGTTTGGAAACGGTCCTTGCGGCCGGTGAGCAGCTTGTGGACGTACACCTGGTGGCTCACGTCCCAGACAAATTTGTCGTGCGGCGTGGTGAACACCTTGTGCAGCGCGAGCGTCAGCTCGACGACGCCGAGGTTCGGGCCGAGGTGCCCGCCGCTGCGGGCCAGGCCGGTGATCAGTTCCTGGCGGATTTCGTCCGCCAGTTGCTGCATCTGGGGCAGTGTGAGATTCTTTACGTGTGCCGGACCGTCCACCATGTCGAGATATCGGTTCATAAATTTTTTTCGGAAACGTGAGGCATGAAGCGTGGATTCGCGGATCGCGATTCACTCTTCAAGCATCAACTTCGTTGTCAAATGGCTTCAAATTCAACTCGCCCGCCGCGGTTTTTTCCAACTGCGAAATTTTCAATTCGGCCTCGGCCAGTTTGTCCTGGCACTGTTTCACTAGCCGCGTGCCCTCCTCGTAGCGGGCCAGCAACGCTTCGAGCGGCAGCTCGTCGGATTCCATCGCCTCGACGATGGTTTCGAGCTTTTTCAGGGCTTCTTCAAACGGCAGACTGGCTTTGGCCGGGTCGCTGGGTTTGGCTGGTTTCGACATCCGGGGAAAACTAGGGAAAAACCGGGCGCTCGTCCAGCGCGGAGTCGGGGGGGCTTGGCATCGCCAGATGCCGGCGCGCAGATGACAGACATGTCGCGGAGGATTTGATCACTTTCGTCGTCCAAGAAAACGGCCTGAAGTCAAATTCTCCAGACGGGGAGCAACGCGCCGCCGGCGAACGAAAACCTCAGCATCGAGGCGTCCCGCAGCGTATTGTCCGGCTTTGCTTTCGTCAGTTTGAAGCGAACCAGCCCCCGGCCAGTGGCACTGACCGAGCCAAGCCGCCGCGCAGGCCATGGCTTGGATTTAAAGAACCCGCGTTTGAGCGGAACGCGCGTGTTGGAATCAATCAACCGCGTTTCTACCGGGCCGGCGTGTGTTGGGCGAGATAGGTCAGATCTTGTTGGCTGGCCGGATCGCTGCCGATGCTGACCGCCTGCAGCCAGGTGGTAGGATAGGTTACGGGCTGCGTAGTTTTGGCACCGCGCCATTTATGCACCTCGGAGTGCCCGTCGGCGAACACCATGCCGGACGCCTGGCCGTGCATGCTGCCCGGCAATTCAGTGAACGAGGTTCCCGTCCCGCTGGCATCGGCCGGATTGACATAAAACGTCGCGTCGTCATCGCTGTCCGGGTGTTCGTCAAGAATCGTCCAGCAATCCGACGGCCCCGGGGTGTGCATGTCCGCCAATTTCCTGGCATTGTAAAACGCGGGCCAGTTTCCGCCCTTTCCGGGAGCGAACCATTTTGAACCATCCCCCATGGCCCCGTTCATGGCGCAGCTCCGGATGCGATTGCCCTTCCCGGATTGATTTCCGCTGAGAAAGTGGTCCGCCGGGCAAACAAAGATCTGCAGTTGTTTGGCAACGTAGCTACCTATCAAGGCAGTGCCCAAAATAGGATCGTCCACCGTGATAAAAAGCGTGTTGAAGTTGTTGGCATTTGCGGTCCAATCCAGCGTCACGCCGTACGGGCAGATCCAATTGTATTTGTTGCCGCCCACGTTCCGGTCGGAATTGGTCACAAGCTTGTCATTGTTATCACTGGCATACATATACCACGCGAGGCCCAGTTGCTTGTAATTGTTCATACACTTGATGGAGATGGCCCGCTCCTTGGCTTTGCTCAAGGCCGGCAGCAGCATGGCCGCCAGGATGGCAATGATGGCGATAACCACTAGCAACTCAATCAACGTGAAGGCAGATCGCGATGTTTTCATTTCAATAAACGGGACCCCATGGAGACTCTCACGCGCTTCGCGCCGGGCCGGAACAGTTTTCCGGCCCGGCAGACCAAACCATTTAACATTTAAGGCTGAACCAAGCGGAAGAATTGACTGCCTCCACCCTTGGGCCAGTTGGTGGAGCTCTGGCTGTCCGTGGCCAATTGATCCACCCAAGAACCGCTGGTCAGGCTGTCTCGGCTCTGCAGGTGAACTCCCGGATAGCCGAGCCACGTCACGGGGAAGAATCCACCTGTGGCGGGGCCGATGGCCAGGTTGCCGAACTTTGGTTCGTTGTATTGTGTGCCGAAGGTGTCCAAAGGCAAGTTATCGACTCCGTTGGTGCTGCGGATATAGCGGAAATGGTTTTGTGCAAAACCGGCTTCATCATCGGCACCGTTAATGGCGTATTTGTAAGTCAGTGACCGGGTGTGTCCTTTTGGGAACGTCATGGTGTAGGTATAGACTGTGCTGCCCACCGGATTGTTGGTGCATTGATAACTGGCGAGAGAAAGGGGGTTCCACGCCAACCAGCCGGTAAAATCGCCATTGATATAGACAGCGTCAGTACTCGGATTGAAGACCTCATCCACCACCCCATTCGTCATGCCTACCGCATTCGCCATGTTGACATTGAAGGAGACAACGGTATCCATATTGAGCAAGTCCAACGGGAGGGCGTCATTCCAGTAAACGGTCGGAATATTCGTGCTGGTCACGTTCGGAACCGTGAGAGTGCGGTTATGACCACTGATGCCGCCGAGGGCATCATACATAGTATTGCCGCCGCTCTTGTAACGGAATTGATATTGCACGGGCGTGCCAACGATAATTGAGAAATATGGACTCGTGTAAACGTTGGTGTTGGCCGCCGAGGGGTTGTTCGTGCAGGCCGTGCCTCCCCAACCGTTCGGCGCAAGGGCATCGCCGTTTACGGTTACCGAGGTCGGATCAAAACTTGCATCCGTCTGCTCCACCAAAGTCATGTCCACCGAAAACTGAACTTGGCAATACACTGGCGGAACCGATGCCGACCAGCGGCCATTGGGCAGATCTAGTGTAAATGTCACCGCTTGATTTGAACTGGTAGTTGTGAAGGACAAGGTTCCCGGATTGTCGGAAACATCGGTTCCGGCTTGGAGATCATTCCAGGTTCCGGAGGTGCGAAACTTGTATTGGTAGGTCCCAGGAGTGACGACGACATAAGTATTGGTATAGACACCCACCGACCCAGGCTCCAAGCCCATTTGGGCATTTGGATCACTGCCATACTGTGGAGTGGTGAGGGTTCCGGTGACTTCCCATGCCGTGCCAGGGTCGGCGTAGCCTACCCGATTAGCGGTGGGGAACCACCCGTCCGTGAAATTTCCGGGATAGAAATAAATAGTGGCGGCACCACTGCCGTTGTAATTCATATTCATGTTTTGACCCGGCCAGGTGCTGTTCCAAGTGCCGTCAGTCACCTTCATCCCGCCAGTGTCGATTGAATTCGGCGTCTTTCCGGTGATGTCATATTCCCATTGATGGCTGCCTTGGGCTCCGTTGGTGCCAACAGGTCCATTGTCGATCATCACGCTGCAATTGTTGCACCACCCCTGGAAATTCCCCGCGAGATAGTAGGGCTGCGCCTGTGAGTTGAAAGCAGCAAGCAAGGCCACTCCGGCCGCTGCGAGAATTACTATTTTCATTTTCATATTGTTTTTGAATCTAACAGTCCCTGGCCGCCAGAAACGAGAAGCTGGTTTGCCGTGACTGTTTTATTTGGATCACGGACTCAATCTAATACCGTTTGCGAAATCGTCCACCGCATATTTGTGCGGGTTTTGAATCCGGGCAAAAACCCACGCGGCACAGGGCGATTTGAATTCCTGCCGCGCTCCAGGCTGAAATCAAAAAAGCCGGTCGAAAGGGCTGGTATCGCGCACCGGCAGCCAGCAGGTCGCCGCCGTGCGTTGGCGTTCGAGCGGCAATGCATCCTTGCCCGCCAGCCGCAAAATCAGGCCCGCCGGCGTCACGATGAGAAGGAGCATCAGCGCCAGCACCACGCGGCCGAGGAACTGGCTCAAGGCAAAGCCGAGCCGCATTGAAACCAAATGGTGGCCGCAAAACCAGCGGGGTCTGAAAATGGCGTGGCCGCCACACCCGCCGGCGCAGCAGCGAAAAAACGAGCGCCACTCCAGCAACAGCAGCAGGCGGATTTGCGCCATTCCCAAGGTTTGTCTTTCAGATTTAGTTTCATTTCAATCGGCTTGGGGGGCGAGGCGTCGGGAAATTTTTTGTCACGGCTGCGCGGTCCGCCCGATCACAAAACTGCCCATGCTCAGAAAATTCATTTCCGTGTTCTGAAACCGCGATAGGCGTCGTCCGGCGAGCAGGCCACCGGCTCGCCACGCACCTTGAAAGAAGTGTGGACGAGCAACTCCGCAGCCGGTGGCCGCCTCGAAGCGCCGCAGCAACTCGTGGAGCTGCGGATGGCTTTCGCGCGATAGCGTTTGAATCCTCGCCGAATAATCCACATTCGTGACTGTTGGCAGCGTCGAGCGCTCGGCCTTGAGTTGGTCCAGGCCGGTCAGGCCCGCCGGAGGAGTTTTGCGCGGGGCGTGGCGGAGTGGAGCGATCGCGAGCATGTATGGCGAAAAACAAATCGCCTCCTCACCCTGGCCCTCTCCTCCATTGCTCGATTCTCAATGGAGGAGAAAGGGAAAATCTCAAATCAGACCCGGCTTGCTCGCCTGTCATTGTCGGATGGAGGTTCGGCGAATTATTTTCACCGGCATTTCCGGTTTTATGTGGTTTTGGACATGGTTTTGTTCGGAGGGTTTGCATGGGTTTGGCGGCAATTGGAGGGTTGGTGAAAAAACAGTCCAGCTTATTTAATGTGCGCTAGCTATTAGATATAGGAAAATCTTAAAAATGACTGTTGACTCATTGCGGGGACTTATGCTATAAAACTGTCAAGTAAACCCACTCGGCTAACGCTGGCCTGTAGAAGCTCGTGTTTCTGGCTTGCATTCATCCTTGGCCGAGGTTTCACGCGGGACGGTTCAGATTATGAACACTTCTGTCTTTGCAACGAAATGTTACAGTTGGGTTACATTCAGGGTGTCCATTCTCGGGGGCGTGGTGCGCCACTGCCCCCGCCACGGGTCAAAGGCTCAACCCGGCCAAAGGTCGCCCTCCGTTAAACAACCTCCGCTTCCCTTACCGGTTTGTGCCGGACCGTTTTGCCGGGGGGCGCACAGGCCCGTTCCAGGGTGTCGGGCATCGCAGGAAATTGGAATCGGTTTATCAAAGGAATAATCTATGAATAAGAACATGTCCCAATCGTTTCGGTTGTTTTTTAGTTTCAGCGTTTTGCTGTTAGCGGCTCCGAGGCTGCCCGCGCAAATCCAATACTACCCGGGCAATTTTGACCTGGAGATAACCTTTGGATGCAATTGCTCGTGTTTTTGTCCGACCAATTTGTACGTCACCAATGCTCCGGTTGGCGGATTCCTGGCGACGAATGGGGTGCAAAGCGTTTCTGGCAGCGCCGTGTTGGCAGCCAGCGCGACCCCCGGGCAGGAGCAGTACGTACCGCAGCATTGGGCGCTTTTATACCCAGGGTACCCGAGTTTGGGTTTCGAGGGGTGGACAGCGACGGAGACGGTGCCAGCCAATGTGGCTGGCATGCACGGCACGGGCGGCTTGACCTACACCTCACCGCGCAACTTCAGCAATCCGATATTTCCTTATCCTGTAGTGCCATTTAATTATTATGAGGCTCCCTTGGATCCTTTGACCACCGCATTCACTGGCGTCGGCCTTAACGTTGACCTGCCCAGTCCCTTTCCGCCTCCGGTTAAGCAGCCGTACCCGTGGGACGTCAATGCAACGCTGATCCTGCAAAACGGCCAATTGTATGCGATGGAACAGCAGCTCGTTACCGGGCCTTATCCGCCCTACTGGGGTGAGACCGTGGGGGTTAACTACTTTGAAACACCGGTGACTTATGTGGAAACCAACAGCCTGCTGACGATCTCATTGTATTGCACCAATGGTGGCCAGACCAATCTCCTTTATGTATCCTATCCTACAATCACTGCCACATTGCTTCCCAACCCGGTCGGCAATGTCCCGCTGCCGCTCAACGACGTGACCCCTGACGGTCCGGGATATGAGTTATGGACGCCTGACCTCTTCTCGAACTGGACCTGGCCGCTCGCGCCCACGGACACGCCTGACTTGTCAGGCACAATTCCTGGAGCGGCTTACACCATTCAAGCGAGTCTTCCAAACGGGCCAAATCACTGGACCGGCTATGTTTTTGGTCCTGCTCCCGTTGACTATGTACCGCTGCTGGTGCGCGCCAACCGGGCTTACCGGATCACTCTTCAATATGCTTTGACCAACGACTGTACGGGCGCGCCGTACGTGTTTATGAATCCGTTGATTATCGCCAATACCGGCCTCGTGCCCGCCTGCACAAACATGCAGCTCGTGTTCTATACCGGCATTTGTTCAGCGTGTACCACGAACCCAACCTATTGCCCGGCGACCAACACCGGCTCGGTGGATATGTTGGGAACTCCGAACGTGTGGCCCGTCCCTCCTGACAGCATCACCTCGGGCATAACCCTCTGGGCGAGCGGGGACAATAACACCTTTGACCAAAACCTGCCAGGCTCGACTGTGCCCGAGACGTTCCATCTTGGGGTCGTGACCTCCTCCAGCCAAAACAACGTTTATTTCAAGTGGGCGACGGAGAATCTGGGTTTGTTCGGCAATTATGAATACTTTTCCTCACCGTATCTGTATCCGGTGTATGAGCCGCTCTGCGGCCTGAATGATTTATCCAATATTTTTGTGATGTGCCCAACCAATCCTGGAATCGTGCAGGGCAATGTCATGCTTACTGGGCCAGTGTCTCCAAATTACTATGGTGGACAAGCGGCCTTGAGCTTCCTGCAATTTGCGGTTTATAATAACACCATCAATCCCGGTCTTCCCTACGACCCAAACACCAACACCGTGTCCTGCAATACGCCGTGGAGTCTGTCACTCCCTTACGGGTATGCGGACCCGCAGTTGCTGAACGTGTCAACCATCCAGGCGACCGGTGGCGCGTCGTCAACACCTGCACAGTTCACTTATGGGCATGGCCATGCCGTCACCGAATTTGACAATCCGCCGACGCCGGGCTTTTATGGTCCTAACAATTATGCCGGCCATTATTCATTGCAGTTGGCGGGGTTACAAAGCCAGCCAAGCTCCTGGAACGCAAACGATTTACATTTGGTTTTCGGATGTCCCGTCAATTTGACCTACGATATTATTGAAACCAATCCGCAATACAACAACGTAAACATCACCTGCGGAACCAATGTCGTTAACAACATCACCAATTGTTTCGGCTTGCTGACTGTCAATGTGGTCAATGAGTTTTACCCGCTTGAGGTTTACACCGGCGTCTCCATTCAGGTGAGCGGGAGCGGGCCAGGTTATACGGTGCCGTCTTTCAGCGTAACTTATTCCGGAACAACTCCCAACAATGCCAGTATCCCACTGTTTTTGCCCCAAGGCACTTACACGGTGACCGCGGTGGTGACAGCCTATATTCCTTCGATCAACGAGTATGAAACGCTCTACCCGCCGACCACCAGCTATACGGTTTTATGCGATCAGACCAACGGTCCCGTGCCCTGCACCAACAGTCCGGTCATCCTGACGAATGCCATTTATTCGTCGCCTTGCACCAACAACTCCGGCGTGGTGGTGATCAGCGGCAGTGTCCTGAGTGGCACCGCGGTCGTCCTTACTTATTCCCTGGATGGTCAGCCGGTTGTGCTGGTTACCCTGCCGGGAAATCAATATTCCTTCCTCCTAACGTTGTCTTCAGGTTCGCATATTCTTACCCTGACTGCCACGGACAGCAACGGCTGCACCAGCGCCCTGACGGAAATCGTGAACACCGCCGGCGTTTCACCCTGCCCAATGCCGTTCACCACCAACAAGACGGTGCAGTGCGGTTCGCTCTGGGGTTTTGACCCGCCGCCCGCCTACACCCCATGTTGTGGCACCAACGTGGTGGTTGCAGTTGCCAACACGGTTACCAGTGGGATCTGTCCGCAATTTATCACCCGGACCTGGCAAGTCACCAACTGCTGCGGCACCGCCACGAACGTGAGCCAGCTGGTGACCGTGGTCAACAACCTGCCGCCCATTTTCAACGTCAGGTGCGTAACCAACGTTTATTTTGCCGGCGGCAGCAATAGCTTCACGACACCAGTGCCGAGTTCACCCAGTGCCAATCTGCTGTCCCGGATGCAGGCGGCTGGTATCACCACCTTCAAAGAATTCGACCAGTGTCTAATCAATAGCTACTTAATCCACACGTTCACCAACCTGCCGCCCTGCATCACCTCGGCCACGCTCACAATGGGCCTCCAACCCTGCGGTGACAACAGCGCGAATGACACCGTCAACCTCTCCTTCACCGGCGCCGGCGGGGTGTTGTTGAGCACCAATGCCTATTGGAGCAGCTACATCGGATCGGGCAATGGATCGCCTGGGCTGGTAGGCAACACATGGGATACTTCGACCTATCCGAACGGACAAATCATTACGGAGGATCTCGGCACGCTGGACCTCATTGCCTCTATGAACCAGTATGGCTTCCTGGATTTTATCAGCCAGGACGACTCGGGGGTGGATTTCCTGCAATTGACGGTGGTGTCGTGCTGCTGTTCCACCAATAAGACCGTCCCGTGCGGTAGCAATTGGAACTTTGACTTTCCCAGCGCGATGGATGCGTGCAGCGGAGCGCCGGTGCCGGCGACCATTCTGAGCACCTTGACCAACGGCCTGTGCCCTCAGGTTATCACCCGGACCTGGGCGTTCACCGACGTGTGCAGCAACACCGCTTTTTGCAGCCAGACGGTCACTGTCAGTTGCTGCACCAACTGCTGCACCAACTGCACTCCGGCCAATTACATCAGCTATACCAACGTCATCACTCATGGATACAATTTCCTGGCGGACAATCTCTGCCAGGGAACCAATAATAGCGTTAACAGCGTTCTGACCAACTTGGTGAGCGACCCGAACGGGGTTTTGAACACGCAGTTGGATTATTGGAACGGCTCCGGCTTCAATGTCTATAGTTACTTTAATGCGGCGGATGCAGCGGCATATTTCGTCGCGTCTTCTGGATCCGGGTGGTATGATGCAAGCGGCAATCTCGTCTCCCTGATGCTCTCAGCCGGGCAAGGATTTGTGCTGAACAATCCCGGCACGAACTTCAACTTGGTCATCCAAGGCTGCCTGCCCACTTGCCCGCCGCCCTGCTCGCCTCCTACCAACGGCCAGTCTTCCTTGGTCGGGCGGCTGGGGCTGGGCACCGCGACTTGGACGAACCTCTTCAGTTGTCCGCCACCGTGCGGCGCACAAATTCTCCTCTGGAACGGAGCAGGCTATGCCGCCTACAATTACGCGAATGGTGTCTGGACGCCCTCCCTGCCGGTGCTGGCAGCCGGCCAATCGGCGTTTGTTTCCGTGCAGCCGAACACCAATTGCTGTTCGACGGTCATGAGCTGCCCGAGCAACATCGTGGTTTCAGCCTGCACGAGTGTTCCAGTGCTCTACACGGTAACGGCCAGCAATCTTTGCTGCGCCACAAATCTCGTCGTGGTTTGCAGTCCGACCAATGGCAGCTACTTCGCTCCGGGGACGGTCACGACGGTCAACTGCTTTGCGGTGGACTGCAATGGGATCACGAATAGTTGTAGTTTCAGCGTCACGGTACAAACTGCTCAGTCGGATTTCCAGAACGGCAGCTTTAATACAGCCGTGCCTTCCAATGGCACGGGTGGCGGCTGGACGAGTTCGGACATCAACACCATCGTGGGTGGATGGGGTGCCAGCATCGGCAATCCCGGTGGCGGGTTCCTGCTCAACGAAGTCGGGTCCCTGGGCGAAAACCCCACCATCCAACAAACCATTTGCTGTCTGCAAACGGGCCAGTGCTACACGGTCCATTGGCAGGCGCAAGTCCAGTATTACGGAAGCAATCCCAGCAACGCGCCTTCGTTTGGCGTGCTGCTGGATGGCCATTTCATTGATCTGCTCAACGTGGGGCCGAACGATTACGCGTGGCATCAGTTTTCCACCTCGTTCACCGCGACCAATTCCTGCCAAACCCTCGGGTTTGCGGCGGAAGTTGACCCCACGGACGTGTCGTATTACCTGGACAACGTCTGGCTCGAACCGTGCGGCTGCTTCCGGTTCAACTGCCAAAGCAACCTGCTGGTTCACACCTGCACCTCCAACGCGATTGTGAACTTCACCATCACCGCCACCAACCTGTGCGGCACCAACGCGGTGAACGTGACCAGCACACCCGCTTCCGGCAGCTCCTTCCCGGTGGGCACGACCACGGTCACCAACATCGCGCAAGACAGCGCCGGACACCTCACGTTATGCACTTTCACCGTCACGGTGGTGTCAGATTACCGTCCGCTGGTCATCACGTCTTATCCAACGAACATGGTGATCTGCGTGGGAACCAACGGGTGTGGGGCAATGATCAATGTTACCAACAACGTTTTGATTCAGGGCGGCAACCAAGGGTTTAACATCATCCAGAGTATTCCGCCGGGAACAATCCTGTGCAGCAACACGCCGGTGACTTTCACCGTGAGTGACCGTTGCGGCAACACCAATGTCCTCCACGCCCAGGCGATCTTGGAAACCTGCTGCGTGGCGCCGCCCCTCAGCATGGTGCTGTGGATGACTTTTGACGAAAGCGTCGGAGTGACCTGTCTCAATTCCGCCGGTTATCACAACGGTCTCCGCTACGAAGGCAGCGCCTATGCCAACAACGGCAACGGACCGACGCGTACCTTCGGCCAATATGTCAATAACTGCCTGTGCTTTAATGGAGCTAGCAACAAAGTGGTTGTGGCAGATTATCCACAAATCAACTTTTCGACGAACAGCTTCTCGATGGATGCCTGGGTAAACTGGCGCGGTGGACTCGGTTTCGAAGTCTTGCTGGACAAGCGCACGAATATCGCAACCTATACTTATGGTTACCATTGGTTCCTGAACAGCGGCGCCTCCGGCGTGCAACTGGCCACCGGCCAGGGGCCCAGCGGTCCCTACAACAACTTCTGGTCGCATGTGACGCTTACACCGAACACCTGGAATCATCTGGCGGTCACCGTTCAGCGCGGGGCCACCAACGGTCTCAAGTTCTACCTAAATGGAACCTTGACGGACACCTTTAGCACGACCTCCGTCACCAACAGCATGTTCAACACCAACGACCTGTGGATTGGCGCCTCGCCGTTGCCCGGCAACTTCCCGTTCAATGGCTGTCTGGATGAACTGGAATTGTTCAGTCGCGCGTTGACCGCCGCCGAAGTCAACGGCATCTATCAAACCCGCACCGTCGGCAAATGCCGGCCGACCGCATCCGTGCCCGCGCTGGCGAATTTCTGTTACGCGACCAATCTCACCGTCACCGCCACGGTGTGCAACAGCGGTGCGACACCGCTGACGTTGAACGTCACTTTCGCCGGATTGTCCGCCAGCCAGGTTGGCGGCTCCGGCGTCGTGAATGGCCCCACCAGCTTCACCGGTTATCCGGCGGCTGTCACCTTGTCGCCGAACACCTGCACCAATTTCCCAGTCACCATTGGACTTCCGCCCGGACTCACGTCCGCCACGACGGCCTATTATACCATGACCGTGCAGGACGCCGCCGGGCAGGTTTTTGAAGCCATCGGCAAAGTGACCGACGGGACCACCAGTTATCTGAGCCTGGCCTGCGCCATCATCAACCCCTACACATCCGGGCAGGTTGCCTGGCAGGCCCCGACCAACTTCACCTTCACGCTGGTCAATACAAGCAACGGGCCGGTGCCGCTCAACCCCCAGATCTTTGTCGTAAATCCCGACCTGACGCTGGAAACCAACCTCGTGAGCCTGAACGGCCTGCCTCCAGGAACTCCGGTGACTAATTCCATCGTGCTGTCTCCGCTGGGTTCCTATACCGAGACGATTGCGATTAACTATGCCGATGCAGCGCCGTGGAGGCCCTATTACCTGGTCCTGGCCTTGGACATTGGCAACGCCGGCAGTCTGGTGCAGGTGGCCTCGGCGCCGTTTGCGCAGATCGTTCCATCCGACGAAAGACCGCTGTTGGGAGCAGCGCTCGGTGGCGGTCAAGTGATCGTCAATTGGGATCTGGTGAACACCGGGTGGACCTTGGATTCAACATTGAACCTGCTCAACACTTCCTGGACGCCCGCCGGCATCCCGGTGGTCTTGCTGCCCGACGGCAGCCAGGGGGTCTCGCTGCCAGCGACTAATGCCGCTCAATTCTTCCGTCTGCGTCGGTAGGGCATTGCTGGCCAAATAGCCGAATCCTCGAAGGCCGGGAACATTTCCCGGCCTTCAGCGCCAGGGCTCCGGCTCAAGCCGCGTTTGCAAGTGGTTTTCCGTTTGGCCGCGCGGGTTGGCGCAGCCTCTTGGTTGCTCCAGAAAGTGTTGGTTCCAATCTCCAATTCTCAATTCTCGGCGGCGCGCGCAAAAAAGGCAAAGAAGTCGCCAAGTCTCGTGGAGCCATTGACTGCCACTGCGCCGACGCTCAAGTTGCATGGATACCCGCGTCAGCCTGTTGGTTATTTGCCTGGCGGCAGCCATTGTCTCGTCGCGATCCGCGCCCGCCCCACTCAAGAACAGCGATTGTCTGGAATGCCACTCCGACAAAACGCTTTATAAAACCAATGCCGCAGGCAAGGCTGTCTCCCTGTTTGTAGACCCCGCACGGCTGGCTGCTTCCGCGCACAAAACCAACACCTGCGTCAGTTGCCATGCCGACCTCACCGGCAAACATCCCGACGACAATATTCCCGCCCAGCCGGTTCACTGTGCCAGTTGCCACGAGCGGCAGACGGAAAGCTACGGTGCGAGTGTTCACGGCCTCGCGCTCAAAGCCGGACGCGCCGATGCCGCCACCTGTCAGGACTGCCACGATTCGCATGACATCATCGCAGCGACTTCGCCCCTCTCACCGCTGCACGTTTCCCGGCAGGCCGAAACCTGCGGCGCCTGCCACGATCAGGAGGCGAAGGATTGGGCCGGGAGCGTGCATGGCAAAGCCGTCGCGGCCGGCATGCGTGACGCGCCAACCTGCACCGACTGCCATTACGAGCATAAGATCGAGGCGCTGAAAAACAGTTCGTCGCGGAACATTTCACAGGACGTTTGCAGCCGCTGCCACGCCTCTGAGCGGCTCAACACGAAATATAATCTGCCGCAGGACCGCGTCCGCACCTTTTTCGAAAGTTACCACGGGCTCGCCTCGCAATACGGTTCCACGCTTGCCGCCAACTGCGACAGTTGCCACGGCTATCACAAAATTTTGCGTTCCACGGATCCCGCCTCCACCATCCACCCGGCGAACCTGGTGGCGACCTGCGGCAAATGCCATCCGGGCGCGAACGCGAAATTCGCCCTCGGCAAAATCCACGTGGACCTCGCCGCCCAGAAAAGCGCGCCGGACTTCGGCACCGAGGTCAGTTGGTGGGTGCGGAAGGTTTATCTCGTGCTGATTTTTGGCGTGGTGGGCGCGATGTTCGTTCACAACGCCCTGCTGCTTCTGAAAAAAGTGCGCGCGCATCTGCAGTCGAGCGGCCGGCCGGTGCTGCGCATGAGCCGCGGCCAGCGCTGGCAGCACGCGGTGCTGGCACTGAGTTTCATCGCCCTGGCCGTCACCGGCTTTGCGCTCAAGTTTCCCGATTCGGGCTTCGCCACCCTGTTCGGTTCGAGCGAACCGTTCCGCCGCTGGTCGCATCGCATCGCGGGACTCATCCTGCTTGCCGTGGGCGCGTATCATTTGATTTATCTCCTGACCTCGCCGGAAGGCCGGAAGCTGGTGAAGGATTTGTTTCCGGTGAAAAAGGATTTGGTGGATGTCCTCGCGGCGGTGCGCTATCTCCTCGGTTTGAGTCAGGAAAAACCGAAGATCAGCCGGTTCGGTTACGCCGAGAAAATGGAATACTGGGCGGTGGTCTGGGGCACGGTCATCATGGGCGTCACCGGCCTGATGATCTGGTTCAAGATGGACGTGACGCACTGGCTGCCGCGCTGGCTGGTGGACGTGGCGCTGACGATTCATTATTACGAAGCCGTGCTCGCGTGCCTGGCGATCGTCGTCTGGCATTTCTACCACGTCATTTTTGATCCCGACGTGTATCCGCTGAACATGGCCTGCTGGGACGGCAAGGTTTCCGAGCATTGGCAGGCGGAGGAACATCCGCTGGACGAATTGAAGTTGCCGCCAGCGCCGCCGGCCTCGTCTTCCGAGAATTCGTCACCGACTCCCTCGCAAAAATGATGGCCAGGGCGAAGGTGGATGGAACCTCTGGAGGCGAGTTGGTTTCCGTTCGGTGTTTGCCTGTCTTCTTCTGAAAAAATGGCGCGCAGTGCAAGTTTCGAACCTGTGCTCCCTGCCGTGTCAAGGCAGGCTGCAGGGCATTAAGCGTTGGTATTTTTGTTTGTGATCTCATCTGGATGGCCGGTCGGCGAGTAGTGTGCGGAAAAAACGCGGAAAACCAGCCGGCCAAATGCGGTTCGGGAATTGCCAAAATCCGCCCAATCTTCGCGCTTGGCGAACGGCGGCGGCTTCTCTAGATTCGCGTTGTGAGTGCGATGTCCAACCACCGATCATCGTCCGAAACAGGAGCCTGCTTCCTATGAAAGATTATTTGCCTGCGGAAATCCGCAACTTCGCCGTTGTCGGCCACGCTTCTTCCGGGAAAACTATGTTGACCGAGGCGATGCTTGCCTGTGCCGGCGTGATCAACCGCATGGGTACCATCGCCGCCGGCACCACCGTGTCCGATTATCACGAAAGCGAAAAGGCGCGGCAGATTTCCGTGTCAGCTTCGCTGATGCATCTGGACTGGTTGGGCAAGAAGTTCAACATTCTCGACTGTCCCGGCTACGCGGATTTCATTAGCGAGGGGCTGGGTGCGCTGCGGGTCGGGGATTTCGCACTGATCGTGGTGAACGCCGCGCACGGCGTCGGCGTCGGCACCGACGCGGTCTGGAAATACGCCACGCAGTGCGGCATTCCGAAAATGATCGTCGTTAACGCCTTCGACAAGGAAGGAACGGATTTTGAAAAAACGCTCGCGCAAATCCGCGAACACTTTGGCGCCAGTGTTTTTCCCATGACGCTGCCGGTCAATCCCGGCCCCGGCTTCAACCAGGTGCTCGACGTGCCGCGCGACGAAATCATCACCTACGCCACCGACCAGAGCGGCAAATTCACCGAAACTCCGGCGTCCGGCCCGTGGAAGGAACGCGTGGATCAGTTGCACAAGGAACTGATTGAGCATGTCGCGGAGTCGGACGATGCGCTGATGGAGAAATTCTTTGAACAGGGCGGCTTGTCGGAAGAGGAATGGCGGGCGGGCATCCACACGGCGATTCAAAACCAGGTGTTCGTGCCGCTGTTCTGCGTCTCCGCGGAGACCAACGTCGGCGTCGCGCGGCTCATGGACATCATCGCCAAGTACGGTTCCTCGCCGGTGGACCGGAAAAAGGTCGCCGCGCATGATCCCGACGGCCGGGATGTGGAAGTCTCGCTGACCGATCCCGATCCGGTTTGTTATGTTTTCAAGACCATGAGCGAGGCGCAGTTTGGCGAACTGTCGTTCTTCCGGGTGTATTCCGGCCAGGTCAAATTTGGTTCGGAACTTTACAACACCGAGCGGCGCTCGACCGAAAAAATCGCCCAGATTTACCTGCTCAACGGCAAGAACCGGGAGACGGTGCCCGTGCTGAACGCCGGCGACATCGGCGCGGTGGTGAAACTGAAGGACACGCATACCGGCAACACGCTTTGCTCGCCAAAACGCCCGGTTGCGTTGCCGAAAGTCCAATACCCCAAGCCAAACATTCACGCCTCCTTGAAGAGCACGAGCAAAGGCGAGGAGGACAAAGTCGCTTCCGGCCTCGCGGCGTTGCACCATGAGGACCCGACATTTCTGCATCATGTGGACGGTGAACTCCATCAAACGGTTTTGTCCGCGCAGGGCGAACTGCATCTCGAAGTCATCGCCGAGCGCCTGCGCCGGCGCTACAACGTCCACGTGGAACTGGCCGAGCCGCGCGTGCGTTACCGCGAAACGATCAAGGCCAAAGGTGAATCCAAGTACCGCCACAAAAAACAGACCGGCGGCGCGGGCCAGTTTGCCGAAGTCTGGATGCGCATCGAACCCAAGCCGCGCGACACCGGCGTGGAGTTCACCCAATCGCTCGTCGGCCAGAACGTGGACCGCTCGTTCGTGCCTTCCGTGGAGAAGGGCGTGGCGAAGGTCTGCGAGGAAGGTGTGCTCGCCGGCTACCGGGTGGTGGACGTGAAAATAGATTTTTACGACGGCAAAATGCACCCGGTGGATTCCAAGGACATCGCGTTTCAGATCGCCGGTTACTTCGCGTTCAAGGAATCCTTCACCGCCGCGCGACCGTGTTTGCTGGAGCCGATCCACACTGTTGAGATCCGCATTCCGGAAGATTGCATGGGCAAGGTGATGGGCGACCTGTCGAGCCGGCGCGGGCGGATTCATGGCATGGACACCGACGGCAGTTTTCAGGTGATCAAGGCGCAGGTGCCGGCGAAGGAACTTTACCGCTACTCCAGCACCTTGCGCTCCCTTACCGGCGGCCGCGGCGTGCATCTGGAAGACTTCAGCCATTACGAGGAAATGCCGCGCGATCAGGAGACCAAGATCGTCGAGGAATACAAGAAACACCGCGCCGAGCCGAATCACACGGCACACGGTTGATCGCCGGGCAATCAGATCTCCGATTTTGCCGGAGAAAATCCGGAAGCATGGGCATGTGCGTTCAGTCCAAAGCATCGGCCTGACTGCTCGAAGGATTTTCGAGGCTTGCTTCCAGCCGCGCGTCCGAGATTGTCTGCGCGACCTTCCCCGCCGCCCTGCGATTCAACTTGACCGCCTACACGGGAGGTGTAAAAGGTAAGCAATGCCATCACTTTGCCGCTCTTGCGGGGCATGGGGATTGGCTAGCGAACGTGATTCGCCGAGCGGAACTGAAATTGGCATGAGCAAGCATCGGGTAATGTCCCGCAAAGGACAGGCAGCGCTTGGCCTGCGCATTTGTTTTTCACAGACCAGAGAAAGAAGGTGTCGGACGCAACAACTCACCGCCGCTGCCGGCAACCTGAATTTCCGCACCAACAACGCGCTGGTGCAGGCGTTCGGGGTGAACTCGCTGAATGAACTGACGGCCCTCACGCGCAGCGGGACGCTGACGGTGGAAGGCACGGCGACGAGCGTGGCGACCAACGTGACGGTCAACACGCTGCCGGCCACGCTTTACGCGGACGGCGCGTTTGCGCGCACCAACCTGGTGCTGGTCAACGGCGCGACGAACTACACGGCGATTGCCAAGGACCTCTACGGGCGGTTCGACACCAACACGGTGGCGGTGACGCTGGCGGCGACGAACAATTACCGCTACGACCTCAACGGCAACCTGCTCACCGACGGCCGGCGGGCGTTTGATTACGACGACGAAAACCAGTTGATCCGCGTCACGGTGACGAACGCCTGGAAAAGCGAGTTTGTCTATGACGGGAAAATGCGGCGGCGCATCCGCCGGGAATACTCGTGGAACGGCGGCGCTTGGGCGGAAACGAACGAGGTGCGCTACGTGTATGACGGGAACCTGGTGATCCAGGAACGCGACACGAACAGCGTGCCGCTGGTGACTTACACGCGGGGCCGGGACCTGAGCGGGACCATGCAAGGCGCAGGCGGCATCGGCGGGTTGCTGGCGCGGACGGACAACGCGCAGATGCTGGCCGGCAACACTTACTACGTCCATGCCTACTACCATGCCGACGGCAACGGGAACGTGACGTTCCTCATCAACTCGAACCAGGTGATGGTGGCGCGGTATGAATACGATCCGTTTGGGAACATCCTGAGCCAGACTGGGCCGTTGGCGGATGCAAACCTTTACCGGTTCTCCAGCAAGGAACTGCACCTGAACTCGGGGTTGGTTTATTACCTGTACAGGTTTTATGATGCGAGTTTGCAGCGGTGGGTGAGCAGAGATCCGATAAACGAAATGGGCGGATTAAACCTGTATGCGTACGTAGCAAATACACCACTTTATTCCTACGATGCGGTTGGCTATTCAATTGCAGGTAATAACCCAAATTGGCCTCCAATCAAACTGCCACCAGGTGGACCAGGCCCGACTCCGCCTAGCGGTGGTGCTCAAGGGAATATGGCGGCGGCGGCATTGTTTGCAGCGATTCAAGCAGCCGTCCAAGCGCATTTTACGTCGTGCCAAAATAAAAGCAAATGTCCTGGACCGGATGGCCAATCAGACTGTGAAAAGTGTTGTAATAATACTGCATATACAGGCATCGCAGCAGATGCCGGAGCCGCTGCGACGGGAGCAATAGCGTGCGCGGCATGGGTTGTCCCTTTGAAAGTAGCAGCCTGTTTAGTCGCAACAGCCGCATTGAATGAAGCCGCTGACTTAGGTATTCTCGATGCGCAAAAAGCTTGCCTTCAGGCATGTCATTCTAAAAGCAAGTAAATTATATGGAACTATTTCAATTTGACGCTATTCTTATGTTTGGTTGTTTTTTGGGGGCATTAACTGTGTTAGCTTCCGTCAAGAGAAACGGAATCAAAACGACCAAAATACAACTAGCCGTCGCAGGAATTCTGGCGATCATTCAATTGCTCGTAATCGCAGCACTGCCCGAAAAATATATCCTTTGGACGTTAATTGCGGCTTTTGTGCTTGGCCCATTTGTTTTCATGCGTTTTAGAATTTGCGATAGGCTGATGGCAATAGTTGCTAAACGCATTGGCGAAGACCCAAAAGAATGAACGCACACGCCAACCAATGCGACTGACGTGCCATGAAATTTAACGCTGGCGCAGCTTCTCGATTACGAACCCTTCACCCAGGAAGGAAAGCTCATCTACGTCAAACTGAACATCCAAATGCCTTGCCCGCCTTGTGGCACTGTCCCGGTCAACCCAAAGGCGTGGTTGGGAGTTCTTCACTCAGCACGCCCGGTTCGCTTTCGGTAATGGATGCGACTGACCAGCTATGTCGGAAGGATCAATACGGCAGCCCGCTGTCGCCGGCAAGTCGAATCGAATTGTCAGGGCCAGATTGATGACTGTGGGCGTTCTGGATTATTTTGACAACGCAATTTTGGTAGGACTGGCGGGGTAAGTTTGTTTGGCATTGTGGCAGGCCGCAATATTTAATTTGCAGCCAAAACGACGGCGGTGACGAGAGTTGATTGGGAAATTGCATCGTGGATTGGAACAAAAACTGAATTATGAATACACGACTAAAATATTTGTTCGGCTTGATTCTGCTGGCGTGGTTGTTTAGCACGCTTACGGCGAGCGCCTACTATGATCCTGGCATTCAGCGGTGGATTAACCGTGATCCTCGCGGAGAAGCTGATGGTAACAATCTTTATGAGTTTGGAAACAATTCCGCTTATGATTACTTTGATGATTTCGGACAACAAGCGAAACCAGTGCCGCCACAACAAAAGCCGCCCAAACCACCAACTCCGACGAATCCTCCCCCTTCAAACCCAAAACCACCTCCGTCGCCGAACCCATGTCCTCAATTGGAATCGCAATGGCCAGCAGCCGCAGGGTCAATTAGTAAAATACCAGGAGGCTACGACGGTGTTCCTGGATCTGACGAGGTTTGTAAAAAATTTGATTGTGCTTTTGCCGTGTCCGTATGTCGAAAAGGATGCAATGAAAAATACGGACACCTCTATGGAGAGGATGACAACCCTGCGTGTTACAAGGCGTGTATGGAGGATTGCAAGCGACACAATGCCCAATGCAACGGCGAAGGGGGCAAGGGCAAGCTTTAGAAAGGATGGCGACAATGAAATCAAACCATCGACTGATCGCGATCGCCGTGCTCGGAATTCTATTGGGCGCAACCACAATGGGGTTTTATCAACGCCTGGCTTGCCGGAAGGAATTAGAAAAATGGAAATTCGCGCTCCAAGCACGCGGTGATCGCTGGCTCCGTGGTAACTTAACTTCGTCGGTGCTCGACAACGTGGAGACACTGACCGGGATTCGTCGCGGGGAGATTGATTACCTAATTAAATTGAAGGAAGATCGCCTGAGCGAAGGGATTCAGGACATACTGGCGAATTATCCAAATGAAGCCTTGACGGATACGAACATTATCAAAGCTCTGAAGATTGCTGGTCACTACCGTGCCGAACATCCTTTTAAGACTGGTGAAGAAGAGCTTGACAAGGCGGTTGATGACATTTTAGCGAAAATTCAAAAATCCAAAGACTAATGTTTATGCACCTAGAACAAAAGAAAACAACGTGGTGGCCGGCGATGGTAGGCAGCACCATGACCGCCTCGGCCTCAAATGACATTGTTGAGGGCCAAATGTGGACCAGAACAAAAGAAAATAATAGAGATATTCGATTATATTTGTTTGGGATGGTGCTGCTGGTATTGTTGTTTAGTTCCCACACGGCGAGGGCCTACTATGATTCCGGCACCCAGCGGTGGTTGAACCGGGATCCAATTCAGGAGTTTGGAGGGAGAAACTTGTTTCTGCTTGCCCGAAATAATCCAATGAACCTTGCTGACGGCTATGGACTAGTGCCATGTCCAAGAGGCACTCACTGCCCCCCAAATAGAATCATTCAGAATAACGTAGGCATTGATATTTGCGTTTGTGCTCCCGATTGCTGTCAGCCAGATAATCCACCGCCTACCCCACCCCCGACAACCTGCCCATGCGGTTGCGAAGGCTCTGACTGCAACTGCCCTCCACCGCCGCTGCCGCAGGCTCCACCCTCCCGCCCGGCCCAGCCACCGCCGGCTCCACCACAGCCGACTCCACCACCACAGCAACCATTCCCGTCGCCATTTCCGCCGGCTGCACCACCGCCATCCGCGCCGCCGCCAATCATTATTTTGATTCCGATCGGGCCGGATACTTTACCTGGATTTCCCGGACGCAATCCCCCGCACCGGGGGCCAGTCACTGGTGGAGTGGGATCAAGTCCGTGGGCGCCAGCATTTTGATGTTGAACCGAGTAGTTCTTCGCATGATTTCTAAAAAATCTACTGGAATTACTGTTGTTTGGTTTTATCGGGCTTAAAACTCTGTCAACCATAGCAGATTATATGGTTGTCCTATTTTTTAGAACTGAAATCAATCATAAACCACAGTGAGATACATAATTACATGGATTTTGCTGATTTTATTGCTTGTGGGGTGCCGTCATGACACCACAAAGCCTCAACAACGACTAGTCGGAACTTGGTTGGTAGATATAGTAACGTTGGACGGCGGGCATTTTAGGAGCGTGATTACTGTTGCACCTGATGGGAGTTACAGTTGTAAATTTAGCAAAGCGACCACTTCAGGCGTTTTGACGGGCGCTATCGAAGGAAGGTACGAAATCAATCGTGGTACCTTGATTGACACCATGACAAAACACAGCAACACAAACGCAGTACTGCCCAGCGTGTCACGCGCTCAAATTATTCGACTTGATGACCAAGAATTGGTTACGCAGTGCGAGGGGATGACGAATGAGATTGTCATGCGAAAGGAAAGCAGATGAGAACAAAGTTTGCGAACGATCCTGAAATCGCGAGGCGAATCGGTACGTGTCCGAACTTGACGAGAAATGTGCTGATCTTAGCAGGGCACAATGAGGGCGACCGTGTGCTGCAACAAGAATTAACCCCAAGCCAGCACAATAGTCAAATAAAATGAAAGTGACCAACTCAAAGCGGGCGTGGCCTTCAAGAATGGTAAGGCACAAGGGCTGGCGGCCGCAGTGGTTTTGGGCAACGGTTCTTGCCGTTTTAGTGGCACTTGGGTGTTTGTTGCCAACTTACCGGCAGAAGCTTTACCAGGCCTTGTCGCCGAATGACAAACAATTGATGGTAACGGTAACATCGTACTCACTGGACACACAGCTAAATTTAACACCCTTCCAGCTTAAGCAATGCGACATTGCCCTGCTGGATCTCCTTTGTGCTCAAGGCTTGCTGGGTGCTGAACGGATTGACGTCTCGAATTGCCTGGCGACCCTGGATCAGTGGGCGCAGCGCGTTCAAACCGAGACGGACCGGAACTTTCATCAATTTCGGGAAAACCCAGCTGGCTTTGATAACTCAGAAGGTTATTTCCGAATGTTGATGATGGCGGTGGTCATGTATGAGGATTTCGGCATTCGATACAACCCCGACCGGATCACCCTGCCCGGTGAAGTTGACCCCAACGACCGTTTTTTTGCCAACGCGCAGGATATTTTCCTTAACGGCCTGATGGAAAACGGACGCGGAATTCTGGCGGCGAATTGAAGCCAACCGGAAACGGTGAGAGTTATACGCCCTCTCGCCCTCAAACTCAGGCGCGCGAAGTCCGGGCCTGAATTTGCCCGATCGCCCAGCACGCGTGCTCGGCAAGCAGCGGTTCGGGGTCAGCAGCAGCTTTCTGCAAGGCCGGCAAAGCGGTTTCATCGCCGACGTTGCCGAGCGCGACGCAGACGTTCCGCAACAAGCCGCGGCGTTTCGTGCGCAAAATTGGGGTGCCGGCAAAACGCGTTTTGAACGCGACCTCATCCAGCGCGAGCAGTTCCAGCAAGTCCGGCGCGGCCAAGTCCGGCCGTGCGTGTTTCCGCATCAGGCTGCCTTCCCGCGCGAATTTATTCCACGGACAAACCGCCAGGCAATCGTCGCAGCCGAAAATCCGATTGCCGACCGCCGGTCGCAGTTCCACCGGAATGGATCCCTTCAACTCGATGGTCAGGTAGGAAATGCAGCGGCGGGCATCCAGTTGAAACGGCGCGGTGATGGCCGCCGTCGGACACGCCGTCAGGCAGCGCGCGCAGCTGCCACAATGATTTTTTTCGGGTGCGTCAGGTTCGAGTTCGAGCGTGGTGAGGATTTCCGCGATAAAAAACCAGTTGCCGAGTTTGCGGCTGATGAGATTGGTGTGCTTGCCGGCGAAACCCAGCCCGGCGCGCTGCGCCAGCGCACGCTCCAGGATCGGGCCGGTGTCCACGTACCACACCGAGCGCGTGGCTGGACCGCCGAGTTCGTTGATGAACGCGCCGAGTTGTTTCAGCGGTTCGGCGAGCGTGTCATGGTAATCCGCGAAACGAGCGTAGCGGGCGAGGACACCGGGACGAGCAGGGCAGGGGACGGGGCTGTCCTCCATCCGCGCGTAGCTTACTGCCAGGGTAATGACGCTTTGCGCGCCGAATAGAACCTCCCGCGGGTCGGCCCGTTTGGGCGCCGTGCGTTCGAGCCAGGCCATTTCGCCGTGCCGTTTTTCGGCGAGCCATTTTTGAAAACGCGCGGCTTCCTCCGGCGGCTGCGCGGTGGCGACACGGCAGTCGTCAAAACCGAGTTCCAATGCGCGTCGCCGCACGGCCGTTTTCATCGGGAGGCGTGCCGGAATTGATGAATCACCTGCTGCGCCACTTCGCGCGGAGACCGCAGATCGGTGTTGATCAGCACGTCGGCCTGCCGGTAATGCGGCGCGCGCGCGGCCAGCAGTTCGCGGATTTTGGCCGGCGGATCGGGGTCGTCCAGCAACGGCCGGTGGGACTGGGCGCGCACACGTTCCCAAATGCGCTCGGGTGAGGCCCAGAGGCAGACGACCAGCGCGTGGGTTTTAAGGCTGGCGAGATTGTCCGGATTGACCGGCAGTCCGCCGCCGGTGGAAATCACGGTTTTTTTGCGCGTGACCAGCTCCCCGACAATGCGCCGTTCCCAGTCACGAAACGCCGGCTCGCCGTCCTGGGCAAAAATCTCGGAGATGGTTTTGCCGGCGCGGGCCTCGATGACATGGTCGGTGTCGAGCAGGGTGAAATGGAGGAGGTTCGCCACGATCTGGCCAACGGAGGATTTGCCGGTGCCCATGAAACCGATGAGCGTGAGGTTGCGGATTTGGCGGACACTGGTCACGGCTTTGAATTAGCGGATTTTGCGGGGGTTGGCACGCAGTTTCTCTCGGTCGGCGCACGGCGGTCTCAGATGTTGAAATCAAAGGGGTTGAACGGCTCGGTCTGTAGTTTGCGCCAGCGCTCGCTGAGTTCGGCCACCGTGACCCGTTCCATGATCTTGACCACGGCCTCGCGCACCTCTTTCATCACGCTGCGGATCGCGCAACGCGACTCGTCGGGGCAGGAGCATTTCTCGTAAAACCGCTCGCTCACACAACTGACCGGCGCCAGTGCGCCTTCAATGTGCCGGACGATGGCGGCCAGCGTGATTTCCTCAGGCCGCCGCGCGAGCCGGTAGCCGCCCGCGACGCCCCGGCGGCTGGCCACAATGCCGGCGGATTTCAGATCATTAAGGATCTGTTCCAGGAAGCGTTTGGGAATGTTCTGCTGTTCCGAGATGGTTTGAATCCGCACCACTGGTTGATCGTGGTTCAGCGCCAGCACGAGCAATGCGCGCAGCGCATATTCCCCCCGGACAGAAAGTTTCATACACGAAATATCTAATCTACATTGAATAAGTCAAGAATTATTGAAATAAATGCTAAATCATAAATAAATCTGTATAAAAATAATCTTTATAATGCCTATTGACTTACTAGAGATTGCTGCTAGAGTCTTCGCCAGAATAAAGAATTCAAAGTAAATTGAATGAAGATAAATGCGTGCAAAAGTGGCGGCGAACGAAGTGCCGAGCCGGGCGATTTTTGGCTGGACATCGTGGCCCGGCAAGTTGCGACGCTGCGTTTCGGCGTGGTGCAGATCGTCGTTCATGAATCGCGGGTGGTGCAGATCGAGCGCACCGAGAAGGTGCGCCTGGCTGCTTTGTCAGCGCCATCCGACGGCCCGCAAAATTTTACCGACCAAAAATCTGGAGGTTGACAAACTCAGTGCTGGCTGACCTAACCAAAGGAAGCAAGCCGCAAACCAAATTAACCATGAAATTGAAACCTAACTTATTTGTGCTCATCCTTGCCGGCGGACTTGGCGCGGGCCTCGCGGCGCAAGCTGACGAAATCAGCGATACCATCTATTCACTCAAGCAACAAATCGAAGCGTTGGACCAAAAAGTCCGCGTGCTCGAACGAAAACGCGAACTGGATCAAAACACTGCGGACGAAAATGCAAAGACCACCCCGGTCCTGACCGTCGGCGAAAACGGATTTGGCTTTCGATCCGCCGATACCATTTTTTCCCTGACACTCCACGGCGTGTTGCAATTGGACAGCCGGACGTTCCTCAATGACAACCCCAAGTCAGTGGGCAACGACACGTTCCTGTTGCGCCGCGCCCGGCCGATTCTTTCGGGAACGGTCTTCCGGGATTTTGATTTCATGTTTGTGCCGGATTTTGGCGGCAGCACAGTGCAGATTGTCGATGCCTTCGTGAATTATCGCAATCGGCCTGAATTGCAAATCCAGGTCGGGAAATTCAAATCGCCGGTCGGGCTCGAACACTTGCAGGCGGATGTGAACACGACTTTCAACGAACGTTCCATCGCGACGGACCTGGTGCCCAACCGCGATCTCGGGGCGGAACTGCACGGCGATTTTTACGGCGGCAGCCTCAGTTACGCGGCGGGTATTTTTACCGGGGTTCCGGATTATTCCGGCACGACCGTGAATTCGGGCTATGACGACAGCAAGGCTTTTGCCGGCCGGCTGTTTTTGCAGCCGTTCAAGCAAACGTCCGTCTCGGCGCTCAAAGGTCTGGGCTTTGGGGTCGGTGGCAGCTACGAAATTGACCATGCTGCGACGAACACGACCTCCAGCGGTTTGACGTCCGGCTTCCTCACTGACGGCCAGCAGACCTTCTTCAAATACAGCCCCACCAACGGCAGTGTTTTTGCCAGCGGCACCCATTGGCGGATCGCGCCGCAGGGCTATTATTATTATGGGCCGCTCAGTCTGATGGGCGAATACGTGATCAACGATCAGCAAGTAAGCTCCTCAAAAGGCGCGCATGCCGATCTGCAGAACACCGCCTGGGAGATCACCGGCGGCTGGGTGCTGACCGGCGAGGACGCAACCTACAACAGCTTGAACCCCAGGCATCCGTTCGATCCGCGCAACGGCCAATGGGGCGCATTCCAAGTGGTGGGCCGATACTCCGAGTTGAAAGTGGACAAGGCCGCCTTTCCGCTCTTTTCCGATCAGTCCACCTCCGCCTCGGCGGCGCATGAATGGGCGGTCGGGTTGAACTGGTATTTGAACCGCAACATCCGCGCGAACGCGAGTTATGCCCGAACCACGTTCGACGGCGGTAACGGCGCAAAAGCGACCGTGACCAAGCAACCGGAACAGGTGTTCTTCACCCGGCTCCAGCTGGGCTTTTGACCCGCGCAACTGGCACCGGCAAAATGATATTTATGAAAACGTTTCTGAAATTCGCACCCCTCGTTGCCGCCGCGCTGGCGGTGAGCGCACCGGCAAAGGAACTCAAGCTGCTCAATGTTTCCTACGATCCAACCCGCGAGTTGTATCAGGAGTTCAACGCCGCTTTCGTCCAGCAGTGGAAGAGCCAGGCTGGCGACACCGTCGTCATCCAGCAATCCCACGGCGGCTCCGGCAAACAGGCCCGCGCGGTGATTGACGGTCTGGAGGCGGACGTGGTGACGCTGGCGCTGGCGTACGACATCGACGCGATCGCGCAAAAAAGCCGCCGACTGCCGGAAGACTGGCAAAAACGGCTGCCCAACAACAGCACGCCTTACACCTCGACCATCGTGTTCCTGGTGCGCAAAGGGAACCCCAAAGGCATCAAAGACTGGGATGATCTGGTGAAGCCGGGCGTTGCAGTCATCACCCCCAATCCCAAAACCTCCGGCGGCGCGCGGTGGAATTATCTCGCTGCCTGGGGCCAGGCGCTCACGAAAAACGGCGGCGACGAAGCCAAGGCCAAAGCGTTCGTCTCGCAACTGTTCAAAAACGTGCCGGTGCTCGACACCGGCGCGCGTGGCGCAACGACTACCTTCGTCCAGCGCGGCATTGGCGACGTGTTGATCGCCTGGGAAAACGAGGCGCTGCTCGCGCTCAAAGAATCCGGCCGGGGCGAATTTGAACTGGTGACGCCGCCGGTGAGCATTCTGGCCGAACCGCCGGTCGCGCTCGTGGATCGTGTCGCCCGCAAGCATGGCACCGAGGCGTTGGCGAAGGCGTATCTCGAGTACCTCTATGCGCCCGAAGGTCAGGAAATCGCCGCGAAAAATTTCTTCCGCCCGCGCCTCGAATCCGTCGCGCAGAAATACGCCGGCGTGTTTCCAAAATTGAAATTCTTCACGATTGACGAGGTCTTCGGCGGCTGGCAAAAGGCGCAGCAGACACACTTTAATGAAGGCGGGACCTTTGATCAAATCCAACAAACGAATCGCTGATTTATGCAAACTACTCTCGTCAAAACCGAAACTGTCCCGCCAACCGCGCCGGTTTGGGAGAAACGCTCCGTCGCACGGCTGCTCGCGCCGCTGGACGCGCTCGCGGAACACTCGAATCACTTTCTCAGCAAATCACTCGGCCAGTTCGAGAGCGCCGGACAAAGTTATCGCCTGCCGCGCTATGTTTATCTTGGGCCAAAAGGCGGCGGCGATACGATCCGCCTTGGCATCTTCGCCACCATTCATGGCGACGAACCCGAAGGCGCGCTTGCCCTGAACCGTTTCGTGACGTTGCTGGAGCACAACCGGGAAGTCGCCAAGGGCTATGCGCTGTTCCTTTATCCGGTCTGCAATCCCACCGGCTTTGAGGACAACACGCGCCATTCGCGGTCGGGTCGGGATTTGAATCGCGAATTCTGGAAGCAGTCCACCGAGCCGGAAATCCGCTGGCTCGAATCGGAAATCTGGGCGCACGCCTTCGACGGCATCATCACGCTGCATAGCGACGACACGAGCAACGGGCTTTACGGTTTTGTCGGCGGGGCGGTGCTATCGGAAAACCTGCTGGAGCCGGCGTTGCGCGAAGCCGAGCAGTTTCTCCCACGCAACCGCCGTCGCGTCATTGACGGCTTTGCCGCGAAGCGTGGCATCATCACCGACGGTTATGGCGGGATGCTCAAAGCGCTGCCCGGTCTGCGTCGTCCGCCTTTTGAAATCACCCTGGAAACGCCGCAAAGAACTTCGCTGCACCGCCAGGTCGAAGCCTTTGCCGCCGCGCTGCAAACCATCCTGGTCGAATACCGGTATCTTCAGGCCATCGCCCATAACATTTGATGAACTTACGAATTTCCTGAGCTTCAATTTGTGAAACAACTCAAGTCCTCGGTCGGCGATCTGCGCCAGCTCTTCGCGCGCACCCTTGTGTTGCGCGACCTTGCCGAGCCGCTGGCGTCCTTCGACCACGACCGGCCGGCGGCGGAAGTGCGTGCGTTCATGGAAGCGCGCGGATACGATGTCGTCGGACTGCGCGAGGCGGGCGTGGTGACGGGGTATGTTGCCCGTGCGGAATTGGCCGCTGGCGCGGCGGAACAATATCGCCGTCCGTTCGAGGCGTGCGATGTGCTGCCGGACAGCGAGCCGTTGCTGGCCGCATTTGCCGCCTTGCGGGAACGGCGGCACATATTCATCACTTTATTCGGACACGTTGGCGGCATTGTCACGCGCGGTGATTTGCAGAAACCTCCCGTGCGACTTTGGCTGTTCGGCCTGGTTTCATTGCTGGAAATGCAGATGCTCCGTGTCGTGCGGGCGCGCTATCCCGATAACAGTTGGACCGGGCGGGTGACCGAAAAACGATTGGCAGACGCGCGGAACATTTTTGACAAGCGGAAACTGCGCAACGAAGAAATTGATCTGGCGGACTGCCTGCAACTCGGTGACAAGGCCACGATTCTGAAGAAGGACTCCGACTTGTTCGCTTTGAGCCAATTTCCGTCGAAACAAAAATGGGAGGATTTCTTCAATGAAGTCGAATCGCTCCGCAACGCCCTGGCTCACGCCAATGATATTTTAACCGGCCACTGGCCCGCGCTGGCCGATTTGATCGGGCAGTTGGAAAATTTTCTCGTCCGATTGGAAACCGTGACCTGACTCCGAACGATCCCGTCGCCTTCATCGCGCGATAAACCCCGAGTGAACGAATGTTGATTAACGAAACCCGCCGGATGACATTCTGGTATTGTGTGCCGAAGCGGCGAAGCGCTACTCTCCACAAGCTGATTTAATGGCTTCCAAAAAATTCAATGCGCTGCCCGGCTTCGGGCTGACGATGGGCGTGACGCTCTTTTTTTTGAGCGTGATCGTCCTGATTCCCTTTGCGGGGCTGGTGATTCGCACCTGCCAACTGTCCTGGGCGGATTTCTGGAAATTGGCCACAACGGCGCGTGCGCTGGCGGCCTACCGTCTCACCTTCCTGGCGTCGCTCGGCGCGGCACTGACCAACGTGGTGTTTGGCACGCTGCTGGCCTGGGTGCTGGTGCGCTACGAATTTCCGGGCCGTCGGCTGGTAGATGCGATGGTGGATTTTCCCTTCGCGCTGCCGACGGCCGTCGCGGGACTGACCCTGGCCAATCTTTTTGCCACCAACGGCTGGCTGGGGAAGTTTCTCGTGCCGCTCGGCATCAAAGGCGCGTACTCGCAATTGGGGGTGGTCCTCGCGCTGACGTTTGTCGGGATGCCGTTCGTGGTGCGCACGCTGCAACCGGTGCTTGAAAACCTGGAACGAGAGGTCGAGGAAGCCGCCGCCACGCTTGGTGCCGGGCGGCTGCGGACGTTTGCCCGCGTGATCATGCCGGCGCTGCTGCCCGCGATCACCACCGGCTTCGCGCTCGCGTTCGCCCGCGCGATCGGCGAGTACGGCTCGATTGTGTTCATTTCCGGCAACCTGCCGTTCAAAACTGAAATCGCGCCCTACCTCATCGTGATGCGTTTGGAGGAATACGACTACACCGGTGCCATTGCGATGGCGGTGGTGCTGCTGTTCTTCTCCTTCCTCCTAATCGGTGCGATCAACCTGCTCGAACAGTGGACGAGCCGTTTCCAACACTGACATGGCCGGCACCCCCAAACCGCAAGCTCACCTCGCAAGGCCGCCGTCTCGGCGCGGGACGGAGGAATCACCGCTCGTCAAGTGGCTGCTGATCAGTATTGCCATGGCGTTCTGCCTCGTGTTTTTGCTGCTGCCGCTGATCAATGTCTTTGCCCAGGCCTTCGCCAAAGGCTGGCGTTTCTACCTAAGTTCGCTGACCAACCCGGATTCGCTGTCCGCCATCAAGCTCACCTTGCTCGTGGCGGCGCTCAGCGTGCCGATCAATGTGGTGTTCGGCGTGGTGGCATCCTGGGCGGTGGCCAAGTTCAACTTTCGCGGCAAGTCCCTGCTCATCACGCTCATTGACCTGCCGTTTTCCGTGTCGCCGGTCGTCGCGGGTTTGATGTTTGTGGTGCTGTTTGGCCTGCAGGGGTTCTTTGGCAAATGGCTGGACGAGCGCGATCTGCATGTGATTTTTGCCGTGCCCGGGATCGTGATGGCGACTGTCTTCATTACCTTTCCGTTCGTGGCGCGCGAGTTGATTCCCGTCATGCAGGCCACCGGGACGGATCAGGAGCAGGCGGCGCTCACCCTCGGTGCCAGCGGCTGGCAGACCTTCTGGCACGTCACGCTGCCGTCCGTGAAATGGGGGCTGCTCTACGGCATCATTTTGTGCAACGCCCGCGCCATGGGCGAGTTTGGCGCAGTCTCGGTCGTGTCCGGCCACATCACCGGCCAGACCGACACCCTGCCGCTGCGCGTGGAAAAACTGTACAACGAGTTCAATGGTCCGGCGGCGTTCGCCGTGGCGAGCCTGTTGGCCTTGCTCGCGTTGGTGACGCTTGGCCTCAAAACTTTTCTGGAATGGCGCCAGTCGCGCGACTTTGCCCGGGCGCAGCAGGCGCCCCAGCCGGCTGCCGAAGCGGACACCCGGTTCCTGGCGCGGGAAAACATCGGATGAGCATCGAACTGAAAAACGTCACCAAATCGTTCGGCCCGGTGCCGGCGGTCAACCAAGTCACCTTGTCCGTCAAGGAAGGCGAGCTAATGGCCCTGCTCGGCCCCAGCGGCGGTGGCAAGACCACGGTTTTGCGGATGATCGCCGGCCTGGAAGTGCCCACCACAGGCGACATCTTCATCCGCGGCCAGCGCGTCAACGACCTCTCCGTGCAGAAACGCAACATCGGCTTTGTGTTCCAGAGCTATGCGCTGTTCAAGAACATGACCGTGTTCAAGAACATCGCCTTCGGCCTCAAAATTAAAAAATGGAAGAGCGATGACATCCGAACCCGCGTCGCGGAACTCCTGAAACTGTTCGGGCTGGAGGGCCTGGAAAAACGCTATCCGCACCAGCTCTCCGGCGGCCAGCGCCAGCGCGTGGCCATCGCCCGTGCGCTCGCGCCCAAGCCGAGCGTGCTCCTGCTCGATGAGCCGTTCGGTGCCGTGGACGCCAAGATCCGCCAGGAACTCCGCGAATGGCTGGTGACGCTGCACCACGACCTGAACGTCACCACGATTTTCGTCACCCACGACCAGGAGGAGGCGATGGAAGTGTCCAACCGAATTGTGATCTTCTCGCGCGGCAACCTGGAGCAGATCGGCACGCCGCGCGAAGTGTACGAGCAGCCGGCCAACGAATTCGTCGCCCGCTTTATCGGCGTGATGAACATTCTCGACACGGTGGTCACCGGCGGCGTGGCGCGCATCGGGGAAATGCAGTTTCCCGCGTCCGACCAGCGCGACGGCACGTTGCTGCGGATCGGGTTCCGCCCGTATGCCGTGCAGCTTTCCACCGATCTGGCGCTGTTCCCGTACCGCGCGATTTTGCGGCACACTTTTTTCCTCGGCATCATGCTCCGGCTCGAACTCGAACTCCCCTCCGGCCTGATCCTGCGCAGCCGCATGACCAAGGAGGAATACGCGCAGTTGGGGTTGGAAGATGGCCGCGAAGTCTCCTTTCAAATCCGCAACTACCGCGTGCTGGCCGCTGAATCCGCCGGCCTCCCGCCGGAAAAGGAGCTTTCCTACCAACCGCCGCCGAATATCGCTGAGAACATCTAATTCTTATTCGCCCCGCTGAGGCTAGGTTTCGCCCCAGAGTTTTTTGACGTGCGCGATGCCGCGCTGCGCGTCCTCCACTTTCATCGTGGGACTGAATTCAAACACCTTGATGTGCTCCGGCCGGACCAGCGGCGCGAGCGCGGCGAAGTCCACGCCGCCGGTGCCCGGCGGGCAGTGGTCGCGGCCGGGAAATTGCACATCGTGGACGTGAAATCCCGCCAGGTGTTCCCGCAATGACGCCAGATGCTGCGCGTGTTCAATGAAACCGAGGTTGGCCTTGATCTGCGCGTGGCCGGTGTCGTGCCAGTACACCAGGTGCGGGCTGGGTAGTTCGTGGAACAGCGCTGGGTAATCGCTTTCCAGCGGCAATTCCTCCAGCGCCTGGCGATTTTCCACGCCCAGCTTGACGCCGTGAACTTCCGCGACTGGAAGGAGACGCTTCAGCGCGTCGAGGACGCGGCCGAAGCTTTCCGTTTTTTTGGCGGCGCGCTTTTTTTCGAGTTCGGCGCAGAGCTTTTGGTATTTCGGTGATTTGGTTTCGCCGCGCCCGGCCATTTCGATCAGTTTGTCCGTGTAATGTTTCATCTCGATGCTGCCGCAGTGCAGCACCACCAGCGGCGCCTGGACCCGCGCGGCGAACTCGATGGTCTTGAGGGTGTAGCGCTCGGCCAGTTCGCGCTGGCGGGGGCGTTCGTCGGAAAACTGGTAGAGGTTCGGCGCGGATTTGGTCACGCCCATCGGCAGCGGACAAAAATTGTGCAGGCTGGAAATCTTAATCTCGCCGGCGGCCACGGCGTCGAGGATGCCAGGCAGGAGGCTCACGCGGGTGCCGTGGCTGAGTTCGGCAAACTCAAAGCCGAGGTCGCGGATTTCCCGCAGCAGGGCGCGACCATCCGTGTGGCGATGGGAATTCCAGCAGGTGGAAAAGGAATACATGCTTCAAACCATCAGCAGATTTATTAAAAGCGTTAAACCGCTGACCGTCGAATCGGGGAGCGATGCAACGGTGCAACGGTTTAACGGCAGGACGGCCACGCGATCAGAGATCGGCGTAGCGGGCGGTCAACATGGCGGAGAACCGGGCGGCTTTCTCCTTGCGGCGGCGGCGTTCGCTCGGCTTTTCAAAATGCCGGTGGGAGCGCACGATTTTAAGCGTGCCCTCGCGGTCCACTTTCTTCTTCAAACGGCGCAACGCCTTGTCCACGGGTTCGCCTTTTTTCAGTTTAATCTCGGTCAAACTAATTCACTTCCTCTCTGCCGGACGGGGGCAGGCGGGGCCATCATGGCCGCGCCTCCCAAGCGTCGGGTCGGACAGACTATTTTCTCCGGCGGCAATGTCAACTGCAAAACCCGGCGATTGCGGCATGAATTCCCCAGCCGCAATCCTCTTTCCGCCAGGCCGGCGCGCCGCTACCTTGGCGCGATGTCCGACACGCTGGTCGTCAACGAAATCTACCTCAGTCTGCAGGGTGAAAGCACTTTCGCCGGGCTGCCGTGCGTCTTCATCCGGCTCACCGCCTGTGACCTGCGCTGCTCGTATTGCGACACAGCGTACGCTTTCACCGAGGGAAAGAAAAAAACTCTCGCCGACATTCGCGCCGAAGTTTTGCGTCAGGCGCAGCCATTCCAAATCGGCAATCGGCAATCGGCAATCGGTAGTTTTCAACTGCCGCTGGTCGAACTCACCGGCGGCGAACCGCTGCTCCAAAAAAATTCCCTGCCGCTGATGCGGCAGCTCTGCGAGGAGGGTTTCACCGTTTTGCTCGAAACCGGCGGCGCACACGACATTTCCCAAATTGACCCGCGCGTCCACCGGATCATGGATTTGAAATGCCCCAGCAGCGGCGAAGCGGACCGGAATCTTTTTATGAACCTGGCGCATTTGCGATCTGGCGACGAAATCAAATTCGTCATCGGTACCATGGAAGATTACGAATGGTCCAAGCGCCAGATTGTCGAACACAGCCTGGCCTTGATTTGCCCGCTGCTGTTTTCCTGGGTGCAGCCGCTCGCGCCGGAGCAGCAGAATCCCTCGCTCAAAAAGGTTCCCGCCGGCCGCACGCCGATCTCGCGCCGCGAGCTGGCGGAAAAAATCATCGCCGATGCGCTGCCGGTGCGCTTCCAAATCCAGCAGCACAAAGTCATCTGGCCGCCGGAGCAGCGGGGGGTTTGAGATGAAGACGCGTCACACCCTCGATTTGCTCCGTGCGTATGAATCGCGCAACGTGCTCTTCACCGAGCGCGACGGCTCCTGGCCGATCGTATGGGAACGCGCCCGCGGCGTTCATGTCTGGGATGCCGAAGGGAAAAAGTATCTGGATTTGACCGCGGCGTTCGGCGTTGCGGCCACCGGCCACGCCAATCCCCGCGTCGTCCGAGCCGGCCAAAAGCAGATGGCGAAATTACTGCACGCGATGGGCGATGTGCATCCGCACGCGCTCAAGGCCGAATTGGCGCGCGAGTTGAGCCGGATCACGTTTGGGCGGTGGACAAAGCCAAGGCCTGAGGTCAAGCGTCAGAAGTCAGGACGAAGGTTTGAGCGCGGCAAGACGATATTTTGCAATTCCGGTTTCGAGGCGGTCGAAGCCGCTTTGAAAACTGCGATACTCGCAACCGGCCGGCGCGGCATTCTCGCATTTGAAGGCGCTTACCACGGCCTCGGTTACGGCGCATTGAACGCGACCCACCGCGATTTCTTCCGCGCCCCGTTCCGCGCTCAACTGGGCGAGTTTGGACACTTCGCAAAATTTCCAAAATCGCAGGCCGAACTGGCCTCGGTTGAAAAATCCCTGCGACGGATTTTCCGCCGCGAAAAAATCGGCGCCATCGTGGTGGAGCCGGTCCAGGCGCGCGGGGGAATCAATGTTCCGCCTGCGGAATTTCTACCGCTCCTCCGCCAACTCTGCGACGAGCACGGTGCGCTGCTGATCCTTGACGAGATTTACACCGGGTTCGGCCGCACTGGCAAATGGTTCGCCGGCGAGCACACCGGCGTGATTCCCGATGTGATCTGTCTGGGCAAGGCGCTGACCGGCGGGTTTCCGCTTTCCGCCTGCGTTGGCCGCGCTGACTTGATGGACGCGGCCTGGCCGGCTTCGAGCGGCGAGGCAGTGCACACCAGCACGTTTCTCGGCCATCCGGTTGGCTGCGCGATGGCGCTGGCGCAAATATCCGAGATTCGCCGGCTAAAATTGTGCGAACGCAGCGCATCGCTTGGAAAGTTTTTGCTCGCCAAACTTGCTTCAGTTCAAAACTCAAAATTTAAAAGGCAAATTTCTGTGCGCGGTTTGGGGTTGATGGCCGGCATGGAGTTGCGCCAGCCGGATGGAATACCAGCGACCAGCGCAGCACTTCAAGCCATCAAAACCCTGCTTCATCGCGGCTACATTTTCTTGCCGGAAGGCGAGCACGGCAACGTGATCAGTTTCACGCCGCCGCTGACCATCAGCCAGGCACAACTGGCACAGGCGCTCGGCGCCCTCGCGGAGGTTTTGCGATGACCCTCACTCAAATGCGCGAACTGCTGACGAAACACGACATCCAGTTGACGCGTTCGCTCGGCCAGAATTTTCTGCACGACGCCAACCAGCTCCGCCGCATCGTGGACGCGGCGGAGTTGCAGCCCGCGGATAAAGTCCTGGAAATCGGCCCCGGGCTGGGCCCGCTGACGGAATTGCTGCTGGGGAAATCCGGTGAAGTCCTGGCGATTGAGAAGGACGGACGCTTGGTGGATGTCTTGAATCATAACTTCGCCGCCGCGACCCACTTGACGCTGTTGCACCACGATGCGTTGGATTTCCTCAAGCACGAACCACGAGATTGGAGCGGCTGGAAGCTCGTTGCCAACCTGCCATATTCCGTCGCCTCGCCGATCTTGGTGGAACTGGCCCAGATGCCGCAACGCCCCGGGCGGATGGTCGTGACGCTGCAACTCGAAGTCGCGCGCCGGCTGATGGCGCGGGCCGACGACGATGATTACGGCGTGCTCACGCTGCTGGTGCAACTGGACTACGAAGCGCGCGGTTGGTTCAAAATTCCCGCGGACTGCTTCTTTCCGGTGCCGGATGTGGACTCGGCGTGCGTCTGCCTGGTGCGGCGCACGCACCCGCTGCTGCCGGAAAGCCTGCGCGTTAACTTTGTAAAGATTGTGAAGCGGGCGTTTTCACAGCGCCGGAAAATGATGCTGAAGTTGTTGAAACAGGACTGGCTGGTGGAACGACTGGCCGCCATTTTTGTTGAACTGAACATCTCGCCGCAGGAACGCGCAGAGAAGTTGAGCTTAGAGCAATTCGTGGAACTGACGAAGGCTCTGAATAAATAATGCGAGGGCACAAGTTCAAGTCAAAAACCACAACCCGATCAAAGCACTGATTCGTATTGCGAGTCTGATTAAACTTCATGCCTGAGAATTGTTTTGACGCCGTCCGCGAACGCATCAAAATTCTGGTCGTGTGCAGCCGTAACCGGCGGCGCAGTCTGACGGCGGAGACGATTTTCAAGCACGAACCCGCATGGGAAGTTCGATCGGCCGGAACGGAAGACGGTGCACGCATCAGAGTCACCGCCGGGCATCTGGGTTGGGCGGATGTCGTTGTCGTCATGGAAAAAAGGCACAAGGAACGGTTGAAGCAGAAATACCCGGAAGCGTTGGCGAAGAAGAAGTGCGTTTGTCTTTTCATCGCCGATGATTACGAATTCATGGATCCGAATTTGGTTGAAATGTTGCGTGCGAAAATGCGGGAATGTTTTCCGGCAACAGTATAATTGCCAACAAGATTTATGAGCGAAGAGATCTTTGATGTCGTCAACGAGCGCGACGAGGTGGTGGATCGCAAGCCACGCAGCGAAGTCCACCGGCTGGGCTTGCTGCATCGCGCGGTGCATGTGCTGGTGTTCAACGCTCGCGGCGAGATTTTTTTGCAGCTGCGTTCCGCGAAAAAGGACCGGCATCCGAGTGTCTGGGATTCCTCGGCCTCAGGCCATGTGGATTCCGGGGAGGAATATGACGCGACGGCGGTGCGCGAGGTGCGCGAGGAAATTGGCTTGCACCTTTCAAAACCGCCCGCGCGGCTTTTTAAGATCCCCGCCTGCCCTGAAACCGAGGCCGAATTCGTCTGGATTTACCGATGCGAATCGGAAGGGCCGTTTGATTTGAACGCCGACGAAATCGAGCGCGGCGGCTGGTTCGCGCCGGAGCGCGTCACGCGCTGGACCGCCGAGCGGCCGCAGGAATTCGCGCCGGCGTTTGTGCGGATCTGGAGCCAGGTCTCGCGAGGATTGGCGGAAATTCAGCCGCGTTTGTGAAAAATTGAGCCCGCCGGGCGCTCGACGAAGTGCAGCAGGTTTCCTTCGGCGTCGGAGAAAAACAAAACGCGGCCGCCGCCGCCCGCCGGCTTGATCGGGTTCGGGAATTTCACGCCGCGAGCTTCCAGTTCCGCCTTCGCTGTCTCGATGGAATCCACCCGCAGCGCAACGTGCCGCCAGCCTGTCAGGCTGTTGTCGGTGGTTTGGTTCAGCGAGGAATCGCCTTCGTAGATTTCGATCATCACGCCGTCTGGGAACGCCAGGAAAAACGCTGGCGGAGTCTGGCCGTTGTCGAAGACCAGCTTCGCGCCGAGGGTTTGAATGTACCAATCCTTGAGCGCGGCCGGGTTTCGCGCGGGCAGGCCGAGGTGTTCGAGCGAAAAGTTCATGGAACATTCTTAACGGGATGCGATGGCCAGCGCACGGGTTTTCTGGCTGGACATGCCGGCGGTGATATTGGCCGGGCGGCGTCTCTCGGAATTCGCCGACGTGCTCCTCCAGGACCGGCTTGAGTTCTCCGATCACCCCCGCCTTCGGTCTTTTGTCAGAAGTGGAGCGGAAACAAGCCGGTGAAAACAATGGCTCGCCGATTCCTGCTCAAAATTCATCAAGCGGCGACCAACGCCTTGAAGGTTGCGGCTCCCGCGGCGGCGAATCCACTCTTAGATACGGTCGTTCCTCTTGCTGGGTCCGTGGCACCGACATAACCGGAAAGGGTGCATCAGCTATCATTCTGCGGGTTGGCACCCAGGTTTTTGCCGCTGTCTCATTCCGCAAGTCAATCGGTTGCAGAGTATTCATCGGTTTACTCGATCTTGTTTGTAAAGAACGCCACGCGAGCCGTTCCGTTGGTTAATAAGTGAGCAAGCAGGGGGTTAGCAATTGCTGCGCCAGGTGGCTGCGACGTTCTGCAAAAGGCGTATTCATGCACATCCGGCAGGAATTCGAGCTCGCGGTAACCGTCTCTGCTGTCCAAATTTTAGCCAAAATCACGATACACGTGTCAAATATCTGGCCCCCATTCTACCCCCTTCCGCCCTGGAGAAAAAAGCGCAGCCGTGGAGAATGGTGCGCGTTCTCGGTGTGCGAGACTGCGGTGTGGCTTTACATCCAGCGACAAGAACAGGAACATCCCGCAGCCTAATAGGTTCGAAAATGTCCGTCCCATCCACCAGCAGCTCAGGCGACGAACGGTATGGCACCAGAAAACTGGTGTGGCGGCTCTGCGCACTGGCGTGGCAGTTTCGCGCGGACTGCGTAAATTCGCTGGGACTAAGCCTGTTGCTGCTGATGTGCGGCATCGCGGGGCTGAAATGGCTGGGTTTGGTGATTGACGTCATCCGATTCGCGCTCGACCCGTCGCTCCCGCCGCCGGCTTATCCGTTCGGCTGGAATCCGCCGGCCAACTGGTCGGCGCTGGAGGTCGTCACGGTGGTGGCGCTGGCCATTGGGACCATGGCGATCCTACGTGCCGCCCTCACTTATGCTTACAGTATGATCACGGCACGGTTGACCCAGGGGGAAATTGTCCCCGCCTTGCGCGCCCAGCTTTATTCAAAATTGCAGCGGTTGAGTTTCAGTTTCTTTGACCAGCACGGGTCCAATTCCATTTTCAACCGCGTCACGGGCGACGTGCAGAACACACGGTTGTTCGTGGACGGTGTGTTGCTGCAAGGCCTGAATCTGGTGCTGACACTGGCGGCCTATGCATTTTTCATGTGGCAAATCCAGCCCGCGCTGACGCTGGCCTGTTTGTCGGTGTCGCTTCCGCTGGCATGGCTGACGCATTTTTATTCGGCCCGGCTGAGGCCGGGTTATCTGCGGAACCGCGAGTTGACGGACGACATGATACTGCGGTTCAGCGAGAGTGTTCGCGGGATGCAAACCGTGAAGGGATTCGCGGCGGAAGCCCACCAGATCCGGCGGTTTGAGGATTCCAATGTGCAGGTGTCCGCGCAGCAGCGGCGGATTTTCTGGGATTTGTCGGTGTTCACCCCCGGCACGCAGATGCTCTCGCAATTGAGCCTGGTGATTTTGTTCGCTTTTGGTGGCTGGCTGTACGTGCAGGGGAGAATCACCTTGGGTGGCGGCATGGTGGTGTTCGCGGGGCTGCTCCAGCAGTTCACCGCACAGGTGGCGAACATTTCCACCATCGCAAATTCAGTGCAGCAAAGTCTGGCGGCAGCCAGGCGGGTGTTTGAGGTTCTGGACACGCCGGTGGCCGTGCAGAGCCGACCGGTGGCGGCGCTACCCGGCCGACTCACGGGCTTGATCGCGTTTGAACAAGTGAGTTTTGGTTATCAACCAAACCAGCCGGTTTTGTCGGACGTGTCCTTCACAGCGAAGCCGGGACAGGTCGTCGGCATTTTCGGGATGACCGGCGCGGGCAAAAGTTCGCTGCTGGGTTTGATTCCACGTTTTTACGATCCCACCGCCGGCCGGATTTTGGCGGATGGAAAAGATTTGCGGGAGCTGGATCTGGACGCCTTCCGCAGGCAAATCGGAATTGTTTATCAGGAAAGTTTTCTGTTTTCCAACACGGTGGCAGCCAACATCGCCTTCGGTCATCCCCAGGCCACCATGCAGCAGATCGAACGCGCGGCGCGGATTGCCTCGGCACACGAGTTCATTCAGGCGCTGCCGCAGGGTTACGAGACGGTGCTGGGCGAATCGGGCGTGGATTTGTCGGGCGGACAACGTCAGCGGCTGGCGCTGGCGCGGGCGTTGTTGTTGGAACCACCGGTTCTTATTCTGGACGACCCGACGGCGTCGGTGGATGCACGGACGGAAAAAGAAATCGTCACCGCCCTGCGTGAGGCGATGACGGGCCGCACCACGTTCGTGGTCTCCGGCCGGTTGAATTTATTGCGCCGGGCGGATCTGATTCTGGTGCTGGAGAGCGGACGGTTGACGCAAGCGGGCACGCATCAAGAATTAGTGGGCCGGCCCGGGCCGTATCACGACACCGCCGCATTGCAGATCATGGATTTGGATGAATCGGGAAGGAATTCAGCGATCCGATGAGCCCGCCCGGACCGTCCAAGCATGCTGTGGCCAAAGGTGATCATTCCGGCCGCGAGGCGATCACCTACTACCACCCGATGGAAGAGCGCGAAGCGGACAAAGCGCCGCTACAGCCACGACTCATCCTCCGGATTTTAGGCTACACGACACCATACGCTGCCAAACGCAACTGGCTGTTCGTGCTGACTTTTACCCGCGGTTTGCAACTGCCGGCCCTGGCGATGCTGATTGGACGCACGATCAACGGCCCCATTGCGGGCCGGGATCTGGCCGGGATTTACAAGGCGGCGGCGGGGTATTTTGCGTTGGCTCTTTTCACCGTGGTGACCTTCCACTTCCGCCAGCGCTTCGCGCTCGAACTTGGTGAGGCTGTGGTGCACGACATGCGGCTGGATCTGTTTCGGAAACTGATGACGATGCCGATGTCATTTTTCAATACAACCAAGTTTGGCCGGATCATCAGCCGGATGACCTCGGACATTGACAGCGTGCGCGCCGGTGTGCAGGACGTGATTTTCGTGATGGTGGTGCAAGGATTGCAGATGACCACCTCGGCCGCATTGATGGCCTGGTACGACTGGAAGCTGTTTTCCCTGATGGTCCTCATGGCACCCGTCATCTGGCTGGTGAACGAAAAATTCCGGCGGGAAACCAGCCGTCGCCTGCGCAAGGTGCAGGAATCCTGGAGCCGCGTCTCGTCCACGCTGGCCGAGTCCGTGAGCGGCATCCGCGTCACCCAGGCCTTTGTCCGGCACGAGGTCAACTCGGACTTCTTTCAAAAACTGATCGACGCCCACGGCGAAAACAACGTGGAAGTTGCCCAGGCTTCCGCGGTATTCGTGCCGCTGCTCCAGTTGAAGAGCCAGTTATTTCTGGGAGCGATGGCCCTGCTCGGTGCCGTCGGCGCGCTGCGCTGGCATGGCTGGCTGCACATGGAGGTGGGCGATCTGGTGATGTTTTTTTTCCTGGCCGGTCTTTTTTTTGAACCGGTGCAAGTCATCGGCAACCAATTGAACCAGGCGCTGATGGCGATGGCCGGAGCGGAGCGGTTGTTCCGAATGCTTGATCAGCCGCCTGCGTGGCAAGATGCCGACGGTGCCAAACCTTTGCCGGCCATCCAAGGGCGCGTGGAATTTCAGGCGGTCGGTTTTGAATACCAGACTGGCAGGCCGGTGCTCAGGGAAATTTCTTTCGCGGTCGCACCGGGCCAGTCGGTGGCGCTGGTAGGCCACACCGGCAGCGGCAAGACCACCTTGGTGGGATTGCTGCAGAAGTTTTATCTACCAACCGGCGGGCGCGTTCTGGTGGATGGCGTGGATCTGAACACCGTCACCGGTACCGCGTTGCGATCCCAGATGGGCAGCGTCCAGCAAAACAATTTTCTTTTTTCCGGTTCCGTGCTGGACAACATCCGGTTTGCCCGCCCCGAAGCGACGGAGGCCGAGGTAATGGCCACTTTGGAAGCACTGGACTGCCTGGATCTGCTGGAAGCCTTGCCGCAAAAATTGCAGACGCGGGTAGCCGAGCGGGGAACTTCCCTTTCCTTCGGCCAGCGGCAACTGATCTGCTTTGCGCGGGCGATGCTGGCCAACCCGCGCATCGTTGTGCTGGACGAGGCGACCAGCGCGATTGACTCGGTGACGGAGGCGCGCCTGCAACGGGCGCTGGAGGCTTTGCTGCGCGGGCGGACGGCGTTCATCGTGGCGCACCGTTTGAGCACCATTCGCCGCGCCGATTTGGTGCTGGTGTTGGATCAGGGACGGATTGTCGAGCGCGGGACGCATGAAACCCTGATGAGCGAGGGCGGAGTGTATGCCCGGCTTCATCAGGAATTTGTGGGTGCCCATTGATCCCCCCCGCCGGCGCGGCCCGCCTGGTGGGACACAAATGGTTTGGGCGAAACAGAAACCTGTTAGCACAATTTCTGCCGCCGCTTCTGGGCTTGGAATATTTTTGTGGGACGCAACCCCAGGGCGTTGCCTTTGACTATATTCTTTCTCCCTGGCAGGGAGGGCTTCATTCCGGACTTTATTCAATGCTGCGGGCTGGCCTGGTGGCTTTGCGTCTTGGCGAAAAAATCATTTGCGTTAATTCGTGAAATTCGTGTCGGCGTTTTGGTGGGCAGAATGCTTAATTTTGCTGGCAATTTTTGCATTTGAATTGGCGGCGGGTTGCGGAATCATTGACGTTTGATCATGCGTTGAAGCATTTTTCGCCAATGACCAACCACGAACTCCAACTCAAAGCTGTCGCGCTGCGCCGCGCGCTGTTGCGGCTGATCTACAACGCCGACGCGGGTCACACCGGCGGTGGATTGTCCTGCCTGGACATCCTGAACGTCCTCTACAACCGCGTGCTCAACGTCTCGCCGCAGACGTTCACCTGCCCGACGCGCGACCGTTACGTGCAGAGCAAGGGCCATTGCGTGGAGGCGCTCTACGCCGTGCTCGCCGATCGTGGCTTTTTCCCCGCGTCGGACCTCGACACCGTCTGCCATTATCAATCGCACTACGTCGGCCATCCCACGCGGCACATTCCCGGCATCGAGATGAACACCGGCGCGCTCGGTCACGGCTTGCCCATCTGCATCGGCATGGCGCTCGCGGGCAAGATGGATTCCGCCAACTATCGCGTGTTCACGCTGCTCGGCGACGGCGAACTCGCCGAAGGTTCGAATTGGGAAGCCGGCCTCGCCGCCGCGCATTACAAACTCGATAACCTCTTTGCCATTCTCGACCACAACACGCTCCAGATCACCGGTCACACGCGCGATGTGATGAGCAACGAACCGCTCGACGAAAAATGGCGTGCATTCGGCTGGGAAGTCCGCAGCGTGAACGGTCACGACTACACCGCGCTCACCAAAGCTCTCACCAAACCGTCGCCGGGCAAACCGGTTTTCGTCATCGCCAACACGGTGAAAGGCAAAGGTGTGAGCTTTATGGAAAACGTCGCCAAATGGCATCACGGCGTGCCGAGCGAAGCGGAGCTGAAGCAAGCGCTGGCCGAACTGAACGCGGCGGAAGCAAAATTGAAAACTTCCGAAAAATGAAACGCGCTTGTTACTGCAATTTGTGGAAGACAAAGCCGGATTCGTTGAGGCAACAAGGCATACCAGAAGGATTTTGCGGAATGTGTCAAAAATGTGGCAAGCCGGGTCACGTCAGTCATTATCCAGGACCAGTTCCTTACACTGGTGCTTGGTGCGACAAACATTATCAAATCCTAAGGTGGACATGGCCGTTTCGTATTCCACTACTTTGGCCGGTAATAATTTTATTCGTCTGGCTTGCATATAAATTCATTTCACCTTTTCTCCATTCATGAGCGCCCCCGCAACCTCCATGTTCACGCCTGCCGCGAAGGCGATGGCGGAAAAGCTCGACCTGAAAATGGGCCGCGCCAATCTCGACGAATTTGCCACCACGCTGGAGGAACTCGCGAAGGCAAACCCGAACATCATCGCTGTGACCAGCGACTCGCGCGGTTCAGGCAAGCTTGCGCCATTCGGCAAAGCCTTGCCCAAACAGATCGTCGAAGCCGGCATTGCGGAACAAAACCTCGTCGGCATCGCCGCCGGTCTCGCGGCGTGCGGCAAGAAAGCATTCGGCGTTTCACCGAGCTGCTTCCTCACGGCACGTTCACTGGAACAGATCAAGAATGACATTTGTTACTCGGACGTTCCGGCGGTGCTCATCGGCATCAGTTCCGGTGTGAGCTATGGCGCACTCGGCACAACGCATCATTCGCTGCACGACCTCGCCGTTTTGCGCGCGATTAACAACCTCGCCATCATCGTGCCGGCCGATAATTTTGAATCGCGCCAAGCAATTCTCTTCGCGGCCAAAGCTACCAAACCTGTCTTCGTCCGCTTTGGCAAAGCGGCGATGTTCAATTTGCACAAGCCTGAAACGAGTTTTGAAGTTGGCAAGGCCATCAAATTGTGCCACGGCAACGATGTTGCGTTCATTGCCACGGGTGAAACGGTTGTTCACGCGCTGCTCGCCGCCGCGCAACTCGAAGAGCGCGGCATCCAAGCACGCGTCTTGTCAGTTCACACCATCAAGCCGCTCGACACCGAAGCCATCTTGAAAGCTGGCCGCGAATGTCGCGCCGTCATCACCGTCGAGGAGCACATGGTTCACGGTGGACTCGGCGAAGCGGTCGCGTCCACGCTGCTGCGAGCCGGAGTTGCCAAGCCGTTCCGCATCGTCGGCATTCCCGATGAAGAAACCGTGCCCGGCGCGCAGGCGGAGATTTTCCGGCACTACGGTATCAGCATGGAAGGGTTGACGGAAACCGCGCTGAAACTTTTGCGATGACTGGGGAAGTTCCATTCCAAATTTTCTACGCCGGCCTCGCGGTTATCTTGATTGCCACCGGATGCGTGCCGACGAATTATTCCCGTCACGCGAAAATTGCCGGCACGTTAGAGGCCAGGACGAACAGCCTCGGCATGAAGTTTGTTCGCATCCCGGCCGGCGATTTCGTGATGGGCAGCCCGGAGTCCGAACCCAACCGCTCGCCCGACGAAACCCGGCATCGCGTGCGAATCACGAAACCCTTTTGGATGGGTGCGACGCATGTGACTGTCGGCCAGTTCGCCGCGTTTGCCGAAGCCACCGGTTACCGCACTGCGGCGGAACGCGACGGTTTTTCCAACGGCATTTGGAATTTGCAGGAAAAGAAATGGAATCGTCTCGAAGGCGCTTCGTGGAAAAACCCCGGTTTTCCGCAAGATGAAAATCATCCGGTCGTCGCCGTGACGTGGAACGATGCCCGGGCGTTTTGCGCCTGGCTTTCCGCGCAGGAGCACCGCAGCTATCGTCTGCCGACCGAGGCGGAGTGGGAATACGCCTGCCGCGCCGGTGTGACGACCGCGTATCCGTGGGGCGACAACCCCGACGATGGCCAGGGCTGGGCGAATTGCGACGACGTCGTCTCGAAAAAGGAGTTCAATCTTTTCCCCGCGTTCAACTGGTCGGACGGCTGGTATTACACGTCGCCGGTGGGCACGTTCCGCCCGAATGCGTGGGGGTTTTACGACATGATCGGCAACGCGCTGCAATGGTGCGGCGACTGGTATGGCGAATATCCAGGCGGCCCGGCGGACGATCCGCAGGGTGCGCCGACCGGCCGCGAGCGGGTGCTGCGCGGCGGCGCGTTCGTGTATGGGCCGAAGCACTGCCGCTGCGCGTTTCGCGGGCGCAACGTGCCTGAACTGCGCAATTATTACGTCGGCTTTCGCGTGGCTCTGGACGAGGCAAATACCAGACGAAACTGAAATAATTCATGCGTCCAATCATCCTTTCAATTGACCAATCCACCTCCGCGACGAAAGCCGTCCTGTTTGACGCGCTCGGCAATGTGCTGGACCAAGCCTCCCTCAATCATCGGCAGATTTATCCGCAGCCCGGCTGGGTGGAACACGACGCCGAGGAAATCTGGAAAAATGTTTTGGCCGTCATTCGCGAGATCGCAAAACGGAATCAAAAGAAAAGTTCCCAGCTCGCCGGCTTAAGCCTCTCAAACCAGCGCGAAACCGTGGTCGTGTTCGACCGCCAGACCGGGAAGCCACTGCACAACGCCATAGTCTGGCAATGCCGGCGCGGCACGACCATCTGCGAAAAACTCAAGCAACACGGCCACGGCCCGATGATCCGCCGCCAGACCGGCCTGATGGTGGACACCTATTTTTCTGCTTCCAAATTGAAATGGCTGGTGGCGCAAAAGCCAGACCTCGGCAAAAAACTGAAGACCGGCGCAGCGGTCATCGGCACCATTGACACGTTTTTGATTCACCGGCTTACCGGCGGAACAGTTTTCGCCACTGATTTCACCAATGCCAGCCGTACGATGCTGTTCGACATCGGCAGGCTGCGCTGGGACGAAACGCTTTGCAAATTGTTCAGCGTGCCGATGCGCGCGTTGCCCGAAGTCCGCGAAAGCGCGGCGCACTTTGGTGCGACCGATGCGAATGGAATTTTGCCAAAACGAATTCCCATCGTCGGCGTGATGGGCGATTCACAGGCGTCGCTGTTTGCGCAACATTGCTTTCAAGCCGGCGCGGCCAAGGCCACGTTTGGCACCGGCACCAGCGTGCTGCTCAACATCGGCAACACCGCGCGCATCTCGAAGCGCGGCGCGGTCACGGCGCTGGCGTGGGTCTGGCGCGGAGAGCCAACTTATGCATTCGAGGGCATCATCAATTTTTCCGCCGCGACGATTGAGTGGGTAAAGAATCAGCTTGGTCTGATTAAACAGGCCAGCGAAGTTGAAAAAATGGCGACCGGCATCGCGGACAACGGCGGCGTGTATCTCGTGCCGGCTTTTGCGGGCTTGAGCGCGCCCTATTGGTCGCCGAATGCGCGCGCGGCCATTGTTGGCATGTCCGCGCACACGAACAAGGCTCATATTGTCCGCGCCGCTCAGGAAGCCATCGCGTATCAGATGCGCGACGTGCTGGACATGATGCGCACTGACGCGAAGGTGGAATTGCAGAGTCTCCACGCCGACGGCGGCCCAACGCGGAACAAGTTTCTGATGCAGTTCACCGCCGATCTGACGCGCACGGAGATCAAAGTCGCGGAAGTCGTCGAGAGTTCCGCTTGGGGTTCGGCGATGCAGGCCTTGCTCGGACTAGGCATTTACAAATCGCAGGGCCAACTGGCGAAGCTGAACCGCAGCCAAACCATTTTTCTGCCAACGATGTCAGCGAAGCTCGCTCAAAAAAATTACACCGGCTGGCGGCGGGCCGTGCAGCGAGTGCTGTAGCGGGTCATTGTCCGGCTTGCCCTGCCAGCAATTCCTGGACAGAGATGCCGCGCAGTTCAAAGAGCCGGCGGATGACGTCCTCAATCAGGTTGTTAGGGCAGGACGCGCCGGCAGTGATGCCAACGGTGGCCTTGCCGGCCGGCAACCAGTTCTGCGTCTCCGCCTCCGCCTTGCTGTGCTGATCGTAATGTCGGATGAGCTTGTCGGAGGCCATTTTCGCCGCGTTCTTGATGAAGAACGTTGGCAGTTGCGCCTCGCCCATTTCCGCGAGATGCGAGGTGTTGGAGGAATTGTAGCCGCCGATGACGATGAGAAGATCCAGCGGGTCACGCAATAATTTCTCCAGCGCGTCCTGGCGGTCCTGCGTGGCGCCGCAAATCGTGTCGAAAAAGCGGAAGTGTTCGTCCAGCTTGGCGGCTCCGTATTTCTGTGTCATGGCCCCGCGCAGGCGGCGTTGTACCTCCTCGGTCTCGCCGCGGAGCATGGTAGTCTGGTTGGCGACGCCCACGGCGGTGAGATGCGCGTCAGGATCGAATCCCTCGGAGTAAGCGCCTTTGAATTTCTCGAGAAACTCAGTCTTGTCGCCGCCGTGCAGGATGTAATTGCAGACGTAATCCGTCTCGGCCAGCGTGAAGACGACGAGGTAATGGCCGCTGCCGTAGGCGCGGGCCTGTGAACTGGTGGCCTTGGTTTCCTCGTGCCAGGCCTTGCCGTGGATGATGCTGGTGACGGTTTCCTTGGAATATTGGCGGACGCGCTTCCACACGCTCATCACGTCGCCGCAGGTAGTGTCCACCGTCTGGCAGCCGATGGCCTCGATTTTCCGGCGCGTGCTCACCTCGGTGCCGAAGGCGGGAATAATAAATACATCTTCGGCGGTCAGATGCCAGCGGGCCAGTTCATCGTCGCTGGGTTTGGGCGAAACGCTCACGATGCCCATGTCGCTGATCTGGCGGTTGACCTCCGGATTGTGAATGATTTCGCCGAGTAGGAAAATGCGCGTCGGCGGCGGGAACACCTTGCGGGCGGCGTACGCGAGATCAATCGCTCGCTCGACGCCGTAGCAAAAACCGAACTCCTTCGCGAGCTTGACCGTGAGTTTGCCCGGCACGGAGAGCACGCCGCCGTTCTGGCGGATGCGGTTGACCAGGTCGCTGCGGTAATGTTCGACCACCTGGGCCTGCACGGCCTCCATGATGTCGGGGCGGCGCAGATTCACTTTTTTGGATGGGGCGGGCGCTTCGAGTGCCATGCCGTAAATCTAACACGCATGTGGCCAGCGTCGAGCACGAAAGGTTCCGCGCCGGAATTTCGCACATTGCACTCTCGGCGCGGCCTGTTAGGTTGTGAGCGGTTGGAAAGTCTGAGTTCTTCGGCGAGGCCGAAGCCATCGTTCTCAACCCCAATTTATGGCTGAACTTGAAATGAAACCCGACGCGCCCAAACGGGTTGGTTGGCTGCGTAAACTGCTTTTGGTCGGCGGCATCCTCGTGGTGCTGTTGATCGTTTTTTATTTCGTCGCCACGAGCGGCGGATTTTTCAAAAGCGTGATCCTGCCGAAGGTCGGCAGCGCGCTCGGCGCGGACGTGACCGTGGCCGATGCTCATATCAGCCCGTTCAGTCGCGTGGTTTTGAGCGATCTCAAGGTCCAGCCACGTGTCGGCGAACCGCTGCTGACGGTCCGCGAAGTGCGCGCCAGCTACAGTTTGTGGGCCATCCTTGGCGGCAAGATCGCGGTGCAGGAAGTCGTAATCGAATCGCCGGTCGTGACGATCGTTCAAAACGCCGATGGCAGCAGTAATCTCGACGCGTTCCGCAAAGCGCAGGCCAAAGAAACCAAAAGCGAGCCCGCCAAAACCAGCGCGCCCGCGAAGCCGCCGCAGGTGGACATCCAGAAAGTCGCGCTCAACAACGCTACCGTCCGGCTCGTGAAAAATTATCCCGGCGGCGCTCACGACGTGACCGAAATAACCGGATTGAACTTCACGCTGACCGACCTCAAGAACGGCCAGTCGGGCAAGCTGGCCCTCGCGGCAGCGCTCACCGTGGAGAAAGCCGCGCAGCCGGCTGCCGCCGCCGGCGCGCTGAAAGCCAAATTGATCGGCACATTTGATTTTGCGCTCACGACGGATTTGAAGCCGGCCACCGCCAAAGGCAACACCACTTTCACGGTGGCGCAAGCCAGCGGCGCGTTGGCCGATCTGGACGCGCTGGCCGCATCGCTCGACTGCGAAATGACGGCCACCGAGTTGAAACAGTTGGCGCTGCGTTTCCTCAAGGCCGGCGAGGTCCTGGGCGAAGTGCGCGCCAGCGGGCCGTTCGACACGGCGATGTCGGAAGGCAAATTGAAACTCGAAATTCTCGGTCTGGACAAGCGCGTCTTGAATCTCGCCGCAGCGGCCAGCGGCCTGGATTTCGGCACGACCACGATCAATTCAAGCAGCGACATCGAGTTGAGCAAAGGCGGCAGCTTGATTTCCACCGTGGGCCGGTTCGACGTCGCGCATTTTCAGGTGACGCGCCAAAAGCAGACTTCGCCGACGCTGGATTTGCATGGTGACTTCGCGGTCACGGTGGATCAGGCCGCGGCGTCCGCACAGATCAAAACCTTGAATTTGACCGGCACGCAAAATTCGCAGCCGTTGCTTGGCACCGAATTGTCCAGCCCGATGACCATCGCGTGGGGCGGAGTTAACAGCACCGTTGGCGAGGCGGCGCTCGATCTTTCCGTCACGAACTTGAATCTGGCGGATTGGAAAGCCTTCACTGGGGAATCCGCGCCCGAAGGCTTGGCCAGCGTGACTGCGAAACTGATTTCCAAAAACGCCGGCCAGCAACTCGCCTTCGAACTCGATACCCGCCTTGACCAGCTCGCGACTGGCAGTGGCAGCGCCCGCGTCAACCACGGGGATCTGCGCGTCCAAACCCGGGGCAGCGTGGGCGGATTGAAACAACTCAAGGTGGACAGCTATCAATTGGAATTGTCCCAGCACGGCCAGTCGGCGCTGAAGGTTTCCGGCAGCGGCACTTTCGACACTGCGACACAGGATGCCGATCTGCAAATCGCCCTGCACTCAGCGCTCGCGGGTCTGCTGGCATCGCCGGGCGCCAGCCCGACGGATGGCGCGGTTGATTTCTCCGGCCGCGTCACGAACAAGCAGAAAAAAGTCACCCTTGCGGGAAAACTCGCGCTGACGCCGACCGTGCGCGCAAAAAACGAATTGCAGCTCGACGCCAACGCGGATGTTTCGCAAACCGCCGCCATCACCGGCAGTGTGAAACTCACCGCGAAATCGCTGGACGTGACACACTATTACGATCTGGTTTCCGCGACGAACGCTGGCCCGGCCGGCCCTGCGCCAGTCGCACCCGCCGCGACGGCTTCAACCGCGCCGAACCAGGAGCCCGCCGCGGTCAAGCTGCCGCTCAAGAATTTCACGGTCGCGCTGAACATCGGCCGCTTGTTTCTGCGTGAAGTGGACATCGCGAACTTCCAGGCCACCGCGATCCTCGACGGCGGACACGTCGTGCTCAAACCTTGCGAGCTCACGCTGAACTCCGCGCCGGTCAAAGCCACCGCCGATTTGGATCTTGGCGTGCCGGGCTACAAATATGACGTCAGCTTCAGTGCGGTGGCCATTCCCCTCGCGCCGTTTGTGAACAGTTTCGCGCCGGATCACAAAGGGCAAATCGGCGGTACCACCAGCGCCGACGCGCAGCTCAAGGGCGGGGGCATCACCGGCGCGAGCCTGCAAAAAAATCTGACCGGCCAGCTTCATTTTGCCGCCACGAATCTCAACCTTTCGATTGCCAACGTCCGCTCGCCGTTGATCAATTCCGTCCTCAACGTCATTGTTGGCATTCCGGATTTGATTCGCAATCCAGCCGCGGCGATCGGTGGTTTGCTCGGCAAACTCACGGGCGGCGGCGCGCACACGGGCGGTTTCGCGGATGAACTTACCGCCGCGCCGCTTGAGGGGATTGCGTTGAATGCCACGGCCGGCAATGGGCTGGTGGAGTTGCAACCGGCGGAAGTTCGCAGCTCGGCGTTTCAAGCCCTGGCGACGGGTAGTCTCACGCTCGCGCCGATCCTGACCAATTCCGCGATCCAAATTCCGGTCAAGGTTCTGCTGGCGCGTGCCGCAGCCGACAAAATCGGACTGGTCAATGCCGCAACGCCGACCAACGCGGTTTATGTCGCGCTGCCAGATTTCCTAACGATGAAAGGAACGGTGGGTAATCCGAAGGCGGACATTGACAAGCTCGCGCTGCTGTCACTCGCGGCCAAAACGGGTGGTGGTGTGGGAAAACAAATTGGCGCGGCGACCGGGGAGAAAGCCAGTTCGCTCATTAACGCCGTCGGCGGTCTGCTCGGCGGCAAACCCGCACCGGCGACTGGACCGGCAACCAACGCACCGGCGACCACCACCAATCCGTCGCCCGCCTCCGGCCTGCTCGACTTGTTCAAGAAACCAAAATAAAGCCGCGCGCCTCCGGGCGGCGGCTTCTGCCGCATTCCGTTAAAGCCGCTTCGCCAGTTCGGCCTGGCTGGCCGCGAACACTTCCCGGTGCAGCGAGTTCCCGTGGGCGTCCATCGTCACCACGGCGGGAAAGTCCGCCACTTCCAATTCCCAGATCGCTTCCGGTGCGCCGAACTCGGCCATCAGGTAAACGTTTTTCACACGCTTGATTTTTTCCGCCAGCACCTGGGCTGCGCCGCCGATGGCGTGCAGATAAACGCAGCCGTATTCCTTGCACGCGGCGAGCGTCTTGTCGCCCATGCCACCCTTGCCGATGACGCCGCGCAGCCCGTGATCGCGGATGACCTGCCATTGATAGGGTTCCTCGCGGATGGAGGTCGTCGGCCCGGCGGCGGTGCAGACGTAGCTGCCGTCGGCCTGCTTCATCATCACCGGGCCGCAGTGATACAGAATCCCGTCGCGCAGGCTGACGCCGGGCGGGAGCGCGCCGCCCTCGTGCAAATACTTGTGAACAGCGTCGCGCCCGGTGTGAATGACTCCGGAAATCAACACCTCGTCGCCGACTTTCAGCGCTCGGATTTTTTCTTCGGTGAAGGGAAAAGTTAATTTTGTCATGGCTTTGAGTTGTTAAATCGGATCATTCAACCGTTTCCAACTTCGCAATCCGAATGCCTGAATAAGGTCATTCCGCGCGGATATTTTCAAGTCTAATCCGCTGGCCGATATCCGCTCGGAGTCCGGCCGGGTAAATCTTTATTCGACCCGCGCTTCGCCCTTGCCTTTGACGACTTCGCTGATGAGCCGCGCTTTGTGCTCCTGAGCGCGGATGAGAATCTTACCCTTGTTAGATTCCATTCAAAAAATGGTTAACGGAGGAACGCCACTCGGACGCGTTGCTTGACAAATACGACTGATGAGACGCTGACGGAAACTTCTTGAAGACAGTCGGCCCCCGGAAATTTCTGAAGATATTTTCCGCCTCCGCCAGATGCACCCGCGCATCTTTTCCGCCGTGCATGAACAGCACCGGACAACGGACATCTCGGGCATAATCGGCGGGATTAAATTGGAAGGCGTCGAATCCCTGCTGCACGCCGCCCCAAAATAGGAGCAGTTGCGCTGCGGGAAATGCCGGCAGTCCCATGGCGGTGAATCTGTTTTGAACGGTTGTGATCAAACGGTCAAACGGGCATTCCAGAATGAGGCCGCTGGGAGCAATTCCATGCGCGTGAACGGCGCGCAACACCGCCGCCGCGCCCATGGAAACGCCGTAAAGAATCACCCGCCGCCCCGGCGTTTCCACCTGCACAAAGGAACAGGCTCCCGCCACGTCGTCCGCTTCATAAAAACCCACGCTCGTTTCGTTTCCTTCCGAGCCCCCGCTGCCAAAAAAGTCCACGAGCAACGTTTCATAGCCGAACGCATCAAATTCTTTGGCGGCCGCCAACAAAGAATCTTTGCTGCCAGCGTAGCCATGAAACAAGATTACCGTGCCTTTGCTTTCTGCTTGCCGGATGCGCCACGCTTCAATTTTCAGTCCATGCGCGCCGGTGAAATGCACCGTTTCAAAAGCCAGTCCAAAATCAGTGGGAGTATTAGAATTGGTTGGGCGGGAGATTTTTACGCCTTGGGCCACGACTAATGCCTTTTCCAAAACCGTGAGTGCTTCCGGTTCGCGCGTGCGGACGCCGGGGCTGCAAAAATGCATCATGGCTCGCGCCTGGAAGTAAGCCACAAGATTCAATGTGGCGAAGCCCGTTGCCAAGATTGTCACCAGCCACCACAAAAGCCGCCTCTGATTCCGACGGAATCGTTGCCCGTGATCGTTCACTTCGAATTTCTTGGTTGTGTTCGTTCTACACCACTAGCGCTTCGCCCTTGCCTTTGACGACTTCGCCGATGATCCAGGCTTTGTGCTTTTGCGCATTGATGAATTTCAGCACGGCTTCAGCCTTGTCCGCCGCGACGATGCTCACCATGCCGATGCCCATGTTGAAAACCTGATACAATTCCTCGTCCGGCACGCCGCTCTTTTGCTCGATGATTTTGAAAATCGGCAGCATGTCCCATGATCCTTTTTTGATGACGACGTCGAGCGACTTCGGCAGCACGCGTGGGATGTTGTCCACAAAACCGCCGCCGGTGATGTGCGCGAACGCCCGCACCTGATCCGGCTTGCCAACGAGATTGAATTTCTTGAGAAGCTTTTGCACCAGCGGACCGTAGCTGATGTGTTCCTTCAGAAGTTCTTCGCCGATGGATTTCTTGAGGCCTGGCAATTTGTCCGTTGGCCGCAGCGCAAGCTGCTCGAAGAAAATTTTCCGCCCGAGCGAATAGCCGTTCGTGTGCAGGCCGCTCGATTCGATGCCGATGACCACGTCGCCGCGCTTCACGGTTTTCTGCCCGTTGAGCATCCGCGATTTTTCCACGACGCCGACGATAGTGCCGCTCACGTCGTATTCGCCCGGCTGGTAAAAGCCGGGCATCTGCGCCGTCTCGCCGCCGATGAGCGCGCAGTTGTTTTCCGCGCAGGCGCGGGCAAAACCCTTGATGATGTCCGTGAACACATGCGGCTCCAGCTTGCCGGTGCCGAGATAATCGAGGAAGAACAGCGGCTCCGCGCCGAGCACGGCGATGTCGTTCACGCAATGATTCACGAGGTCCGCGCCGATGGTGTCGTGCTTGTCCTGTTGGAAGGCGATTTTGAGCTTGGTGCCGACGCCGTCCACGCTGCTGACGAGGATCGGTTCGCGATATTTTTTCACGTCCAGCGCGAACAGGCCGCCGAAGCCGCCGACCTTGCCGAGCACCTCGCGGCGATGCGTGGCGGCGAGCAACTGGGGCAGGGTGGCTTTGACTTTGTTGCCGAGATCAATGTCCACGCCGGCGGCGGCGTAAGCTTTTTGTTTCATGCGGCGCAGATTAGACCGAGAAAATGAAAGGCGGGCGAGAAAATTTCGCGGAAGTTGGCGAAGAAAATAAATTTACGGAACGCAAAGACGATTCGTGGCGAGCGGCTGGCCTTGAATTATCGAATTTAGACGGTTCGTTTGAACATATTCAACATGGCCGTCTGCAAAACTTAAACAGCCGCGCCGTGTGTGCAAATCGTCCGTCCACCTCATGTAAATATTCGTAGTTAAAACAAACAACCCAGATTTCACCGGCCAATTGACCGCTTCCAAATTGCGGTCGCCAGTCAAAATCGAAGCCGATGGATCATTTGTCGAAGCGTCTGTATTGAGAAAATAACTGATATTCAAATCATTTAGTGTTTCAAAATTTGTGGCTGTGTGCCTTTCTACGTCGGACGGGCAAATTACAATTCCTGTATTGCGGGCAAAAAATCCCGAGATTTTTTTGATATGTGGAAAAACATTTCCCTTTTGAACGAATTCCATCGTGCCTCCATTCGTCACTGACAATTGCATTGGAAATTTGCCGGTGTTGTCTCCAGCATAAATGATAAATCCAATATCAATCTGTTTCTGATTGTTCATGCACCAGGGAATTCTGGCTTTTCCGCCATGAGTTCCCGCAGGAAGCAATAAGGCGGCTAAAATCGCAAGAATTGCCAAAACTGCGAGCAATTCAATCAGCGTAAATCCGCTGATTTTTGCCTTGGCCGAAAGCGTTTTCATGGCTTTTTCCACTGTAACTCCGCCCGCCCCGGCGGCAAGCCCGCTTTTTCTTTCCAACGGTACAACCGAAAATTGGCCAGACACGCGATTGTCTGGTTCACCAAACCAAACTCATTTCGTCTTGAAGGCTCGGCGGAACCCATCGTCCTTTTCAGACGGATGAATCTCGCAGGTTGCTTGCCAGCCACTTTGTCTCCGGCCAATTTCCGGCTTCACTCCCCGGTTGATGGCGCAGTCGATGAATGTTGGGCTTTTTGCCTGTTCCGTGGTCGCATGCGGGAAAGTTTCTTCGATCCGCGGGCGGCAAAAAGGGGGATTTCGCTTTTTGGCCGCAACTTTTTGGGCGTTGCATTTTTTAACCGGCTGTGGCAACGATGCGTTAGAAAACTTTTATGCGCTGGCGCGGATTATTCTTGGTCGCCGTGGGCGTCAACCTCGCTCTGGCGGTCGCGTGCCTCTGGCTGGGCCTCCGCCGCGCGCCGCGTTCCGTCGCCGGCCCCGAGCGGACACTGCTGGTCAAGACCAACGTCGTTCTGCGCAAACAGTTTTTTTCCTGGGCCCAGGTGGAGGCAACGGATTATCCCAGTTACATCGAGAATTTGCGCGCGATCGGCTGTCCGGAACAGACCATCCGGGACATCATCATTGCGGATGTGAACACCATCTACTCGCGGCGTCTGGCGACGGAAATCACCACTCCTGAGCAGCAGTGGTGGCGGAGCGATCCGGATCCAAAGGTGGCGCGCGCGGCGATGGAAAAGCTCCGCGCCCTGGAGGCCGAGCGGCGGACGTTGCTCACGGAGTTGCTGGGACCGAGCTGGGAGTCGGGTGATCTGATAAGCCTGCCGCGTCCGACCCGGCGGGGCGTGGCGCTGGACGGCCCGGTGCTGGGCCTGTTGTCGGCGGATGCCAAGCAGGCGGTACAGGACGCCGACACACGCGCCAGCGAGCGTTACGAGGCTTATCTGGCCGCGCAACGGGCCAACGGGCAAAGCCCCGATCCGGCGGAAGTGGCCCGGCTGCGCAAACAGGCCCGCGAGGAACTGGCCCGCATCCTCACGCCCACCCAGATGGAGGAATATCTGCTGCGCAATTCGCCGGAGGCGGCCAGTCTGCGCGCGGATTTGGGCGAGTTAAAATTTTTCAACGCCACGCCGGACGAATTTCGCGCGCTCTTCCGCGCCACGGACGGGTTTGACCAGAAAATTCAGTTGCTGGCCGGCGCGACCGATCCGAACGCGATTTCCGAGCGGACGGCCTTGGAGCAGCAGCGCGAGAACGCCATCAAAATCGCGCTGGGCACCGCGCGCTACCGGCAATTGCAGTCGCTGCAAGACCCGATGTACCGGGACGCCTATGCCGCGGCGCAGCAGGCCGGCAGCCCGGAGGCGGCCCAGACGCTCTACGAGATCAGCCTGGCTGCGGCGGATCAGGAGGCCGCACTGCGGGCGAAAACCAATTTGACGCCGGAACAACTGGCCATCGCGCTCCAGCGCGCCAAGCTCGACCAGCTCAAGGCCAACGCGCAGGCGTTGGGCCAGGAGGTGCCCGAGGATGCGCCGGCACCGGCGCCGCCCGCGCCTGCGCCCGTGCCGCCCTTGGAAGCGCCCGCCACGCCACTCTCACAGGTGACCCACCCGCACGTGCTGGGTATCGGCGAAAACGCGGCCTCGTTATCCATGCTCTACGGCATCCCGATCAACGCCCTGCGCGCGGCCAACCCCGGGGTGGATTGGCGCAACTTGCGGCCCGGCGATTCCGTCAGCATCCCCAACCGGCCGTAGCCGACGCAGCCGGGCCCCTGATTCTCCGAGCCAAATTTCCGGTGGCGCGCTGCGGGTTTGGGGCGTAGGTTCGCTAAAAGCAATTCTAACCCGGCGGATTAAATAATCCGGAGCTAGGCTGTGTTGATCGAACCAAATCCAACCAAGAAATGGAGGCAACTATGTTGCACTGGTGGCTGATACCCGCGTTGGGCGTTTTGAGCGCCGGCGTGATTGCGTTCTTCCTGGCAATCCTGCGGACCGGCGGCAACGGCATCCGTACGGACGGACGCATGGTGCTGGACAAACCCGTCGGGGAAGAGGATTCCCCAGAAATTTGACGGGCGGATGGTTTGGCCGCACCGGCAACCCGTTCCGCAAAAAACGCCCGGCTCGCTGGCGTGTTCGACGGATTCTGGCAGTATGGCGGCCATGACGAACGAACCGTCTTTGCCGGCGACGAATGCCACGGGCTATCGCGGGCGGCTGGCGCCGTCGCCCACGGGCTACCTGCACCTTGGTCACGCGCGGACTTTCTGGATGGCGCAACAACGGGCGCTGGCGCACCGCGGCAAGCTCGTCCTCCGCAACGAGGACCTGGATACCACGCGCTTCAAGATGGAGTTTGTGGACGCGATGCTGGAGGATTTGCGCTGGTTCGGTTTCGAGTGGCAGGAGGGGCCGGACATCGGCGGCCCGTTTGCGCCTTACAATCAGAGCGAGCGGATGGGGTTTTATCGCACGGCTTTTGAGCAATTGCGCGTCGCCGGCTGGCTGTACCCTTGCACCTGTTCGCGCAAGGACATCCAGTCCGCCGCCCGCGCGCCGCACGCGGAGGACGAGGCCGAGCCGATTTATCCTGGAACGTGCCGTCGAAATCAGAAATCAGAAATCAGAAATCAGAAATTTTCTTGGCGCTTCCGCGTGCCGGCTGGCGAAACGATTTCCTTCGCAGATGGTCATTTCGGCGAGCAGCGCTTCGTGGCCGGAACAGATTTCGGCGATTTCATCGTCTGGCGGCGTGACGACGTTCCGTCCTACCAACTCGCATGTGTCGTGGACGACGCGGCGATGCGGATCACCGAGGTGGTGCGCGGCGCGGATTTGCTGGTGAGCACGGCGCGACAGCTTTTGCTTTACCTCGCGCTGGGTTGGACGCCACCGCGGTTTTATCACTGCCCGTTGATGCTGGATGAAAAAGGCGTCCGCCTGGCCAAGCGCCATGACGCGCTGAGCCTGCGAACGCTGAGAAACTCGGGCGAATTGGCCACAGCCATACGCGCTTCATTTTTTTAGGAAGACTAGGAGAAGTGGCGGGTGGAACTAAACTCAGGGCTCCGCAACAGTTTCCACTTGCTTTTATTGGCGGTATCAAATAAAGTGTCCACTCAGAAAAAAGAATTAACCAAATTCAGCAGGTGCCGTGAAAATTGAGATTCAAACGGCCGCCCGCTGAGAAAACATGAAGTAGTCATGAAGAATTCCACCCCCCCCACTGTTTCTATGCTTTTGCTGCACGCGCTTCGGACGCTGCGGTCCCGGATTTGTTGCAGTCAGAATAGGGCTCGCGGTCAGTCCTTGCGCGGTGCTATTGCGAGCATGCTGGCCGTTGCTGGGTTGCTGGCGTTGCTTGACCAACCGGTCCGGGCCGATCAAATCACTCTCCAGATGGACATCCACCAGGCCGGGTCGGCCGCCGGAGGCAACCTGGGTTATTATGCGTTCGCTTTTCTGAACAGCACGAATACGCCGATCACTTATTATGAGGTCTATTCCTGGAACACCAATTATCAATTTGTGGGCGGAGTCGGCAACGGTTCATATACTTATGGTCTGGGCTTCGGCTCACTGGGCGACATGTTGAACGCTTTTACCAACGGCCCGTGGAAACTGGTCCTCAACGTCGGTGATCCGTCACAGAAAACCTATTATTTTTCGATGTCGGCGCTCAACTTCAACACGAATACGTTTCCAGCGGTCCACGTCCTTTCTCCCACCGACGGAGCGGTAAATGTCACCAACAACCCAATATTCACTTGGACCGGCACCAACAACTATCCTGAAGTGGATGTCAACGAGAGCGGCAGTTACCAGAATTTTTACAACAGCGCGACCCTTCCGCCGTCCGCCACCAATTGGAATCCGGGGCAGCCGCTCAGTCAAGGTGTGTTCTCGGTCGATGTCACTTACTTCAACTCCAACGCACCGTCGGTTCTGCTCATCACCACACCGACCAACAGCCTCGGCCAAAGTCCGCCGGGCTGGAGCACCGTCAATCGGCTCTTCGCGGACGACTCTTCCACCTTCACGGTCGGCACCGTGGATCCTTCCGGGACTGCCCACACCCTGGTCGCGTATTATACTTGGGATGGAACCAACTCGGACGGCTCGGCTTCGGGTGTGGACAGTTCCGGCAACGGCTACAGCATTAATTTCACCAACGGCTTCGGCGCGCAAGGCGGCGCGAATTCGACAACCTCGGCAGCGGCCGGCCCGCGAGCCATCCAGTTTCACGACGGTGACGGCAGCAGCGCCGGTTATGTCGGCTGGAATCCAACACCGGCGGGTTTGCTCAGCGCCTTGTCCGGCAGTTTCTCGGTTTCGTGCTGGATCAAAACCACCCAGAGCGGGTTCGGCTGGGACAAAGCTCCGGCTTACTACGGGGCGGGAATCGTCTCCGCGGACAACTCCGGTCTGGCGAACGACGTAATCCCGCTCGCCTTGACCGGCAACAAAATCGGCTTCAACACCGGCGGAAGTTTCCAGGATGACACGATCAATTCGGCCACCAGCGTCAACGACGGGAATTATCATCATGTCGTGGTCACGCGCAACCAGCTTACCGGGCAGAAAATTATTTATGTTGACGGTGTGTTGGACAGTTTCAGTTCCGGCACAACGAATCTGCTCAACGACCCTCAACTGATAACTATCGGCGCGCTGGCCGATGCCTCGCAGTCCGACGCCTCCGCCGCGAATTATTCCAACGGCTACGATGGTGAGTTGGATGATTTGCAAATTTACTCCGGCGTGCTTTCCTCCAACGAAGTCGCAATTCTTTATGCGAATCCCGGCACGACAATTCCGAATGGCGGCGGCGGTCACAGAAATGTGGCGCACTATGCTTTTGACAACAGCGGCAACCTGGGCCAGGACAGTTCACCCAGCGGCAACAATATGTCCGGCCCGACTTTCTGGGGGCCGACGTATCAGTTCAGCACGGATGCAGAAGCGGGGGGGGGTGCCGTCAAGTTTTTTGACACCAGCTGCCTCTACGCCAGCGGTCAAACTCTGACCAACTTGAATGCGGTGCTGGCCGGCAGTTTCACCTTTTCAACCTGGGTGAAGACCACCGTCTCCAAAGGCCTTGACTACAATAACGCCTTTTATGGCGCGACCATTTTCTGGGCTTACAACGACCAAGACAATACCAACGACACGATTCCGCTGTCCATCACGGGTAGCAAAGTCGCCTTCACCACCCGGGACCATCTCGGCAATTTTGACACGCTGCACTCGTTTACCAGCGTCAATGACGGCAACTACCATTTGATCACGGTCACCCGCGACCAGGCCACCGGGGAAAAGAAAATTTACGTGGACGGCAACTTTGAAACCTCCCAGCTTGGCACCACGGATCCGCTCAACGGCGACAATTACCGCCTGACCATCGGCGGCTGGGATTACTGCACGGATGGCAGTTGCACCAACTTTTACGCCTACAACGGCCTGCTGGATGATCTCCAAATTTACAGCGGCGTTCTTTCTGATTCTGAAGTGGCCTCGCTTTACGCCAATCCCGGCACGACGATTCCCGATATAACGTCAGGATCGCCCAGTCTCAGTGTCACCGCGAGTCCGTTGTCCGGCTTGGCCCCGTTAACCGTTCAATTCACCAGCCCGGGCGTGGACGGCGCTGGCAATACCGTGACCAATTGGAACTGGAGTTTCGGCGACGGCGGCAGCAGCACGGCACAAAGCCCGTCCTACACTTACAATAGTGCCGGTTCATTTTCGCCCACCCTCACCGCCTACAGCACCTATGGTGCAACCCCGCTTTCCGTGACCGGCCTTGGCGTGATCACCGTCACCAACCTCCCCGACACTGCGCCAATCATCACCCTCAATCCGTTCAACCAGACCAATTATCCTGGATATAAAGTCGCGCTCTTGGCCGCCGCCACCAGTAACCCCGCCGCCACCTGGCAGTGGTTCAAGGTCGGCCCAGGTCTGATAGCCAATGCGACCAATGCGCTCTACATCCCGACGAACTCCGGCACCGCCGGCGTGGCGGGAAGTTACTATGCCGTCGCCAGCAATGTTGCCGGCACAGCCAACAGCACCACCGCCACGGTCAGCTTCGTCAGCGCGCCGCTGCCGCCCGACTGGTCGGTGGCGTTCAAATCGCCCTTCAACAACAACAACCAGCCGAACAATGAAGGGTACCTTTCCTGCCTCCAGGATTCCTCCAGCAACCTCTACGCCGTCGGTTTTATCTTCGGCACCAACTCCATCGGCTCGACCAACTACATCTCGCCCAACGGAACCTATTGGGCCGACATCGTCAAACAATCCCCCACGGGCAATGCCCTCTGGGCGACGGGCGTCACCAACAATGGCAACGGCAATGCCCAGGCCTACTCCGTGGTTCCGGCCCCCGGCAACGGCATTTACGTCGCCGGCAATTTCAACGGGGCCAACTGGCTGGGCACCAACCAACTGACCGACTTGAGCCAGGGCACTTACAAGAGTTCCATCTTCCTGGCACGTCTGGACGCCAACGGAAACCCGCTCTGGGTCAGAACCGTTTCCGGCACCAACTTCTGTTTTATGGAGTATTACGAACTGGTGTCCGATCCCGCCGGCAATGTCACGCTCTCGGGCCTCTTTTCCGGTACTACGATCTTCAGCAGCACCAACCCGGCCACCAGCACCAATCTCTTTGCCCCTGGCCAGTCAGGCGGACTTGCCCAATACGATCCCAACGGTACCCTGCGCTGGGCGGAAATCACCACCAACTGGATCATCAACATGACCTACAACAGCGGGCGCATCTATGCCACTTTCGGCAACAACTCCACCAACTTTTATTTCGGCAGCGTCCACGTCGTCACCGATCGGGCCAAAAGCGTGACCGCCATCAATGAAGCCACCGGCCAGCCGATCTGGGTCCGAGGAATCGGTGCGCCCTTCGGTTTGGGCAATCCCTTCAATGTGGTTCTTGACGACGCCCTCGTCACCGTCTCCGGCACGAATGTGTTCATCGCCGGAACCGCGATTGCCTCCAATGCCGCCTTCGGTCCCTACACCGTCTCCTGGCCGGACTACGCCCGCCAGTATCTGGCCCGCTGCGACACCAACGGCACGCCCCAATTACTCACCGCCTTTGGCAGCGATACCACCATGCTTTGGTCCATCCTGCCCGCCAGCTCCGGCGGGGTCTATGTCAGCGGCGATTTCGAAACCTACTCCGTCTTTGGCAACGACATCCTCGCCGGACAGCATTTAACTTCCATCGGTACGGGTTATTTCACCGACGCATTGCTGGCGAAATTCGATGCCAACGGCAACCCGCTCTGGGCGCGCAGCGCCATACCGCAGTCCAACCTCGTGAATTTGCGCGGCCTGACCGCGGCGCCCGACGGCGTCTGGGCCTGTGGCGTCGTCCAATCACCAACCAGCTTCGGCAGCATTTTGGTAGGCAGCTCCCTGACCTGCATCGGCTCGCCCTTCTGCACGCTCGTTTACTACCAGAGCGGTGTTCTGGCCAAAATCACCGACAGCGCCGTCTCCGCCTTGCCGGTCACGCTCATTAATCCGCAGAACAACGGCGCGAACTTCCAATTTCAGTTCTTGTCACAATCCGGCTTCAACCACAACATTCTTTATCGGACGAACCTGGTGGTGGGGAGCTGGAAGACGAATTCCACCGTTGCAGGCGACGGCACCTTGAAAACCATTTTGGTTCCGCTCTCGGTTTTCAGTCCGTCCAAGCAGGGATTCATCCGCGTCTCGACGCAATAGACTTCCGACGACTTGCAATGGCTTAAAGGTGGGGCGGCGCTTCGACGCCGCCTCACCTTCATCCCAGAATCGTCAGCGCAATCCCCACCAGAATTCCGATCACCGCCGGCAGTTTCTTCATTCCATTTTTTTCGTGGAACAGCAGCAGCCCGCCCGCGAAACCCACCAGCGTGCTGCCGCGCCGCAAGCTCATCACCAGCGACACCAGCGATTTCGAATCGCGCAATGCGCCAAAGTAAATGTAATCCGACACCAGCAAAGTCAGCGCGATGAGTGGGATGCTCCAGCGCCAGTGAAATTCCTTGCGCGGCCACCAGCGCCGCTGCCAGCCGATCGCGAACGGCAGAAAAAACAGCAGCAGGTAAATGGAGAACCACGCCTGCACCGTCGGCACCGTGAAGTGTTGCCGGCCCAGCAGATATTTGTCGTACAGGCCGCTCGTCGCGCCAAGCAAGGTGCCGCACAGCAGGTAGCCGACCCATTGGTTGCGGTGGAAATGCACGCCTTCCCGCCGGCCCGCAAACGAAAGCCCGATGAACGAACCGATTGTGGTCATCACCCCCAGAATCTCCAGCACCGTCGGGCGTTCGCCCAAAATTAAAACCGCGCCGAACAGGGTGAACAGCGGGCTGGTCGCGCGGATCGGCGAGCCGAGCGAGAGCGGCAGATGTTTCAGCGCGAAATAGGTGAACACCCACGACGCCGCGACGATGCCCGATTTCAGCGCGAGCTGCAGATGCTGCTTTAGGGTCAGCGAATCCGTGACGAGGGATTTCGGCAGCAGCCCCGGATGGAGCGCCTCCGTGCCCAACAAAACCAACCATACCGCCGCGCCGGTCAGCGTGCTGAAGAACAGCACCGGCATGACGGCGTTCTTCTCGATGGCGTGTTTGGTGCAAAGCTCATACCCGCCGAGGAACAACGCCGACAGCAGACTTGCCGCAATCCAGTGCATCAATAAAAAAGGCGTCCTCGCGGACGCCTTTGCGGAAAATGGCGGCGGCGCTCAGGCGGCGCTTTCGCCCACCTGGAAGCGCACGAACCGGCGGATGCTGATTTCGTCGCCGAGTTGCTTGGCGACGGTCGCCACGTGCTCCTTCACGCTGACCTCGGAATTCTTTTTCACGAAACCCTGATCCACGAGGCAGTAGGTTTGATAGAACTTGTCCATGACGCCCTGCAGGATTTTTTCCATGGCGGCGGCGGGCTTGCCCTTGAGGCGGTCCGATTGGGCGGCAATTTCGCGCTCCTTGGCGATGACCTCGGGCGCGACGTGTTCGCGCGACACGGCAAACGGATGGCCGGCGGCGATCTGCAGCGTGATGTCCTTCACGAGCTGCTTGAATTCCTCGGTGGCGACGGTGCTTTCCTTGCCCGCGCCGACCTCGACGAGCACGCCGATTTTCGCGCCGGCGTGAATGTAGGCGGCGACCAGGCCGTTGCCGCTGACTTCCATGCGGGCGTTGCGGGCGATCTTGATGTTCTCACCGATCTTTGCCACCGCGGCGGCGCGGTCGGCTTCCAGGTCGGCGGCCGGATTGGCGGCGAGTTTGCGGGCGAGTTCCTCGCCAAACGCGCGGAAGGAGTCGTTGCGCGCGACGAAGTCGGTTTCGCAATTCACCTCGACGAGGACGCCGAGCTTGGCGCCGGGCGCGATGTGCTGGGCGATGACGCCTTCATTGGCCGCGCGGGCCGCTTTTTTGGCGGCGGTGGCGGTGCCTTTTTTGCGGAGGCTGTCCACGGCCCCCTCCAGATCGCCTTGGGATTCGACGAGGGCTTTTTTGCAGTCCATCAGGCCGGCACCGGTCATTTCGCGCAGCTTGCCGACGAGGGCGGGAGTAATTTCTGCCATATTCTTAAATCGTTAATTGGTTGATGATTGAAAGTTGCAGGGAGATTTCTTGGCCGGGATCGCGGCTTTAAGTGTTGCAAACTTGAAGCCGCCAATCCCAAGTCAAACCGTCGCCTACTGCGGCGCGCTTTCCGGCGTGGACGGATCGGCACCCGCAGCGGCTTCCACCGCGGCGGCGGATTCGAAAACCTGGCCGCCTTCGGGGGCGGCTTCCTCGGCGCGCTTGCGGCGCGAAGCCTTGGCTTCGAACTCCGCCTGGGCGCGCATCACGCTCTGGCTGATGGTCGTCAAAATCACCCGCACGGCGCGGATGGCGTCGTCGTTGCCGGCAATCGGATAATCCACCAGATCCGGATCGGCGTTGGTGTCGGTGATCGCCACGACCGGAATCTTGAGCCGGCGCGCTTCGGCGACGGCGTTGTGCTCGCGCTTCACGTCCACGACGAACATGGCGCCGGGATACTTGTCCATCGTGCGGATGCCGTCGAAATACTTGACCTGGCGCGCGGCCTCGCGGCGCAGCACCGATTGCTCCTGCTTGACGTAGTTGTTGATCGAGCCGTCCGCCTCCATTTTCTCAATCTGCTTGAGGCGGGCGATGGAGCGTTTGATGGTCTGGAAATTGGTCAGCGTGCCGCCGAGCCAGCGTTCGGTGACGAAGAACTGGCCGCATTCCTTGGCCGTGTCCTTGACCGCCTGCTGGGCCTGCTTTTTGGTGCCGACGAACAGCACGCGCTGGCCGCGGGCGACGGTGGCGGCGAGGAAATCGCATGCCGCTTCGAGCTGGCTGAGGGTTTTGCTGAGGTCAATGATGTGGATGCCGTTGCGGGCATCGAAGATGAACGGTTTCATCTTCGGGTTCCACCGCTTGGTTTGGTGCCCGAAATGAACACCCGATTCCAACAATTCTTTTACGCCAATACTGATCACAAGTTTTTCCTTTGGTTAAAACCCCGATTTTCGGGGCATCCCGCGGAACACGGGATTGATTTCGATGTTTTTATGGCCGCCCGCGCCCACACGAGCGCGGCAATTAAGGCCGTTTCCTTTGCCGCAACGTCGCGGCCGGCCCGCGCATCGTCGAAAAAGGACGGTCAGCCTAGCAAACTTCCGTCCGCTGGCAATAGTTATTTAGCACTGTTTCCGAGGGTGGGGGATGATTCTGAGCCTCTGCCAAAACAGCCCTGCCTGGGCGGCCGCGCCGAAATTAAAACGGATGGAGGACCAGAATGACCGGGAGGAACAAGACCGGTTTGCCCGTGGCTGCGACGCCCCGTCGCAAAAAGGTGGAGGCGACGCCTTCGTCGCCTTTCTATTTCACCGTCTGCGGCGTCGGTGCGGGCGGAGCCGGGCTGGCGTGGCTGGCGGAACGGTCCACCACCGTCCGCGCGTTCTTGTAATCCTCCACAAACTTCGGATGCGCCCCGGCAAACTGCGGAACCAGATCGTCCATGACGACCAGCGACTCGTTCAACAGGTTGAACTCCGCCTGGATGTTGCCGGTGGTGGTCTTGCCCTTGGCGCGGACTTCGCGCGGCTTGGTGATGAGTAGGTTGTAGGCGGCGATGGCGGCTTGCAACAGATTCAACTTCGCGTCGGTCAGCCCATAGTCGCCCAGCGTCGGCAGATTCGCGTTCGCGGCGTCGTAAATATCCTGGCAGCGCCGCGCCGATTCCGTGTCGCGTCCCGTCATCAGGCCGCTCAGGGAATAATTCATCCGGCCGGCGAGTTCGTTGTTCCTGGTTTTGATGGCGTAGGCGTGAACGGCACCAGCGAGGGGCAGGGCGGTTTGACACATCGCCAGCCGCGACTGCCGTTTGTCCTCGGCGACGCCGTGGGTATCCTGCGCCTGCTGCTGCCAGAGCAACTGGATGTTGCTGACGTGCGTTTGGGCCTCCGCATAACTGCTGGCAAACGCCGGGATGAGATTGAGAATGGCCGAGTTGGCGTCGCAAATGCCTTCCACCGCCAGGGCCGTCGTGAGCGTGTTCAATTGCTTCGTATTCATGCCCGACACTTACTTCACGACGCGCCGGTGCCGCCAAACATTTCTTGGCGTTTGCTCAACCTCCATTACCCGTGAAAAGCGTCCTTGAAAACACCTTTCTGCCGCGTGGCAGCCGAGGTGGTGGGGTTCGGACTGAATTTCCGATTTTCAACTTTCAGTTATTAAAAATGAGCCCTCTCACGCGGCAAATTCTGGAAACTGGCGAAAGCTGCCGTGGCTCACAGCCCGAACCAGACTCTCAATGCGGTGTTGAGTTTTACCAGATCAGACTCATGCAACTGGCCGAGTTGTTTCCTGACCAGGCCGCCCGCCACCGAAGCCACCGCGCGTTTGGCAAAGGAAGGATGAATCAGTCCGGCCTCACGCCAGAATTGAAGGGCAAACTCGCCTGGACGCAGCACATCGCCAACCGAAGTCACCGCCACCACGAGCAGGTCATCCGAGGGGTAATCCGGGTTGACCACGACTGCGGGACGGATCTTGGCAGAGGATTGATTTGAAAATGGAAACGGCAGCAGGACGATGGTGCCGCGTTTATAGCCGGTCATAATCGGCATCCAGCGGATTGTCCCAGATTTTTTGGAAAGCCGGCTCGGACAGGCGCGCGCAGCCCTGCGCCAGACCATCGTCATCCGCGTCCGGGGCGAGCACTGTGACCTTGGCGTTGGGTTTCAACCGTGCCGGTTCGTCCAGCACGATGAACTTCCCGTCAAAATGCGCGTTCAATGTCTGCATGATCCCATCCTAATTTCCCCAGCGGACTTTTTCAAGCCGCAAAATAACCACCGGCAGCGCTGCGGTCTCATCCCGAAAAGTGGGTTATGGCGCCCGCCCGCTATCAACGGCAGCTTCTCCTTGCCAATTCGACCCAGCCGAGGTCACGAGGCTCGGATTGAATTTCCGCTTTCTTGATTTCCGCTTTCAGCATTTAAGAAGGAGCCTCCTGACGCCGGCTGCAACGGGCATCAATTCGTAGCGGCGGTCTGCCGACCGCCGCTACGCGGAATCACAGCGAGTTCAGCCGGTAAAAACGGCTGCCCGTGGGCGGACTGACGAGGATGAATTTGATCGTGCCGTTGTCGGTGACGCTCTCGGCGGGTGTGACCCAATTGGTCGTGGCGAGGTTGGTGTTCACTTGCAGATTGAATCCGGTGGATGGCGACGGCCATGAAACGGTGACGGTTGAGAGTTGAGGGTTGAGAATTATTTTCAGCAGCGGTGCGCCGGGAGTTTGCACGGCGTAGAGCGACCAGAAGCCGCCGGTGAGTGAATAATTCCCGCCGGTCATTGAACCGCCCGCATCGTGCTGGCCGATGGTGCCGCTGACGGAATAAACGCCGCTAGTGCTGGTGCCGCCGCCACCGGAGGTTTTATACCAATCCACCGTGTAGTTCTGCGCCAATGCCATGCCCGCGAGGCCGAAAACACCAGCGACTGTTGACCATTTCAGAATTTGAAGATTGCATTTTGGAGTTTTCATAGTTTTTCAAGGTGTGCCAATGTTCACCACGCCGTTTGTGGCTTGAAGCAGCAGTTGTTTGTTCATCAGAATCGCTTCGTTGTAATTGCCGTTAAAGATTCGTATGGTGTTACCGTTCTGCGATGCTGCATATCCGTTGGTAACTGTCTTGAACGGCGCACAAATTGAGCCATTTGTTACTGCCCCTTGATAAGACTTATCAACATAAAATATGCCCGCACCGCTCAAATTACCCCCGGAAGACGAAAGTGTGAATGCCAGGTTGGTGCTGCCCCCGCTATAATTGAGTGCAAACGTCAAGTTGATAGTTGTGCCTGGGGAAAATGATGGGCTTGCGCTGATTCTGAAACTTGTCGCGTTCGTGGCTGTGGCACCGACGGTAATGTCTGGGTAGCTCGAATTGGGCTGGGTAACAGCAAGTCCTGGGGTGGTTGTTGCCAGCGTTGCAGAGATGTTACTGGCGGTGCTGCTACCATCATTGCGGACAACTACCGTGAGGTCATTGCACTCGCCGGGGGCAACGCTCTGATCACCATTGCCGCCGATAAGAGTGGAAGATGCGTAACGCAGTAGTGGGCTTGGTGTGGAAATGGCAAGGATGCCAGACGCGCTTGTTGCACTCTGGCCGTCGGGGTTTGTCACGGTAACTGTCCTCGTGCCGACTGCGGCATTGGCGGCAATGCTTACGTTCAGTGTGATATTGGAAGGACTGTTGTAAGTAATGCTGTTGACCGTGACACCGCCACTATTGATAACGGCAGAGATGTGGTTAGGGAAGCTGCTGCCCGGGTCGAAGAAACCGGTGCCGCCCGCCACCGCCCCGGTGACTACGAGGCTGACGTTGTTAAAACCTTGTATGATTGTAGCCGGGTTGCAAGCAAGAGGTGTGGCCGGCAACGGTGCTTTCAGTTGAATGACCCGCACGCCGTAGGTATCCGTGCCGCTACAGTATTCCTGGAAGGTCCAAAAGGTCATGTCATCGTTTGGATCAACCGTGACGCGCGAATAGTCGCCCCAGCGGTAGGCGCCATTCTGGTAGCCGGCGTTATAGGTGCTGGAACTGTTCACGAGAACGACCGGCGTCTGCATGGTGCCGGTAGCGTCGGTCGCCAAGCGGCTGGTAACGGCGATCTCTGCGTGTTCGTTCGCGCCGGCCACGGTGCAGCCGAGCAGAGCGTGGCCCTGACCTGAGGCGGCAATGGTTGGGATGAAGTAACTGGGTGGATTAGATGATGCGGAATTGAAAACGGTGCCTGATTGGTTCACGACCGGCGTCGTCGTCATGTTCTTCAACTCATACCAGCGTGCGCCATCTCGGCCACCGGAGGAACTGAACGTGCCGCTTGAATTCACCTGAATATTATGCGCGGTCCAGAGGCGGCCGTTGTGCATGTTCGCGCCAAAAAGTCGGTAGTCCAAATCGTCTAACGGGGAAGTGCTACCCAAGCACGGCACACCCCCAAGCGGGGCGCCTGTGGCGGACGTGGACACACTCATGTTAGCCGAGATGGATGGCGTGCCGCCGGGGTTTGTAATACGGCGCACGGAAAGCCGGTTATAGAAACGCGAGTCAACGCCGATAAAGTAGCCCTCAGTCGCGGCAGGATCATCGTTATGCACACCCTGAGGAGTGTAAGGCCCCGACGCACTGCTGGTGGCTATCTGACGGAAAGCCGTAACGGTGAGTGTGCCGGCCAGCAGATTGGCCTTGTTCACCACAAAACCGGTTGAGCCAATCCAAATGATGCCTAATGAGTCAAAAATGTTCGCGCCGATATAGAGTGCATTTGCGTCCACACCCAGTGTGTCATAATCGGCGAATCCGCCGGTGTCGGAGTTGGGCGTGGCACCTACCAGATCATGCTGGAATCTATAGAACGTGAAGCTGCTTGTCGAGCTTACCTGCGGCCCGGAACTCACGGCAATCAGGACATAGTTCGGCGTGTTGACGGTAATCATGGTGATGAACCATCGTTGCGACAAACGGTCATAACGCACCCGTGGATCGGAGGTGCCGTAGGTCGTCCCGCCGACGGAGGCAAAGAAATTGTCTGGCGTTACGTTGAGCGCGCCGTCTGCCGTGCCGTTTTTATTGAACGAAATAAACTGATTGTTCAAGCACACCAGGATTTGCGACGGGCCAACATCCCCCATCGTGTCCGGTGGCCACGGCCCAGTGGAATTTGCTGAAGCCAGGAAGCTCACTCCGGTCGTCTGAGCGATTAGAGGCCCCAGCGCGGTGGCGCTCGCACTGGCAGGCGATTCTGCGGTGACGACCGAGTCCGCCTGCTTTCGAGGTGAAGTATCGCGTAGTCGAGGTCGAATCAGCCATGATGGAGATCTTGGTCCGTGTTCACTCTGCTGTTGGCGGGCCTGGATAACGGCGACGGATTCGTTGATTCCCGGCGTGCCGGTCCAAGGAATTCCAACCATCGAACCATCCTGCGCTTGCGCCAACAGACTCCAAACCGGCGTTAAGACAGTTAGCAGCAAAAGGCCAAATCGTGTGGTCATGTGCATAGCCATTTATAGGTTAGGGTCAGTGAGATCAAACTGCTGCCGCTCGTGTCCAAGTCTTCCACGATTCGCCTTCATTGCAGCGTCACCAGCACGAGCACCAGGCCGCGACCGGTTTCCAGGTGGCTCATGGCTTTGCCGATGATCGCGCCTTGGGATTTCGCGGCGTCGGTCACTTTCATCGCGTGGCCGGGGATAGCGGAAGTCGTCAGCAGGTCGCCGGGTTCGATGGGGGCGTTGGCGGCGTCGGCGAGGGCATAGACGCGACCGGTGAGGGCCACGTTTTGTCCGCCTTCCACCAAGCATTGCTGGCTCAAGGTGAGGCCGGGATTCACCCCGCCCGCGCCGCTGACGATGCCCGCCACGCGCTTGTCATACGCCCGCTGGCTCAACTTCAACTGGCCCGGATGCGCGTCGTCAATGACTACCACGGCGCCTTTGGGAATGTCTCCGCCCGTCATCGCGAACGGCTCGGCCACGTCCGCACCGCCGGTGATGCTCAGGACTTTCACCGTGTTCGTGCCATTCACAATCATGCTGCCATTCACATGCAAGGTAGCTTGTGGTGCGGTCGTCCCGATACCGACGTTGCCGGATCCACTGATTGTCATCACCGTGGCTCCATTGGCATCCGAGGCGTCGGCGGTAAAAAAGCGCAGGTCTGGATTCAGGCCGTATTGATCTATGTTCCAATGGCGAGCGGTTGTGGTTCTCCACTCGATGTTGCCACCGTCAGCACCTCCGTTGCCAGTGCTGTCGAGAATGAGGCCGTCGTTGAAGCCCAAGTTGCCTAGATGCAACTTGCTGGCCGGCGCTGCCGTGCCGATCCCGACGTTGCCACTATTGACAATTAAACCTCCGCCGTTAACCCAAACTCTGTGATCGGAAACGAGTTCTGAACCGTCGTAATACAACTGAGTGTTTCCCGAATCTGTCGAGTTGTCAAAAACGATGGCGTTGCCGGCTAATACTCTGATTGCTCCATTCACATCAAGCTTCTGTCCTGGTGTGGTCGTGCCAATGCCGACGTTGCCGTTTACATATAATGCATCATTCAACCCGTATGTAGGAGGATTGAAGCCAATCCCCACTCCGCCAGCTCCTACTTCAAAACTTTTTGGACTACCATCAGTTGGTGAAGTCACGGAACCATCGATAAACCTAAAGTTATTAAACTGCGCTTGTGTCCCCCAACTCGTGTCGTTGACTTCTAATTTAAGCTTGTTAGCTATTCTATCGCCATATATGTGCAAGCTCGCGCTCGGAGTAGTCGTGCCGATGCCGACGTTGCCGCCGTTCGGTTTCAATAGAACCGGGCCTGCGCCAGATTTCACTGTGATATAATTGTTCCCTCCTCCATCTAGGACAACTAGGTCATCTTGGGCTGAACCGGCCAAAGGTGAAGAGCCTTGCATCTCGAATGCCCATATTTGATCATTGGTTGGTCCCGTATTGTGATACATGGCAAAGCCAACATGGTCATTATTTGACCGACCGTCAACGCGAATGAACGCATCGCTTCCTTGAACCTCAAGAGCTTCATACGGATTTGTCGTTCCGATGCCGACGTTGCCACCATTCGGTTTCAAAAGCACTGCTCCACCATTAATCGCAGATTTTATTGTTAAATAATTAGCTCCATTGCCATCCGAAACCACCAAATCATCCAGCGCAGAGCCTGCCTTAGGTGACGCTCCTTCTAGTTCAAGCCCCCAAATCTGATCATTGGTTACATTATCAACGTGGTATAATCCGAAGCCAACTTGATCACCCGTTGACCGACCAGCAACAATGGCAAACGCATTGGTTCCTTGTACTTCGAGGGCAAACCGAGGATTATTGTTCCCAATACCAACGTTGCCACCAGCCAGCACAAGCTGATTACCGCCCGCGAGGAGGCCGTTCGCTGGAAGGTTCAGCGTTCCCGTCATAGTGTCGCCGGCCTTGGCGACATAATTGGTCGAACCGGAAGCCGGAGCCACGCCGCCCAGGCTGGAGCCGTTGCCTGAAAAGCTTGGTGCCGTCACCGGTCCCGCGAAGACATTGGTCCCATTCAAGCGGGCGATGTTGGCCGAGAGTTGAGTGTCGGGAATGATGCCGCTGACGCCGCCCGCCGTGGCGGCTGCGATGGCGTAAGGCACCGGCGTGATGTGCTGCCGCGGCGACAAGGTAGTGTAGCTCCCGGCGTCGCCATTGGTGCGCGCGGAAATTTCCAGCCAGCGGTCTGCGCCGGTGAACACGTTCGTGCCAAAGTCAAGGATCACGGTGAACTGGCCGTTGCTCGCGGCGGCGGGGGCATTGGTGAGCGGCCCGGCAATGAGCGTGCCCGGGTTGTTGGTGGAATCGTAAATGGCGAACCGCAAATCGTAGCTGCCATTGGCGGGACTGCCGCCATCCATGAGCCGGCCTTGATAGGTGAAGGCGGTGCCTTGGGAGAAGGCGGAGAAGCAGATGGCAGATAGCAGATAGCAGATGACGAGTAATGGTTGTGATCGGTTCATGGTGCTCCTCAATTCAGTTTGGTTTGCGGTTTTCAGAGTTTTAACGGGAAAAAGGTTCATAACAGTTCCATTCGTTTCAGGGTATGCCGATGTTCACGGTGCCGTTCGTGGCTTGGAGCAGCAGTTGTTTGTTCACCACAATCGCCTCGTTGTAATTGCCGGTGAACATGGTGATCGTGTTGCTGTTTTGCGAGGCTTGGTAGCCATCCGTGACGGTCTTGAAAGGCGAGCTGAGTGTGCCATCGGAATTGCTGCCGGCGAACGCTTTGTCCACGTAAATAATCCCATCCGACGTGGCCCATTTGACCCAGGTGGTGGACATGGAATTGGTGCAGGTGTTCCCAGCAAAGTCGCCGATTCCGGCACCGTTCACCGTGAAGGTGTAAGTGCCCGAGGCGGACGTGAAAGAATTGAGGCCGTTGACGCGGTAGGTTGTTCCCGAAAGCGACGTGATGGTCCATCCGCTCAAAGAGACAGGCGTCCCGTTTAGCGTTAGACTCACGGCGTTGCTGGTCGTGCCGGAAATGGGTTCCGACATGGTAAAATCAACATTGGTGACAGGTGTTGCGCGAGGATTGGGCGAAACGTTCCCAACGCTCAAAATGGAAGGAGGAGTTCTGTCTATGACGAAGGTGTCGCCACTGGTGAAGCTGGTGGTCAACGGCTGACCGGAACCGTTGACAATGGTCGCTGGCGGGTAGAGCACGTCAAGGCGAAGCGTGCCATCACCGAAACCGGAATTGAGCGTTACGTCGAATGTACTGGCACCTGACTGATTCAAGCCAGCTAGGTAGTATCCATAAATGCCACCGCTGACATTGACAGGAGTGAAATCACCCAAGTCCACACTAAACACCTGTTCTGAGAAAGTTACGCGCCAAGTAACAAATTGCTGGTTGTTAGTCTGGTAAGGAGGATTGAGCCGGACGATCGAGGTTACGCTGGGCGGAGGATTACCCACCATAATCGTGGTAGGTTGGTACATCGAATCGGATAATGGCGCATAATTGTTTGCCAGATTTGGATCATAGCTATACAATGACGAGGCAGGTGTAACTCGCACAAACACGTAATACGGCCCACTCGCGGACAAGGGTATGGTTATGTTTGCAATTCCATTCGAACTTGACACGGTTGTCGTAGCTGATCCAGGGTAAAAAGCAGAAGTGAAATCTTGCCTTTGTCCGATCCAAATATCGTCTCCGTTTCCAAAAGTCGGATCTCGTGAGAGATAAAAGTCTGTGAGCACTCCGGCATAACTGGGGTAAGGCCCGCTGTTCCAAACCGTATATGTGTAGCTCGTCGGATGTGCGCCGGGCGCAATGACGGAAGGTAGAAAACTGGTGAACGGTGGAGGGCCGCCGTAAAGCGTAAGATCGCAAGGATACGGCTGCGCCCAAAGAGCGAGCGTCCAAAACAGCCAAACTACGCCAATGCAAATCTCTCCCGAAAAAAAGAAAGCGGTACGGTGGTGTATTATCAGGCTATTTGCTTTCATAATACCAATCAGTGAAATGTTCCACTACTGTAAAGTCACCAGCACCAGCACCAAGCCGCGACCGGATTCCAGGTGGCTCATGGATTTGCCGATAATCGCGCCTTGGGCCTTTGTGGGGTCGATCACTTTCATCGCGTGGCCGGGGATAGCAGAGGTGGTCAGCAGGTCGCCGGGTTCGATGGGGGCGTTGGCGGCGTCGGCGAGGGCATAGACACGACCGGTGAGGGCCACGTTTTGGCCGCCTTCCACCAAACATTGCTGGCTCAAGGTGAGGCCGGGATTCACGCCGCCCGCGCCGCTGACGATCCCCGCCACGCGCTTGTCATAGGCCCGCTGGCTCAACTTCAACTGGCCCGGATGCGCGTCGTCAATGACCACCACGGCGCCTTTGGGAATGTCGCCGCCCGACATCGCGAACGGCTCGGCCACGTCCGAACCGCCGGTGATGCTCAACACTTTCACGCGCGCCATGCCGTTCACGTCAAGCAGCGCTTGTGGACTGTTGGTTCCGATGCCGACGTTTCCAGCCTGGTCAACCACCAAACGTGTGGCAGCGGCAACGTAATCATATAAATATAGGCTGCGAGTGCTCCCGACACCTCCCCAGCCTGTCCCTAAGTTCCAACCACCGCCTCCAGCGGCGGTGCTGGTTATTAGTAGTTCTGCGGCGCTGCCGCTCGAAACATGCAGTGTTGTAAGTGGGTTTGCCGTGCCGATGCCGACGTTGCCGCTGTTGACGATTAAACCTCCGCTGTTAACCCAAACTCTGTGATCGGAAACGAGTTCGGAACCGTCGTAATACAACTGAGTATTTCCCGAATCTGTCGAGTTGTCGAAAACGATGGAGTTGCCGGCTAATACTCTGATTGCTCCATTCACATCAAGCTTCTGTCCTGGTGTGGTCGTACCGACGCCGACGTTGCCATTGTCTTGAATGGTCATCAGAACACCCGCCGTTCCGCTATTTAACGCACCGAATGGCACTTCGCGGGATCGTCCGAAGTTTAATTTCCATCCTGAATTATCACCAAAACGTAAGGCACCGGCATTGGGGGATCCGGAGAATGCTTCAAAACTTAACCCAGAAGCATCATTGGCTCCAATTTGAAGAGTTCTCAATGGATTTGTGGTGCCAATGCCGATGTTGCCGTTATTTGAAATACGCATTTTCTCTGTAGGCGGAATGTTGCCATTGCCGGTTTTCGTCGCAAAATAAAGGTCTCCGGCCTCATAATTCGCAGTATCGACTGTTTCAATGCCTATAACACCATGAGCATTGGTCGAGTTTCCCCAGGTTTTAAAGAGAATCTCCTTTTTGACATTCATACCGGAGCCAACGTCAGCTCCCGCAATGGTTAAGACGCCACTTCCGCCGAGGGTAGTTGGTATGGATTGGTCGCTTAAATGCAATCTCGTAATAGGCGTCGTAGTTCCTATGCCAACATTGCCGTTAATGTTCCACTTCTGAACGATAGCGCCCACATTTGCCGGATCGGTGCCACCCACATACAACGCTAAACCATCCGAGTAAACGGTTTGACCAAGTCGCCAAGTCCCCGAGGTGCCGATACCCTGCCAAAACGTCAACCAGTTTTTATCTGAATTCGTGGGTTTGTATAAACGAAGCCCATCCTGAATTGTGCCAGCTTGTTCAGCTATGTCGAGTTCGGCCTGGGGATTGGCCGTGCCGATGCCGACGTTGCCGGCACCTGTGATCTTCATCAAAGGGACGGGACGATTTCCGCCGAACGCTGTGTCAATATCGGGAACATGGTAGAAGCCAAAACCTTGATCTTGCGAGGCGAGGCGAAGCTCTGCGCCACCACCTTGGGCATAAACAACCGTATCTTCGACGCCATTTGTCGCGGTTGCAGCGCCACCAATAAAGCTTGCAGCCGATCCATCGCTAGGTCGGGACATGGCTATCAAACCGCCCCAGAGATTAGCACTATTTGGCCAATTTAGAGCGACCTCGCGGTGACCTTGCAAAATGTCTAACTGCGACGTTGGCAAAGCTGTGCCGATGCCGATTTCGCCGTTGACCAAAACCAATTGATTGATGCCAGCAACGAGGCCATTTGCTGGCAGGTTTAGCGTTCCCGTCATCGTATCACCGGTTTTGGCAACATAGTTGGTCGAACCGGAAGCCGGAGCCACGCCGCCCAAGCTGGAGCCGTTACCCGAAAAGCTCGGTGCCGTCACCGGCCCCGTGAAGACGTTGGTCCCATTCAAGCGGGCAATGTTGGCCGAGAGCTGGGCGTCGGGAATGACGCCGCTGACGCCGCCCGCCGTGGCGGCTTCGATGGCGTAAGGCACCGGCGTGATGTGCTGGCGCGGCGACAAGCCGGTGTAGCCCCCGGCGGCGCCATTGGTGCGGGCGGCAATTTCCAGCCAGCGGTCCGCGCCGGTGAACACGTTCGTGCCAAAGTCGAGGATCACGGTGAACTGGCCGTTGCTCGCGGCGGTGGGGGCGTTGGTGAGCGGCCCGGCAATGAGCGTGCCGGGGCTGTTGGTGGAATCGTAAATCGCGAATCGCAAATCGTAGCTGCCATTGGCGGGACTGCCGCCATCCATGAGCCGGCCTTGATAGGTGAAGGCGGTGCCTTGAGCGGAGGCAGTGCAGCAAATGGCAGAAAGGAGGTGGGAGATGGCGAGGAGTGTTAATTTGGTTTTCATAACTTTTTCCTGTGGCTTGGACTATTGATGACGGTTTTCCGCCTGTGCGCTGAAAAAGTCAAGCCGATTTTTAACAGAAAATCAGAAAGTCTGCCAACTGAACAAAAGACGGGAACCGAGGCGGAACAAATCTATCGGCACGAATGGCGTCAATTATTTCCCGGCATGATTTCGCGCAAAACCCGGAATGAAGCATCTGCAAAACGAGGTGCTGCTGACATTTCATTTTGTCGCCAGGAATCAACGAAAGCGCCGTGGTTTCTTCTGCCGGCTTCAAGTCAACGGCGCTTTTTGCCGGTATCGTCCAAGAGGAAGTTGTCTGCTTATCCGGTCTCTTGACAATGACCGGCTCAGTAAGGATTCAGAGAATATCCCAGCATTTCAGTGCTGGGTAAAGAGATGGGCCAGCGGGCAAAGTCCCGCAAGGGACGACAGAAGGGATCTTCCGTCCCTCCGGGACTTTGTCTTCTAAGGGCGTGTGGATCCCAGCGCTGAAGCGCTGGGCTATTTTCAAGAGATCCACGGTTTTCTCCACCCATTGTCAACCAACCAGATAAGCAAGGGAAGCTGGTTGGTTTGATTTGCGCGACGGGGGCGTCGCGCACACCTCTCTGGGACGTGGCGTCGCAGCCACGAGGCCAAGCTAATTCACGATTCCGGTTGAAAGAGAGCAAATTGGTGTCATTTAACGGGTAAAATAAGCGGAGGGACCGGCTGAACGAGTTGGCTGACGGCTGCTAGACATCGGAAGGCGGCCCATATTGCCCGGAAGACGCGTCGTAAGCTGTGGAAGATTAACCGTATGAATCGGAACATTAGTCATGGAGATCATCCGACACGCCAAATGGATGGAAAGAGGGATAAAAGAGGCTGGAAGCTTTGCTGTACGGCTTGGCAGACGCGCCGTACGGTTCGTCAGACGGCCCGTACGCCCTGGCAGCCACGCCGTATGGACCGGAAGCTGTGCCGCAGAGTCTGGAAGCATGGTCATGGAGTTTGGAAGACGGACCAAATGGCTCGCCAGCCGCATCAGACGCGCTGGCAGCCGAAGCGTTTTGCCCGAAAGCTGGGTCAATTGAAATCGCAGCTTGATCGCAGGAGAGTGGCTGCAACGCCGCGTCGCAGTAGGCGGGGCGACGCCCTCGTCGCGCGAAACAACAAACCCACTATTTCGTTTTGTGATTGGCTCCGGCGACGAGGCGTCGCCGGCACTCTTAGCGACGGGGCGTTGCAGCCACTCGCGGTCCGGTTTCGTCAAAAAAAGACCCGCGAGGCTGGCTCGCGAAGCACTACCTCTGCGATCTTAGTCAGCTTTTGCGGCTTCGCAACGCAATGGGAGCCGCGGTTGGGGTCAGTTGGTGGAAAAAACTCAGCGAAATGGTCGGCGGAGGGATAGAATGACTCCCCGGCGCTTTTCATGCGCCGTCTTCGGCGATCACGGCAGGGCCTTCAAACAGTAAAACCGGCTCTCCGGGCCGGCGTTCGGATCGGTCCAGGCGGTGGCGGTGATGCCGCTTTGCCGCAGGATCCAATTCTTCAAGTCCACCGAGGCATAAACGCAGTAGCTGCTCGCGCCGGGCACCGGTTCCCAGCTCAGGTTGACGGAATTCGCGCGCCGGTTTTGCTCAATCGTCACGGGAGCGTCCTCCGGCGGTTGAATGCCAAAGATCTTGTCCAGGCCGGCGGTGATTTCCGGGTTGCGCGCGGCCAGTTTCCAGATCAGGCCGCTGCGGTAATTTTCCAGCGCCAGCAGCATCGGTCCGAGGTTCACGCCCATCAGCGTGCGGTTGACCCACGGGCCGTTGAGAAAATCGGCGGCGCGAATTTGCGGATTGCCGTTGGCGTCGTATGCGTGCCCGACGAAATGCGGGTCGAGGCTGAAGGCGTCGCCGAGGCCGAAGAGCGGGCTCCACAGGCCGGGGATTTCAAAGTCGTGCCGGAGCGCGGCGAGCGCGGCGTCGGGCAGAAAATTGATCGCGCTGGCGGCGCCGTACACCGGAAGGGTGCCTGCGTGCAGCGGCCGGGTGCCGAAGCGGAGGTTTTCCTCGCTGGGCAGCGCGCCGAACGCGAAGTATTCGGTGAACAGCCCGGGTGTGGGTTCCACCAGATTGTCGCACGCGGAAAGTCCCCAGGCGTTTTCGCCGTAAGTGTGGAAATGTCCGTCCGCGCCATCGGGCGCGGTGCTGCCGTGGGTGCGGCAAAATTCGTGGTCGGCCACGACGGCTTGCCGATTGTTCTCCCAGATGTTCACCGGGCGCGTGGGATGCAGATCGAAGCCGCGTTCGTGCAAGTCCACCCAGCAACTCGCGAAGAAGTAGGTGAAGAGCGATCCCTTCCAGGAGGGCAGGACCGCGTCGGGGTTTTCGGGCGGATAAGCGCCGGCCAGGCGGTTGCGGGCCAGATAAGTTGCGCGGGACACCGGATGCGTTTTGGAGCCGAGCGCGAGCACGTCGAGCATCAGCGCTTCGTCGGTCTGTCCGTCCACGTGGCCGGCGAAAGTTCCGGCGGGTTCGGGGCCGGGCGTCCAGGCAAGGTGAAACCGGTTGGAGTTGATGCCGGGCGCGTGATCCACCATCCAGTCCCACTCCACGCGGTCAAACAGTTGGCCGCTGAGCGTTTGGATTTCGGCGTTTGCCGGAAAGTACTCCCGGGCCGTGAGCACGCCAAAGAGCAGCAACATCGTGTCGTAGGGGGAGAGTTCGACCTGGTTGTCCTTGCGCAGGCCGGTGTTGGCGGTCAGGAAGTGGTAGAAGAAACCGCGCTGGCCCGCGCGCAAAGTTCCGGTCTCCGGTCCCATCGGCAGATGAGCCAGGTTGCGCAGCACCGTGGCCACGCGGTTTTCCAAATCCGCGCGGTCGGCCCAGCCGTGTTGGTGGCCGACGCAATAGGCGGCCAGTTGGAAGCCGATCGCGCCGGCGCTGACTTCGTCGGAAAACGTGGAGCGGTCCAGCGCAAACCCCAGCCCGTCGGTGAAGGTGAGGAAATAATAAAATGCCCGTTGCGAAACCACGTCGAGGAACGCGTCGTCCTTCCAGTTTGCGGCGTGGTACGGCAGCTCGTCCGTGTTGAACGACAGGTCGTCGAGAAACAACCGCGCGGTGCGCCGGTCGTTGCGGGTGGCTTCAATGACAAAGGTCACCTCCTTCATCTGTGACACGTCGGCGTTGCCGAGTTCGTCGAGTGGAAATTCGTAACGAGCCCAGTCGGCGCGATTCGGGATGCTAAACAATTTGGCGCCGACCACGCCCTGCCGGTTTTTGAACTCGATTTTGAGCGTGTGGTCGAAATCGCCAGGGCCGTCGCCGCGCGCCCAGAAACTGAACTGGCGCACATGGACGTGCTCGATCCGAGAAGGGTTGCCAGCGCTGTTGCGGAGCGCGCCGTAGAGGTTGGTGAAATTCAGGTTGAACTGAGGAAAGCTCAACCGCCCCAGGAGAGAAAACCAGACGCCGCAAAACCCGGACGAAACAGAATAATCCAAGCGCAGCGCGGCCCCGTTGGCCCCGTGAAAGATGCTGGTATCGAAGGCGGTCGTCAGGCTGGCCGGAGAGGCGGCGAAGGTGCCGCAGTCGCCGGAAAACTGGTTGAACGGGGTTTGACTGTTGAAATCTGCGAACGTCAATTCCGTTTTTTGGGCAGTGGCCGAGGAGGGCAGGGCGGGTAGCACCACGGCCAGCAAAGCCAAAAGGCAAAGGGCTTTCCTGCGCCGGGGCGCGGGAAAGTGCAGACGTTCCGGCCATAGAGGGACAGATTGCAAAATCAAACCGGCTACCGGGAAGCAGCATTCACGCCAGCGGTGGAGGTCGGTGCGTGGTTTCGGCTGCTGGATTTGGCCGGCCACGGATTACTTGGATGGCGGACCGGATGGAGGTTTTTCCAGCAGTGCGGAGAAATTGCCGCCTTCGCAGCACGCGACGAACTCTTCGGTCACCGCTTTCAACTGCTCCCAGCGCGCCCGGATTTTCGCCGCTTCGGCGCGGGTGATCTGGTTGTCCTCGGCGGCGGCGGACACGACCGCCAGCAGGTCGGCGAACTCCTGCACGATTTCGTGCGTCGCGGGGATCAGGAAGGCGGGATGGGTCTGGTGAGTTTTGGGATTGCGGATGAAGAAGCCGCCGGCACGCTGGCAGAGCCATTGCACGATGCGCGGATCGTTGGTGCAGCGCATGAGCGCCTCGATGCGGTCGAGCGGGTTGGCCGAGCCGCTCCCGGTGCCGCCTTCCGGTTCGGCCCATTTGTAAATCATCGAAAGCGAGAGACCCAGTTCGGCGGCGACCTGTTTGGCGCTGCATTTCTGAAAAACTTCGCGGAGCACTTCGTGCGATTGCATGAGCGCAGCATCGAAAAACGCCGCGGCCGTTGGCAAGGCCAATCCAGTCGGACAACGCGGGCAGGGAACCGACGAAAACATGGACCCAACCAAGCGCCGGCCGATGCATTGCGAATTCCGATATGTGAAATAAGCCTTGCGCATCCAACGCCCGACGTTATGGTGTCTTCGTTTTCCGCGGACTGAGTTTAATTGGGTAGTTGCGCAATCGTTCCGCGGAAACAAGGGAAAGGAAAAAATTATGCCAGTGCCGATTTTCGACGCGCCAACCCGCGCCATCCTGGTCAAGATGGCGGACTACTACCTGCCGAGTGTCTCCCCAGACACGGGCAAAAAGCTCTACGACATCGTCAACTTCCTGGAGACATTTCTGTCGGCGTTTGACCAAGATCCGCCGCGTATCTTCGCCGGCGGACCGTTCTCAGACCGCCATCCATCGGCGGACGTGCCTGCACCCGCAAATGATTTCCAATCCTCGCTGCCGCTCACGCGCTATCAGCGGCTGGCTTGGCAACTGCGCCTCAACGGACCGAAGGCACTGGCCGGCGAACCCTTCATCGTTCTGAGCGACGATTTGCGCAACAACTACACCGGCTTGCGCGACGTGCTGACGACCGGCCTAACGTTCGCGTTGCGCCTCGCCAACGACGTCGGCGTCAAGCGCGGCGTCATGCCGGCGGAGTTGTTCTGGGCGGCCGGGCCGGACTTCCGCCAAGTGTTTCCCGGATTGCTTTGCGAGGCGGCTTTCAGCGCGCCGGAATACGGCGGCAACCTCGCTACCTGGCCGGAAGTTTTTTATCCCGGCGATTCCCTGCCGGCCGGTTACACGCCGGCGCAGGTTGCGAACAGCACGCCCGATCCGTTCCCGACCGAAACGCTGGCGGCCGTGCTGTTGGACATTGCCAACATCCTGGAAGCCTGAGAGGAAAACCGCATGAAACTTCCCAAGAAAATCCTCGGCAACACCGGCCTCAACCAATTTGATGTCATCGTCATCGGCAGCGGCGCGGGCGGCTCCGCCATTGCCGCCGTCCTGGCGCGCGGCGGAAAAAAAGTGCTCATCCTCGAAGCCGGACCGAATTACCTGGTGGAGGTGGATAATCCCGATCCCGCCCAGCTCGGCTCCGTTTTCTCCAACGACGAACTCAAAATGGTCCGCCGCCGGATGATCATGCCCGATCCGCTGATCGAGCCGCGCACTTTTCGCGCGCACCTCAGCGACACCGCGCAGGTTCAGGACGACGTGAATTATCTACCCAAGACCGTCGGCGGCGGCGCGGTCCACGCCGACTTCAAAACACCGCGATTCGCAAGATTCGATTTTCAACTCGGCACCCTCCTCCGCAACCGGCCCGGACTCGACGGCACGAATTTCGCCGACTGGCCCGTCGGTTACGATGACCTCGCGCCGTTTTACAATCACGTCGAAAAGATGATCGGTGTGCAGGGACCGGACCCGGCGTTGGTTGCCGGCTTGGCCAATACCACGCCGCCGGGCATTTTGCGCACGGACGGCTATCCGCTGCCGCCTGGGCCACCGATGTACGGCTCGAATTTGGTCGCGAACGCCGCCCGGCAAAAAGGCTACAATCCGTTTCCGTTTCCCGCGGGCGTCCTCTCGCAGGATTACGACGGCCGACCAGCCTGCCGGAATTGTGGCTACTGCGGCAACTATGGCTGCCCGATCAACGCGAAAAGTTCACCCGGCGTCACTGCGCTGCGTCAGGCGCTGCTCACCAACAATTGCCTTTTGCTTTCGGAAACCCGCGTCGTCAAACTGCTCGTCAACGGCGCGACCAATACCATCACCGGCGTCCGCGTCATTCCGCCCGACGGCTGCGATCCCGCGAACTACGCGGAGTACCGCGCCGATGCCTACGTGCTGGCGGCGAGCCCGATCGAATCCGCGCGGTTGCTGCTTCTTTCCGACGCCACGGGACAACTCGGCAACTCCAGCGGCCAGGTCGGGCAGAACCTGATGTTCCACTACCAGACGATTGTCGTGGGCGTGTTTGATCAGCGGCTCAACCCGTTTTACGGCCGCAGTGTCACGCACGGCATGGCCGATTTTCGTGGTGATCCGAACGATCCCACCCGGCCCCTCGGCGGGTTGGTGGAGTTCGGCGTTTCCATTGAGCCGATCGAGGAGATGAGCATTTATCTCGAGCAAATGGGCATTCGTGGCTCCGAGCTTTGGAAGCTGCTCAAAGCCAGTCCGATGCGCGACCGCCTGCTCACCCTTTCCATGCATGGCGAGGACGCGCCGCAACGCGTCAATCGCGTGGAACTGGAGGCCGGCGTTCGCGACATCGACGGCCTGCCCGTGCCGCGCGTGACTTATGGCAATCATAATTTCGAGATCAGCAACGGCCTGTTTTATCAGCCCAAGTTGAAGGATTTATTGGGGGCGGCCGGCGCGAAATATATGTTTGTTACTCCCGCTAAGTCCAAGCCACCGACGCGCCACGTCATGGGCACGCTGCGCTTCGGCACGGACCCGGCGCAGAGCGTGTGCGATCCCAACGGCCGGTTCCATGACATTGGCAATCTTTATGCCGCTGACGGCTCGTTGTTCCCAACTTCGTCGGGCTGCAATCCGACACTGACGATCATGGCATTGGCAACGCGAGTGGGCGGGGCGATGCTTTTTCCGGATGATCCGACGAAAGCAATTCCATGAAAGAGGGTTCAGACAAACTGTTGACCGGTTAAAAAACACGCTGCTAGTCTGAATCCGCATCACCCCCGCCGGGATGAATTTGTCGGCGAAAAGCTACGGCAGTGCGAGACGGTAGAACTGCCGGCTCGTGGGCGCGGGCAGAACAATCTGGTTGCTGGAACCGAGCGCCACCGGCACGTTCGTCAACGTCACCCAATTAGTTGTGACCAGCGACGCATTGCCTTGAAGCCGGAACCCGGTGGTTGCGGATGTCCAAGTGAAGACCAGTGTATTGGTAGGGGAAAGCCGGAGGTTCAACTGCGGCGCGGGCGGAACGACCAACGTCACGGAGACATTGTCCAAAAGGATGCTGCTCGCCGAGTCAAATGCATGAAACGACAGGATTTCGCTGGCCTGCGTGGCCGTGACCGTGGTGGTGAATTTTTGATACGGCAGGGCGCTGGCAGAGTTCGGCAAAAATGCGGTGAGGAGCGCATCCCCGGAAGAAAGGCCGAAATCTGCGCCGAATTGCACCCACATGCCGGCGCCCGATCCAAGCGTGGAGCCATCCGTCGCCAAGTAGTAGCTGATGGTGTATTGCGCGCCGACGGTCAAATTGGCGAGGGTTTGACCGAGGCAATCCTGTGAACTGTCGGTGGGGTGCCCGTGGAAATAGGCGTAAAAACTGCCCGCTTCGGCGACCTTGGGGGACGCGCTGGATTGGACGACACCGTAGTTGCTGTTGTTGCTGGCCGGACCAATCAGGTCCCAGCCGGGAAAGTGCTGAACGCCAGCCGGACCGGTCTCGAAACTCCCGTTGACAATCAAATTCGTCTGCGCCGCGCACGTGACTGCTGAGCCCCCAAGTATCCAAACCACGGTGGAAAACTCAGCGATTACTTTGGTTGTGCGACTTCGTTTCATTGTCACTCAATATCTTCCTGACAATTTCCGCATTTCTACCGTTGGTCTATGGTTGGGAGAACGGTAGCACAAAAATGACTCAACGAGTAAGAATCTTTCATGGAATCTCCTTTGCCAAGAACCTCTGCTTTCGTCGAAGAAATCAAGGCTGGAGCTTTACCGCGGACGGAAGCGACAATCAGAGTTACATCAAGTACGCGGTCACTCCAATGATCGCACCCAGGATTCCCAGGGTGATGCCGATCAGCCAGAATGGTCGCCATTTGGAAAGAATCGCAACTGAACAAACCACAATGGCAATCTGCAATCCGAGTGCTGCATAGCCGCAGCGGGTATTGATTTTACTGTTGTGTTCCGCCGCGGCTACCAGCTTCTCCGCGTCTACTTTGATGGCCTCCTTTTCCGAATCGTAGCGTTTGGCTTCCGCGGTGGCCTTCGCAACGGCGGCCTCACGGGGCGCGGCCTCCCCCGCCGGTTGGAGCAGAGTCAACAGCCGCCCCTCGGTTTCACTGAGGTTTTGTTTGAGGCTCTTGGCCTGATAATAACCCCACTGATTGGCGGCCTCGTTGGTTTTGAGGATCGCGTCGGTTTTTGCGTCGTCGCTTTTGCTTTGGATCAAGGTCAACCCCACCGCCAGAATGGCGATCGTGATGGCGACTTGCTTGCCAAACGGTTCGTTGGCTTCCGGAATTTCAGGTGCGTCGGGCATCGGCGCAGTAAACTTAAAGTCACTTTGCGAATCAAGGGGCTTTTGACGAATGTTTTGAGGGATCAATTCGTGCTTGAGTTGGTCGAGCGAAAAATCATCGGCCGGCGTTTGGGTTTTGGCCCGGTCGGGACATTCGACCAGCGCGTTTTCTTCAATTGGAATTTCACTGCGCTTGCGCGGGCGGCTGCCAGCCAGTAGTGGCCTTTGAAAAAGCTTTGCATCCGGAAGTGTCGCCAAGGGGGCGCGAGCACACACAGCCACCTCAACCGCTCGTGCCGGGAAAAATCGCGACGCCGGCAGTGGGCCGCCGGCACGGCTTGGCCACGGCCTTTTCGCGCCAAGGCTTGAACGCCTGACCCGGGTGCGCCAACACTGAACTAACTGCCGACTTCGGAAAATTTTAATTGCACCAATCATCAAGTTGTGTGAATGTCGCCATCAAGAAGTTGAATCGTGAAAACTTGGATCACTTCGCCGGCCGGCCGGCGCGCCATATTGAGTTTGGTCGCTCTGTTTGGTGCATTGGCACCAGCGGAAGTCTGCGTTGGCGCCACCCCCGGCACCGCTTTGCAGTTCGACGGTGCCAGCAGCTTCGTCCAGGTCACCAATAACCCCGCTCTCAACGCCTTTCCGCTGACCGCAACCGCGTGGTTCCGCACCACCAACACCACCGCCGGCATCCAGGGCCTGCTCAGCAAATACGTGGACGGGAGCGGCAACGGCTGGTTCCTGATCGTGCAGGGCGGACACCTGGTCGGCTATTATTCCGCCGCGCTGGGCGACCAGGCGATTTACGCGACCTCCGCCGCCGTGGTCGCCGACGGCTTCTGGCATCACGCGGCGCTGACGGTGGATGCGACCGGTGGAAAACTCTATCTGGACGGCGTCCAAGTTGGTTCGGGAACTTGGGGCGGGTCGCCGGGATCGCCCACCGGAACGCAGCCGCTCCAGATCGGCCGGTATTACACCAACACGCCGCCGTTGCTCGGCACGATTGACGAGGTGACGCTGTGGAACCGCTCGCTGGGAATCGCCGAGGTGAATTATCTCCAGCACCGCCAGCTCAATGGCAGCGAGGACGGCTTGCTCGCGCTTTGGCACTTCGACGAAAACGTCGGTCCGATCGCCGGCGACGCCACCGGACACGGTTACATCGGCACGCTCGTCAGCAATCCCGTGTGGATCGCCTCCAGCGCGCCGGTGGTGTTCAACCAAATCGCCGGCAACGCGCTCAAGTTTGACGGTGTCAACGGTTACGCGATCGTGCCAAACGATACGAATTTCAATTCGATGCCTTTCACCGCCACGGCCTGGTTTCGCACCACCAACACGCAGAACGTCGTCCAAGGCATCGTGAGCAAATATGTTGACTCCGGTTACAACGGCTGGACGCTGGTGGTGCAGAACAATCATCTGCGCGGCTTTTACTATCGTTCCGGAGTTTCAACAGATTATGCGATTGATGCCACTTCCGCCGCCACGGTTGCGGACGGTGCCTGGCATCACGCGGCGCTGACGGTGGACACGAACGGCGGGAAACTGTTTCTCGACGGTGTGGTGGTCGGCCAAAGCACCTGGGGCGGGCCGGTCGGCGCCACCTCCTCCGCCGTGCCGTTGCAGATTGGTCGGTATTACAATTACGCGCAGAAGTTTCAGGGCGACATTGACGAGGTCACCATATGGAACCGCGCGCTGGCGGTCAGCGAAGTGCCGGCGTTCATGAATCTGCCCCGCGCCGGCAACGAGCCGGGCCTTATCGCGTGCTGGCATTTGAACGAGGGATCGGGAACGAACATCACGGACGCAACGGCGTTTGGTCACACCGGAGTTTTGACAAACAGTCCGGCCTGGGTGGGCTCGACCGCTTTTCTCGGCGACGGCACCTCGGTGATTCACACCACGCTGGGCGCGGTGCAATGGACTCGGCAGTTCGCCGTGAAAACCATTCCGGGCCAGAGCGGTTTCGCCGCGAGTGCGCCAGTGTGGGTACGGCGGCTCGACGATTTCGGCGCGCCGGGCGGCGTCACGAATGTCAGCGTGACGCTGCCCGTCACGCTGCAGGGCGCGATCGCGGGTACGGTGCCGCTGCCCGGAACGGTGACGGGCTTCTTTGCCGCGATGTCGCCATACCTGGCCGCCGCGCCGCAGGCCACGGCTGGTGGGGTGATTCAAACTCCCTCGCTCAATGTCCAGCCGCAAACCGGCGTTCAGCTCGATTCGGTGAATGACACTTTCCAGCTCGGCGTGACCGAAAGCTACACCATCAACGGCGGGCCGGCGGTGACGGCAGATTCGGTCACGCTCGCGCCGACACCGCTGCTGCATTTTGATTGAAACTTGATTTTTGGTTCGCTCGCCACGGTGTTCACTTCGCTTGCAAACGCGCCGGCGCGCGGTGCGCCCGGCGGTGGCGGGATCAATACGGTGTTGGCGGTCAACAACAACTCCGGCTATTTACCCGCGAATCCCAGCCACACCTACGGCGACGGCACGCCGCTCAACGTCGTGCTTCTGAGCAGCGGCGACGCAGTTTCCTCGACCACCGCGAATCTCACCGGCCCGGTGCCGGACGTGGATTGCATTCAAAACATTTGTTTCATTCGCACCAACACGGTGCTGACGGCCACCGGCGCGGTGTCCACGATCACTCTGCAATTTCCGACCGGGTTCAGTCTCAACCTTAGTCCGACGAATCATCTGACCAGCGGCAGCGGCTCGCTCGGCGTCGTCGCGCTCGACGGCAGCCTGCATCCGGCCAGCAGTTCCATCAGTGCCACCGGCCAGTTTTACGCGGTCGAGGAAACATTGCCATACTGGTTTCAGGGCAGCTCGCTGTCGTGGCTGGTCAACAGCGGTGAAATTTTGATCAACGTCACCGGTGGCGTGTTCGTACGCCAGCAGGAGGACGATTTGCTCACCAGTGTGCAGGCGACGCTCATCGAGCCGAATGCGGCGAACCGCATTTCCAACGACGGTTATTTTCGCAACGCCGCCGCAGGCGCGACGCTCGCGGTGTTCGCCGACGCGAACGGCGCGGCGCGCGTCACGACTTCGCTCACGCTGAACCCGCCGGAACTGCGCCCGCATTTTCCGTACGCCGGCAGCGCGCCCGGAAACCAGATTCAAACCCAACCCGGCGGCGTGCTGGCGGTGGCGGACAATCTGGTCAATCCCACCAACAGTTTTCTCAACATCACCGCGCCGGTGCCGGCGAGTTATGCCCGCGATTGCGAGGATGCGACCAATTGCAGCAGCGGCATGGCCGGTCCGGCGACCCTCGCCTTCACGCCGACGATCGGCGGCCAACTCGGTTTCACAAAGGACGGCGGGCTGCTGGCCTACGGTTCGGTGCCGCCGACAAATTTGAATTGGGGCTTTGTCAGCGGAACCAATTTCGCGGAGACGGCGGGACAGGTGCAGAACGGCGCGTTTTGCATGGCGGGAGTTTTTCTCCGAGGCGACCAGTCGGCGCTGCCCGCCGTGCAACTGCCCGCAGCAATTTTGTTCTCCGGCTTCGGTGACGCGAGCAATCCAAATTATCTGGAGCGGCCCGGCGACGCGAACTACCCGAATGGTTTCGCAAATTACGCCGGCGTGAATTTCCGCGCGCCCGCCAACGGCCGGAGTTTTCTCGCCAAGCAGGACACCGGACTTTACCCGCTGAATCCGGTTTCAAAATACTACGCCCGTTTCGGCGGCATCAGCGGCATCCACCAGGCGCTGACTTTCCCGCCGAGCCTGACGCTTTACGGTTACAGTTTCACTTTCACGAGTTTCGGTTTGTCGTATCTCGACAGCGAAAATTGGGAGTCGCGCACCGACGGGGCGATCGCGTTTCCGAACCAGCCGGCGGGCTTCACGCAGGAATTCGCCAACTTGCAAATCACCTGTCGCGGCGACTTGGGGCCTGCGCAAATTCCGACCACCAGCACGAGCAAACACCTGAATTATTGGAACGCCGATTTCAAACCGTTGAGCATGGATTTTCATCCGACGAACACCGACACCTGCGCGACCTCGACGCGGTTTCTCGTGCTGGGCGTCGAAACCAAACTGCCGTTCATTCCGAACGCGCTCCACGCCGCGCTCGGCTTCAAGCCCAACGGCAATCTCGTCGCGCCGGCGGACAACGTGGTGAACGTGGACTCGCGTTTCCCGGTGCCCGCGCAACTTTCGCTGCAAGGTCCGGGCACGACGATGTTCACGTTTTCCACGGCGGCGGAAGGCTATTTCAACAACTGGGAAACGCCGGGCCGGCCGGACGCGGGATTTTACAATCTCGCCGGCAAACTGCGCGTGCCGTTTTTCACCGACATCAAAGCGCATCTCCACGTCACGCCGATCAGCGCGTCGAGCTCGTCCATTAACGTGATGGGCGGCTGGCCGGCGGCCGATTCCGCGGCAACCGATCTGGGCTGGAGCGTGAACAACAGTAATTTCTTCAATCAAGTCAGCTTCGATCCGCATTCCGACGGCTGGCCGGTGGCACAGGGCATCGCCAATATCACGGACTACCGGAAGGCGACCACCCCCGACGCCAAATATCATCCGCGCGCCCAGCGCGACTGGATCGAAGTGGCGACCTTCGATTATCCGCTGACGTGGGATGACACGCTGCACAAGCTCCAAGGATTCCAGACCGCGAAGGTGATTTTGCCGGTCATTGACGTGGACAGCCGGCTCAAGGAACTGGCGCCCGGCAAGGTGGATTTTGATTTCGCGCAGGACATCAGCCTGCAACTGCCGCGCATCAAGGTGCTCGACTTCGTGAACGACGCGCTCAACGGCAACATCGGCCCGCTGGTCACGGTGTCCAATGCCATCCGCCAGGAACTCGGCGCGGCGCTCAATGTGACCGGCATCAACGAACTTTCGCAGACGCTGCGCGAGGACGCGCAGGGATTTTTTGACTCGGCGCTGACCCCGGTGCTCAATCCGCTGGTGGATCCGCTGGTTAACAACTCTCTTTTTCAACAACTGGCTGCGTTCCCGCAAACAAACCGCGCGGCGTTTCTCAGCAACGCGTATAACCTCGTCACTTCGCCGATCGGGCCGTTGCAGAGCGCGATTCAAAACCTCAATGGCGTCGCCGGCGACGCCA